>Ga0209208_10011085_pt1 | contig 11589 bp, 4 predicted proteins | sample S1TSphfallax_3_FD_187694 | JGI IMG/M metagenome (GOLD analysis project Ga0209208, IMG submission 187694) | Host-associated microbial communities from peat moss isolated from Minnesota, USA - S1T2_Fd - Sphagnum fallax MG (SPAdes) (version 2) | ecosystem: Host-associated > Plants > Peat moss >...
TAATAAGTACCTCTGTCTTTTACCTTACCCACCAATTGGATATAATGTTTAATGTAATTTGAATTTAATTTAAAATTGATATAAATAATAACAAGAAATTGAAAGCCAAATGGGAACATCATAAAAATTAAAATAAAGGTTGAATGGCACTAATGGTGCATATGAACATGGAGCCCAAGTTTTTGAAAGTATGTGTATTGTGTAAGCACAAGTGGATGATGAGAATGGTTAGGAACATAAACTCTTGAGAACCATGAAAATAGTTAACGGATTATGTAAGCATTGCATTTGAATGGAATGTCAAAATATGCATGTGTTGATTGCATGGCACAACATTCCATGTTTATGCTTACTCTATTAATAATGTTCATAATAGTTATTCAACAAAGTATCCTAAGCATGCATTGTATGGATCAAAGGACTTGACATTTCATAATAGCAAGAATTTTACTTATAGTCACATTCTTATTTTTTTAAGTTTTTAACTCTTTACATACCAAATTGCTCACAATGTTTCAACCTCAACCTCATGAAGAGAACAAATCTTCTCCTTTTTCATTATTAAAATATAATAAGAGAGTGGTTAAAACAAATATTTTCATTACTTTTGAAATTAAATGATTTTTGTGCAAAAAGACTAATTGATTGTAATGTTTTTAATGAAACTTTGTTTGGTCATTTCAAATAATGACATGTTTCATTAAATAATTTAGTTTTTTGAAATGAAAAATTCGAAGATTTAAAATAAATGATGTGGACTAATGAAAAATGTCACAAAAGTGTTGATACATTTTTTCCATTTAAAAGTTAATGTAGATTTTCAATAACATGTATTTGAATAAGTAATTTTCACATGTTAATTTAGGTGATATTAAAAACATTATTACACATTTGTGAATTATCACAATACAACCTAGAGCTAACAAATGAATTTTTGGTTCAATTGTGTGATGCCATATAAGAATAGATGCCATGCAACAACAACAACCTAATCAAATAAAGCACAAAACCTAGCCTAAGAAACCTAGGTTAGGTGGCTTGACCTAGGTGGTTTAAATTGCGAAGCTTACCTTAAGTACATGAATAAAAACACAAACCTAAAATGGGAGCCTACGTGGGTTACTTACACAAGGAATTTAAATCAACTAAGCCATTGTCGATGCACTCCCAAGCTCCTTGATAGATTCAAATGTGAGTTTGAGGTGAAAACAACAAAAAAATAAGGAGTTGGGGCACACTCTCTAACTTATAACACTTTGAGGGTAGAAGGGCATGTTGGAGCTTCGGGATGGGACTAGGATGAATGACAAGCAATCATTCACTCACACGGACCTGCACAAAACCAAACAACAAGTTGCTTAATGCATAGCTGGAACACTTTTGGTGCTAAGACGAGCCATGAACAAATTCGAACTCACAAGATTCACCACAACCTGGATTTAGGGGAAGCCAGCACCTTCCCTTTTATAGTATACTCTATGTTTGGCCACGAAACCAACACCCAAATGTCATTTTGTCTCAAGACTCCCAAATGAGAGTCTCGAAATTCCCATAATTGGGACTCTCGCAACTTTGGGGGCCCATAACTTTGCGTGCAAACCTCCGATTGAAATGAGGTTTGAAACAAATTTGTATCCTTTGTCAAGATTTTTTCCAATGGTACGTCGCACATCACCTGCATGCAAGGAAATCGAGGTGATTCTCAACTTTTAGTGATTGGAAGTCAAATTGTCAATTTGATTCCCGACCCTTCTTTTGGTTATAACTTATGTGTTAAATGTCCAAATGGGTATGCAAGCCCATTTTAAACATCTATGTTTTAAAAGATTTCCAATGATATAAGGAACTCCTCCATCTGATCGGTTTTGGCCCTTATAATCGTTTTCTAAAAATTCAAAAGTCCACTAAGATTCCAACACCAAAGTGAGAGCTCACTTGGGAGTGTGAAGTTTCATTCCTTCACACTCTCTTGCACTCCCAAAAGCAAGAAATGTGACTCATGAATTTCATACTTGACCCGCACCTTTGCAAGCCTTTACCTTGGTCACGAGCCCAAAGCTAGGGTTGCAACAATTGTGATATGATGACCTGAACCTTTCATCGTCACTTTGAGAACTCAAGTTTTTAACTAATGCACAACAACATTTTTTGAGGAACAAAATCACCCCCAATAAAAGTATAAACAATAATTTAATACAATTTAAATAAATAAAACTTATGTACCCTTGTTTAATTAGCCTTGATTTAACCTACTTTAAATAAACATATGTTAACCAAAGTTATTTTTAAAACTTAAGTTAACATAAACACATATAAATTAACATATGTTAATTTAGGCTACCTAGGATAACCTATATCCATATAAAGTAACATAGGCTTAACTTAGGACAACATAGAATACCTAAATTAACCTAGGTTTATCAAAGTTAATTTAAACTAATTTAGGTTAGCCTTAATCTCCCTAGCCTAACCTAACTTTCTTTAGGTTACCATAAGTTAAGGTAATATAATCTACACTATTTAAGCAAAATTATGTTAACTTAAGGTAATTTGGGTTAAACCTAACTTAACCAAAACTAAACTTAAGCTAACCAATGTTAAACATAAATTAATGAAAGTTAAACTTATGTTAAACATAAGTTAAACAAAGGTTAAAGAAAGTGAAACCTAGGTTATTGTAGGTTAAATTAATATAACCTACAATTATTTACGTTCAATTACATTAACCTATGCTACTTCAATTTAAACCTAAGCTAACCAAGGCAAAATTTTGACTATCCCTAAGTTAACATAGGTTAAACTTTAGTTAAACCTAGGTTAAATCTAAGTTAACAAAAGTTAAATTACAATTAAAATTAGGGCAACAAAAGTTAAATTTAGGCTAATAAATGTTAAGCTAAACCTAAGTTAAACAATTTGGTGAAACTTTGGTTAACCAAAGTTAAATTAGTCTAAACAATTTGGGTAAACACCTTGGTTAAACCTTGGTTAAACTAGGCTAGCCAAGGGTAAACTAGGGTAAATGTAGGTTAATGAAATGTGAACTAAAATTAAACTTAGGCTTACTAAGGCTTAATTTAGGCTAAACCATGGTTCAGCATTGGTGAGGTCGGGTTTAGCCTTGAGGTTAGCCTAAGCTAAAATTAAGTTAACCAAGGTTAAACCAAGGGTAATTGAAGGTGAACTAAGCTAAATGTAAGGTAATTAATGTTAAACCTAGCATAAATCTAAGCTTGTTAAGGCTAAACCTTGATTAATCAAGGTTAAAACTAGGTTCAAGCTAGGTTAACCAAGGTTGAAGCTTGGTTAACCAACATTAAACCTATGATAACATTAATTGATTATAAGTTAAATTTGGGCTAACCTAGACAAATCTTAGGTTATCCAAGGTTAGATATAGATTATAATAACATTGATAATGGACAAGATATGGATAAAATATTAACACATTTTGTTGTTTAAAAATGAGGTTTTTCACCAGAAGAAAAATGTTAATTTTCAATTGTAATTTGTGACTATAACTAAATTACAATCAACACCTACAATTCAAAATCCATTAAATGTATAAATGAAGTTGTATTCAACATTTAGTTGCAAATGATAATTTAGAATGATGATAATGCATTCTATGTGGATGATGTATATGGTCAACATATATAATTTCATCAATTGACTATTCATATGCAATTTGCAATACATCCCAATTTTTGCAACTAAAATATAGCCCATTCACATACTTGCACTTGGTGCAATCAAAATTTTACCACATGGCATTTTTTTAATTTAAAAATTCAATTTATGCATGTAGGTAGATATGTAGGTGGGTGGGTAGGTAAAAAATATATAAATACGTAAGTAAATAAATTATTTTATTTTTATTTTATGTGAAACATTTAGGGTCAAACCTTTCTATTGGTTCATTTCAAATTGCATGTTTTTAAAAATGAATTGTTTGTGTGTTTTTAATGTTTCAAATGCACCTCTTTGTATAGTTTGCAAAATTGAAATGGTCAACAAAAAATATGGGATGAATTTTATAGTTGCAACCTAGTTACAAATTAATTTATAATTAAATTCTTTTATAGCATATCATTTGTCTTTTTTTTCAATGTTACAAACTATATAACTAAATATGCACAATAAACATTTGAATCCCGAAATGAAAAAAAGATCATTTTAATACAACAACCTACCTATTTAAACATTACTTACCTACCTACCTACCTACCTAAATAAAACTTGGTTACACATTTGCTAAATCAAAATTTGGTTAAACTTAAATTTGGTTCAATGTTGGCAAAACCTTGGTTAAGCCAAAATTTGGCTAAACATTGCTTAAATTCTAATTGATTATACCTTGGCTAAACATTAGTTAAACTAATATTTGGCTAGAATTTGTTTAAACATTACCTAAACAAAAGTTAACTAAACTTTGACAAAACAAAAATTTGTCAATAGTTGATAACTAATATAAAATTATTAGTTAGTTATGTATGATTATATCAATTAATTATTAATTATCAAATTATCAATAATGAAATAATCAGCTAATGATTTATTAATGATTATTTATTTTTGATTATTTAATAATTAATTGTGTGATTAACTAAAATTATGTCACTATAAGATCATTATATTATTATCATTTTTTGTTATTAATTGAAATAATTCATTACAATAAATGTATTTATTTTGATGATATTTCTTTAAATACCTTAAACTAAATACCTTAAATTATTCTTGATTATTTTACATTATTCCAACATATATTATATTAAAATATTTTAGGTTATTTTAAACTATTATAAATTATTATATGTTAATTCAATATAAATTATAATAAGTTATTCCACCTTACATTATTATTATGGTTTTAACATTGAGTCCACTTCATGTTATTTTTAATTATTTTACTTTAGGTTATTATTCACTTATATGTTATTTCACCTTATGATATTTTAAAATATTTCATTATACATTTTTTTATGATAAATTATTTGAAGTTAATCGTTATTCTACTTAAAGTTATTATCAATTATTTTAGATTATTCCACATAAGTTATTATAGGTTTTTTTTGTTGTTTTAAATTATTTCACCTTAAGTTATTTTAGGTTATACCTTAATTTATACCCCACAATAATTTGGAACAAATTAAAATAACTCAAGGTGAAACAACTTAGATTAAGCAAATATAACGTACTAAACTACAATATTTTAAAATAACCTAAGGTAAAATAAAATAAAATAAACCAAGGTGCAATAATTTAAAATACCCAAAAATAGCCTAGGCTAAAATAACTTAAAATAACCAAAAATAATATAAGGTGAAATAGTTTAAATAGTTTGGGTTGGGATCGTAAAAAAAATCAGGAAGAAGGTATAAAATAATCTCTTAAAATAATCTAAGGTGAAAAACCTAAAATAGCCAAAACAATTCAATGCAATTTTTTTGAAAACATCTTAAAGTAGAATAATTTAGAATAGTTGAAAATAACTGAAGGTAGGATAATCTAAAATAACCAAAGCGGAATATCCTTCAAATAATTGAAAATAGCCTAGAATAGTCAAGAAAACCTAACATAAAATAATTTAAATAGTGTAAAGTACAATACTTTAAAATAACATAAGGTGGATATTTTAAAATATTTAAAATAATTTAAAATAACCTAGGACTAACATAAAATCCTAGCATATGGTATTTTCAAATAATTTAAGATATTTTACATTAACCATGAATAATGTGGGATTAGCATAGGAAATTAACTTATGGTAACCTACACGTAAATTATGAAAAGAATGTGCATAATAATGTGTGGTGACAAATCATTTCATTTATTCAAATATTGATACAATGGTTAAAGACTTGTTCATTGAACATGGAGTTGATGGGAAGTGAAGGGTTCAAACCTTCACACTTGCATTTCAAGTTGATGGGTTAGGTGGCCTAGGTTTTTAAGTGTCTTGACCTAACCTAAGTTCTTAGGTGCCTAATTTAACTTAACCTAAACTTTAAGGTGTTTACACTAACCTAGTTATGAATTAGGAAGCTAGTATAGTGAATTAATTATTAGTGAATTTAATTAATTATTAATGAACTAATTATCAATGAATTCAATTAACTATTAATGAATTCATTGAGGGTTGGCCACTTTCACCATGGTAAATTTGTCCAAGTTCATTCAAAATCTAGTAAAATACAAAATGAATTAAAACACGATGTAATGGTGGTAGAAAGATTAAGTGTGGGAATGTTGAAAATATGGTGTTTTTGGCAATTTGGAAAGAACATTATTTAGGATTGTAGCTTAATAATTATTTCTAAAAGGAGAATTGGCTTAATGTTACATTTGATGTTGAGGGTTTAAAAACATAAATACAAAAGTGTGCTAAATCATTAGCTTTTATCATTATAAGGCTTTAAAAATGAAATAAATTTACCCCAATTCAATCATATCACCTTGCTTAAAATTATGTCATTATAAAATCATTATGTAATCATCATGTTTTACTACTACTTCAATACTAGTTGAAATAATTCACTAAATAAATAGGCTTTATTTTTTATGTTGTTATTACATAGGTTGTAGGTAACAAAAAAAAGGTAAGTAAAAAGGGTTGTAAATAAGTAAGTTGGTTGGTTGTATGTTCCTAAATACATAGGGTGGTAGCCCCTAGGTAGCTTACATAGACCTTAATTAGGTAGCTCACATAGCCCTTTAATAACCTACATAGTCATTAGGTAGAACCTATATAGTTTACATGCCCCACAACAACCTATGATAACTTTTAAATAAACCTATGTTGTCCCTAGGTAGGCCTTAAGTAACCTATGTAACCCATTATATGTAGGCTTATTTTTTCCCTATATAGGCCTTGGGTAACAAAGGTAACCCTTAAGCAAGTCCCTCTATAACCTAGGTGGGTTTTAAGTATCATACATATCCTTTAAGATAACCTATGGCACTTGCCCTTAAGTAGTTTACATAACCCCAAGTTAGCCCCCAATAGTTACCCTTATGTAACTTATAAAACTACTAAGGTAGTTTATGATAAGCCTTAGGTAGCTTCATAACCCCTAAAGTAGTTTATGACAATTTTTAATTTGTATTTTACATAACCATTAAATAGGCTTACATAACCTTTAAGCAACCAACATAGCCCTTAAGGTAGCTTTCATAACCTTTAGATAGTTTCCATAACTTTTAAGTAACCTATTTGATTCCTAAATAATTTAATTACATGGCGTTTAAGTAATTACATAACTTTTAGATTACATTAGTCCTTAGGTAGGTCTACATAACCCCTAAGTAGGCCTACATAATCCTAGGGTAGCTTATAATAACTTTTAAATAGCATACAATAACTTTTATAAATAACCCACATAGCTTTTAGTGTAGCCTATAATAACCTTTACATAATGTAGACAACACCTATGATATCCCTGAGGTAGTTTACATAAGCCTTAGGGTAGCCTAAGGTAGTTTACATAACTCCAATGGTAGCATTTGATAAGTTTTAAATAGGCCTATGTTATCTTTAAGTAGACCTTCTAGGTCATCACTAAATAGCCTCAGTAACTTTTACAGCCGTTAGGTAAGCCCTTAGGTACAGCTATGTTGGCCTTATGCATGCTTAGGTAGACCCTAAGCTAATTTAACTTACTCAGGTTTATGTATATTAAGGTAGGTTAACTAGGGTAAGTTCGAAGCAAGTTGTTGCATGAATTTAAACCCTTAGCCCAAAACCTAGAGTTGGAATTTGAGATGGTAAAATGTTTTTTTCCTATACACATGGAAGCAAAACCCAAGAATTCAATCACAAAATGAATGTTATATAAGTAAACCTAAAAGCAAACATGAAGATGAATGTAAACATTCACCCTCATTATGGATGAATGATTTTCCATTCATCCAATGTATGGTGAAAAAATTGAATTGACATGTTTTTAATATATAAAATTTCCATCAAATTTATGGATGAATGTTTTATTTTATCATTAAGTTCTTATCAATGTTTTTTCCCCCCCCTAGTTTTAATTAACTAGAGCTTCATGAAACACAATTTAATTCTATATGATATAATATTTATTGAATAATATAATATAAACTCCATTATAAATGTATTTGATGGTTATGGTTTTAAATGTCATTATTTTCAATATATCTTAAATATATTACTATTATCATGCTAACATCCACCCCATGCTCGTTGTTTTTGTTTTTTTGAAGCAAATTAACTTAGTTTCGTTGATGATATTAGGTTTTTTTTCCCTTTCCAAAGGTGTCATGACTTTCGTCAAACCTATTTATAAACAACATGGACAACAATGAGGGATTTTTTTTCATTCTTTTTCAAGGGTGCCGCAACTTTCATCAAATTTAACTAGTGTTGTTGACAATGATGGGTTTTGAACATTTTACATATCTTTAAACTACCTATTGTCATTGATAACAATGAGTTCTGGAAATAGACAAAAAATTAATTTGAAGCACCCTAATTAGTTTTTTTCAAACAATGTATTATCATAAATGACAACGGGGTTGTATTTAATAATTATTTATTTTCAAGGTGCTTTAGTTTTTCACAAAATACATGTATAATGTTGTTGACAACAATGGGGGGGGGGAGGGGTAACATCATCCCGTGACAACATTTTTTTAATTGTTTAACATTGTTGATGGAAATGATTTTTTAAACAAAATTTTAAAAATTATTTGGTCCCATCAACATATTTTTCCTTGTAGTCATATTATCCATCATTATTAAATGACATTCAATTTGAAATACTAATACTTGGACAAGAAATGAGAATCTTCCAATCATGGATAAATTTAATCCAATTTATAAATGAATTTCATCCATCTGAAATCATTCATCCATGTGGGTGGATTGAAATCACATTAAATTTTAAGCTACAAGTTATAAGCTTAAAGTTCCAAGCTCAGGTTCTAGGCTCATGCACACACCATCTTCAGGTAAGTTCAATAGGTTACTTAGGTAGGATAAATAAAACTTTTATTAAAATGCGGTGATAAATTATTTCACATAAAAGTTGATGTCTTGGTAAAAAGTTTGTCTTTCAAATTGAAGGTGAGACAATCAAATCCTAAGTCTTGTGAACTAGTTTAAGATAACTAACTTGGGTGTTTTAGGCTAAGTAAATTGCTTAGGTGCCTAATTTAGGCTACTTAGGGCCCATCTTTTAAACTTAGGTGACTTAATAGACTAACCATCTAGGCTCGACCTCTTCATTTATACTAATATGCTAAGTCACCTAGCTTAGGTGGACTAGTTTAAACTTATAATTAGTCTAGGAACTAAAAAGTTAGCCCAATGAATTTAATTATCAATGAAATTCACTACATTTATAACAATTAATTCTTGTTCATTTTCATTCATTGTGGTCCCAATGTCATTTTTTGTTGTGGGTTTACCATTTTCATCATGGTAAATTGTTCAAGTTTTGTTAAAATTTAGTGAAACATAAAATGAACTTAACCACATATTGTAAAATTGTTTTTTTTTTAAAAGTTAAAAATGGTGTTGTTTAATAAAGAAATTGTTTGCTTATTTTGTGCACATTTGATAATCCTAAATAACATAAATTTATGAGCTATTGATCATCCTTTATTTGTTCAAGGAGAAATGTGATGCTTCATTATTGGCTTCTTGATGTTCACATTATTGGTGATTAATGAGGTGTTTGATGTAAGATGTTAGACCTTTTCTTTTGGTCTTCCATTCACATCAATTAAAAATAACCTACCACCCATTTGGTAGTGAAAAAAATGTAAGAGCTGGTTAGTACTAGTTTGCTAGTGTTGGGTGGGTAAAATTATTACCTTGATATACCCATGAGTATATAACAAGGTAATATGTACCCTATTTAGCTGGTAAAAGAATTTTTACTACCCTTTTCATTACCTTACCTAGTTGGTAATTTTTTAGACTTACCTTATATTTATTTTACGTAATTAATATATAGTTGAGGTTTACCCTTTTCTACTGGAGGATAATTGTCTTGAAGATAATAAATAGAGGGTATGTGCCAAAACCATTGTATAACATAATGCACTTCCATATTTTGAAATACATGTGGGTTCTAATGGAATTGTTTGAATTATGGTGACTAACTATTGAATATGTTTGCATTGTGTATTTTAATTTTATTTATTACATTAATTATTTTGGCACCCCTCTAAATTTTATACCATTTGTCATTAAAAATGCTTTCAATGTATTTTTGACATTATTAATTAATTTATTATACTTTTAAAAAAAATTGATAGGATTTCTAAAATTTCATGCAATCATGTTCGCTATGCCAATTGCATAAATGTCTTTCTTCACTTTCAAATATGTCATACTTGTGTAAATATTTTTCTTAGTGTACATTTACCCCACATGATATGCATACAACAAATCATGAAATATCGTTACTCTACAAATAGGTAGGGTGAATATTCATCACTTATCTTCACCCTTACCCGGATTGATAATTTTGCAAAGCATTTATTCCCTTACCCACTTTGAATTTTTAAAAACCTATGCACTTTTACTTGACTTATATATATATATATACCCTTGTCTAGTTGATATATTAAAATCAATATACTCAAACAAAGATGGAGTAGTATCCATGAAATACTTTAAACTTACCCATCAAAATTTGTGTTGGTGAGTAGGATAAAAGCATTTTTCAAATTTGAAATAAAAGGAGGCATGCTCAAAATAAGCTTCAGCATAACTAATGACATTGAAGTTAACATGAGATAGACTTAGAGCATTCAAGAGAACTAACTTATTATAGGAAAAAAGAAGGGAAGCTAGCTCATTGAGATGTTTCATAGTTGTTCCTATTATGGGTCTACTGCAATTTCACTTTTTATTTTAAGCACACCCATTAAAATCCCTCAAGCCAAAAGTACTTGTTACTGAAAAAATGCCAAATAGATGATGCACCTCAAAAATAGTATAGGTTTGTCCAAAAACAAAAAACAACACAAAAAAACAAAAGAAAGACTCAAAAAGAGGGTAAAATATGATGATAAAAAAGCGAAAGTTGAAAAAGTATATTAAAATAAAGGAAATCATTCAGAATTCCAGGAAAAGAAATATCATTGTACACTTTGCAAGTGTCACAACCCCATGTAAGCAAAATGCTTTTTCTAGAATCTATGCAATTGTTGCTTTGCCATTGCACAAAATTGTTTAGGGTTTAGTTTATGGGTTTATGGGTTACCCATAAACTAAACCCTAAACCCTCGCCCCCAACTAATGATAAACATAATCAGAGCTATCTCTCAAGTTCTCAAGACTTTGAACCCTAGTTTGACCCCCCCCTTGTGCTGGTTTCATCCCCAATTTGAGTGTATCTGTGAAGTGAGCAGAATTGAGTACTGTTTCATGAAACTGGGTACCTATTATTAGTCCAGAAGATCTAACATGATCTTCTTCTTCTGACAAGGTTGGATTTATTGAAGAATACAAGGGGGAAGTCAAGGCCCAAGTAAGCCAAATCCAAAACTAGGGATGAAACTCCCCTAGGAGCAATTTAGGTGAGAATTTACCTTCTAAACAATTAGAAG
>Ga0209208_10011086_pt1 | contig 11589 bp, 8 predicted proteins | sample S1TSphfallax_3_FD_187694 | JGI IMG/M metagenome (GOLD analysis project Ga0209208, IMG submission 187694) | Host-associated microbial communities from peat moss isolated from Minnesota, USA - S1T2_Fd - Sphagnum fallax MG (SPAdes) (version 2) | ecosystem: Host-associated > Plants > Peat moss >...
TTTTCTTATGATAACATTATGCTTGGGATGTGGAGAATGCATGGCTGATTAGCTTGACCTGGATCTTGGCTGTAGACAAATGAAAGATACTTGGATTTCACGCATAAGAACACAGGGGAAGCACTCTGGCTTGAGAACTGACAAAACCCACCATGGGTGGCAGTAGAGATGGCTAGAAGTTAGCTTTTAAAAGGAGGTTATAACTCTAACAGTGCATCAGTCAAACTTTGCATTAGGGTCCAACCATGTTATTAGGAACCACACGTGCCCCCTTAGACCACTGTTTTTTTTTGTTACAAAGCTTTAAAAATCCTTATATGAGTTTTTCATTCATTAGATTGATTTCAAATTTTTATGATATATATAATATATTCACAATAATTTTTTATTAAAATTATTATTATTATTATTAATTTTTTACAATCCAAAGTTCAAAAATTAAGTAATGGTTACGATTGCTAATGGCACATGTTAATATGACTACACACATTATTCTTCTTGGCTACATAGGTAATCATCAATCACTTGATTTGTATGGAGTTAATATGTTATATAACTCCTCCAGAATACAAGTCCATGCAAAGTTACATGGTTGATGGATAGTATGAACTTTGAATTTTCTTTCCAACTAATGCAAATAATGGTTCAATCATACAAATGCGATCACATCCATATTGGGTTGTGGCTCTTTGTAAATTTGCAATTGTCTGAATTTGTACTTTGTTATGGATACACATCTATCTAAGTATAATTTGGAGAAGATTTTATAAAGAAAATATTGGTGAGTTTCAATTTCAATACTAGTCACACCTTAACTACAATCACAAAACCTTATTATGTTACTTAACATTGAAAGGTGCTTAATGTCATGGGTGGTTATAGGGACCTAACACTAAACAAAAAAGACATGTGAATTTCCTTTGATTTTTTGAGTCAAAGAAAGGCTTCATAGTAGCCACTTGCACATGTGATGGTTAGCTTTATGCCTCAAAAGCTTCATTTGCAAACTTGATGTGTTGTGGTTGGGAAACTATTGTACTTTTGTATTAGTTTTTGTAATCAATTGAAAACAAACAATCATCTAAAATCAATCAAAGAAGGTGTCTTCAACCATGCTTAAGGTAACCATTTTTTAAACCATTAATCACAACTTTTCAATAACTATCTTTTGAAGGCAAACATAGAATGTCAACATGTTACTTGAGTTCGCCTTGAATATCAGAAATATGGGACATCTTATTCCCAACTCTTGTTGCAAGTCATAGTGAGATAATTTTTGGGGAGTTATTTGTAGAAGTTGTAAGACATTGCAACCCTTCAATCTATGAAAGGAAAACATATTTTTTTTTAGACAAATATGTGTGGGCCAACTTTAAAACTAGAGTATACATGGAAAACAATATTGACAATGAATATCTCCTTCATCTATTTCATTTCCTTTATATTTCATTGTCCTTAGTGAAAAAATTGATGGTTAAAATCTTGCAAGGTTGGTAATTTTTTTGGGGGGGAGGTTGCAAAACTTAATTTGGAACATGAAGAAGTATAATTCCCCAAGAAAGTAGTATTCTAAATTATCAGAAGGGTGGGCTGGTTTTGTGACTAACTAAGTGGCCTATGGAGGTTTAGGGTTTCATAACATAACATAGATTGTTTCAAATTCACCCTTTATCTTGAATGCCACATCTCTTCACAAGCATACTTTTCACGAGTATTTTACATCCCTATAGATTTAATGTCTAACTAATTCAGGTTGAGATTTGGTAGATTTGGGAAATAGAACTGTTAACACAAATGTGTCGGTGGTTGACATATGGGTCACATCAATGAATTTCACACAAGTTAACAAAATTTTTTGTCCTCCTAAAAGTTTGATGTAACCCCAAATTGATTGCGCCTTCATCCTGACCCATCACAAGACATCACAATGAAACCAATACAAAATAGTTATCGCAACCTTAACCTTGGGTTCGCGACGAAGGCAAGGGCTTGCAAGGTTGCGGGCCAAGAGGGAAACCCGGGGGTCACATCTCATGCTCTCGAGAGTGCAAAAAAGTGAGAGAATGAACCCTCACACTCGCAAGTGAATTCCCATTTTGGGAGTTGTAGTCCCAATGGACTCTTGAATTTTTAGAGGGTGATTGCAGGTGTCAAAACCCATTGGATTCAAGAGTTCTTTATATCATTGAAAAGCTATTGAAACTTACATGTCTAAAATAGGCTTGCATGACCCATTTGGACATATGAAACACAAGTTATGGCCAAAAGAAAGGCCGGGAGTCAAATTACCAATTTGACTCCCGACCACTAAAAGTCAAGAATCGACCCGATTACCTTGCGTGCATGTGGCGTGCAACATACTATTGGAAAGCTCTCAATGAAAGCTACAACTTTGCATCAGACCTCATCTCAATCAGAGGTTTGTGAACAAAGTTATGGGGCCCCAAAATCGTGGGAGTCCTAACTTTGGGAATTTCAGGACTCCCATTTGGGAGTCCCGAAACAAAATGCCATTTGGATGTGGGCCTCATGGAGAGGCAAAAATATAGTATAAGGGGGAAGGTGGTGGCTTCCCCCAAGTCCGGGTTGTGGTGAGTCTTGTGAATTCGAGTTTGCCCATGGTTCGTCCTAACACCAAAAGTGCTTCAACTATGCATTAACCAACTCGTTGTTTGGTTTTGTGTAGGTTTGTGTGAGTGATTAAGTGTTTGTCATCCTTTTTAGTCCCATCTTAGAGCTCCAACACACCCCTTTACACCCAACTCTTTGTTCTTCCATTGTTTTCATTTCAGACTCACATTTGAGTTTATTAAGAAGTTCAAGGTTGCGTCATATTTTTTTCATTCAAGTGTGGTCATTCACATACCTAGGTGGTCTATCACTTGATACATTACCTCCATGAAAGTGACAATCTACCAAGTCACCAAGCGCTATCTCATTCCTTTCACATCACTAATGATGCGTTCCTAAGTCCTTTGTTGAACCCACTTGAGGTCTAACTATGTAGAGTTGCAAAAAGTTGGAACTTGGGGGCCGCTCCCGACTTCCAACACTAAAAAGGGGTAGAGGGGCATGCTAGAAGTCCTGGGATTAGACTAGGAAGAGGGACTAGATTATCAAGCTTGAATTTGCATCCAAAACCAACCACAAGAGGGTTAATTCACATTCGGGAACCATAGTTATGACATTCTTGGTGTGAGAATGTTATGGAAGCCCAAAGAAGCAAGAATTTTAACGAATTTTATAGATCAACCAGTGTAATTTGGTAAACATTCGCGGGTTAAGAATGTTTTGACAAGGTGCTAAATGAAGAATTTAAAAAAAATTTAATGTGCAAAATGAAGAATGTCATCACTAGGTCGGGAACACCCTTGGGTGTTGGGACAAGCCACGAGCACTTTGACACACAAGATTCACCACGGCCCGGACTCGGGGGAAGCCACCACCTTCCCCCATATAGTATTCTCTGCGCTGCTCCGCGGAGGCTACATCCAAATGGCTCTTTTTCCTGGGACTCCCAAGTTGGAGTCCCGAAACTGTCCCGAGTTAGAGTCCCAGAACTTCGGGAGCTCATATCTCCCGACTGCCAAGTCTGATCACGGCGAGGTCTAAACCAAAGTTGTAGCTCTCTTCAAGAGCTTTCCAACGCCATGTCGCACTCCCGATTCGGATGTCGGGAAGAGGTCGATTCCTGACTTTTAGTGGTCAGGAGTCAAATTGCCAGTTTGACTCCGGGCCCTTCTTTTGCCCATAACTTGGGCTGCAGATGTCCAAATGACCAATGTGAGGCAATTTTGGACACACTTTAAGACCTTTCCAATGACACCAAGAACACCTCAATGCAAGGTATTTTGGCCTTTGCTGTCGAACTCTAAACATTCGGGAGTTTCGGAGGACTCCAAATCCCCAACTTTGGGAATGGGAGTTTCATCCTCCCACCTAGCCCAAAGTGGGGTTGCGACAACTAAGGCATACATTAGTAAGTTAGAAAACCTATGAGATGTGTTGAAACTCGTGTTATTATCTCGCTTGTCCATGGATATTTTACTTTTGTATGTTACGCATAAATAAATAGTTGTCATATGCATATTCAAGTTAACAATCTCAAAGTAAATCCTTATTGAATTTTTTTGACATGTATAATACAAATTAACCATTGCATTTATATTCATATGAAAAAAATTATCAATGTGATGCCAATAATAAGACACCTTAGTTTGCATCAACTCCAAAATATCATTGAATCATATTGAACATATGAATGATTTGGATTTAAATTTGATAATGATTTTTGTTTATTTGTATATATTTGCGTGGGGGTGTGTGTGTGTAAAATTTTAATTATTGAATCAATGAAGTTAAATAGAATTATGAAAATAATATTCATTTAAGTTTAAAATATGTTGAATTTGCATTAATAGTTGCAACATATGAAAATAAACTCATATTTATAATTTACATTGTAAATGACCTTATGTTAAAAGATAGATACTAATTAGGTGTACTTGACATATGTACGTCAATTTTTACAAGTGTATGTCTTATGCTCATGTTCACAATGGTTAGATTCATATTTTTCCATGCCTTCTAAATGATCAATTGTCATAATGTCACATTCATAGTTTCACACATTTGGACATTTGGAGAAATGTTTCAAAATTTTAGTAATGTAGCAAAGGTACTATTTACTCTCCACTCATGTACCATAATGTTGAAAATTTTGAAGTTAATTTTTTTGAGGTAGCAATGTGGCCTCAATCAAAATTTGTCACATCTAAATGTTCTCCCCCTCCCCACCCATAAACAAAAAAATAATAATGTGATAATGTAGGATGGGATTTTGGTGATAGTCACTGTGAAAATTCTAGAACCATTATGGATTATAATTCATCATAGATCAAATTTCATTTAAAAATAATTTCTTGTTTTTTTTGCAACTTTTCAATGTTTTTGTCTATTTGTATCTTGTTGCTTATTTCACACCTTTTTTTTTTTTTTTTCCTTGGGGTTTATTTGTATCTTATTGTGAACTTATTTAAGGAATTAGACTTTTGTTGAAAAGAATGAAAAAAAAATTAATTGAAACAAAATGATATATAGTGAAATTTATAGAATTTATCTTTTGAAAAGACAAAATTGATTATGACAAAATTATTATGTCCACAAAAAATAATTCAATCATTTTCACTAGTCGTGCAAAGTAACATGGAGCCCAAATGGAAAATATAAAATGAAAGTCAATTTAAATATCACCATTTGGGGCAATCATGATTATGGTTGACTAATAAAAAAACAACGAACAAAAATCTTTTTTGAATTCATGCATTTTTCTTGTAAAGACCTAAAATATGTACATATTTTCATGTCCAAAGCAATTTATTAATGAATTCCACTAAATTTGATTGTTGCAAATATACATCCAAAATGTAGAGTTCAAAAAGTTTAATAATTCTTACTTTTAATCACATATTTATTTGTATTTGAAACAAATTATTTTTTATTTATGTCCATTGTCATGGAAACAACAAATATAGTTCATGAAAGAAACTCAAAGTCACTAAATAATTTTGCCACATTCGTGCATTAAGACCAAAATCTTGTCTAAGTGCAAGCATGGCAAAATAGATAGCTCATTTATCCTTGTCAATAAAAAAATAAAATAAAAAAATAACTTGGATGTATTGCAAGGAAAAATATTATTTTATTATGGAAGAACCCCATATTAAAATATCTCTTTTACAAGATGGGTTGTAAATAAATGAAATATTGATTTCAAAAATATTCAAGTTAATGGAGGCTTAAAAACTATTTATGTATTATCAATTTATGCATATTATAATCATAATATGTCAAACTTATAATGCAATTTAGTAACTTTGAACACTATATCAACCAATTAGTTTGAAATTTAATTGTAAACTATTTTGATCATTTTTTTTTTCAAACTTTGTGTTCAACTTACTTTAAACTCAATAGAGAAACTAATGATTTCATATTTTTGTTTGTAATTTAAAAAAAATCTATTTTATAATTGACCATAAATTAAGTCATATTTGCGTAGTTCTGTCATGCGCGCCTCGCAGATAGCACATGAATACCTTTTTATAAGAAATTCTCACTTTAAAATCAGATTTTGGGCAAACTTTTTTTAATTTGTGGGTTTGACATGCTTTCACCTCTCTATAACAAGTATTTTTGAAACCAAGTTTAGTTTTCTCTTGTGCCCTTGGTGACACAAATAATGCATAGAAAAAAAAGAGATATATATTAGACAAAACATCATTTGAAAAGTTTTCTTTGGTTGTAACTTGTTCACACCAACCTCACAATTAATTGAAAATGAGGTGTAAAAATTCCAGATAATGTAATTCCTCATTTCATATTTACAAGTATGCAAGGAACATGGTGAAAAAAAATTCAATAGAAATACCAACATGAAGATTGCTACCATAACATAAGTTCAACTTTTAAAGATAAGATTTCATTATTTGGATAATATGGTTGCTAATTCCACAAATACATAACTTCCAAGATCCAACCCCTCTACATGTTTTAATCAAACTTACTTCCCTAAATTGACATTAATGAATATATGAATGTGTAGACTTTGTCTTCTTGCTTTACAAACTTACATTTCAATATTAGTTCCCTCGAGTGGAGTTCAATTTATTGATTAAAAAGGAAATGGTCAAGGTGCATTAGAAAAGAAATATTTGAAACTAAAATGAAAGAGATATGTAGATAGATACGTATCTCACATTGTCACGTGAGGACTCTTCTTTTGCAACCATTCATGCATTGGTTTTTGTACTTATCAAAAGGTTTTGTTCTATTGAGACAAAAGCAAAAGCCACGTACTTGGAACAATAAAATGCCCCAAACTTGGAAAATCCCACTTTCTGAAGAACACGGAAAAAAAATTCCTTGGGCAATTTGAGCACCTTTATTGGAGGACCCACATCTTAGGACGTGCATTTAAGAATTCCTTGAGTAACTTGAGTGCCTTTAGAGGAGGACCCACATATCTTAGGCCATGCATTTTACGCCAGATAGGGTTGTCAAAAACATGTCAACATGTATGCTCACACTTTCTCCCATTTTGCTCCTTGTCCATCCCAAATTGGAAAGAGAAAGTCTCCCAATGGTCCACCCCAATGAGGGATTGGAGACAACCAGTAAGTAGTTGCAAACTTGTCATCTCATCCAAATGTTTGTTTCAAGTACTAAGGAATAATAAAAATAAGCACAAAACCCAAATACCCATTCCAAGTGGCCGGATTTCCTTCACCAAAATCCCAATCCATCATATTCTCTCCACATGTGTAGGGTCACAAACCAATGTAATAATAAGTGGTCCCAACTCTAGGGCTTTTGGTTTAGGCCTATTTTTGCATGATGGTAGTAGGGTCACAAATTGTAGTAGTGGGCCCCAATCACCTTTGTTTTCCTTAGGATAATTTCACTATAAATTAGGCTAAATATAAAATATTTATGGCATGGAACAGGACACGAATCCACGAGCTTCCATAAATACCACACAGGAAAACAAAACAAAATCTAACAGACTAATCATCCTAGACTTTCTGACATCTCTTTTTGGCCTCGCCTACCAAGGCAAGGATATTGTGTCTAGATTCATTACAAAGTACAATAGCTTAAGGGATTTTCGTCCCTAGGTAATAGGTCTATTTTTAAATGAAGATTTTTGAAAGATGATATTTTGGCTTGTGTTGAAACTTGAGATTAGCTATAGAGTTATAATATCTTGAAGGATTTTGATTTCTTTTAAAAGAATTTTCAAGATTATATTTTTTGCATTGTGAAATATTTGATTTTTTGCATCAAGAACCTCAAAAACCAATTAGCTATTCAAACCATTGAGGGTAGTAAGGTTTAAAGTTTAGAAACTCACTTGAAGATCCAAGGTAATGAAAAGAGTTGGCAAATTGAATTAAGGAATTGAACTTGCTACTTTAGACTATTGATAAAGCAAGTGGAGGAGCTATTTGTTCCAATCCTTGAACTAGTTGCAAAATCTGAATGGGAACAAGAGGAGCACAATGGAAGGAAGGCCTTTAGTTGAAGACGTGTTGTGGTTGTTGAACTATTTGAGGTGAAATAAAGGCAAGTTCAATTAAATGGTAGATTTTTTTGTTGGTGGTCGTTAGTGGTTGTGTTGGAGTTGCATTGAACTTGTTGAATTTTCATGGAGTGCTTCAAGGCTTATCATGTTGAATTGTTTGGTGATGTGTTGGCCTAAAATTTGTTTGTTACATTTCAAGTTTTTGATCTATAATGAATCCTTCAAATGACAATATGCCATTACATTGATCTAGGCATTGTAAACATATCTTGATTCAAATAACAACTTCTTTTTTGAATTTTGTTCCAAGAATGTTTTCCCTTTTTAACAACTAGTCATTAGTTATTATGAACCTTTTTTTTGGTAACAATAGGACCTCACTAAGTGCATGAATGCTTACCCTTTGGGTGGATGGCATTGCTTATAATTTCACCTAGAAACATCTATTTGGAAATATTGCAAAATTGACTTTCATTTTTTAGTGGCAGAAAAATTTCAAGTAAAACATGCAAGTATCAAGTGAATGTTATTGAAGAATCTAACACAAACAATCCAATGTAAGAATGATATTTTTCATGATTAGATATAGATGTTTATCATATTTTTGGAAAATAGTACTATAATTAGGTTTGGAAAATTCATTCCTCACTTAGTCGATCCTTTTATCTTCAATAGAATCAACAAATTTTGAAGTTTCATGGCCACCATGTGAGGTCTGGAGAATTATGGTGTTTTCCTTGGCACAATGCTTGTGATAACACTTATAGACAATAACACAATTCAAAATACATCATTGTAGCCTACATTAAATACACAATTTTTGGTCAAAATTAATATAGTTTATTGCATTGCCAAGGATTATGAATTTGATATTGAAGCAAGGCATTTAAAAGGTGTGTCATTGACGTTTTTGAGGGAGTTAAACAAATTTTAAAGAATTTTGATACTTAAATATAATTGCCCTAAAATCACCTAAGTTGAGGAAGCAAATTCACCTTGTTTGTAACAATTGTTCCCCAATCACTAGGTGGGAGGTTGCTTTGATTGCAACAATATGAGTGACATTTTTGACATGACAACCCAGTGAGGTGTATTGATGTGGACCACATCTCCACCAAATTTTTACATTATATAAGTCACTTTATTAATCATAAAGCAAAACATTTTTTATTTTTATGTGAAGGGTATGGTGTCCAATAGAAATAAATGTGTTGAAAACTTACTTTAGTTAAAGTGCATGATTCAAAAATTGAATATATTACATAGAAGGTCATGACTTTTGCTATGAAGCTCCTTGCATGTCTGTAAAAAAAATTCAAAATTTGTCAATGAATATTTAGTGACTTCCATTAACAAAATGTCCTTTTAAAATTAATAAAAGTAAAACATCCATTTGTGGAAATACCTAATATGATTAGCAAAGAACTTTCCACTATTGCATGGTTTGTAAAATTTGAAAAGTTCTTTACATAAAATAATGAACATTTCTTTTGAGCTCATCCTTGGTTTATAATGAACTTGCCAGTTTGGTTTTAGAAATTGATTTCAAGATAACTTATTTGCACAAGATATGGTGGATGGTAAAAGCCATTGCATAGTATAAATCCTAAAGTGAATTGGCTAGACCATTTGATTGGTCCCCGTGGCACAATCTCTTGTTATTATTGATTGATTAAGTTATCTGAACAGTCCACTTCCTTTGTTATTAGTGGCCTCCCACTTTTTAAGGTCCTACTTTCAAGTTTATAAATGGGGCTTGAAATATGTGAATAAGTACTAAGGGAGGTGAGAAAAGTTGATGTAGATTTCAATATTCAGTATGTGTGGAGATGCGTTAAAAATTCATAGAAAATCATATAGCGTATTACAATAAAAATACTTATAAAATAAAATAGTTACAATGAATGGGCATTAAATTAAAACTTCAAATACTCAACATGTGATTGTATAAGTACATAAGTGAAACTTGTACATAAGATTCAACCAAAAAATTACAAAAACCAAAGTCAAAACAAACATTCAAATAAGTGATTGAAACCATTATACATGAAATTGAACATGTGAGTGAAAACATTATTTCTATGTGTAACAAAAAATTCAACACAAGAACAAAAGGTGAAAATCAATTAAATTTTGAGTTTTTATGTGTGAGTGAAAGTTTAACACATACAAACAATAATAAAAATCAATAAAAACGTTAATTACTATGTGTGATTAAAAATTTAATACATGCAACTAAATATTGAAAAAAAATAAAATCAATTGTTCATAATGTATGTATTTAATTTCTTGTAGTTCAAAGACTTCTTAATTAAATTAACTTCAATCGCTGTATATTGTCTTTAAGTAACATGTAACAAGTCAAATATTTAAGTTTGTTATATCATGATCAAAGTCGATTTTGCATCAACTTCAACCAAAAGGTTGATACAACACTAGTGTTTCAACAAACATGAAAACAACTTATCATGTATATTGAAACAACCTCCCGAAGAGTGAAACGATTAGTAGCATAGGATGTTTGATGTATCGATCCAGCGATGTTGCTGCTGCCTTAATGATGAAAAGTAGTAGTAAGCAATAGGATCTTCAGAAGGTAAATTAGAGGTGAGCAAAGAGTGGTTGCAGTTTGGAAAGTATGGCAAGTGCAGGGTGTTATGCAACTTCTTCATGCATGGAGCGTGTTTCAAACGAGAAGATTGCATGTTCTCTCATAGCTGGAGTGACCAGGCTAGCCAGGTAAGTAAAGCGCATCGTCTCTCCTCTAACAAGCTTCATGCATCAAAGTGTTTCCTTTCTGGAAAAAGATTCTGCTCACAGCTTTCAGTTTGCGCATGACTTTGTTTTCCCCCTCAATTAGAACATTGTTTTTTCAGTGGTCCTGTCATGTGTGTGTACTGATTGTTGTATGATCATGTGCAGGTATGCACATTTTATCAGCGTGGCCTTTGTTCTTATGGCAGTCGTTGCAGGTATGAGCATGTAAAGCTGTCCCGTCCAGTGTCAAATAATCCTCTCCCTCCCCTACCAAGACCTTCAGTGGTAGCTCTTAACTCATCTCCAGACACAAGTAGGGCAGAAGAGAGCTCAAGCAATACCCGTACACAAAGTGCCTGGCAACTCACAGAAGGCAAGGCTAATTTGGGTCCCCGATTTCTGGAAGAAGATGATGAAAAGGATGTTGAAGAGATTGACATGCCAACGTCCAACGACCCCAGTGAGATCCCAATCTGCGCGTTTGCAGCTGCTGGCATATGCCCTCGGGGTGATAACTGCCCGCAGATTCATGGTGACTTGTGCCCAACTTGTGGGAAGCATTGTTTGCATCCCTTTCGTCCATCAGAACGTGATAACCACAGGCAGCAGCGTGAACGTAACCAGAAGAAGCTTGAGACACTTCGCAAGAGCCAAGATATTGAATGCAGTGTCTGTCTGGAACGGGTGCTTTCAAAGCCAACAGTTGCTGAGCGGAAATTTGGATTAATGTCAGGCCGTGATCATCCATT
>Ga0209208_10011088_pt1 | contig 11588 bp, 12 predicted proteins | sample S1TSphfallax_3_FD_187694 | JGI IMG/M metagenome (GOLD analysis project Ga0209208, IMG submission 187694) | Host-associated microbial communities from peat moss isolated from Minnesota, USA - S1T2_Fd - Sphagnum fallax MG (SPAdes) (version 2) | ecosystem: Host-associated > Plants > Peat moss >...
CTGATTGTTCAAGTCACCCCCACACAGTACATGTTCTTCAATCAAACCACTGGTCTCATCTTAACTGTGTTTTCTAGGTTAACAAGTGTTGCATAGTTTGTATATGTGTTACTTTAAACATCTTTTTGCTGGTATTCTTAATGGTCTTCATGCAAAGCTCTTGATTTTCTTCTACATTTTCAAAAGGAGGGACTTTGCATGATCAACTCATTGTTTCCATCAACTCCCCATTGTTCCCATCAACTTCCCGTTGTTGCCATCAACTTCTCTTTGTTCCCAACCCAACCTTACATAAACCCACACAAAGCTCTAAACTTTGGCATCAAATTTTGTTTTTGCAACTTGGACACTTGGCTCTTGAGGTAGTTCCATGGTAATAAGAAAGACAAAAAAAAAAGTTAAAAAAATCAATAAAGTCAAGAAACACCTTGCATGTATGCTGTGCAGTGAGAAAATGGCAATCGAGGATGCTTGCTATTTTGTTTTCTTTCATTTTTGGGAAAGAACAAAATTAGTCAAATTTACACTTCGAAAACAAAAGAATTCAAAATTTTCTCAATTTCTTTATCAAAAAATTGGCAAAATTTTGCCAGAGTAAAAAACACTGGATGGTCACCCCAAGAACCAACTCCCCCCCTCTCACCTACCTACTAGATCCACACACCCTTTTCCCACCTAAACTTGTCACTTCATTCTTACCTACTTACCCTCCTCCCTACCTACCTACCTACCTACCCAACATCTGCATAGCATCAATGGCAATCTATGAAAATAATTCAAATGCAAATATTGCATTCAATCAACTAACATTAAATTAGACTTATTTAGGCCTCATAATCGGAGCAAGCTTTTCATGTTGTCAATGTCCCATGAGCTTCCTCTTTGCACCAATTATTGCGCATTGTACACAACATAAGTAAATAATTTAATGCCTTGAGTTACGAGGGAAAAAAAATTCTATTTTATACCATAAAATGGATCAACTAAGGATTTATGGTTAAGTAGATTTTTCAAACATGTATGACTTTTGCAATAAACATTTTGTTTATATTAGTTGAATTCAAGGTTAGGTTAATATGGGAAGGAAGAATCATTAGTCATATATTGAGCAAATGAAATTGATTTCTTATTTTTTGAAAGGGAGTGGAGACATTTTTCAAGTTGGTGAGATTCAAATTAGAAGGCAAGAGATTTTATTTTTTCACTTGTTAAAATTTTGAAAATTTTGAACTTTTATTTTTAATCCATAATTGTTCGATTGTTCACAATGGACAAATTTGATCTCAACCCCATTTTGGTCAACATCAACAAGTTGAATCCCTACCAATTTTTAGAAGCAAATCTTAGAGGATTGGAAGCTCAAATAGAAAAGGGAAGGGATGGCATAATCGAGATACCACGTTAAATTTTTTCGAACTTGACTTTGAAGGAAAATCCCATGGAGGCAAAATTAGAATTAATTACATTTAATTCTAAGGAACCAAAGTCAACTCCCAATTTTGAAGAATCGAAACCTATTATCAATTTTGGAAAATTGAAATTTTTTAGCCATTTGGTCAATTTAGAATTTACAACCATGGATTTTTTTACCATATTTGCAAATCTCCTTGAATCCAAATGGAAAGGTTTTAGATGAAAATGAATCCATGATATTTCATCCGTAGATAGAATATGAATTGATATAACATCCAATGTCCTTTCTCGTGGAGGTGTTGCTTGTCCAACAATCACAAAAACCATCTTAGATTTGAATGAATTTATCATTTTAGTTTCAAACTAATTCAATTGTTTTAGTTTCCAATTGATTTAACTATTTTAGTTTTCGACTACTAAATTTGAATGTTTGGATATCTAATGCCCCCAATAGTAACAAATTGAAACAATCTTTTCCTCCAATCTCAACCCTATAAAAAGAAAACAATTCTTCTTATTCCTTCTTGTTGATTTTTTTTCATTTTATGTGCATTTTGTTTTTGAACCTTTTGTTTCCAAATTATTTGAGAACATGGAGGGTAATGTGAGCAAGACATAGGGTGAAAAATAAGCAAGGACCAAGTAGAAAGGGAAAGGTAGAGAGTTATAAGGAAAAGGCAAAAAGAAAGGAAAAAGAGAAAGGAAAGGAATTGAAACTAAAATTGAAAAGAGGAGCACCAAAATTATTTATTAAAGGAGAACACCAAATCTGAAATTTAAAAAGAGAACGCTAGAATTGAAAAGAGAATTGGAAAGAGAAAAGAAATGAGAAAGAGTCGTTGTGAGTCTATTCGGTATAGGAAAGTTAGTCTTTATTGAAATCAACAAATTTCATAGATGCGTAGCAAGCAAAGATGTGCATTATAATCAATAGAAGAAAATTAAGAAATCATGTTTATATATTTTTTCATTTTTTTCCTTTTCTTTTTCTCTTTTCCCTTCCCTTGTCATCTTTTTTATTCTTCTTCTTTTCACTTTTCCTCTTATTTCACAAACCAAAACAAGACAAAAAAAAAAGAAAAGTCCAAGCAGTAAGGCATGGCTTGACATGGCTTGACATGGCTTGCCATTGTGTTAAAATTGACAATGGCAACAATTGGAATGATGTGGTTATGCTAGGCGATGGCATGATAAGTGATGGTGAGCAAGTGCAATGGCAATGTATGATCATGTGGTGTAGGGCTTTCAAAGTGAGTTCCTTGCAACATTCATTTTTTATTATAAGAAGGATAGAAGAAGAAGCATATACATAAGTATTTAAAAAATCTAAGCAACAAGCACAAGTGTTTTTTAAACAAAAGAAAATGCATAAGATAATCTAATCTTCCTTTTCTTCTTCTTCCTATAATTTTTGTTTTATTCTATTTTTTTCTTTCTTTTCTTTTCTTCTTTGACCTTCTTCTTCCTCTTTTAATTTTTTGCTTCGCTTCTTCTTTCACATTGTTTTCCTTTGGTTTTTTCTCTTTTTCTTCTTTTTCTTCTTCTTTCTATATAAAATAAATAATTAAATAAAACAAAAACATTCAACAAAAGAACAAGAGAAAAAAAAAGAAAGGACCAAAGTTTAAACAAAAGACCACACCCCACAACAACACATCTTGGGTTTTACAACCAATTAATTAATTGACTATTGTCTTTTTTTACTACAATTGTAACTACATGTTCATGTTCATGATTGCATAATTGTAAAAGACATTGTGGTGTCATGCAACATTATCATTTTGTGACTATAATCAATATCACAACTTGATGGTTTTTACACAAATATCAAAATTTTAAATATATATTTGTAATGTTTTTTTAATCGTCCAAAATTAAGTATTAAAAAAATTCCATTGATTGTTGCAACATTTGGTGAATAATAACGACTTATGGTCACATGATGTTGATGTGGCATGCCATGTGGCAACGGGGTTGACTAGTAATTGCAACACTTCAAGACTTATAACACTAACTTTAGTGAATTTTCCTTTATTAATTGGTCAAAGGTTTCATTGATAATTTGTGATTAATGATAATACAATATCCCATTTTTGGAATACATGTCATGTGGCAAGAATTCATGAGGTGTGCTCATTCAATTTATATACCAATTTTTTATTAAAAAAATTATTACCCCAAATTATAGCTAATTTTTTATGTGTGTTGAATTTATGGCATTAATATTTGTCATGGCAAGCCATAATTTTTTGTGTGCCATGAAGCTTTTGAGGCCATGAATTCATAGACATGTGTACATGTACTAAACAATCTATTTTAAACTTGTAACTATGACTACAATATTAATAGTTGTTTCGAAAAAAGGTGATACATAATTCTTTGATTTTTTAACTATTTAACACATTAGCTTAAGTTAACATACCTATTAAATTAACTTATGTATGTAAGCTACTTAGTAAAAACCTATTTTATAACATAGTTTACCTTGTAAATTACTTAACTAACCATAAGAAATTTACTACACCTAATATGTTTAAATATATTTAAAATGTGCTACCTTATTAATAAATTAACCTAGGTAGGCTTGCCCAAGTTCCTAGCTTTAGGTTTTTGGCCAAGTCAACCTAGGTAGCTTCATTACAAGATATTTTATCAAGTTTGTAACCACTTCAAGTTTGTGCGACTAGATGTGATTAAATGTGACATAATTATCTTAGGTTAAATTTTTTTTTAGTCTAGGAATGCATAGATTAACCTAGGCTAGGTTAGTAAGTAGTATAAGTTGACAAATTAATTCATCTTAATACAAGGTAAGGAGGTATACGTTTAGGTCAGGTTGGTAGGTAGTAGGTAGATTGACTTAGGTCAACTTAGGGTGGCCAAGGTTAATTCAAGGCTAAATTTTTTGAGTTTTATAACTTTGTATTAAATATAATTAATATTAAAAAATGTGGTAGTGTAATGAATGAGGACTTGAACCCCAAAATGAAAGTGAAGGGTTTAAGTCCTCACTTTTGCAACTTATGATACCTAGGTCACTTGGTTTAGGTTAGGTAGCCTAGTGTAAGCTCCTTAGGTTAAGTGGTCAAATCTATTTTTAACCTAGGCCATTTAGCCTAGGTTGATTTTTGGCTAGGCTAGTTATCTAGGCTAAGTTAAGTTGACTTTTGTTCATGTGTGATGATTCATAATTGAACATGTGTTTATATATTTTTGACACATGGCATCCATTTATCAAAGCATCTTTTGTAACTTTTGGTTGAGTAAAATAACTAGGTTAACATGGCATGCACTTTACATGTCATACCAAGGTCAATGATGACATGGAATTTCAATATTATATGAATTTTTAAAAAATCCTATTTGATAAAATAATCGAGCTTTGCAACTATATGTCCTTTACAACAAAATGTGTGAAACGACATGGGTTTAGTAATTCAATAGTCATTAATCACAAATGTCCTTTTTAATAAATACATAGTTATAAAGGCCATTCGTAAAACCCAAAATGTGTTGTGCCCCAAAATCAGATAATGCACAATGGGGAGTTTAAAAAAGAGAAAACACGAAACCTATGACTTCAACCCATCATTAGTAACACAAAGCAAGTTGTGCAAAGAGATGGGGCAAAAAACCTGGAGGGACACTAAGCCTAAAAAAAACTTCTTTTATTGCCATAACTACCTGATGTAAGACAATGGCAACTTGAATTCTTTGAAGAGCCATTGACACCCTCTACTTATAAAATGAACATATGATCGAAAGAGGAGGTCCTTCATTGACCATGCCATGTTGGCACATCGATGAAATAAATTGTCCACCTGCTAGTGTAAACATCCAAATATCTTTACAAATAGAGGGATGAAATCATCTTTAGGGTGTTGATTAAAATATGACATAGTCTTTGTTTAAACTACAATCATTAAAGCCATTCCTTAAGAAGAAGTGGTTTGCAAAACAAGATTTGCACAAATTGGGCCAGTAATGATTCTATTTGCCAAAGTGTAATACCATCTATTATAAACACAATATCTACTTGTTGCCATGATGATTAGAGAAATGGCATTGAGAGAACATGTGTTTGCTCATGCAAAACATGGAACCCAACATCTTTAACAATGGAAATGAAAGAATCTCGGACTGCATCATGTGTGGTTATGCATTATGCCCCATGAACACAACGAAGTAGGTGTATCCTTATTTGATCCATGGCCTAGCCACATATGCATTGAAAAAAATGACAAACTTTGGGATGGGGATCCCTAATATGGTACATAATGTTGATGAGAAAATGTCAAAGGCCATCTTAAAAGATGGGATGAGTAGGCGGGCAAAAAACCAAGTATTCAAGTTTGGGCTTAAACAAAATTTCAATTGAATGTGATGGTAATCTGAAGATAATTATGAAAAGATTCTAAAACATGAGTGCTTGTTCTTGTGCTTGTTTTCTAAAATGTTTTCCTATAGATTATTTACTCTTCTTTCTAATTGACGCACCCCAAACTCCTTGATGGATTTAACTACAAATCCAAAGGTGAAAACATCGGAAAGAGAAAAAGTTGGAATGTGTTCCTTGGTTCACAACAATTTAGGGGTAGAGGGGCGTGTTGGAGTTCTGGGATGGGACCAAGAAGTGACAAGTGGGTCAATTATTCACACGGATTTACACCAACCAAACAACAAGTTGGTTAGTGCATAGCTGGAGCACTTTTGGTGCATGGACGAGTCACATGTAAACACAGACTCATAAGATTCACCATAGCCTGGACTTGGGGGAAGCCACCACCTTCCCTTTTATAATATTTTCTATGCTTGGGCATGGGGCTAGCACCCAAATGTCATTTTGTCCTAGGACTCCCAAGTTGGAGTCTCGAAATTCCTTAAATTGGGACTCTTACAACTTTGGGGGCCCATAACTTTGTGTGCAAATCTCTGATTGAGGTGAGGTTTAAAGCAAAAATGTACCCCTTGTCAAGATCTTTTCAACAATATGTGGCATGTCACCTGCACAAAAGGAAATTAGGGCGATTTCTGACTTTTAATGATCAGGAGTCAAATTGGCAATTTGATTCTTGACCTTTCTTTTGGCCATAACTTATATTTTAAATACTCAAATGGTTCATGAAAGCCCATTTTAGAAATCTATGTTCCAAAAAAATTTCCAATGATATAATAAACTTTTCAATCCAATGAGTTTTGACCCTTGAAATCACCCTCCTAAAGTGGGAGCTCACTCATGAGTGTGGGGTTTCATTTCCTCACACTTTTTTGCACTCCCAAGAACATGAAATGTGACTTTTGGGCTTCATTCTTGGCCCGCAAGCTTTGCAAGCCCTTGCCTTGGTCATGAACCCAGGGTTAGGGTTGCAACACTAATGGCTACCCAAATGGTGGGATGGAAGCTTGAACAATTAAAAGTAGAAAATCACAAGCATACTTAAGGTTAGCCTAGAATGGAAGTGGACCTAAATTACTGGCCCTTATAGTCCCTAATAAAAATGGGTGGTCGTCTTGCAAAAATATGGATGTGATGATTAGGGTGATAAACCTGTAATTCCCTAAGTATTTTACTAAAGCGATAATTTTTGTAAAGACGACCTATCCCACCTTTGAAGATGGGAAGAAAAGCTTGTCAATGAACTAGGGGAGCCTCTGAACATTCAAAAAAACCTAGCCTTAAAAGTTTTCCAAATAAGTGAATGAAAGTCGAATAGTAAGAGGTTAGCGTTGAAAATATGAAAGTGAGAGTAAAAAACAAAAAAGGTAATACGACCTTTGTGCGAAACGAATGGGAATTCGAAATGCCACATGCACATCCCCAACCTTTGAAAAACATCTATGTGTTGAACATCATAGTCCAAAACATCTCGGAGAAAATAAGAAGTGAAGGAAATGGACCCCAAAAGAACACCCAAAACCCTAATGCCCTTAATTGGGGTATAGAAACTTGATGGAGGCAAGAACCTTAGAGGCAACCTTGAAGGAAACCAAACAACACATTTGTAGGGTTGAATTGCAAGGCTTACCAAATCTAACTCAAAAAAATAATGATGAAAGACTTGAGAAACAATTAAAGTAGGTCCGATGATATGAATGTCATATGTAACAAAAGGAAATAAACAAGATGGGAAAAGGGTAATCAAAGTATGAAATGTATAGAAATGAGCTAAGGAAAAAAAAGGACCACCCAAAAGATGCCCTTAATAAATTTCCTTGATGGGTACCAATGGAGGATTAAATAGTAGACACATCACTTTGAAGGGAGTGGTGACTAAAGAAAAAAAAGGAGTTGGGGAGCATGAAAAAAACTAACAAATGGTATGAGTTGAGACAACTACCCATGTGTTGGATACTTTTGAAATATAACCCTATGGGAAATAATATTGAAAGCATTTGTAATGTCTACTTGTAACACCACCAAATCAAAGTGAATATCTAAGGTTATTGGAATATTGTGCACCATTATTTCACAGCCCCCTTTTATTGCGACCCCAAATTGGTGGGGGGATAAATGAGTGGCAAATGCATCACGAAATTTGAAATAAAAGGTCCTATTCACCAACCAATAAAAAACCTCACCTATTGCTATTGGTTGAATGCTAGTAGAAGGTTTGGCCAAAATTAACAACCTGGTAGCACCAAGGGCCTTGGTTATACTTCTAGGGATATGCCCTATAACAACATAATAACACATTGGAAATAACTGGGAAAAGTTGTTAATTGAATCCTTTGGGTCAAATAAATCTCGAAGGTGTTCAAATACCATGCATGAAGGCCCTCCAATTGAAAGGTAAGTTGAATTGATGAATGTTGACTTGAACATGTTTTTTTAAAAATCCAAATCTATTTATGGCTAGAATTCCATCAAAGAATTTGAATATGGAGGGATGAATCTAGAGGATGAAAGTCCTACAAAACAATAATGTTTCTGAAGAGGTCGAAACTGGTGTCAAGGGGGCAAAGGCCCTCACAACATGAAATATTCCCTTGCTCGCCCTAGGGTTAGACTCCAATGAAAACAATGGGGGCTTCATGTAAGAAGAAAAGGATGAAAGTTCTAGAGAAAAGACAACATTTGAATAAGGGGGATTGAAGGTAAAATAATTGCTAGGGCTTATGCGTGCAACAATTGTTCCACTTGAAGCTCCTCCTAATCACTAGTAAATAACTTTGATAACCAAATTCTAGTCTCCTTATGCCTAGCCTTTCCCCCTCAAGTAGGCAAAAAAAAAAAAAAAAAACTTAAAAAAAAAAAAACACAACTGAAAAAAAATAGAAAATATGTCAAGCAACAACATCGTTCAAATCTCACACTATGCTATCGAAAGGAAATTTGAATGCTAACACTTCTTGCTTCAAAACAATTAAGATGTGAGAATATAATTGAAGCTTAAAAAACCTTAACAAAAAAACTCCAAGGGGATTTAGACTTGATATCCATGCCCAAGTTGTTTGGAGAGGGCACTAGACCTAGAGGGACGGGGTAATATCGTCACCTTCAAGAAGCTAGCCTAAAAAAGTTGACATCGCTTTTGATAGTGTGCCAAATTGAAAGATGTAAATAAAGCCTCACAACCAAAAACATGAGATATCACACTAAAAGGGGGCTCAACTCATACTCTCAACATGCATTAAAGGTGTAGTCAAAATTTATATCCTTCTCTAATTTGTTTTCTTCTTCCCCCTTTTATGATTTTTTTCCCCTCTTTTCACAAACACACAAAAAAAATCAAAACTTAAAAAAAGAAAAAGGACATACCTTGCTAAGCGATGATCGCAATAGAAATGGCAATAATTAAACTAGGTGATAACAAATAAAACCCTAAGCTTGTTGTTGAGAAATTTTAAAAAAAAAGGAGGGGAGTCTTTTTATTTATTTATTTATTTCCCTCCTAAAATGACCTATCCTAAATCCTTTCCAGGGCCTCCTTTCCAGGGGCCCTACTGGCTTGTTTGGATTTCCTTCCATTCAGGGTTGCGGGAGTATTTGAGGAGGGACTGTATTTTAGGGACGCTCGATCTGTTTGGGGGGGATGAAAACTGGTGATGACCAGGTCCAGTAGATGGTTCTCATCGTCTTAGGTTTAGGGTTTAGAGTTTGGAGGTCGGGGCCAACAGATACTTCTTTGTTTTTCCAGTTTCAAGTTTGTGCGCAGCTTCAAGCTTTTCTTTTTGTGTCGGACTGGGTTGTTCGGATTAGGAGGCGATATGGCGAAGTATGATCTCACAGCAGCCGTCGCACCCTACCTCGACCGGCATCTTGTGTTCCCTCTCCTGGAGTTTCTGCAAGACAAGCAGCTGTATCCTGATGACCAGATCTTGAAGGCGAAGATCGAGCTTCTTGGGAAGACGAACATGGTGGACTATGCGATGGATATCCACAAAAGCTTGTACCATACCGAAGATGTGCCGCAAGGTCTGGTTCTCCTGCATAATTCTTTTTTTTTGGCTTGCGTTTGCGGTTCTTTAGGGTTAGAGGAGGGCTTTGGTATTGATGTGTTTCTCATGGTGGAGCAAACAGAAATGGTGGACAGGAGAGTGGAAGTTGTCGGAAGGTTGAAACTTTTGGAGGAGTCGGCGGCACCGCTAATCAGCTTTTTACAGAATCCGGCGCTTGTGCAAGAGCTTCGCACCGACAAGCAGTATAACCTTCAAATGCTTCACGACCGATATCAGGTTTACTGATTTTGCTGTATAATTGGTTTCTTCTTTTCTGCATTTCCGGTCTTTCACTTGTGTACTTCGGACCCTTTAGCATCTGTTTTGTTCGTAACATCATGGCCTTCAATCTGCACTTGCACTGTGCTATTATAGTATAACCTCTTCTCTTTTCGGGAATTGGACCTCGCCCACACACCTCATCTGCCTTTTCTCTGTGCAGATTGGCACAGAGCAGATTGAAGCACTCTATGAGTATGCCAAGTTCCAATTCGAATGTGGCAATTACTCTGGTGCATCTGATTTTCTCTACCAGTATCGCACCCTGTGCACAAACAGTGACCACAGCTTCAGTGCCCTATGGGGCAAGCTTGCAGCTGAAGTACTGATGCAAAATTGGGATGTAGCAATTGAAGAGTTGACTCGGTTGAAAGACATTATAGACTCCAAGGTGAGCCACACCAGCTCTTTCCACTTTGATGGTTCTACCAGATGTGACTTGCATTACAGAAGGAGGGTATTTGATGGTTGTTAAATTAACAGTAAATGGGTTTGTACAGAATTTTGCGTCCCCACTGAACCAGTTGCAACAGCGCACATGGCTGATGCACTGGAGTCTCTTCATCTTCTTCAATCATGAGAATGGAAGGAATGGTATCATTGACTTGTTCTTCTCAGAAAGGTAGATTGTCTTTTTCTGAGTTTCCATAATTGCAGTTTAGTCAATTGTTCTACAATAGGGTTATAGTCCTTCACATGTTATCAACATTGCTGTAGATTTTTCATAATCTAAGATGGATCAATCTTAGTGTGTGTATTTCCTCATTTGGGTTACTTGAGCTCTTGTGGATCTTGACAAAAGTATCAAAGCACATGTTGAGCAGGTTTAGGTATTTTCACATCAGATTCTTCACAACTGACTAGTATGCTGGTAGACCACTGTATTTCAGTGGCCATATCACTTATGGAGATGTTATTTGTGTGGATAAACTTACTGGTGGTCCGATAGAGCAGGTATCTCAATGCAATTCAGACAAATGCCCACCATTTGCTGCGGTATTTGGCTACTGCTACAGTAGTCAACAAGAGGCGCAGGAATATGCTTAAAGAATTGATCAAAGTCATTCAACAGGAGCATTATACTTACAGTGATCCTATCACAGAGTTCTTGGAGTGCTTGTATGTGAATTATGACTTTGAAGGTGCTCAGGAAAAGCTCCGTGAATGTGAGGAGGTAATGCCTAGACTTCATTTTCTGGGGCTTCAATTGCATGAAAAAAAACCATGCTGCAGAATTTGGATTGTTTATCACTCTTGGCTGAGTGATGCAGAAATAAGGCTTCACTCATCCAGAAAATACAGAATCTCCATACCTTTTATAATGTATTACGTTGATTTCCTCTCACTGTTGGGGGCTGATTAAGTCAGCAGGGATGCTAGAAACCACCATGCATGTTGCTGCTGAAGGTCACTGACAATCCATGTGACTGTTGCTGGTGTTCAGATGCTTTTCTCAG
>Ga0209208_10011089_pt1 | contig 11588 bp, 5 predicted proteins | sample S1TSphfallax_3_FD_187694 | JGI IMG/M metagenome (GOLD analysis project Ga0209208, IMG submission 187694) | Host-associated microbial communities from peat moss isolated from Minnesota, USA - S1T2_Fd - Sphagnum fallax MG (SPAdes) (version 2) | ecosystem: Host-associated > Plants > Peat moss >...
ATTGGTTCATTGTGAAAAAAAAAACAACAAAATTGGGAGGCATCTCATCTAATTAATAAAAGAGGTGAATAGCTAGGGTGTTCTTAGGAATGTCATAGTGTGATTCATATTAATTACATCATGGGTGCCCTCACAACTTTTTTATTTTTTTAATGGAGCCATATTGATTAGCCCGCCTATAATTGTTTTAGAACTTTGGGGCATGCCCCCAATAGAAGTACCTCTTTGGAATGCACGGATTTAAGGGAAGCTTCATTATTCGGCTTCACCACTTTGTGGCCACTGTCCGTCCGGCTTAAAAACCCAAAACCAATGAGTCCGGCTGGACGGACGACGGGACAGATTCAGGGGAAGCCGACCAAACGCACGAATTTAAGGGAAGCTTCATTTGGTCGGCTTCACTCTTGCTTTACTATATATAATAATTTATAATAGTTCTAAAATAGTTGTCACATGTAACTACAATGTAACTTCTTAAAAAGTCAAACATGGTTGACTACATATGTATGTACGATGTGTATAAATTATCGTATAGAAGACTCATTTTTAATTCACTTGCAACTATAATACAACTAACCAACTTTCTAACGTGACAATTTATTTATTAATACACCATATTCTAAGGGGATAGTTGCACAATAATTATAATACTTAAAAAATAATTGCATAACAATTGTATATGAGTTGTTTTTTGAACTTTAGTTGCAAGGTAATTTGGTTTCGGTGGATGAGATTTTTCATAGTGTTGGAGGGTTGGTCTTGCGTTCATAATCAACAAAAACCTAACTTTTTCTAATGATGATACCTCTTAATGAATCAAGTTAACATCATGCTAAACAAGTCATATAGTTGAGACATACGACCTAACAATGACTTACTTTGCGAAAACCCACAAACAAAACAATTGAAGTCATCTAGACAAAACCAATGCTTATGGTGCTCAAAAGCCCCATATTGAAATTAGACCCAAAAACCAGAATAACGTGGGGCTCGGGTCCTAGATGTCATCTTATGTGTATTGATTTTACATGTGCATTTTGCACTGATATTCTTTTGCAATGTAGAACATTGCACTGCACAATTATGAGGACATCGATCAATATGCCAAAAGCCATCACCACACATAATCTCACTGATCGCTATGCCACCTTGAAAAAGTATAGGAAACATATTTTGTCCAACACATGGCGACTCAAGGACAGACAAGTTATCAATGTTGTCGGGTTGACAAGTAGGAACGGTCACATGAGGACAAGAGAAATTGATGCGGTCAGGCTTATGCGATTTGTCATCCGCCCCTTGAAAAGTTGGCACTATGTTTGGTTGAATCAAACACCTCCTCACCCTGCAAATGAAGAGTCCATGTGGTGAATGAAGATCCGGAAATATAATTGGCAATGGTTGTTGCAAACTTGGAAACATCCCCCAAAAAACGAGCCTTCCTCAAAAGGAGTTCATTTCTATCAGGACCTTTCCCAACAGTTTCAAGTTGTTGAAAATCTTCAAAATACTGAACCCCCCTGATTCCAGATTCAGAAGAAAATAATCACCATTTCCTTGCTTAAACCCTAAACCCTAAAACTGCGATTTCGGAGTCAAAAATCAGTTTTTTTATTTTTCTTGAGAACCATGGGTCAAGGTTCCATATACCCACCCATTACCTATCAACCATCCTTCTTTCTTTCAAAAGGAGCGAACTGCCCAACACTGGTTTCGATAGAGGAAAATTACAATCAGCCATATTAAGTGGTGAAGAAGCTCAAAATCTCCATTTCCCAATCCCATACTTTACCCTAGGGCTTTCATTCATTAAATAATCCTTAAAAATAGTGAAATGAATTTTCATGAAAATATGAAGCTGAGGTGTTGGAAACCATCATAATTATTATTGCAGGTGTGTAATCTGAATAAGTTCATTCATTATATGACAATATCATAGTAGAACATGCCCAAAAAAACATAAAAACATAAAAAATCCAAATCAAATTTATAAAACTGAATTAATTTTGAATAAAATTAATTATTCATTTCATCCATGAGGAAACTGACCCTAGGCTACAGTATCTCATATGTGGTCAATGTTTACATGAAATAGTAGTGTGAGTGGTTTGATACATCCTCCCCAATCTGCAAAATTGGAAAAGACAATATTCTATACTGATTGTGTGGCTAGTAGCACACCACTGAATATTGGCGAGATTACCTTCTGAACAAAGACTGTGGGACGGCTCTCAAATAAATTTTTCCCAACTTCTATCTCACAAAACTAGCACTCTAATATATTATTTTTAATCCGTTGTACTACTCACCAATACATACAAAGTCAATTGTTATATATTGGTTAAATGTTGTGGTGTTAATGAACATTTTGTAAACCATCTAAAGGGCGACTTTAGACGAGGGTCCAAGGTCTAGGAACCAATGAATTCAAGCAATCTTATTGGTTGTTTTAAATTGGTCCCAAGGAGTTTAAACCAGAGTTCAAAACCGAAAAGTGGCAAATTGAGCCGAAACCTACATGGCACCTGTTTTGTTTTGGAGGGAAAATCAATAGGTCCGGACCAAAAAACAGTCCTAAAAGGAGAGCTCCTCATTTGGAGAACCAAGAATCAGGCTAGGGACCAAGGTACAGTCTAATTCAATTCGCTTCAAATGAGTCCAAATTGGTTCCTAGGAAATTGGACCCTCTTCTAAAGTGGGCCTAATTATTAAAGAAGGTTGATTGTTTGCTGGCCTTGCCTACCAAGGCAAGGATATTGTGTTTAGATTCATTATAGAATATAGTAGCTTAATGGATTTTGAACCCTAGGTAATAGGTCTATTTTCACATGAGGGTTTTTGAAAGATGATATTTTGGCTTGTGTTGAAACTTGAGATTAATTGTAGAGTTATAATATCTTGAAGGATTTTGGTTTTTCTTAGAGGATTTGTTTGAAGATCACATTTTTTGCATGGTGAAATATTTGAGTTTTTCCATAGTTCTTGGTTTGCCTTATGATACTTTTCAATGTAAATGGCAAGGTCACACTGGGACACACCCCCTTGTTTTTTTGTTTTGTCACATTAGGATCTCCAAACGCACTATCTCTGGCGGTTTGTTGAGATCCTTAACTATGGTTCTCAGAAAACAATGATATATAACCATCATTCGTTCTCAATTTATTTGAAAAATGGAAAATAACCACCAAAGAACCATCTCTTCTGGTTCTTCATGAAACCCGACAGTTCCTTGAGGTTTCTTGAACTAATCGGAAACTATGGTTCTTTCATGTGAATTTTTTTTTCAAATACCCTGAACCGGCTGTTCTTAATAAAATCAATAGAACTGCCCAAAATCGATATAAGCCCAGGGCAGCCTCCTGAGATGACCTGCTGTTTTCTGTTCAATTGCAATGGGTGTTTTTAGGGCAAAATGCATTTTCTTCTTCAACACCGGAATGGAACAAACTTATAGCTTATCAGATGGGTTGAAGTGGGCTATCTGGTGAAAAAAAACTGTGATTTTTTAGGTTTTCATGTACCTAGTAAAAAAAAAGTTCCAGATTATATATTAAGTTCCATAAGGGTAGCCAAAAATATACATAATATGAATTTCTATTTCACTTTCATATTTTAATAGCCAGATTTGGCTAAATTGTTTTATGGGTGATTATCACTTCATTGTTTGTGGTCACAAAATTGGAAAAAACACTGGGGGACACCCCCCCCCCCCAATCCCCAAAAACCAAGGCCATGAAAATGAAGGACATAGTTGATTACAAGAATCATTAAAATATTCAACATTACATGTGCAATCAACAAACAAACAAATAAACCATACTAGTTGATTAGTTGATGAAGGCTTTTATTCCATCACCTGAAATCAGTCAATAACAAGACCCAATAGAGAGTTTTCCTATTTTACATTGTGTAATCATTAAAAGACAATAAGAAATTGGTTTTATTGATGAAAACTTTATCCCATCACCTGAAATCAACAACAACTAACCAAATTTCCCATTATAATTTCATAATACATATATATAGTACATAGATGTGCAATCAATAAAATCTTGATAGCAATTGATTTGTTGATGGGAAGAAACATGCCATCACTTGAAATTAGCAAATGACAAGAATACTAAATTTTTCTATTATTTGTGCAATTAATAAAAGATAGTAATTGATTTGTTGATGGAAAAACATTCTATCACCTGAATCAACAAATTGACAAGAATATTACAATTTCCTAATATTAGGTGTAATCAGTAAAAGCTAGTAATTGATTTGTTGAAGAAAAACATTACATCACCTGAAATCAGTAAATTAACACAAGAATATTATAATTTCCTAGTATATTTTCAATGAATAAAAGCTAGTAATTGATTTGTTGATGAAAAACATTCCATCACCTGAAATCAGCAAATGGACAAATATATTATAATTTTTTCCTAATACATTTTCAATGAATAAAAGCTAGTAATTGATTTGTTGATGAACATTCCATCATCTGAAATCAGCAAATGGACAAATATATTATAATTTTTTCCTAATACATTTTCAATGAATAAAAGCTAGTAATAGATTTGTTGATGAAAAACATTCCATCACTTGAAATCAGCAAATGGAAAAGAATATTATAATTTCCTAATATTATGTTATGTGCCATCAGTAAAAGAGAGTAATTGATTTGTTGATGGAAAGCATTCCATTGCCTGAACTCAGTAAATTGATAAGAATATTATAATGTTTTTCCTAATATATGTGGAATGAATAAAAGATATTAGTAATTGATCTGTTGATGAAAATAAACGTTCCATAACCTCAACAAATCACAAGGAACAATTATAATTTTGCCAATAAATTTACAATTAATAACAAGGGGTGTGTCACACTATAACCTTGCCATTTACATGAAAACATATCAAGGCAAAAGAAGAATTATGGAAACTCAAATATTTCACCATGCAAAAATATAATCTTCAAAAATCTTCCAAAAAAAACTAAAATCCTTCAAGATATGAGAACTCTATAACTAATCTCAAGTTTCCAACACAAGCCAAAATATCAGTTTTTCAATCCTCATATAAAAATAGACTTATTACCTAGGGGCCAAAATCCCTTAAGCTACTATGCTCTATAATGAATCTAAACTCAACATCCTTGCCTTGGTAGGCAAGGCCAACAGAAAGGTATTAGTTGACATTTCATCAACTGAAACCAGCACATAATTTTTTTATCAGATGCTGGAGGATGTTGCCAAAATAGTTTTCATGCATTTGTCAAAATAGTTTTCAAGCATTTAAGGGACAAAGATTACACTAGAAAAGTGATCACTAAAAAGGAGGGCAATTGTGGTCATTTTTCATGATTTTTTCCAAAATACGGGGCATTTGTGACAGAACTTTCCTTTTTTGAAACATGTTTCACAAAATAGCCAGATTTTGCCACACACAAAAAACAATTTTAATTTTTAAAAAAAAATCACTTTTCAGTAGAGATTCCACTGTTTCACTCTAAGCTTTTTAGGGTGAACTGCTCTTCCAAATGCATGCAAACAAACATATTGAACATTGTGAGGTCTAGTAAATAGTCTACAAAGTTCCAGACTATGTGGCAGGGTCTCTCCCAAATGCCAATTACATCACATACAGCCCATCAGTATCTGCCCCAAATGCCAATTACATCACATAATGCCCATCAGTATCTGCCCCAAATGCCAATTACATCACATAATGCCCATTAGTCAGACCCAGCTTGGTGCCACCTATCATCCATCACACGACATTATGGCCATTGCTTCTAAACCCAGCAAGTTGCCAACTCATCATTCAGTCAGGTCCTTGCACTGGCTATTGATCACCTAATTGGCCTTGCCTACAACGGCAAGGATATTGTGTTTAGATTCATTATAGAGTATAGTAGCTTAAAAGGATTTTGGCCCCTAGGTAATAATAGGTCTATTTTCATATGAGGATTTTTGAAAGATGATATTTTGGCTTGTGTTGAAACTTGAGATTATTTATAGAGTTAATATGATATCTTGAAGGATTTTGGTTTCTTTTAGAGGACTTTTTTTGTAGATTATATTTTTGCATGGTGAAATATTTGAATTTTCCATAATTCTTCTTTTGCCTTAAGATACTTTCTAATGTAGATGGCAAGGCCGCAGTGTAACATGCCCCTTGTTACATTTAGGCAGACCAAAAAATGCAAGTTAATCAGAATCGAATGTAAACCTCATATGCTGGTAAATGAAAAATAAGCCTAGGATGCTTCGGATGAAAGTTGAGCTTGTGTCAGTTTTCCTTCTTGGATGGATGTACAGGTGGATGTATGGGTTGAGCTGTTAGGTCTTATTCTCACTTAGTCCTCTTACACCTCCTCATCTAACCATGGTTAGGTGTAGGGGAAGGGCAGGGCCAAAGGGCAGTCGCCTCAGTTCCCGGTGCCTGAAAAATCTTCCACATCATGGAAGGACCTGCCCAGAGGACCTTATGCCTCCCAGTGCATATGAAAGTTCTGCCCAGGGAGGTACTTGCAGAATACAAAGGAAAATAAATTAGGTCAGGGCTAGGGTTTAGGGTAAACTCATAACTCCTTCTCTTGAACTCCTTAAACCCTAAACCCTAGTTATGAGTCTACCCTTGAAACCCTAAACCCTTTAAATTTGGGGTGTTCTTCTCTTTAAAAACTTTGAACAATTGCAGGCTTCCGATGAAGTGAGAGCCACTAATAATGTCAAACATCACCTCTTCTGAATGAAGGCAATGGGTCTTTCTCCTTATATGGGGCATGTTGGAGTTGATTTGATTAGCATGGGAATTGGGATGCATTTACATACATCATCAAGTAGGCAAGTGGCAACTAGAGGTCACCTTGCAATCCTAAGGAAACATGCAATTTATGACCCATGTATGTATTTCTACTCATGTCCCACACTCTTCTAATGCTTCCATGCTTCCAAATATTAGGTCAACAATTTGTAATGATGTGCTACTACAATAGATAATATCCCCCCTTTGTGGACATGATGACCCACCCTGAGTTGATGCTTGATCCATGGTTGGGGTGTCATGTGGGAAAATACCAACAACATGTGGAAAGTTGAAAAATGAAGGGCATTTAAAATATATCCCTAGTCCAATGAAATGTCATAACATTGTGGCCAAGTTGGAATTGAAGGGCAATTATATATCCTCTTTTCCAATGTAAATTATGTCATAACATTTGAAAACTTGAAGATAATTTAGAGCAATTAAAATATCTCTAGTGCAATAATGTAACATGTGGAAAGTTGAAAATAATGGCTATTTGAATGGAATGTGTTTAGGGTGATGAAAGAAAATAAAGGAAAATAATTGTTGTATAGATAGCAACTCTTGGCTTGGGAGACTATGCTGTGTACAATGTTTTCCAATGAAATTACTGAGTTCTCATTTATGTTCCCAATGGATCCCCAATATGTTCCCCAACAAGTTTGCAATAGCACCTCACTTCATTCCATATCCTTTGCCCTAAGTCCTACTCTTGTATATAGGTTATATAGAACCAGCCCGAAGGAGGAGATTACAATATATATATCTTGGGACCATCCAAAGCTTGCTTTTATTTTTATTTTTGTGATGGGCCAATGAAAGATGCCCAACAGAAATCAAAACGAATTGAACTTTGGGAGTCCCAACAACTAATTAATATTAGTTTACAAAATATACTACAATAAGTGATATTATAACCTTGTCTATTTGTGTAGACAATGGACACAATGTCATAAAATAAATTTCCCATTGCTTTCATAAGTGTGTAATTGCATCTTTATTTTGAACAATGTACACTTGGAAAGATCCCAATCACCCTTCCTTACTTACTAAAACATCTAGATTCATCTTTTAATAGGACAGGCACCTACCATGCTAGGAAGCTCTTAAACATTTTTAATGGATATGTTAAAAAGGTGTATAGCCAGATGATATCACTTTTGTTTGTCTTCTTGTAGCCATGCAGGTCTGGTGGATGAAGGCATGTGCTTATATGCTTCAATGCCCAGAGACTATTTGACTCCTGCAAAATTGGAACATTACACCTGCACATGGTTGACCTTCTTGGCTGTGCTGGCCATCTACAGGAGGCAGAGAATATGGTGATGGCAATGCCTTGTAAACCACAGGTGGCTGCTTTGAGGGCTTTGCTCAGTGCTTGCAGAATGAATGGTAATGTGCAGATAGCAAAACACATTGCCAAATAAATTTTTGAAATGGAGCCTGTAAATGCTGCTGGTTATGTACTGTTGTCAAACATCTACATTGCTAGCAACATGCATCTCTGTGAGAGTGTTGAACGGCAGAGAAAGGAAAAAGGTGCAAAGAAACAGCTGGGCTGCACCTGGATTGAAGTGAATAATGAGGTGCATTTGTTCGTGGTAGAGGATCAAAACCAACCCCAGATGACTGAAATTTATGCAGAACTGCAGAGATTGTCAGGGCTCATGCATGATACAAGGTACATGTCTTGTACGGAATTTTTTCTGGATGATGTTTAAGAAGACAAGGTATTTCATTTGTGTCACCATAGCAAGAAACTGGCTATTGTATTCAGGCTCATCAACTCAACTCTTGGTACTCCTCTTTATATAAGAAAAAAATTGTGAGTTTGCAAAGATTGCCACACTTGCACCAAGTTCATTTCAAAAATAGTTGGGAGAGCCATCATGGTGAGAGATGCCAATCACTTCCATCACTTTGAAGATGGTGTTTGTTCTTGCATGGACTATTGGCGATGCCAGTTGTCTGCTTGTCAATCACTACATGAAGTTCACTTTGTTTATAGTAGCATGTCTAGTGGTCTTTTAACATGATCAAAATTCAGTTCACCATTATCAGATGTGGTACCACGAAAAAGGTGGGCCATGGAGCCTCCTCCCAGGATATTTGGTTTCATGCCTCTGCTATCTGTAGCACTTAGGTCTGCTGCCTCTTTCTTCTTATGTAAGGATGGAGTTATTTTTGAAAACCGAGTGAATGTTGAGACTATGAAATTGATTACCAGTTTGAAGTGTGGACCAACAAAGGTTGGAGATATTAGTCTTGGGCCTTTGAATTGATCATTGTACTAATAAGTTGTAATGATGCTTTTAGGTGATGTTTGTATGATATCTCATGTTTTCTTTGTTGAATGTTTCTTAAGTTTGCTGATTGGGCCTTTTTTTTCCAGACCAATAGTTGCATAGTATGGAGTATTGACACGAATACTTCAAGATGGGATGTCTCCTGCATCCCCATGCACAGTTGCTGGAGAAGTTTATATACCGCCAATGAATTCTTTGGTTGGAATAACTGGTACAGGGGATCCAAGTCAACCATACACTCGATCATCAATGTTGGACCCATAAATCAACCATACCTCAAGATTGCAGCCCTGGGATACAAGTTTTGTCTGGAATTGAGCTCCATCATTCAACAGAGTGACAATGGATACACAAGGGAAGAAGAATGAGCCAAGGGGCCTCCATTTTTTTCATTTTAGTGTTGGCAAGCAACCTCAAATGGGCTGAAATGGGGAACCATGGTAAAGAATTTGTTTTTCATGTTCATTGTTTGTGTGCAGTCCCCAACAAGGCCCCAAATTGAATTTCAATACTAGATCACATATGACAAACTTGGTACAAAAATATGCAAACCCAAAAGTGGAAACAGAACCTGTTGAAATGAGAGGAATTGAGGCACATCATGCTGATAGAGGACCATCACACAAAGATCAACTAGAACCCTGTGTACAGGGAAACAGTTCTGTGTCAATTCAAAAATTATTTAATTAAATATAATTCATGCTTTCTTTAGAATATCCAAATTTTATTTATTATTCAAATTTTAGAGCATCACTCCCTTTCTCTCCCCTTCTTATTTTCTTGATATGGTTCCCAGTAGTTCATCATTATTTCTGTCAATCTCAAATTTGATTTTACTAGATAACATCAATATGAAAAGAGACGCGTAACAAAACATGTGCCTTTTCATGTCCATGTAGGTAAGGGAACCGAGTGAGGTATCTAGGCTTGGAAGAGGTAGGTAATTTTTGAAAAAGTATTCAAAATAATAATAATAATAATAATTACACCATTACATGAATAGCTTGAAACCATAGACTCTGGATAAATCTAGAGAATAACAATACTTAATGCTCAAAGTTATTGTACATGCTCTTGAGCAGGATGATCGTCTATGAATTTGACAATAGAAATCTCTTGTTTGCTTCTCTACCCTCACCTCATTTGTCAAACCCACACCTAAATTGCTTCAACTTTGAAATCTAGGTTGATGATTTTTTAACTGTTGTAGTTTTACTCTTCCAACCATATCATCCCTGCTTTCTCTTCTTCAAGAAACATTCAATCTATGATGCATCTACCATGTCATGCTCATTAGGTAGACATGAACCAGGGGAGGTGGCAATTTCCAAACTGGTTCAGAATATTTCATACAAATTTACAAATGTTGGACAAGAAGCTTCATTATGCACAATTCAATCCTTTGTTCTCTGGTACTCTCTTTCCTGTCTAGACAAAGGGATTCTCAGTGCTACACCACTGGTGCCCAGTAAGACATTCATCACCCCCAGAAGATTGCTGACTGGAATATACAGTTCTGTAATCACTTAATTAATGCTGCTTTATTTGTCAAGATCAAGTAACAACCAAGAGCTCTCTGGCATACATATCTTGGATAGTACAGGGATAACACCATGACAACAAATTTAGCTATCAACATGCCTGGTATCTGTAAAGGTAAAGTAGATAGGCAGGTTGATGGATATGTTTCTATAGGATAAACTATTCAAAGTGTTGTACAACATATCACTCTGGAGCTCTCACACATCAAGCTTACAGATAGCTTAAACTGTGTAATGTTTACCAGGTTGTGGACTTTTGCTCAAAGCCTTTGGGAACTGGAGTGTCCCATGATGAAACCGTTAAGCCAGTGACTTGCGCCAATGATGGGCCAACACGGCATTTCTCAATCATATTATCCACTATATTTGAAGACCCAGAAAACACAGCCTCCACTGAGCCATCTTGACAGTTCCGCACCCAACCATCAAGTCCTTGTTTTTTAGCCGTCTCAACTGTCCACTTCCTGTAAAACACACCTTGTACTATTCCTTTGATTATCACATGGACCTGAAATCACACACATCAGTCTGATTAGGCACTGGATAGCTCAACAACATCAGAAATTGACTCGTGTAGGTGAAAACTGCAAGGGCAGCTTGGGGTTTCGTTACAATGTACTAATGGGATGATACTGTGGACATATTAACCCTAACCCTATATTCCAAATGTCCGAAACACAAACATCAAACCTCAGAATCTTTGCACTGATAGAATCAAAACAGAAACTCTACAGAAGGTGAACTCTACAGAATGTATTCATCCAGTCCAAGATTTAGAGAAAGTTTGAATCCTTGATGCAGGAGTGTGGGTAGGTCAAGTACAAGGGGATGGCAATCCCCAAAATCATGATCGACTGATTTGAGGTTCACAGAAAACAGTACGGCATTCAATCTTCAACCCCTAAAACCCCTAAACCCAATTCAAAATTTCCCGAAATTCATAG
>Ga0209208_10011091_pt1 | contig 11587 bp, 12 predicted proteins | sample S1TSphfallax_3_FD_187694 | JGI IMG/M metagenome (GOLD analysis project Ga0209208, IMG submission 187694) | Host-associated microbial communities from peat moss isolated from Minnesota, USA - S1T2_Fd - Sphagnum fallax MG (SPAdes) (version 2) | ecosystem: Host-associated > Plants > Peat moss >...
AGGTTTAATACACCATTGAAACAAAATTACTTCCATGATTATATGATGTAGTCACAAATTTGACATCCATCCTCACATTGTGAAGACTATAGATTTTTTTTTCATGATTTGATTACTCTTTCTGTAGCTGTAGAAAAGACACAAGATGACCCTTGAACTACTTAATTGGAATCCTTATAAGGGGATAATAAGAAGATTGACAATTGTTTCCCTAAAGGAATTAAAAGCCAATGATTTCAGCATGAGAACACCTCAATGAATGCACAACATTTCATTTATTTAGTTTGCATCATACAAGAGGCCTAATTTGAAGGTGAATGAAACTTGGACCCACTTCCCATCACCAAATTCTGAAAGTTTGGCATTTCATGCAATAAGTTTAATTTTTTGTGATAATTTGAAAATAATTTGATTAGCGCTGATTTGCTAAGGTATTGTGGTAAATCTTGTTTAAAATTTCATTTTATTATGGTATTGGTATATTTGGATTTTTAAAAAAATCGTTTTAGGGCTCCTAGTCTTAATATTAGGGTCAAAGGTTGATTTTTGGTTGGATCAGGTTAGTATATACTTATTGATTATTTGTGTAACCTTAGCATGAAGTTATTATGTTATTATGTCAAGTTCCCACCAAACATGAATTGGTAGAAGGCTAATACAGCCTCTGTCCCTACCTACCAAGCAAGCACCAATATGAGACTATTATAGTCCTAGGTCATACCAATTTAGTTGCTTCTTTGACACCAAAACTAGTACCAATTTATAAACTAGGGTTCCACTTTTAAGAAAAGGAGATAATACATATGTATGAAGTCATACTTTTTCCTTTTTGCTGTAGTTGGCCACCGTAGCCTAGGTTCAGTTTTCATGTTGATAAAATGAATAATTATTTTTTTCAAAAAATGAATTCGTTTTTTAAGTTTTGAAATTACATATTTTTCCATCATCTGCTATACTATTGTGATATGATGAATGAAATTATTCAGACTGTACCCTATGATAATTATGATGATTTTCAACATATCAATGCCATATTTTCACAAAATTTCATTTCACTATTTTTAGGATTATTTAATGACTAAACTGACCTTAGGGTAAGGTAACATGAAAGCTTTTGTCTTTTTTTGGTTGTTGTAGGATCAAACTTTAGGTTGCCACATAAGATGATTAGCCATGCCAACCCCAAGAAAACACCTTCAACCATTGCTTGGGAAAAGGTCCCAATTTGTAATTCCATTGAGCTGTTTAAAACTCAAGTTTGCATTTTGATGAGAAAGTTCATGAATGAAATTATTTGTATCACCATACATCTCTTCAACTATAGCTAGTGAGGCCAGTGCCGTTGGCCCAAGCGTGAACTCGTCCTCAACTGATTTTTCCTTCCAAAACCTGGTTTTTTGGAATTTATTTGAATTTTCAGCGGCATAAATCACTTAAAATGCAATGTCTCCAACATTCTGAATCCAAATATTATCAAATAAATTTCATTAAATCCTGCTAATCAAGATCTTTCCAACAACATCAAAGCCACATTCCAATTCCTCTGAAATTTTCAGCTCTGACTTAATTGAATTAGTGAAGAAATCATTCAATATTCAAGAACTTTTGCACCCCCAGTCCAAACATCATAACCAAGCCCATGCAACCCTCCTTGTCAAGAGTTTTCCAAAGACACCAAGAACACAATCTGAAGCATCCTGGTTGGGTGGATCTCTACAAAACAAACTACCTTCCTTCATAGATAAATAAAATGAAACAAATTCATTTATTCATGTTTAATAAACAACCACACATCCACTATTGTTCATCATTTAGGGATGAAATTCACTTTGTGATTATGAGTTGTTCCTTTCACCAGAGGATTAGCTCTCTCCCTTCTTTGATTCCTGCAGGCTGCATGTCTTTTGGCCTTTCTTTTGCCTTACCTTTCGTCTTCTGTGTGATGGTTCTCACCATCAAGTTTTTTATTGAATTTTTTGCATTGTTACTCATATATTTTTCATGAGAGCGAATCATCATCATCCATAATGTATAAATGCATAATCCATGCATAGCAAGCCTTTTTTGGAACAATGTACAAGATTGAAAAAAACCACAATCATTTCACGGTGAGGGGTCCAATCGTATAAAATGTGCTTGCTAAACTTCCTTGGACAATTATTAGTCATAATGCAAAATACCATACCTATAGTTCACAATCAGCAATTTTTAGTTGAAACACTTAATTATTTGTAAAAGGTTTGACAAGCCCAATTTGAATATTGTTGGGCATAATCAGGTGGGGCAAGAGCATTTGAGGTGGGTGGGAAGAAGAGCATGGGAAAAAGCTAAGGGTGCACAATTGTCTTTTGTTCAGAAATTTTTTAAGACAAAATTATGAGCGAAGCATCTAAAGTAGTAATGTGGCGGTGAGAAGCGGTGTTGGGTGGGTATCACAATTTAATGATACCTGTTGCATTCGGTTTTCACAAGATAATTTACAAAAGGATCCAGTTCTCTCCAATTTTTATTTTGTTTCTAAGTCAAGCTAGGGTATCAATATTTTTAAAAAATTAAACCAGTTCTCACAATGTCAGTTCTCAAAAATTTGAGAACAAATGGTTATCTTTTGTCAGTTTTCACAAATTGAGTATTAATTTTTTTTGTTAAATTAAATTTAAATTAAGATCATATTAATTTTGATTTGATTTTTTTTTTGACGATAGCTCTGATGTTTAAAAAAATTCAAAATCAAATGACCTCTAGTTCAAGGTTTTTGAAATTTTTTAAAAAAAATCATCATTTAAAATAAACTCTCCAAACATCATTACCATCTAAGCTGACCTACCATTAAGAATAAATACCTAGCACCTAATACCAGCCTTCCTTTGCATCTCCCATCTCCCAATGCAAATTAGACATGGCAAACAAATTTTGATGTGGGTTTGGTGATGAAAGTCTTCTTTCTTTAGCCCTAATTAAATTAAGCTGGCTTAACATCAAATCCTCAAAGTTTAAACCCATGGTCCATGAATAGTGGACAAGATCCAGTAAATAAAACATTGTTCCATTTTATATAGAAGCATAATTAAATTTGATGCTCATAATTTCTTTCTCATTGCTTGCTTCTATTAATTTTTGATGGCACCTAAAACTGGAGACCCTGACGCAAGGTAAGGGGTAACACCTTACCCGATTTTCAAATTTTTATTTATTTTTGAATCGGTTCTCACATCCAATTCTCACACACTTGAGAACGCATAATTCAATTTTCAGTCAGGGTATCACTCATGATGATACCCTGAAGCAATCAGACCGAGATGCCCAGATGATACCCAGGTGATGCTCGAAAGTATACCACGTGATACCAGCCCAACACTGGTGAGAAGGAACTTATGAAGGTGCCATATGGCTTTGTGATGTTGACTGATGTAAGAACCATGGAGCACAGGATGTTGACAGGAGATGAGGTCATATATCCACATGGGTGTGTCACATAAAAAGTTCACAAATCAAGATGAAAAAGGGTAGACAAGAAGAGATGTTCCTTGCAATTGCCCGTGCATTAGGCATTTGAAAAATGAAAATTTTTTATTTTTTTGTGCTGCGGAGACTAATGGGTGAGAGTGCAAGAAGGATTATTAGATAATGTTTCGTAAGGGTTGAGTTGTTGAACTATTTGTGGAGTGAGGGAGTGTTGTGGGAGGAGGAGGGGGGAGACCAGTTGTCAGTTACTCTAGCCCTCTTGAGGAGTGTTTTTTTAATTGACAAGTCGTTGCCAAATTTCGACTTGAAAATTGTGATTTCCACCTATACACAGGTTTTTTCATGGAAAAGAAATGGTCCAATTTCATCAAATTTTGAAAGAGAAAAATAATTCCAAATTGCAAAATTTATATGATAAAGTTGCAGCGGGTATCCAAGGAATATAAAAGAATTCTCCTTTTTTGTTTCCCCTTTCTTATCTAATATGTAACCAAATATGGCTAAATTATTTTTCTGGATGTTCGCCACTTCGGCTACATCACAAAATCCTTGAAAAAAAAAAGCAAGCCCAGGTTGGGAGTCCTGAAAAAATTAAGAACGGCATTAAAAAAATATAAAAAACTCAAGCATGCGAGGTAAACTTAATGGAGTAAGAGAATAAGCTGAAATTCAGTTGTGTGCGTAAGAGCATGCCCAATGGTAGCAGTAGAATGCCACTGTAGAGCAATTTTGGGACGAAGATTCGCAGAAAAACACTATGAAACTGCTTGGGGTCCGGAAAAGCGCACATGTTATCAGTGCCGTCGTAGATCGCCAGTAGAAGGAAACTGCTTGCAGGGTCTCATCAAATGACTGTTCCTGAGCAACAGTAAATGACTGTGTTTCTTATTGAGCAACTACAATAAATTTTGCCCCAGGCGGTGAGAGTTAAATGGTAGGCCAATTTCAAAACCGGGCAAAGCTTTAAGAGAAGAAGAGCGAGAGCGAGAGAGAGAGAAAGAGAGATTGTGTGTTAGAGTGTGTGTCTGTTGCGTGCAAGAAGAAGAAGCAGAAGAGACTCTAGCTGCAGTAGAGCCTTGTGATTGCGTTCCTATTTCTAGACTTTGTCTCCAGCAGCTAAAGTGCGGCGGATTGTTGTAGGATATATTCTGAGTGTCGAGCTTGGAGCGAGAGCTATGAAGGAGAATATCGTCGCTGCTAGCTCCGTCTATTACCCATTCGTCGAGGGCCTTGATGAGGTAATAAATTACTAACACATAAATTGCTATGTAATTTGCTTCCTCGAAATGTGTTTTGCAATGTCCTAGCTGCTTGGATGTTTTGATGTCGTTGAGTTCTTCTTAGCGTATTGAGTATCAAAGCAAAATTCCTCAGTGTTTTCGACTCGTGATCGCTATTTCGAGTCAAAATGCGTTTTGCAACCCTCGTAGGCTAGAGGGTTTGTGTGTTTGGGTTGTGCAAGAATTTTAGAAGAGTATCTAGTCTCTGCTGGTTCCGACGTTCCTGTAATTTCTAGTTTCGGTCTCCAACAACTGGAGTCATGCGGTTTCTTGTAGGATCTGAGTACTGTCGAGCAGCTTGGAGCTTTGATGAGGTCACCAAACATTCTTCTATCTTTCAAATCAAAATGTGTTTTGTGACCTAGCAGCTTGGATCTTGTGGAATTGAGATCTTAGCATCTAATTGAGCATGAATTAAGCAAATCCGTTACATTCTTGCAGGATCTGAGTACTGTCAAGCTCGGAGAGAAATCAGCTATGAAGGAGAATATTGCTGGCAATGTTGACGAGGTAACCAAAGATTTGAATCAAATGTCTTTTTAGCTGTTACTTGTCTTAGATCCTTTTGAAGTTGAGATTGTAGCATCTTGAGGTATGTGAAAGTGAATCCTTAAGTGTGTAGGAATCATGGTGATGTCATAAGTTATCATATAAAATGCACTCATATTGGGCCCTGAGGCTGAATGAATTTCTATATTCACCACCATGCATCTGAACTCAGCTACAATGTCACTTCGGCCACAAAAATTGTTGCCACTGATTGAATCCAAGTGCAGAAAACAGAGGCTCTTTCAATAAATTTGTTCAGATAGGTTCAATGGAAGAAGATTTGAGCCTACCATGGTATTACAGTTCAGTGTTGAAAATGTAGGGGAGTACCAGGATGAAAAGAGATCCTCAATGGGGAATCTGTTCACTTGATATCAAATCAATTTGCTGAAGACTGATACTTCTGTCTATTTGAAGATATTAGTGTTAAAGCTGGAATCAGGAGATGATAATATCTTTCTCCTGATAATCTTCAGGACTTCTTTTTGTTTTGATTGCAGCTCATAGGATGGACACCACTTGTCGAAATAAAGCACATCACCAAAGCAGAAGGAGCTATGGCAAGGATAGTGGGGAAGCTGGAAGGGAAGCAACCAGGAGGCTCTGTGAAAGACCGCATTGCACTCAAGTATGAATTTCATGATTGAGTCCAGGGCTGATTGATTATCACAACAATTGCAATTTCCAAACATGTTACATTTCTATCTACAACATGAAAGAGAGATTTCTTGTAAGTGCACTGATGGATTTGTGGTACAGCAATGAAGGTGATGAAGTATTAATCTCTGTGGTGTGTGAAAAATTGTGCAGTATGATACTGGATGCAGAAGAAAAAGGGCTGATAACACCTGGGAAGACAGTGCTATTTGAGGTCACAAGTGGAAACACAGGGGTGGCAATAGCAATGGTGGCTAGGCACAGAGGCTACCGAGTGATCATTATCATGCCTGACTCCTCCTCTATGGAACGACGTATTCTTCTGCGTTCGCTTGGTGCAGAGTTAATTCTAGCAGGTGTGTCTTCTCTCTGACTTTTGTTGATGTGCATGCATTCTACACCTCCTTTGTTCTCTTTGTTGTGGGTGGTTGGGATAAAATGTGATAGTTGTCAGCTGCAACAAGTGATATCTTACATGGGGGATTCGCATTTTGCAACTGTCAATTTCTAACCTGGTGAACTGTAATGCAATGAAACTTGTTCCCCTGTTGATTGTTAGACTATACCTGTCTCGAATCAAGGTTGTGATTGGGTTTGCTGATGGTGAAAACAGATGCCAAAAAAGGATTTGATTATTTTCTTGAGGTGCAAGATGCCATAGTTGCAAAAACTCCCAATGCATACATGCTGAGCCAGTTCACGAACCCAGCAAATCCTGAAGCACATTTCCGTTATACTGGTCAGGTCCTTTTCTGACACTCTTCTTGCACTTGAATCTTCTAGCAAAAGGCCTAAATGATTTACCAAGACATCCATGTTATGGATAGATGAGGATGCAACCTTCTTCTCTACAATTTATGTAGTTCTTGTTATGTACTAACTCTTTGCTTAATATGCAATTGGATCTTTTGCAGGACCTGAAATATGGGAAGCTACAGCAGGAAAGGTGGACATTTTTGTGGCTGGATGTGGGACGGGTGGTACTGTCACCGGTGCCGGTCGTTACTTGAAGAGCAAGAAACCTAGTGTCCAAGTTGTGACACTTGAACCCGCTGAAAGTGCAGTCTTATCAGGTTTTGATTTCTTCTTATCAGGTTTTGAACTATTGTGTTATTCACCCACTATAGCTTGCAAATCACAAGCTTATGTGATTTGGTAAAGAATGTATCAACTTGCAAACAGTGAAGTTCATGGTGCTGTTTTTTGGTTTGCAGGGGGGAAGAAGGGCCTGCATCAGATACAAGGAATTGGGACTGGAAAAATTCCAGGGCTCTTGGACATACCTATGCTTGATCGTATAATGACAGTGCATAGCAATGAGGCTCTTGACATGGCAAGGAGACTGTCCCTTGAGGAAGGCCTGCTGGTTGGCATCTCCTCAGGTGCTGCATTTGCTGCTGCTCTTAAGGTGAGCCTCTTGGACCAGCCTCTTAAACCTTCTACCCATTGCAAGTCATAAACTGAGGTTTCAGAATTGTTCGAATTTCTCCTTTCTTCAGGATTGGGCATTTCTGGTGACAAGTTTTTTGTGCTTAGAAATTGCTGTTCTGATGAAACAGATTGCTAAGGAGCCAGAGAATGCAGGCAAGTGGATTGTGGTGATATTCCCCAGTTCTGCTGAGCGTTATCTCAGCACTGTTCTCTTTACAAACATCAAAGAAGAATGTGAAAAATTGCCTGTTTTATGACTGCTATGTCAAAAGAAGAATCTTTGTACCATCTACAGAAGATTGACACTATTTAAAGCATGGACTTCACATTATTTAAAGCTCAAATAAAGTTGTTATTCTGGTAAGTTGCACCTACTTACATATACCATTTTGAATTTGGAGTTGACTGTAAGATGTTATGAAATGTTAAGTCATTAGTAGTTTTCAATAAAAAGGCAATTCTTGAGGTTTAAAAGATCATCTATTGAGACAAAAGTTTGACACAAAGCATCAGAAATATTTCCCATGATCAGGGAATATAAGTTCACTGTCATGAAATACACCACATTTGTTTTTTGTAAACCTTGTATTCTAGTTCCTTGTTTCTCATAACATACTTTGGCTCCACGCTGCTTTGCACTTTCCACAGGGGATGATCAAATGAGTCCCCACAGACCTCAGAGCTTGACAGATTAGATGTTTTCTATGTTGCTTTGAAGCTTAATTCTGAATTCAGTGTGAAACAGTGTAATAGTGGCTCACACGTCAATCTTGAAGATCCCAGCACTCTTGCATGAGGAAGAAAGAAAATTGAGTTATATCTGTCTTTGTGTTAAAAGTTGGAATATATGTTTCCATCCGTCGTTTCTACACTCATTATGCGCACCACCATGTTCATTTTTATGTGTAATTGTTATGGTAGACTACATTGATGTTTATCATATTCATGAGGGTGATGATAAGAATGAAATAACTAATTAATGCATGAACTGTGCATTGTGTTAATAGAACAATGTTGACCATATTCTACCTTAATTTTATAGTCTTTAGCACTTTGCATTGGGTTTTTGGTGATATCATTCTTGTGTTAGTTTTCTTATGTTTCCTTCAAATTTAAAATACCTAGAGAGGCTTATATAAAATTTTGTGAAACCACTTTTGGCTTTGGCATCTAACAAAGTTGTTCACTAGATTTTGATTATTGTATTGGTTTTATATTATTGTAATATTAATTTGTGATTGGTTTTTGAAGATGGACAACCTTGTCCATCTATGTACATCACCTTGCCAAGTCATTAAAAGGACTTTGAAATTACCTATATTTTTGTTGATGTCGTGCTAGTTTCTTGTTGTGCTTACATATTTATGTCTATGGAACATATATTCGAAGATATTAGTAAACAAATGTTGTAAAACCACCTATACCTTGAGATTAAGTCATTTGCTCAAGATAACACCAAATCTTAAGAAATATATGTGACAAAAATTAAAGCCAAAAAAACCTAATATAACTATTAAAGTGATATTAGAGCCTAGTGTAGCCACAATGATTGAGACACATTCTAAAGTTGTCATTGCAACTATAGGGTAGATAACTAGATGGTAGTTATCCAAGTACAAGTCGAGAAAAACATTATTGAGGATGTTCTATTAAATGGAGGAACAAATGTAAATATCATAAAAGAAAACATCATAATAAAATTAGGTTTACCCAAACCTAAACCAACCCCATACCCCTTTAGAATGGCAAATTAAAGTATGACCAAACCTTTAAAAAATCATTAGAAATTTGAAAATTCACATACATGGCATACCATATGTAGCCACATTTACTATTTTAAAAAATAATGTGGTAGAATCTAACTATTATATGTTATTGGGAAAACCACAAGGTGTCTGGGCTAACAGCTCCTTTTTGTTCATATGACCAGTCCCAGTAACAATTATAATTCAATTCAGCTTTTTGCACTGATTGGATACAGCAACAGTCTCCTACCCAATCTTTCTGTGTAAGATTGCAACCCTAAAATACAGTTGATCCCAACACTTAACCAAGTTTGTAACAACTATCAGATTCGACCTGACAATTGCATAAGGAATGAAAATATGCATGGGGTCTGTTCATAGTAATGATAAGAGAAAGGTTCAATGGCCCTCACTGCATTCAAAATAGCATCAATAAAATCCAACATGTAGTGCTAACAAGAAATAATACATGGCAGGTGATGGAGTCTTGAGAAAACCTTTGGGATAGGAACTGTGCACTTTTCTGTTATGCTGACAGAACCTTCAATCCTTGTCCCTTTGATCACTCCCATAATCTCTACCAGCATTACCTCCAAGTGTGACAATGTATGTACTGTAAAAAGCAATAGATGAAGACAAGAAGCTGTGAACAGGTGATGCACCAGAAAGGTGATGTTGTCCACATTGCTCTGCTCAGCTACAGCTCCTGCTAAGCTCCACTGTTCCCTCACTAAATTAATCAGTTCCTATTAGATCAGTGAAACTGTACAATAAACTTTGTGTCGCCTCCTGGCTTCATCCATTGCAAGTAATGATCAACTTTTGTCCAAGCCATAGGAAGCACAAAGTTTGGGTAGAGGGTCAGCACAGAAGCATGTACATCTCTTGCTTGAACAAAGCATGAAGGAACAAGCCATTGCTAGTACCAAGGTCTAGAACATTCCAGTTAGCAAGCTCCAAAGCCATAGATCCAGCTGGAGGCAAATCAGACAAGCCTCTTGGAGCCATTGCAAAACCATTGAGAGGATCACAGGGTAGCCTAGCAGCAACAGCCACAAATTCCCACAATCCAAACTGCCACTGTCTCCATCACCTCCTCACCAAACCTAGAGTTCATCACTAACCAAATGTAGCAAATGCATCGAAAACTTAGTTTCAGATAGAACTGTTCAAAACAAAAGCACTTAAAATCTTGTTAACAAAACTTGGAAACCTTCCTAAAACTTACAGTGACAGGTGATTCTCTATACCTATTCATAAACATGAAAACCTAGCTGCCCATTCTACTCTGCCCATGCCAGGTTCACTGAAAAAACTAAATTGTCTCAAACTGAGAACTCCATATATTCAAACAGCCAAAATTTCAGTCCAGGGATAATTTCTGGTACCTTAACCTCAAGCAGAGCATCTCTTTGGGTCAAATAGGCAGGGAAATTCCAGAATCTGGTAATGTTTCTCTTGGTCCTTGTCTCTCTTGGTCTGATTGGCGGTACTATAACTTTCAGTTGAAAGGAGATTATAAAGGAAGTCCCACTGGACACAAAACAGCTTTGCATTTCTTTGGCAATGCCCAAAGACCTTTGAGGGAAGAGCACTCTGTCTTGGATAGCTTTAGTTGTACTTTGCACCTGCCATCTTAAGAACTCCAGACCTGCAGACTTTGTTATCGATGCAAACTCTTGGAAGCCACCCACCATTCCTTTGCTGGGATGGGGCATTCAAATTAGCTGCTCATTGATTGATGACTTCAACTCAATTCAATGAGAATTTGTCATTCGCTTCCCATGAAGTCTCTAGTCCTGAACTAGGTACCAACACTCCCTAATCAGAAGCTGAAGAAGATACAATTGTTCTCTCTCCAACTAATTGGATAGAAGAAGCTGGTCAAGATGGTGCTTTGTTTATGAACCTATTCATTTTGCAATCATTGCATGCTAAAACTGTCCAAGTGAACAATAAATCTTGGTGAAATCAACATGGAAAGCATGGTCCAAATTGTTGTAGAGCACACCTTCAAACTGATTCCACCTAAAAACTCCATAGCAAAATTTTGAAGGTGGAGTTTTAAAAACATGACAAGATTATGACAAGAAAATCAGACTATTGACTTCATAAACGAACAGCAGTGGATTAGCTGCCATGACTCCACACTGACTTCATCAGCTCCCACAAGTGCACACATATTAGTATATCATAATCTGCCCAAAATTTCAGGCGACCCATTTTACAGACACCTGCATCTTAAGTTTTTGTTGGATTTCTAGGAGCAACTGGAAGAACCAGTCAAGATTTTGGCTGGCACTCAAAAGACATAGCTAATAGAAAAATTCAATAATACCCAAGTTGAAGCTGCAACAAGCTTATCAACCCAAGTGTTAATTCATCAAAACCCTGCAAAACTTTATTTATAAACATACCACTGGTTTGGAAAACGTACAAAGGTATAAAAAACAAGGGAAA
>Ga0209208_10011092_pt1 | contig 11587 bp, 6 predicted proteins | sample S1TSphfallax_3_FD_187694 | JGI IMG/M metagenome (GOLD analysis project Ga0209208, IMG submission 187694) | Host-associated microbial communities from peat moss isolated from Minnesota, USA - S1T2_Fd - Sphagnum fallax MG (SPAdes) (version 2) | ecosystem: Host-associated > Plants > Peat moss >...
CATACCAGCACGAAGTTGGTGGCACCACAGCAAATGGAATCTAAAACCTAATTACCATCACCAATATGCTCACCTTGGTATCCAATATTATTTTCACTATTAACTTTTTGACATTGGAATTTACTGGCTTAGGATTGCATTCTTCCAAAAGCTATGTGGGGAGTTGAAAGAGTTGAATGCAAACTTAAGCACCACAAACTCAAGAAATAAAAAAATTTACATGCAAATTCGCATCTCCACAAACCAGTTTGAACCTTGAAGTTTATCATATTGGACTTTCACCATATTTGTCCTTGAAGTATTTGATATCGTTCCAAGGTTAAAATTCCAAGAGTCAAAATTGGGTTACTCTCAATGTTGGTAGGTACTTAAGGAGGATGGAGAGAGCACTAGGACCACTTCAAGAGTGTGTCTGTTGCAAAGGAATGAGTGCAATTAGAGCATTGAATTGAAGTTGTTGTATGTCCCTATGGGCAAATGTTGCATTCAGTGGGCCTTTGTACCAACTTGGAAATTATGCCCATTAAGAGCCCTGTGGGTGCCAATTGCCATTGTACCAAATTGGAAACTAGATCAGAGCTTGGATAGACCTTTGTGTTGCCTTTCTGGACCCAACAAATCTGAAGTGGGCCATCTAAAAGATTTGTGCCAAACTTTATAAAAAATAATCAGCAACCCATAAAAGGAAAGGCCAAAACAAAAAGAGGAAACCACAGCCCAAAAAAACCCATGCCAAGGCTTCACTTCATTCAATTTGGCTGTGTAGTCTAAATATGCCTTCAATTGGTTTTGCTCTGCAGTTGTCTATAAGGATGGCGAACCAAAATGCTATAAGGGTCTCAAAACATATATATTGTGGTGGTTCAGGAGGTACAAGACTGAAAGTCCCCTTAACATTATTACATTGGAACTTGAATTATGTGATGGAATGTGGTGTGACCAACCTTTTTTGTAACATAGAACGGGCCATAGAAGGTGGATTGTGCCAGGTTAACATTCCAAGGGAGGGCACACCTAGCAGTATTGGCCTTCACTGGTCTATTTTTTGCTTTTACTAGTAGTAGGGCCAATGGAAAAATAGATAGGTTGTGGTAGAATTGAAAAAGAAATTATGGAGCGCATAGGTGAAAGGAAGATTTTTAATACAACCTTGCAAATGAAAAATTGGTAAAAGAGGTCCATAGTCTATAGGTGAAAGGAAGACTTTTAGTAGAATCTTGCAATTGAAAAATTGGTAAAAGAGGTTGTGGCCAGTGTCTTTTGATGGTTCCTACTTTAATTAGTTCACATGGCCTCTTCCTTGTTCAGAGTTGATGGTACTTTATACTTATTACTATCAACCAGGCCCATATTGCACTCCCTCTACACTTTGTACAACTTGGCCAGATTCAACCAACAACCACTAGCGCACGATGCAGAATGCATGGTGTGTGGATTGGAAACAAGTTTTCATTGTGTTCCTGTCCCATAGCTAATCACAGTGGTTAGTTATGCACTTACTATCAAATGCATCTACCTACCTAGTTGCTACCAAGTACCTTACTTTCTCACTTGCTTAATAAACACTTGCATTCCCTACCTACTTGCCAAGGTACTTGCCCACTTCATAGGTGGTGAAGTGGGGAGTTATAGCATAGGTTACCAAGCTGGAACCATGGTAACTTAGTTGTAGTTCATCCACAACGTCATCATAAAGGTGTTTCCAAAGGATGGGCGTTGGTGGGTTCTCGGTCAAATAATCCCACTCGGTGTTAGGTGCATGTCAATAGGGCTTGTTGACAATGTCAGTAGTGTGACAAGGTGGGAACCGACCTATTTGGGTCAAGATTGTAGGTAGTAGCCAATCTCCAATGACGTTTATGAAGAATAGTCAATTTTTTGGAAGGCATTTGCTGAGTCTTTTTCTCTCTTTCACCCAATCTTTTGTTTTCTCATGTGTAGACTCTCTCTCTTTCTCTCAAATTGAAATTTAATTTGTGTTCATAAATTTTATTTTGACTAGTGGGAACTAATTCAAGGGTTAATCCTTTTTGGAAGTAAGATTATTTTGGGGTCAATTCATCTTGAAAAATAAGATTACTCTGAAGGTTAATCCTTTTGGGAAATAAGATTGATCTAGGGTTAATTTTTTTTGAGAAATAAAATTATTTTGAAGGTCAATCCTTTTGGGGAATAAGAGGAATTCAAGGGTTGACTTTTTTTGGAAATAAGGTTATTATGGGGCGGTTTGTTCTTTTGGGATTCATTTTACACGGAGTAAATATATGATTGGCTAATCATATGACTAATTTGAATTTAACAAAATAAAAAAGAGGACTATTTTGAGGATTGATCCTTTTGAGAAATAAAAATAATTTTGGTCAACTAAATATAATTATTTGTGGGCTTAACTGATTTAGAATTCGCTATGTGTAGGGTAAAGCCCTAGGGTGGGGACATTTTCATAATAAGGGACCTAGGACAAAGGGATGTTCTAGAAATATCATATTTGATGAAATATCTCAAGGTTATGGTCTTGTGATATCTGGAGTAAAATTTAGATTTCAAACTTTCAAATGTGGGTAAGATATCATACTCCTACCTAGGTAGAATATTGTAATCTTACCTAGATCTCCATATCAAGTAGGTATGGGGGGTAAGGGAAAAGGATCTGGGTAATGTCATATCAAGTAGGTATGGGAGTAAAGGAAAAGGTATTGGGTAAGGTATAGTGTGGTCGATAGGCCTATAAAGTGAATGTTTAAAGGTATATAAATTAAGTATCCTTTCAAAGTTTTTAATTAGGTTTGAAGAAAATTAATGCAGATTATGAAAACTAATTTGAATATCCGATAGATATTGTCTGATTATATATTTGACATTCTCAAAAATTGGTCAATTAGTTTTTAACTGCATTTGATATCTTTTTAAGATATTTGAAATGGGTTTTCTTTAAAAAATACTAAATAACTAGTTCAATTCTCAAAACTTATTTTGAAAATTACATCTAATGGACATTTTTCTAATGTGATATTTGCTCAACATGGTGTGAACTCAACATATAAACATTGTTTTTCAAAGTGAATAGTGTGGCATGCACGATTGGTCCAAGTGTGAACCCATTTCATAAAAAAAGGTGAACTCAACATATGAAGATTATTGTGCAAGGTATATATTCAAATATGAAACAAAATCTTACTTGAATTGCATGGTAAACATGTTTTTTTATAAATGTGAACGCATTATTGAACTGATTTTTTTTCCAAAACCTATTTTTTCTAATTTATTTGAAAGTTTAATGACAAAAATAATTAAAAATTCAATATCTCATGCACCTTAGGTCTAAAATTTATGAAAAAAAATCCATTTAATCCTAGTCATTCCAGATTTTTCCAATAGTACTAGGAATGCACCTATATTCCACTTTTTTTTCATTTTAATTTGATCCAATTTTCATTGAAAAAAATGTTCAAAATTCAATAACTTGTGTAATATGGTTTCAAACACTAGAAGAAAAATTGTTGTACACATAACTAATTTTTGCAACTAAACATTGTTAGTATAGTTGCAAACAATAATTTTTAGTTGCAAAACTTGGTTGCAAATGACAATTTTATTCTAATGAAATGTCACAAAACCAATGTGTGCACCCTTATGCATTGAGAGCTTTCCAAGAATACTAAGTGTGTAATTGGAAACCTTATAGTTTTGAGATATTTTAATGTGACAAACTTTGAAAATCTTTTTTTTTCTTATTTTGGATTTTTGTTCAATTTTACTTACAAAAATCACTTAAATTCAATATTTCATGGATCATATGTTGTCTTGAATGTGAACCCGTTACAAAATAAAGCGAATTCAACATATGACCATTGTTTTGCAAAGTGTATGTATGAATTTAAATATATTTGTAACTTACAGAATTTTTTAGAATTATAATTGACATTGTAAGAAAAGATAAAAGATGAAAATATTGTTATAGAATAAACACAATTAATTGATGAAATCAAATGGTTCGTATGTCCTTTAAATTTGATCATTTTCGTCCCTAATGCAAATATGGCCTATCACCTACTAGAATAATTTAAAATTTATCTTTTTTTCCATAATTTATTGTACATGGATATCATTTTTATATTTATTTTATTTGAACCAATGTCACATTTTCGAATCTTTGACATTTTTAATATATATAATGATATTCTATTCTATTATAATTACATATTGAAACTAAATTATTGAAACTAGTGGAAATGGAAATATTATTAACCATGTAATTCATTAATCATTTAAACATATTCATATTATGATCACAAGTGCAATTAAATTACATAACCTTGGATCAATCCAAAGTTTTTTTTCCTTGGTCAAAGGGTTCTAATTATCATAATAATTCTTTGTGATATATTGCAATTGCAAAGGAAATAACCTTTTCTTGGATGGTAATTTAAGAAATTGTGATATTTGTAATATAAAATAAGAATAAAATAAACTACTTAGAAAAGCGGAAACATGTTAATTTGTAGACCAAAACCTTAAAAGCCTTGGAACGCAATTATTTAAAGAAATCATTATGACAATTCTCTTAGTTGTAGAAGGAAGGGGCAGTTGGAGAAGCTTTTCCCTTTTTTTCCTTTTTTTTCCCCCTTCTTTTCTAATGACCTCAAGGTTACCACCTACCATGCTATTCATCTACAACAACATTGGTTGTTTTTTAAATCATGAAAAAACTATGTGTAGGAAGTACAAAATCATTTTTGTAATAATGAATTATATTAATTACTATATGTTTCTCTTTATAAAAAAATTACTGTATGTTTTGAAAGATATAATTTTTTTGTAAAAAAATTATAATATAAAAGTTCTATAGAATTAATACTTACCAAATTGCCATATGTAAATTGCATTGTTTGGATCATGTGAGTAATATTGTCTTCCATGACATCCACAATAGGCCTTTGTGTGTTGAATTTATTGGGAAGTTTTAATGTGCTATTTTTGGTCCACTTTGGATTCATGTACCCAAAAAAAAACCTTTGGGTTGTATTCAAATACCCAATAAATGTACGACTAATCCTTGCAAATTCGGACACCCACATGTTAAATGAACTTTTGGAGTGCACTTTAATGGTCAATAGACATACATTTATTTTTGCAAACTCAAACACCCCCACAAATGAAGCTCTTGGAGGGCATTCAATTGGTCAATAGATGTAGGTAGTTATTACAAGCTCGTCCAACAATTGGACAAGGCAAATGTAAGCTACGTATACAATGTAAACAAAATACTATCACAGTTTGACAATTTTCAACACTTGTCCATGTTTGATGCATGATGGTGGAAATTAAAAAGAATTTTTTTAATGAAAGGTTTATTCACAATTTGAATTCCAAAAAAACAAATAAAAATTCCAACATTTTTTAGGGCTGTTTTTAAAAATAACAATTACATGGGAAAAATTTGAGTATCCCAAGATAAGATAATTCATGTGGTGCTAGTGATTTTTCACATGCATACATAATTGTACATCAATATTTTGGTTTACAAGTACACATATGACATATGCTTTGAGTTAGAAATTTTGAGCTTAATGGATATCGATGACTAGCAAATTACTATTAACTAATGAGTCTTTTCCCTTGCAACCATTTGATTCAAGATTTCAAGGCTTTGAAAATTTTATATGATTTTTTTTTCATCAAGTTCACCCAATGAACACATACTTGCTTTAAACAAAACATGTTTTTTTTTGTAAAAAATTTTTGAAAACAATTTGCATGATTTTTTACATTCCATTTGATAACTCAAAAAATGAAGTTTTAAACAATTAATATATTTAGTTTAAAGATCTCCAAAAAACATTTACACGATATCCAAAATAATTTAAATATTTTTATTATTATAATAGGACATCAATTTATTTATTAGCATACAACAATCCATTGCACTTGTTATTATTCCAATAAAATTAAAATCCAAAGATGGACTTTGAAATCCTTTAAAAGTTAAATATTCTTTTTTGGAACTTTCATTGTGAATAAACCTTGAAAAGTTGCAATAGATGATGGTTTATATCCTAATTCGTCATTGTGTTATGGAATTCGTGGACATATTAATGATTTTAATTGTTCAATTATTATTTTTTGATTTATAGGGCCTTCAATAATCATTATAATTATAATAATTAAGTGCAAAGTACCAATTTTAATGAAAAACTTTCCATGAAATTTTACCCATATAAAACAACAATCATTATAAACAATCTTCCCCATCAAAGCTTTCCAAATTTTTCAAAGTCGTGGAGATCAATCATATGAATTAAATTTTTTTCATTATTACATTATGTTATGATAATGTTTGATGATTATGAATTTTTGAGATTGCAAAATGTTCTTCCATTAAAAATGCACTTAGGTTAAATATATTTTTAATCATTTAACAATAATAAATTCAAAATTCAAAATTAATAAAAAATGTTGTCATGCAAAATGTTTTTTAAAAACTTAAAAAAATTTGTTGGTGAACATTTACAATAAAAAAACACAATTATGCATCAATTCAATATTCATGATTTTTATAACATATGTTAGTTTTCAAACCCAAATCATTTCTATTTGATTTGTACAATAATTCAAAACCCATGAAATCTTATTAACACAATGTAATAATTATAGTTTTACTTTAAATCCATTATTACAAAAGTGGGGTGCAATTTATTAGCTTAAATCACTATGGGACCTTAAAACTAAAATAACTTCATTACATTTTACTGATTTCACGCTCATGAAAATTATTTCACTATAATATCACTATATAAACATCATGTTTCATTACTAATTAAGATAATTCACTATTATAATTTATTATAGTAAATAGGTTTATTTTTATGTTTTTAAAAATATTTTATCTATGCTATTTTATGATATACCCTATATTATTTTAAGCTACTTTAGTTATTCTAAAGTAAATTATGCAACTAACTTTAGGCTATACCTTAAGTTATTTTATTTTAAATTAATCTATGTTATTTCATGTTATACTTTAAGTTATTCAATGTCATTTTATTTTATGTTATTATAAATTATTTTATCTTAAGTATAATAATATAATATAATATAAAATATTATGACCTAAGGTAAAAATAACCTATGAAAAATAATTTTAAATACCCCGCAATATAATAATTGCCAATAGCATATGATATTATAACATAAAATATTCAACAATAATTTATAATACAATAACCATTAATAACTATTAATAAAATAACCATCAATAACCGGCAATAAAATAACCACCAATAACCACTAATATAATAACATTAATAACCATTAATAACCACCAATATCCAATAACAAAATATCCACAATAGCCAATAATATAATAGCCACCAATAGCCACTAATATAATACCAATTAATAACCACCAATATCCACCAATATAATAGTCACTAGTAGCCACTAATATAGTAGCCATAAATAACCACCAATATCCACCAATAGAATATCCATCAATAAAATATCCATTAATAACCATTAATAAAATAGCCATTCATAGTCATTAATAGAATAACCACCAATAGCCATTAATACAATAACCAGCAATAGCCATTAATACAATAACCAACAATAGCCATTAATACAATAACCACCAATAGCCATTAATAAAATAATCACCGATAAAATGACTACTAATGCCCATTAATAAAATAACCACCAAGAACTACTATTATAATAACCACTAATAGGTTTTAATAACCACGAATATAATAGGTATCAATAGCCATTAATAACCACCAATAGCCCTAATAAAAGAACAACCAATATCCATATATTATAATTGCCAAAAATAATCTCAGGTGAAATAATTTAAAATAGACAAAAATAATTTAAGGTGAAATAACCTATAATAACATAAAATTGCCAATAATAACATAAGGTGAAATAACCTTCAATAGCAAAAAGTAACTTATAACAATTACAAATAGCCTAAATTAAAATGATTTACAATAACCAAAAATAACATAAAATAGTTTTCAAAATTTACAATAGCTGAAAATAGTTTAAAGGGGAAATAAATTAAAATATCCAAAAGTAACTTAGAATAACCAAAATTAGCCTAGGGTGAAATAGTAAAAAATAACCAAAAGTAATTGAAAATAACCATAAATAATCGTAAATAATGTAGGGTGAAATAATTTAAATTAATGAAAAAATTCATATAATAATTAAAAGTAGCCTATCATAAGTATTATTATTATATTAACAAAAAAATTATCGATTTACTAAACTTTTTTTAAAAAAAGAATGGTCATTGAAATGTTATTGAATAATGATATTCAATTTTTTTTTTGTTCAAATGATTTTAAACTTTCAAAAGGAAATAAATATAATTATGTACATTATTGAAATTTTTAAAAAATAAATTCGAATCATTTCATTTGAACGAAATCTCAATAATATATGAATTTTCAAAGTTTATGTTTTTGTAATGTTTAAATTGAAGTATTTGATAAATGGAATGTAATGTAACATATTATTACAACAAATGGGGTGATTTGATGGTAAGGGTATTTGCTTCCATTCGAAAGCTCAAGGGATCAAACCTCATGAATCGTGTTGTGTGTGGTCAACAATGGTATGTTGACTGAATATTCTTTTATTGAATTCTTAAAATAGGTGGGGTTGATTATGTGGCTTACATAGGTTAAGTTTTTAACCTAGCCTAGGTAATGACACATGTCAATAAATCATAAGTTAAAAATGATAATATTATCAATAATATTAAATATTAAATAATTAAATTTTAATTGATTTTCATGTTAGTTAGTTAATTAACTAGCAAGTGAATAGTTTGGTAAATTTATATTTCATTTGAAAATAACCTTGTTTCACTAGATATTAAATGAAACAATTCATTATCTGGAACAATTGGTTCATGTTCATTGCGGAGTTAAACAATTTCATTAGGTGAAAATTTTCACATTCACTTAAAATCTAATGAAACTTAAAGTGAACTAGGACGCATTTCCTAGTAGTGATCATACACATTACAATCTACATTAATCAATAACTTAATCTTTTGACATGCATTCAATTCATGAAGAAATGTAAATATATTTATTAATTCAAACACCTCTACAAATGAAGTTTTGGAATGCATTGAATGGACCAATGTAGATAAGTATTTTTTATAAATTCTAACACCCTAATGAATGAAAGTTTTGGAGTGCACTCAATTGGCTAATAGATGTAAGTAATTTTTGTGACCTTAAATAATCATGCAAATCAAGGTTTTGAAGTGTATTCAATTGGCCAATAGATGTAGGTAATTCTTGCATGCCTTAACACCCCAATAGATTAAATTCTATGAGTGCATTCAATTTGCCAATAGATGTAGATAATTCATTCATATCAACACATATTGACATATTAAGGCCACGACTTCAAATATCAAAAACAATTTGTAGACAATTACATTTTGTTAAATGGAATACTTGTAAATGACAACAATTAAACAAATTATTCAATAACTTTTGGATCATGACACAACCATTGAAGGTTATTCAAATTTTGACCTTGGATGAAATTTTCCATCGTATTTGGTGAGGCTTTTTGTTAGGTCAAGTAACCTAAAGTTATGAAACTTTTTTGAATCATTTTGGAAAAATGAAGGCAAAATTTAACATTATTTTTTTTAAAATCCTTAAATTTTTTTCACTGCCTATTAGATCAAACAAATTACGAAAAAAATTCAACATCAATAAAAATAAAATTCCATTCAAATGCCACATTTTTAATGAAAAAAATTACATCTCCTTAAATAAAACAAAAATTTATGGTTTCATTTAAAATTTTGAAAAAATATGTATATGCCATAGGATTGAACTAGCACATGCTACTCAAACTTAATTCTTTTGCAAAGATATATTTGGTTTCCATATAAATTGATTCATTGTAACTTCCGTTGTGATATTTTGACCCATGTCTTATAATTGTTCATGCACATACAAGTTGCCATCTTCTACCCATTTGATTAAAGATTTATCTTTCAAGTTTTATAATTTAAACATAGGGTTCGATGAATCATCTCCATTCTAATACATTCGACAAAATGTACTTTTTTCGAAACCAACAAAAAAACAAACAATATCCAAAAACATGTCTTGAATTATTTTTTTAAATTGTTATAAGAAATTTACAAAGTCTTCCAAAACATTTCATTGTCAGAGCCCCTTGTTATATCTCACCCACCTTCCAATTGGCACAATGCACCTTTCCATATTTTCAAATCATGATTATCACGCAAGTAACAACCCAATATTTCAAGGTTTAAAGGGAGGCCTTCACAAGCTTATATAATTTCCATAGAATTGTTTTTGAAATCATTCGTCACACAATTTGCATATTTGAATGCATGGAACATGAACAGTTCCTTTGCTTGTTCATCCTCCAAGAATGCCATGTCTACTTTTGTGAATCCCCTTACATGATTTTTCAATATTTGCCAATTTTGATAATTTACAAATATTTTGTTCTTGTAATCTACATTAGTGGTATGCTTGTCAATACAAAGTTGCAAGGCTCCAAGATTCTTTTTCATATCAACATCATCCATGACCTTTAAAACTTTCTTTGATATCATACATTATTTGATTTGATCAAGGCATTCATCAACATCATCATCCTTGTGTAATTTTTTATCACACAAATCTTGTAGAAGTTTTTCTTTTACATCGTTGATGTCTTTTGATTTCACATCCTCAAAGAAGCTAGATTTCTCATATTGGTTGTGGAACAAATGATACATTTTTTCACTCAAAATGGTTTGCCCAATCCCACCCATTCCAACCAATGCAACAATAGATTCCTTTTGTAACAAATTATTTATGGCATTTGCTTTATTTCCCAACACCATTTCATAACATGAAAAAGGTGGCATAGTTGGTGTGTTTGTTTTTTGTCAAAGTTCACCAAGAAAATAAAATTTATTTCAAATAATGGATAATATTTTTAAAATATGGCATGGAATTTAAGTGAAATGATGGAATGTTTGTAGTCAAATTAGATAAACATACTTAATTCCCAAAAATTAAAACCAATGTTAGTTACCTTCATTTTATTTTTTCAAACATTCCAATAATTTTAAATAGTTTAAATGGTCCTTTGATGGTGGCTTGCATATTGTCAAGTGATTAACATTTCGACTTTGTAATTGTTATTGTTCAATAATTGAATAACCAAAGTCGTTGGCATTAGAATTCCCTATACATGTGCAAAAGTTTTAGTTGGAACTCCTTGATGTGATTGGATTTAATATACAAGTTGTTCAATGTAATGTATTAATCAAACAATAATTGGAACAATAAATCAAATTTTATGTTCAAACTATATAAATCAAATACATTTCTTACATAACCTCAATTAACCCTATTACAAATGAATTTAAAATAAAATTACCAAGGTGTTGCTTTCAATTGGCATTCTATTCACAATGAATTGAATTTGCAATCTCTACTATGGATACGTGTTGCAATGGATTCATGGACAAAGAAGGGAAAGGTAAGGCCATTTTCACAACTAATGCTAGTAGTTTCAAAAGTTAAAC
>Ga0209208_10011093_pt1 | contig 11586 bp, 7 predicted proteins | sample S1TSphfallax_3_FD_187694 | JGI IMG/M metagenome (GOLD analysis project Ga0209208, IMG submission 187694) | Host-associated microbial communities from peat moss isolated from Minnesota, USA - S1T2_Fd - Sphagnum fallax MG (SPAdes) (version 2) | ecosystem: Host-associated > Plants > Peat moss >...
AATATTTAACCCTTTTATATGTTTGGCTACTACAAAATGAAATTCGATGAGTTATCTATTTATTTCCCTCATTTTTGGTGATTGAAAACCTCCAAAATTGCCTTTTTTTATTTTAATATTCGGATTTTGACAACATATCATCAACAAAAAAGGCTGGTATGGTGTGCTTAAGTAGAAAAATGGTGGCAACCATGTTATAAAAAGAATCTAGATGCAACCAATGAGATGACTAAACATACACCCAAAAGAGTTCATCTTTTATCCCTTGGAAAGGGGGGGGGAGGTGTAAGGATAGGATTTTTTAAATTCTTGTGTTCTCGTCATGTTCTTAGTTTGTTCCCTTATGTTCCCAATGATGTTCCCCAAGGGTGTTCCCAATAACACCTGAGTTTATCCCATATCCTTTACTTCAAATGGAAGAAGATGTTACCATGGTGGAGACAAACGGAATAATGGAAGTCATGGAAGCATACTGTGCAAAAAAAGGTGATTCAATCCTTTTTGAGCTTCGCCAAGGGAAGTGCTTCCAGTAGGTCTTTATCATAATCATTAAAATCTGCTGATTTGAGAGCTAGAATGTTTTCTAAAAAAAATTATTTAGCAAGAAAACTTCACATTACCATTCACAACACACAATAATCAACAACTTGTTCCATTTGTTGGGAGATTGTCAAGCATACCAAACAAGGAAAAGCACAGTGAGGTGCACATTGAGCCTAAGATTCAAAGGCACATTGAATGATGATGGCAAAAAGGAACCAAGACCAAACCTTAGGAAATGGAGGGCTCACTCAAAACATGCTACAAGTCAAGAAAAAAAAGGTGATCATGGACAAAAGGCCATTAGTTGTGGCCTTAAGGTTGACATAGAAAGGTTCACAGAAGTTACCAAAAAGAGGAGTAGGAACACCTCCAAAGATGCTACTAAAGGGATTAGGGCATCACAACCTCAAAAGGAAGTGCAAAGGATTGATAAAAAAGCATGTGTGGCACATAAGGAGAACATGGTCAAAGGATAGGAAAACCAAGTGTCATCCCTTGACAATTAGGCATATGATTGAATTTTGCAAAAAGATGTAGGAAGAAGTTGACACTTGCAATCATATGAAATATTCTCAAATTGAGTAAGTAAAAAGATGAATGCACATCTATATATACAAATTGCCAAACAACATTAAAATATATATAAATTAATGCTACCAAGTACAGTCACCATCTTTATTATGTTGATCTATCTAATTTTGATTCAAAGTCATCATTATTAGCTTTTGTCACCACCATGATTTTTTAATCTAAGGTCATCACAACATAGTTTTTTTTTATATGTAGTTACCTATTTATTATAAGTACGTGTGTTGTATTTTTTGAGAAACATGAGTTGGGTCTTTGTTTTGGATGAAATTGCATACTAAATTACTATTACTAATGGTTAAGTGTCTTACAACAGCTTCCTTCAAACCTTACCACCCAAGTACAAGTTCAAGAGTTTATTGTTATTTATGAGGGATACATTAGAAGAAATTTGAAAATCAATGACTAAATTTGCAACTCATTTGTAGTTACAATGGACATATATGATTAAAAATAGCCTAGTTGCCTTAGACACATGCCATAAAACGATCAATTGCAAAAGACATGACATGGCCATGCAATTGGAATTGTAATCGCAAACTTTACAACTAGGCCAAAAAATTTCATCCATTGTTATGGATGATCCTTAATATGACATGGAACCCCAATTTGTGACTGCATTTGAGACTTCATTTGGGGCACTTGCATGCTACCAAATGTACCATTGATGGCTGGTTAGGATTTATCTACATGGTAGGTTAAAAAACCAATGGCCATAAAACACATGGCAATTTTTCATTTGTTCAAAAAAGATATATTATAATTACATCAATTAGATATTATAATGAAAATAATTAAACATTATAATTAATTAATTACAATCTATCTTAGCCTAAACTATAATAGGCAACCTATTCATTACAAGAAATCTTGGCTTTTTTGACCGAAAATTTTGGTCAAAAAACCTCCCCCATATAGTTTTTTTCCCCCCATGTCCAACTTGACCAAAGTGTCATTTCGGACAAGTCAATTTGGACTTAACCATTTTGACCAGGTCTTTTTTATTGGTCTTTTTTACTAGGTTTTTTTTACTGAACCACCATGAGAATAATATAATTTGGGCAACAACTAGAAATATAAATTTACTAAATTATTATTTTAAAATTAATATGAAAATATTAATTAATAAATTAATTACCCTACTTACTAACCCTATGTCCTAAACCTAGGCTAGGCCACCTAGTTTAGCCACCTAGGTTAAACCAAACCACTTATGTTAAGCCAAGTAGCCTAGGCTAGGTGGTCTAGTAGGCTTTGTAATCTAGGCTACTTAATTAGGTCACCTAAGTAACCTAAGTTGCAAGTGTGGGGACTTGAACTCCTCACCTCCACATTGAATATTCAAGTCTTTAACTATTGCACCACCACCCCATAAGGTGATTTTTTTAGGACAACATATTGTAATAAACATGATTTTGAACTAACATATTCTAATCAACTTGCATGAATGAACTTGAATATTTTTACACTATTTACATAAATAGGTACATTATAAGTGGGTTAGCCTAGGTAGGTAGGAGGTACATATTAATAAATGCATGTGCTTGGGTAACACGTAAGTTATAGTTTATTAAACCTTATAGGTACCTACTAGCTTATAATTAATAGATCTAGCCTAGGCATACTAAGTAGGTAGCCTAACCTATTAATAGGTCTAAGTTTAAACTACCTATGTAATACTAGGCTAGGTTATCTACCTAGTAACCTAGGTGGCCTAATTTAGTTTAACTACATACTTATTTAGTAGGCTTAAGTGGCCTAAGTAACCTAGGTTAGGTTACATACTTACTTTGTAAGCCTAGATTAGGTTAACCTAAGCTACCTAAACTATTTACCTACCTAAGTAGCCTAAATTAAGCTACGTACCTACCTAGTAGGCCTAAATTATTCTAACTTAGGCAACTATCTATGTTAAGTTATGTACCTACCTAACAGGTTTAGGTAACTTAAGTTAGGGTATATACCTACCTAAGTTAAGCTAGCTACCTTGTAGGCCTAAATGGCATGTGCTATGTATGTAGTTACCAAGTAGACCTCAATAATTTAAGTTAAGGTACCTTATACTTAATAAGCTTAGGTGGCATAAACTACTTACTTAATTAATAAGATAAGTTATCTACCTACTAGACCTAGGTGGCCTATGTTATTTACTTAGTAGGCCTAGGCAAGTAGGCTACCTGCATGGCTAATAGGTCTACTGAGTAAGCCTAGGTCACCTAGGATACCTCTTAGAAGGTTTACACTACCTAGTTATAGGCTACTTAATCTTAGGTTAGGTCTTAGGCAACTTATTATATAGATTTAAGTTAGGCTACCTAATTAGACTATTAGTTAGATTATTACTTAACAAACAACCTATTAGCCTATTAATTATGACACACTCCCGAGCTTTTTGATAGACTCAAATGTGAGTTTGAGGTGAAAACAACGAAAAAGTAAGGAGTCAGGGCACGCTCCCTGGCTTGGAGCATTTTGAAGGTGAATGGCATGCTAGAGCTTCAAGATGGGACTAGGAAGAATGACAAGCATAAATAGAATTTATCCTTCCAAGATTCTTGGGTAGGAGACTTGCAAGCAAAATGATCATTTCTTGTCAACAAACCCTAATAAACTTATTTTCCACAAGAGTCTTGATGTTTTTTTGAATAAATATCTTGGCATTCACCTTGGAAATACCTTGCTTGAAGATGATACGTTGTACAAAAATATGTTTAATGAATTGTTTATTGCCATTTTTGTAAAGTCCTTTGATATATCTAAATCCAGATGATTACTTGATATTTACTATTCTGCCATACTTAGAGTGTCTTCATCATTCTAGAATCATTACGTCAGCTTTTGTATAGTAAAATTTGTTTAGTAGCATTAGAAGTATTACTCGTAGCCATCTTGAACTTCATAAAATGTTGTATCAGAAATGTTCTCATAGTTGTTTAAGTTCATATTGTAAAAATGCACAAAGAAAGAAAAATATGTCTTATTAAAATTTCTATTGGCTGCATTTAATCTGCATATTTGATCGATATCATGTTTTTATTTATTGTATTGAGTGTGCACTCAATTTAAGTTGGTGATGTAGTATCAAATGGGATTTCAATCCTTTATTGTTGATGGTAAAGACCATAATGTTGAAGGTGACATTTGAATGGTTTGTTTAAGTTTTTAGACTATGAAACATTGGGAATCAATAAAAACTAAATAATTCTAGATTGAGTGTCTCCATTTTTGTAGACCAAAATCCTTTTGGTAGTGTTAGAAGTGTTATTCGTAACCATCTTGGACCTTATAAGATGTTATATCATAAATGTTTTTATAGTTGTTCAAGTTCATATTGTAAAAATGCACAATGAAAAAGGAGTAAGTATTATTAAAATTTATGTTGGTTGCATTGTATTTCATACACCTCAAGGTCACATTTGAATGTTTTGTTTAAAACCTAATTTTGACAATGCAACATGGGGAATCAATAACCACCACTACAAAATGAGGAGACAAAGGACTTAATTAATCTTGAATGTTGTTTGATGGTTTTGTATATTGTGGTCCTTTTTGTATTGTCTTAAGTTAGTGTCCAAGCAAGTATCCAAAATGTTAGTTACAAAATTTAGTTGGGTGGTGTAGTTGGTGGTTTATTATCGAGTGGGTGTTCGGTTCTTGATGGTTGACATCAAAGAATTGGGCACCCAATGTAGTTATTTAAAAGTGTGTTTTCATCATCTCCATACATCTCTACTTACTAATTTTGTTTAGTTACTAATTTGATGCCACTAAGAACATTGAATGGATTGTTTCCATGCAACTAACAAATATGATCATCAATTCATCACTTCATGGTCGTCATTTTTAGTATTGTTATCAAAAAATTTATTGACAAATGTTTGTGGTGTGTGTAGATTGTTATTCCTTTGCAACCAATTGCCAAGTTGAAGGGCACATCAAGATGTTTTCATCAAATTAAATGGATTGTTAAGCAAAACAAATTGTTGATTTTGAGTGTGAATGGCCTTTTGTGTTATTTTCCAAAATTTGTTGTTTTCCAAGGGACTACATGAATGTTTGGATGGAATATCAATAAGAGAAAAATGGAAGTAAGGGTTGGAGTGGAACATTTCCTTTCAATTTTGAAAAGGTTCAATTTGATTAAAGTGTTCACATTGATTAAAAGGATGTTCACTTTGACTAAAAACATGGGGCATGAAAAACATGTATGATTTTTTTGGTTCGTTTTTTTGATTGAAGTGACCATTTTGACCAAATGTTAGGTCATATATTTAGTCAAAAACGACAAATTTTTAAAATGTTCCATCAAAATGCCCATGGCTTAGTCAAATTTGCCATAATGAATGGCCATATTTAGTCAAATTGGCCATATTGGTTTGGTTAGTTAACATATTTGCTATGTTTATTAAGTTACCTATCTACCTACTTACCTAACATATACCTACCTATTTACCTAAATATGTTTACCTACCTACCTACCTACCTACTTACTTATTTACTTAACATATACCTACCTATTTACTTAAATATGTTCTACCTACCTACCTACCTATGTCCTATTTACCTACCTACTTATATTTATTTATTTATCTACCTACTTACCTATTATACATACATACATACCTATAGTTTACATAAGTAGGTATGTACATTTAAAAACATAGGTAAGTAAGCATGTGTAACTACTTATCTACCTACTTAGGTACCCACTAACCTACTTATGAAAAAAATTGAAGTTCAAATGTTGTTATACACATTAAAAAAATTTCATGGAAGTTCAAGGAAACATGTTAAATCCATTTAATATCATATTGTTTTACAAAGTGGTGGGGTGGTTTGATGGCCAAAACATTGGTGTGGAACCAAGTAAACCAAGGTTCAATGCCCTTTACCAAACATATACTATGTGGAATATGTATATTCATATATATACCTTGTACATGTGTGTAAATTTACAATACTTAGGTGGGTTGTGGATAGTTAGGTACGAGGTTATGGTGGGTAGATAGGTCATGGGTGGGTGGGTAAGCATGTACTTATTTATTATTTATTATTTACATTTTCATATTTACAAATTGAGCAATTTTTAACGTCAAATTGGCCAAATGTCAAAATGATTGGTATTTGATTTTGTTTTCGAATCAAATAAATCATGATTTCTTGTATATTGTTGAAATTCATTGTCGATATTGTTACATCAAACAACTCTAATTGTTTTCTATCATTTGATTCAGCATGTTTTTCCTCCTCTTTATCTTTTTGAATAAGAATGGCTTTATATTGTCTTGAATTTTTGGTCTTTTTTAGTTGAAAGCATTCTTGTGCTTAATGTTCCCATTTACCACAATTGTTACATCTCCCATTGCATTTCTATGGGTACTACTCTTATCATAATTTTGAAGATCTTGCTTATTTAGAAATGGGCCAAAATTGCTAAATCTAGACATGCTAGGTTCTAGCACATGGTCAAAGTAAAGTCCAAAAATTTCTACTTTCTTCTATGATGAATGGTCAAATTTGACTACTTATGAATGGGGTTCCAAAAACTTTTATTGTCCTTTTTGACCTATAGCCAAACTTGGTTAAATCCTTTTGTGAATCATCACTAGTTCACCTTCCTCACAAAATTGAAGAGAAAATCCTCCTTACAACCAACAATTGATTTTTTTTAATAATCAACTTGGGCTTCACACTACCAATGCAATCTAATGATGGAAAAAATGAATTAATTTTGTGGAAATTAAGTTCCATACAAATGAAAATATGAAATGGCATTGTTTGAAACTTGAATTAGATTAAATTTGAATTTAATTCCATTGAAACTCAATTGAATGGAAGAAAAATGGGATGCACATTGGTGCAAAAGCTATTGAAAATCTGCTCATGATTATGGTGTTGAAAAACAAATACTCTAAAAGAACACAAATCCCAAGAGACATCTTTCTATGAATTCCTCTTTATTTGGAAATTGATTAAACATATTCCAATTTGGAACCGTTATCCAAAAAGATTACTTATGAAACCTAAAGTTATTTTACTTAAACCATCTTGGATAAATCAATGGAATTTTGTAGTTGTTGAAATTCTTCACACTTCACCTTTGGAAATAACCATCACAACCTATGATACTTTGAGATGGATACGCACATCTTTGCACTCCGAGGTTATTTTTCTTTGTAATTGAAAGCATCTCAGCACACACAGAAGATTTGATCAGCAGTTGGAGGACCCTTCCCTTGGAGACAAACAGACCTTTTGCCATTTGAATGAAAACACCTTTTGTGCTTTACATTGGAAAAGGCTTGCTCCCGTGGGCCTCTCTTTATCAACTTGGTTTTGACCCCTCACATTAGGGGAGGCCCTGAGGAGTAGGCCTTGTCCCAATTTAAGTTTGTTGGCCTTGCCTACCAAGACAAGGATATTGTGTTTAGATTCATTATAGAGTATAATAGCTTAAGGGATTTTTAGAGGCCCCTAGGTAATGGGTTTATTTTTATATGAGGATTTTTGAAAGATGATATTTTTGGCTTGTGTTGAAACTTGAGATTAGTTATCATAGAGTTATAATAACTTGAAGGATTTTGGTTTCTTCAAGAGGGTTTAGGGTTTAGGGTTTGAATTCGTTTCTTGATAATCCCCACTCTGTGGGCATACATCACAAAAGCCTTTTAAAATCCTAATTCCAAGGAATTCTTAAAACTATAACGAGTAGGCATAAAAATGACAATGCCCTCAGTAAAAATAAAAAATAAAAAATAAGTAAAACCTTTTTTTTGGGTTATCTTTTACACCTTTTAAAGAAAAAAGAGAATTTATTGCAAAATATTTCATTTCAGAAAAAATTAAAATTAAAAAAAATGAGAGGTCTAACTTCCATAATGAACTTCAAGAAATCCCATATTGACTTTTTAACACACAAATCCACTTGCAAGTGGACCCCAAAAGCTCCATAATATTATATAGCCCACATTTTCAAATTGGGTTGACAATAGAGATTCTAGATCCTAGGGTGGGGTGACTTTGACTTTGACTTTAGTTTGCTTTGACCTTTACAAAAGAATATTCAACTTAGAAATCACACAATTCATTTGTGCATAGAAAATTTTCAATTGCCACAATCAAAGTTCCTTGTTCAAATATACTTGCCTACAAGGTCTTTTTTTTGGGGTCTTTTTTAAAGATATTTTGAATATTGCATGGGTGATTATCATTATTGCAATTGTGATGCACTTTCGAAGATATTATAAATATTGAAGTATTAGGCCTCTAGTTAATTAAAGGCTTAATAAAGAGTGCCTATAATATAAATTAATAAGTACAATGGATAGGTTAATGACAACAAACAAATGAAGTAAAAAAGGATTGCATGTTTGAACATACATGTACAAACTTGATTGCATATCTTCAATAAAATTCTCAAGGGTAGTATGCATTGGTTGGCTTTTCCTTTTTAAGAGAACCTCTTGTTTTTTGTTTTGATACCAAAAAAATTGGTAAGTACTTCGACTATTGTGGGTTTAAGCTTGGTTCTTCAAATTTCTAAAGCATGGACATTTTGGTACAAATTTTCAAATTTAAGAAGCTCCAAACTTGGTTCAAATTTTGAGTTTGGTTCCATATGTACACATTACACATTTCCCAAGATTAAAAATTGCATAAGTAAATACTTTTATAACAAATTAAAATTAGGAATTATATAGATACGGAGTCTACAACTATACTCGCCAACTTTTCAAAAAACATTAACTTGCTTACTTATGAAATTTGAACTTTTGTTCAAGACTTCTTATTCAAGGTTCTGATATTTGATTACAATTCTAACAAAAGGCTAATTTCATAGTCCAATTCTTGTGTCAATTTCACCAAAAGTGTCAATTTCACCAAAAGTGTCAATCTGCATATAGATATTTGGAGATTTAAATACCTTGGCATTTTGAAACCTTCTTATGTATATTGATCACATCGAAGCTACATGTCAATGACTTTTAAGTGGACAAGACAATTGCAAGAATTTGATTTTGATTTTGATCATTCCAATTTCATAGTTCATTTCTGCTTGTTTCAAAAGACTCTACCACTTTGGTTGTTTAAGTACTGTTCTGTTTGATGTTGATGTATGAAACACAGGTTTAGGTTCATGATAACCATTGCCTTGTACTTTTATGATGGGCAAAGCTGACCATACCCAAATTTCAGTTGAGCAAGGAAATGCCCACCTAGCCCCACAATGAAATTTCTTACCATTACACCAAGGCAAAGGAATTTAGAAGAACTAATGTCAAAGAGAACAAGTAGCAAAAAAATCTCCCCTTTTTGTTTCCTGTTTTGCAATCATGGATATAATGCCATCATAGTACAACTATCAAAGTCACAATGCATCAACTTTGTGTGTGGAAAAGAATTGGAAAGGCAATTGTCACCTCTTCACTTGAATTGAACCAACTACTTCAACAATAGACAACTAGTAATATCATGAGAACATCCTGTACTGACAACAACCTTGCATGCAATTGTGACTACACAATTTTTGATACTAAATTCTGAGCATCCAACAAAGTGGAAGAATTTATAACTGACAACTATCTTTCCTTTCCTTTGGTATTGAGTTGAAATACCAAGTTGCAGCTAACAATGACAGTGCATCTGCCACACCCATTACATGCAGGCATTCATTTACCAATTTCTCCATAATAAGCAAGCTTATTATCTGCAGGAAATTTCCTTTTCATGCTCAAAAGCCCATTCATTGTTAGAATTACACCTCACACTCTTCTCTCAACTCTCAATCATGGATGCCATGTTTGCAGAAGACATGGCAGATATTGTTTTAACAACATCATTACTTCTATTCCTTTTCTTTTTGCTTGAGAGAGCTTAGAGCAAATCAAACCACCAAGTTTGACTTGTTTTTAGAAAGTAGAAAAACAATCTTGTAGAAATTCGATATCTGGTCTATCAGCCAGGTTCACAATAGAGACATTCATTTCATCTTCCACTGGTGTCCCAACCACACTTTCATTACCCATGAAAATAGAAACTTTCAAGTATCAAAAGAAGAAATATTATACTCAAGCAATCATCTTGTCAAAATAAAATAGCAGGTAGATGACATAAGATGTACCTGAAGTATCATCAGAAGCTTGGACATTGGAGTTTGCTATTGTGTCACAAAGGTGGCTGCCATATCATGGACATCATTCAGGACCAGCTCTCTGTGCCTTCGAAGAAAATCAATCTTCCATCTCTTTGAAAAGCTCTTCCAAAAAGAAGCTGAATTTTTTTTGGGGGTCTCTTTTGAGTAGCCACCTCATAGTAGTAGGAGAGTTGAGTAAATGGAACCTGGGCCTTGGTCATAATCAAGCACAGTTTCCACAGACTTCACCAGATATCATTTCCCATTCTCTTCTTGCAGAACAGACATTTGGGATCTCAGATTGGATCCACAGAATGCCATCATGCTCAATCAACTCAGCAAATATATTTCCAATTCTATCCAGATGGGTATCTTCTTCTAGATGTTATCTCCACGAGTAATCATCTCCCAGTCACTCGTGGTTGCAGCGATTGTTTACTTTCAACTCAGAGGAGCTTCATTCCCACATCCTATCATTGGAAAGTTTTCACGATGAGAAGTTCGAAAGAAGGCACTGCAAATTGTCGAAAAACTTCACAAAGTTTAAGAGCAAACTTCTCCCAAGGGGTCCAATGTACTCCACACACCTGAAAGCATGAATCAACACACATCTTTCAGACCTTACTGTGTAGATTTTGAAGGAATCTATGCCATGAATCCTTGCCTGGAGGATAGTGAATTGCAGTTGAGAAATTAAGAATGCTGAGCGGGGCTAGCGGTTGTCTAATCATGGTGGTTGCAGGTGAAGTTTACTTCAGACGAGTTGTGGCAGATTATGGACAAAAAGCACAATATCAGGAATATGTCTGTGATTGGCCATGTCGATCATGGTATGTAGTTTGTCTTCATCTCCCAGATTGTACATTGTTGCAGGCTGATTCAACAGTGTAAATCCTTTGGATGTTTGATAGGAACTGGTTTTGTGTTGAAAGTTATCATACTGAGGAGCCACTTGCATGGGGCTGTGCATCTGCTGCTTTTCAGGAAAATCAACCTTGACGGAATCACTTGTTGCTGCTGCTGGTATCATTGCCCAAGAAGTGGCTGGTGATGCGTGGCTCATGGATACATGGGCAGATGAGGCAGAGAGAGGCATCACCATCAAGTCCACAGGGATTTCACTGTATTATGAGATGTCGGATGCGGCACTGAAGGATTACCATGAACAGAAGGATGGCAACGATTATCTCATCAACTTGATAGATTCACCTGGGCATGTGGATTTCTCATCTGAGGTGACTGCTGCTCTTCACATCACAGATGGTGCACTGGTGCTTGTAGATTGTGTGGAGGGAGTCTGTGTGCAAACAGAGGCTGTGCTT
>Ga0209208_10011094_pt1 | contig 11586 bp, 9 predicted proteins | sample S1TSphfallax_3_FD_187694 | JGI IMG/M metagenome (GOLD analysis project Ga0209208, IMG submission 187694) | Host-associated microbial communities from peat moss isolated from Minnesota, USA - S1T2_Fd - Sphagnum fallax MG (SPAdes) (version 2) | ecosystem: Host-associated > Plants > Peat moss >...
TTGGTAAAAGGGACAATGCTCGTAAAAGGCCCCATGACATCACAATTATAAAAAATAATAATAGCTCAAAAAACGTTATTAAAAATATTTTCAATGTCAACCTCCATCACGACCTAGTTAAGGTGTAGGTTGAGGAGGGTTCGAATCCCAAAATGAATGGCTTCATAACCTTTAAAGGTCGATACTCCAAATTGATGGGGGGATAAATGTTCTTAAAACACCCCCCAAAAAATTGTAGGACAATGGAACAACTAATATGTCGAAAAAACACCTCGCCTACGATAATAAAATGAAGATCATTAGTGTCCTTTGCCATTGCCAACAATTTGTTAGCCTTTAACATTAGGGCCATCAACATAGGGATATCTCACGAACAGTAGTAGTAACAACCTAAAATAATTTTAAAAACCTTAAAGATGGACCTTCTAAAATGAAGCATCATGAGAGATGTTCGTATATTATCTTAAATAGCCCACCTAAAAATAAATGAAGAGCAATGGCTAAAACTTGGGTAAACAAAATCCTGTCCAGAACAAAAATGTGTTCATGTTGATAATAAAAAATAGGAGGAACAAGGTCTAAAAAAGGGGGGTGCAAGTGGCACATGGCAATAATGATGTCCTTCAAAGGAATAACTGCGTCATGGGTTGTAGAGTTCTAACTGCACAACTATATTAACCAACTCTTTTTAAAGTTAGACATCGACAAAAACAAGTGGTTGAAAAGTCTTCTAATGAGTGGTGAGAATGAGGCGCACAAAAAACACGTGAAGACTCCTTCTAAAAAAAAGACTAATCACCCACCATAAAACTTCCTAATGAAAGCCAAAACCTTTTGTTGACCTAAACGACCTCCTCAAATATAATGCAAACACCAACAAGGTAACAAAAGGGAAAGGAACCATGTTAATTTGTCTATCGCATTTCAAACAATTTGCTCACCGGATAAATGAAAAGCTTGCCTGACCTCGTCTTGGATGGTTTGAAGGATCCTACGAAACAAACAAAAGCATGTGAATTGAGATTCAAACAACCTCAAAATGGAGCTAGATTGAACCCAAAACCAGCCCCAAGAAATAAGAGAAATAAAATCAAGAAGAATCATAGGAAAGAGGACACTTACAAAAAAAAAAAAAAAAAATTGGTTCGCATAAGAAACGAGGCTAACAAGAGGATGGATACTCTTGACATGCCTTGGAAGGTTGCTTGAAGTGTGAAAGCCAAAACAATAAAGACAAGGGGTATATCGCACAAATGAGGGACGCAAAGAAAAAGCCATAATAAAAAATCAAAAAACATGCTCAAAACCCCTAAGAAGCAAAAATTCAAGCAACAAAGCCCCCAAAAAAATCCCCTCAAAAGCAAAAACTCAAGCAGGCACCCGCCCCCCCCCCCTCCAAAAGAAAATTCTTGAAAAAAGTACTTTCTTGCCGGTGCAGGAGCTCAACCAACAACAATGGTGGGCCCGAGCAATGCCAAAGTGGAACTGAAGAGTGCATACTTGTGAATGGAGGAGCTAGCTAGTGGATCCAGTTGCGATGCTCATCATAATTTTCCCATGGTCACTCGTTGCCACGCTTTGCAAATTGCTCCGCTGTCCTTTCTCCATCGTTGATTCTGGCTGCACCTCATTTTCCCTCCTCTACCACGGTCGCTTATAAACCCTCATGGAGCTTCCGCATTTTCTTCTCCTGCAACTCCAGAGAGAAGAGACGAAGACAGATTTTTGGCCGTCTGGGACTCCCTCACGCGTAAGCCGTTTCTGCAGCTCAAGGCGTTACAAGAGAACCCTGAAATGGTGGAACAGCAGCAGTTGTAGTCTTCTCCATGGCTGCTGGAGACGCAGAATAGCTGGAGTCCTCCAGCCCGTTCCAGGACCTTCAAAGACTCTCTGTCTCAAGACCACCAGCACACCGTGGTAGCTTCCGCTTCCAATTTCGGCTTCCTGTCTGACTTCTTGCTGGACGTCATGAATCCTTCCACCAACGAAGCAGCCATGTTCAAGTTCCAGGTTTTGTTCTAGCCATTGAAACTCTCTCCCAGAAAGACCAAAAAGTTTGCTTAAATATGTAAGCAAGCACTAACAACAATCAAAACTCTCAGCCTGGTTTCCATTGAACAAACAAACAAAGAAACAATCAACTAATTAATATGAAACAAAATAAGTACCCCTCATCATAAGGTAGGGTGTTCTTAGGAAACACTATTGGTCTAGGCCAGAAATAGCGGCCACCAATTTTAGGAATAGAATTTCCATGGAACCAATGAGAGGTCACATCATAGAGTGTAGGGGCCTTCCCTTGCACAAGTAAAAAGCGTTACACATAGACTCTTAGAGCATCTCCACCGGTGCTCAGTATCTCACTCCAGACAGTAATATTTATTGCGAAAAAGTCAAAATGTGCCGGTTTAGCTCAGGAAATTGGTTTTTCTGCACCAAGTTCGTGGAGCTTGCCGTGCCTGGTAAAAGGCGCAATACAGTTGTGCACCTCCAAAAAAAAGAGTGTAATAAATTGGACCTGACTGCGGCTCAGTATTTCTGATTGGTCAGTCATAATAATTGGTCCTAGTTTGCTATTAGTAGTCCCCGTATATATGCAGTTCCGGTTACAGTTTTATTGGTGGGGTTGCCAAAAAAAAAGAGCTAAACTTAGACATTTAATTTTATTATCTAGAGTGACATACTAAGCACCAATGGAGGTGCTCTTAGTTCACTCAAGATAACTAAAACTGATTTATATCATCAAATCCAGGAACCCCATGGGCCTGGAAAAAATATATTCAGGCCTACATACGCAATCTTCTTCTATTGAACACTGAAAAAGGGTTCCTTTCCTAGCATTCCATTGCTCCTCTAAAGATTCTCACGAACCTACCAAACCCTATTACACATTTAACTATTGGTTCACTTGCGATAGCTTAGAAAAAAAAATTCTGACCATCAAATCCAGCAATTTCATTGGCCACAATGTTTTTTTTGCACACCTACACACAAGCCTATTCAACACCCTCTGTATATAGACAAGGATTAAAAAGAAAACTAGTTTAGGAAACTACGGTTGGTGACTTGTAGGATGCAGCTAGTGGGATTCGAACACCAGATTTTCGAGATACAATACAATAGCCACCTTCACGGACGCTGGCCGCTTCTTCCCTGCGGGTGCGGTAGGGTTGCCAGTACGCACTCAATCGGTGCCCTAATTCCCATGTAGTACTGTATTGTAACGAGGAAAGTTAAGGCCGGGTGATGATCGGGAGGGACAACGGCAGCTCCAAGAAGCTGAAAGACGAAGTCGCTGCAGTAGTCGTAGTGGTGGTGGGAGAGCAGGAGCAGGTGGGAGGAGAAGGAAGGACCGGTCGAGATATGGAGCAGGAGCAATTTGACCGTCTTTTGCAGCTGTTTCCGGTTGTGCGGCCTCGTACTTATTGTGTAATATTTTTTTTGCTTTCCCTTTTCCTCTCAGTCTCCAGTTTCATAGTCTCGTTTCCTGTCCGAAATGGGTGCATATGCACTCGTTGTAGATCGATCGGTTCATCCCTCCGCACCGCCCCCCCGCCCTCTCCCCCCCTCCTTTTTTTGTTGCGTTCCCAATCGGCTTTCGTATCATGACCTCAGGTCTCTCATCGCATGGTTTTTTAAATTCCATGTGTGTGTGTGTCTTTTGTTTTGCCATTCTCTTTTTAGGTTTTAAGGCTATGTTTGTTTTTGTTCTTTTTTTCCCGTAGATCCTTGCGTCTCTTTTGATCTCTTTTTCAAGTACGCCGAAGTAGTTGCCTGCAATTTTTGAGACGTGGTTGACGGCAGCTGTTTGTAGTGTACGCAGGTTATAAGCTTCGCTCTTAAGATAATCCGAATTTCTTAAAGAAATTTCGTTGTAGTGATCGCTGACCAAATTCTGAGTATCCAGCCGTTTTTCATTCTTCTGTTTGGAAGATCGTGTTTGTGTGGCGGCGTGCTGCTTGTGATGCACCGAGAGACGAAATCTGCTCGGTTTTTCTTGCTCTAGAGAGTTTCTGTTACCCTAATTTCTATCGTACCATGCATCACGTTTTTGAGAATAAAAGTGTAGAATGTGCATATGCCATTGAAGTTGTAACTCTTGCTACTCAGAATTTTCTGCTGGAATAGTCAGATGCACACTTTCTGTGGATTTGAGACTATATTACTTTGTGTCAAAAGCACAAATCACCAGTCTCCACTGGTGCCATTTCCTTACATCATTTGTGGAACATGCCAAGGATTCTAAGATCTATCCTAAATGCAAAGGAAGCCAATTATGGTCGGAAGAAAAGGGATGGAAAATTCTCAAGCAGCATTACAATTTGCAAAGGTGACAGAGTGTGTGGTGTACAGGCAGTGAATTTTTTTCGCTGCTGCAGTCCTGAGCATAACTGTGTCACCATGATGCCAGTCACATCTGACACATCATTGGATGAAAGACTACTATATACAGACCGGCAGCTGGAGGAAGGGATGTTGATGTTATGTTTGTTGATGCAGGCTGATGATTTCGATGGTTTAACAGTCCAATCCCAGAGCTTGGCACAGAGAGAAGATGAACCACTGCTAAGCCCACCACCTCCAGCAGTGCCAGAGGTAATTGTCGAACTTTTTCTTTTTTGTGTCAGATGTTTGTATGGTGGGTTGTCTACTGTCCTCTTCCATGGTAGTGGATCTGTAAATGGACCAGCAACGATGATTTACCATAGTATTGATTTGACAAATGAGAAAACTTAGGGTGTGCTGTGGACATGGATGGAGAATGAGATATTTGCTAGGTGATACCTACTCTTATCCACTATAAAGGTCTCACACTCAAAGTTTGTCTCTTTGAACAGGATTTGAATCAGTAAACCATTATGAAATACAACAGGTCATCAGAGATGGATTTGAAGACAATCAGTTGTTTCCTTCTTTGATTCTTTAGATCCTTAAGACCAGGCCTTAGTTACACATCTTGATAGGTTTGCCATAGCTTTGTGGCCATAGACCATGTGCCAAGTTTTCATTCAGTGGGTTCAAAGAACTGCAATTGGGGGACAGGAGGGCAACATAACGATGGCACTATGCAGAGGTCTCACACCAGTAATGAGCCTTTTACATTAATACATTTGTTCAAAGACCTTAATTTTTTTTTTGGTCCTGCTTTCTCTTTTCTTTAGGGTGGGGTTCCATCTTTTTCATGTCTGCTGATTGGTTGCTGTTCTGTTGTCACATCTGAAATATTCATAACAGTATTATCCATTATTCCATCATTCCCCTCAGATTGACATAAATCATATGTATGGAAAGTTCTCAGTATTTTCTAAGATATTTTTCAGGGCTTTCAGATTCCCTCTACAAAGCTTCATAGAAGCTTCTATTCAATGTGTGGTTTACTCTTCAGTTGCAACCAACAAAGTTAGGGTTGCAATATTTAGATACAAAAGGTCCAGGAACTAGGTTCTTGATTCTTGCAGAAAGGGCCTCCATCTGGCTAGAACACTGTGGATGAAATCATTGACAATGTTTACAAATTGGAAGCATTAATACTCTTCCTTCCATCTATCAAGGTCAATCTAAAGTTGACCTTGTACTCTAAGTGCATATTTGTATAACCCAGTGTGGTACTTGGGTAGGTAGGCCTTTGAGGTTAGCAATTCAAGTCCATACCCATGTGACAGACAGGAAGCAAGTGCAAGGACTGAGAAATAATATAATTCAAATACCTGCTTAGCCATGGAATGCCTGGGGATATACTGCCCCGGACAGGGAATGACTGGGGAAATTGAAGCAGGTGACAGGTGCATGAGAGTTCTCTTGGAAATTTAACTTCTGTGCACTCTCTGCACGCACCTCTGAGATTAGCTACGCTTTGTGTGGACACAGGTAGGTGTGAATGGAAGCTCCAGTCAAGACACTGAAGAAGAAAAGACCACTGAGGCTCCATCTACACTAGTTGCATCTTTAAGTGATCATGGTACCATCTCTGACAAAGCCAGATCTGTGAATTTGTTTCATATGCTTTCTAGTTTTTCTACTTGGCCTTGGTTCATTTTGTATCTGAATGGATTTCGTTCATGTAATTGTTGTGTGGTCCTGTCAAAGTTTTAGACATTTCTAGCAAGCTGCTGTTACAAAACCTAAACTTGATTGTTATTATTTCTCATGCCTTAATTTTCTTACATGTGGGATCTGCAGGGTCAGCCACTTCATTTTGGGACCTGTTGAGAGCAGTAGCACAACAGCAGGTACGTTTCTGTCTTTCGTGTCAGTGGGAGGACTAATGTGCTGATTCAGGATTTTGAAATGTTCTCAGAGGGCCATCTTTGGCAGTGTACTAGTTCACCATAAGGATGAGTTGTTTAGAATTGACCTGTGGTTCTTCACTTAGACAAAGTTATTCCTTGCACAGGTTCAAGGACCCAAAGACACTGATATTCCACCTAAGGCTCTTCATGTACTATAATGCATTAGGAATTGCCATGTCAAGCTTCTCCCCTCCCATTTGATTGCCTCTGTGCATGCAGACAGGCTGTCCTCTTGCCTGCATGACTTTTCACCTGCTTTTCTCAACCCTGTTTTTTATCAACCTGGTTATCTTTCAGCTACCCTCAACCATTATGGCATGGCTTTGGGGATGGGGCAGTTAGAGGAGAAAGATGCAGAGGCCTTCTGTGACACATTCAAATTGTTACATGAAGAACTTGTAAGCCTCATTCTGCCTGTGGTTGTGAATCTGTTTCTATGCAGAAGTCTTATGTACAGAGCATGTGGTGTGGAACCTAATGAAATTTATATTTCCATTATCCCTGCCAATGTGTGGAACAAATCTGAGGAAAACTAGGTCTTTGCAACTTTGTGAGCAAAAGGAACAGAGAGCAACCATGATTTATAAGGCTGTAAGAGGGATGGATATGGTTTGTGACTCACTCTCATATGATCTTCAAAGAAGAAAAGGATCTCAGAAACATCTCTTGGGAGCCTTCAAACTAAACTTGAATGCCAAGTTTTCCTCTACATTTTAAGGGTTTTTTCAATGGTGACATCATAGATCATTTTGTGATGGAAACTGCCACAAAAGATTGTCTTCAGGAGCCTTGATAGTTAAAAGCTTCCTCTAGCCCTGGTCGGCTACAATTTGGTCTCCTTGTTATTGAACAATCAAGGATTCTCAGGAAAACTGGTCTTGTGGGGGTTGCAGGTGAACAAGGCACTGTCCTTGGATGCAATTGAGCGGATTGCCAAGCGCTGGCCTTTGGCAACCAAATGATCAAGCTTGCCCACTGACTCTTCTTCTGTTCAGCATGAGATGAAGGATTAGCATAGTTCTTTAACATAGGACGACGCAATGTGTTGCAGGAGCTTTAGTTGTCATTTGTCTGTACCCCTCTGTGTAATCTGATTCTTTGGGTTTTTGATGAAACTGAAGTGGGAACTCCAGGACTAAGTTCTACCATTTTCCTTCAATACTCTACCAAGCTCCTGGAACCTATTATAATCCAACTGCTTGAGATCAGAGTTTGAATGGCTGTAGTGTTTAGATCACATAGTCTAGTTGTCTAGATTTCTTACTTGTTCTTTGTAAGCTCACCTTTTCTCCTATAGTTCATAGTGAACTGGTTCTCTTCTTCTTCCCGTGTAGTTTCCTTCAGGTCTCCTGTTGTATGGTCTAGAAACATGATTGACCTCAGAACAAAGATTGTTTCATTGTTTGTATCCAGGATATTGCAACACTTACCATGTGTACATAGAGCAAGTCAATGATCTCATAAAATAATTTTATTATAGCCAATAGACTGGGGTTCAAAAGTTTGTCTTGATGTTTTTCTTTTGGTACTCATTGCAAATAGTTATGTCAAACAAAGTTCAAAACCTTTCAGATTAATTAAGGGCTTGTAGGAAAGAAGGCAGTAAATGGTTGTAGCTGGTTGTAGCTGGTTACTTTGTAAGTTCATGTCCCAATTTTTCTTGAAAAGTTGTATAACAGGATATTGCCAAACAAATTGGATTTGTGTGGATGCTGATGCCAGATAAAGCTTCTGTTTTCTTTGGGAAAGAAAGAGTGTTGTTCCAAGATGTACTACTTTATGACACTAGCTTAGGGTACAAAGTTTCAACAAATGTTCATGGAATTGTATGTTGTGATCTCAGGAGTGACCAACCAACTCTAAGCAAGAAATAGGCTTTGGGGTATATTATCAGTTTGTCAGTGTTTGTTGATAAGGACCCAGTAGCTTAAAGAAGTCTAGAGTCCACTCGTGTTTGAGTTTATTGTAAAGTCTTTGTTGATGAGCACATCTTCCTTTGTGCAAGATTCACAGAATTAACCAACTTGCAGTTGCAGGCTTCTTGGATGGTGGTCAATAGATGAGACTAGGTAGTAGTGCAAGAGCGTGCATGGCTCCATTAGACAGACTCTACAAGGTTCAAAACCAATACAGCTTGCCACTCTTTGTTTGGTTTATTGATATGCAGCAGGTATTAATTAGACTTTTTTGTCTCACTCTGTGTGTTGCAAACCATGGACAAACCCATGAAAGAACTTTGCCTACTTAAGATGAGCCATTAGCCTAATACAGCACCAAGGAAGACCCCCAGACAACCATATAAACCCTCTTGATTTAAACTACCCGTTGTAGTGTGTACCATGGTTGCCAAATCAGAGAATGTAGGTGTTTTGTGCCACAGATTACACAGTTGTTGAATGTATGACTTTTCTGCTGATACTCCCAAAGTTCTTGCTAATTTTCTTCTCTCTTTAGTTTTTGTCAGATGATAGAAATAGCATTGGCTAAGAAGCACAACCTCAAAAAATATATGTCCATGTACTTGATTGTTGTCTGAGGGTGCATCTGGTGCATCAGAGGAATCCTCAATCTGGTGCATTGAGGATCAATATCATATGGGATGTGTTGCCCAGCTTTTTGTAAGTTGAGATAGTAGAGCAAGATGAGGGTGTGTATTATTTGCAGCATTGAGAAATTGGTAAAAATTGATGTATCTGGTCCCACATTTTCAGTGAAGAGTTAGCTCTGGTGCTTAGTCAATCTATTAAGGAGCAGAGTTGAGAGCATACCTCTCCACCACTGGTTGGAATTGCTGGTGCTTCATTTATTTTTCCTGTGTGTCTGCAGCTTCTGTTCAGAGAGGTGTAATCACTGTCCAGTTTGTTGGAGTGTCATCATGGAATGGATGGCAGTGTCTGATGTGTAGAACATTCGCAGCCTTGGAGGCTTTTCTCCAGCATGCAAGAGGAGTAAACCTTTCCAAGGTAAAAGAAGGGTTCCAAATCAGCTTCAGATCAAATGCATTTGATTCAGAACCCAGCTTGTTGGCTGTTTGAATACGACCAGGAAGGATCCACTGTCCACTATACTGTGGTTGTAGTAGGATTCTAGAAACAAGTAGCAACAAAGAGTACCTCTCAAACTTGTATACTGAGATTGGGGTTGTAAGTTTTTCCAGAGTTCAAACCAATTTTCTGACATTAGCTACAGGTTGACCTATGAATTTTGTTAGCTAGGGAATGTCACATTGCCAATACTCTTCATGTTCTTCACCACATGCAATATTGTGGTGCTGTTTCCAGTGGTGTTTTCCCTAATTTTTTCATTATCAAAATCCTCCCATCTAGACCTGTAGTTCATGCATGTATTTTTGGTTTATTATTGAAAATTAGTTTATTGACTTAAGTTTTTTTTTTAAAAATTATGTTCAATGAATTACATTGTATTGAATTCAGTTCTGTATGGTAAAGTTGCAATTAGCAAATCCTATATGTGACATGTAATGTTGATTTCAAATTAGGGTAGGGTTTCACCCCCACTTGCTTTGGTTGCTCTAATTGCAAATGTATTTGCTTTTGTTTTGCTTGGTGTTTTGATGCTTTGGATGGGTTCAGAAATCATTCTTTTGTCTTTCACATGTTCTTTTGGCGGGGTATGTTTGTTGAGAAACCCCAAAACACATTGGGTGTTTCGTTGCCATTAATTGACTCATGGATGTTGTGACCTAATAAGTGTGTCTTCTTAAACAGCAATAGTGAAGTTTTCTGACAATTTAGTCATGACTTAGTATTAACCTACAGCCCCATGGCAGACTATGATAATCAACTATGAACCTAATGTGTAATAATGCTCCAAATAATAATAATTAATAACCTAACATCTAATAGTTATTATATATCAAATAATTGGAAATTTAACTAATTTATTAATCTATTTCTTGTTTTTGAATTTTTTTGGTCACAACAAGACTGCAGTTTTATTGGAAATGTTTCAATCCCAATTGCAAATCGGTGGCTTGGGTGGACAATTGATGGAACCCATTTGATGCATAAACATGGGTGATGATCGTACATTGCACGGTTCTGTATAGGATAAAACCCCAAGGTGAAGTTATTCTCAAAATAAGGGAGCTAGGACAAGGTGAAAGCTGCAACCTTTTGTACATAGACAAGGGTTATAATATTAGTTTATTAATGCTCCAATGACACTTGTTATGGATGCTAGTGTTAAGTCCTTAACACCAAGCTACTTATTTAGAACTTACATTAATCAACCATAAAATACAATGTTAAGTTAGCTTTATTAAACTCTCATTCACACTTATAATGTTACAGTGCTTACCAATGGTTAGGTTAATGTTAAACTTTAACATTTTCTGATCATCTTCACCTAGAATTATGGCAAGTCTCTTTTGTTATTTTCACTATGTTGGGACGGTGATAGGTAGTTGAATGGATGAATAGGTGAGTGGGTAAGTATGTAGGTAAATATGAAGGTGAATAGGTGATAGGTAGGTAGTAGGTATGTAATGAGTGGGTGTACGGTGTTAGAGCTTAGAGAACATTGGGTCACAATGCTAGCATATAATTAGAAAGCTCTTTTATAGAGGCTAGTTAACATTACCATTTTAATTGGAAATTTAATTGTTTTTGTAAATTTTTGTTAAATTGTCATGCTCCTAACATTTTTTTAACATTCTTTTAACACCAATTGTCACATAAACAATCACATCTGTATCTATGAAGGAAGGTAATTTGTTTTGTTTCATTTTGTTTTGACATGCTGAGATCTCCCAAACCATGATACTTCATGCTGCACTCTTGGTATCTTTGGAAAGTTCTCAATGAGTAGGGGGTGCACCAACTTGGTTTAAGACTGCTTGGAGCTATGGTGTGGAAGCTATTGATTATTGAACCATTTTTCAAATGAAAACTAAATAAAACTGAAACTGAAAACTGCATTGGAATTTGGGGGCATTCTTGGTGTTGTTGGAAAGCCCTTGGTGAGTCAGATATAACAGAGTTTATTTCACAATTTTCAGAGCTAAGTGTGAAAGATATTGATTTTTGAGTGAATTTTGTTGCTGAAAATTCAAAAAAAAATTCAAAAATTGGGTTTGGAAGGAAAATTCAGTTAAGCCCTCAATTTGCTTACACTTGGGGCAACGGCACAGGCTACACTAGTATAAATTTGTTTTTGAAGGAGATTCTTGTGTTTACACTTTACACCTTCCTCCACACTGAGGTCAATGGAATCTCTATTTTCCTTCACAAAAAAATTTGCTCTTTGAATTTTTATTTTTTATTTTTGAAAATTT
>Ga0209208_10011095_pt1 | contig 11585 bp, 10 predicted proteins | sample S1TSphfallax_3_FD_187694 | JGI IMG/M metagenome (GOLD analysis project Ga0209208, IMG submission 187694) | Host-associated microbial communities from peat moss isolated from Minnesota, USA - S1T2_Fd - Sphagnum fallax MG (SPAdes) (version 2) | ecosystem: Host-associated > Plants > Peat moss >...
TCATCATGTGTTTGAAACTATTTCATAAGATTTGTGAATTTTATTTGACACCTTCAAAAGGAATTGCCAAGTTCATCTAGTATCTATAATTTTTGATCTGTTGTTGATTGTGATATAATATCTAAGCTAAAATTACATAACTTTGCGGTGTGATTTGGCACCAGCAGTTGCTTTGATTGTTTGTCAGCATTCAAGCACCAGTGTGCAAATTACTACTATTATGGGCTCCCAACTACTTCCTGATCATATGAACTTATAGATAATAATAATTAGTCCTCTTCCAATCCTTCAGCTTCCTACAAAATAAAATTATATTTAAAATAAAATTTAAACTTTAAATATTTCACATGATCTAATTGTTCTTCTAGTTTATCTACAAAGAAGCTGAATATTATGCTATCAAATAATCATCTCAAGTTGTCTTTAAAGCCCTAATCTTTTTCTTTTGATTTGCCCTTACAAACATAATGGAGGTTTAATCTTGTTCAGGAGATTATATATATGCCTTTGTTAAGAAAATTAACATAATTTCTGTTTTCCATTTGTAATCCTGGCAGGTTAGAACTGTGATTTCAAGCAATATTAGAATTAAGTGTGACTAACCAGAAGAACCCATGACACAAACGAAAAATAAAATGTTAAATTGTAGTACTTTTCAATGTCTTTGTACAAGCTCATGGTCAAGACCAATGTTGTGTGTGTAAATGGTTGGGACTTACACTCTGTGTAAGTGTCTAATATCTATTTAGGTTCATGTAAGTGTAAAACAATGTAAGTGTAAAAGTGAAACTATGTAAATCTATTTTATGTTGTGTAAAATAGCGTAAGTGTAAATGTAAAAAAAATACATTTATATGATTTTATGTAGCGATGTAAAATAATGCAAATGTAAAACAAATACACTTATATAGTTTTACATGGTTGTGTAAAATAGTGGAAGTGTAAGAAAATGTAAATAATTTTTTGGTTATAGACCAATCAAATAGCCCATTGCCAATAAAATTAAAAATTAAAAAAGGTAAAGAAAAGAAGGTATGATCATTAAAAATACATAATATATACACTTACCCTTATATGCCCCAAAACATTTACAAAATAATAATACACAACAACAATATAAGTGTTAAGTGTAAAAAGTTCGGACATGATTTAGACTTACATAAAATTATACACCATATACAACTATTGAGACTTACACAAAATTGGTAAAGACAACTAGCCAACATTAGCTTAGCAATATTAAGTGATCACATGTGCTCCATTTAGGGCCAATTTATATACAAATCAAATTCATCATTGTTATGCAAAACCCATTTGCTAGTGTATAAATCTGAGTCTTTGGAGACATGGAAAAACAACTAAATGAAACTTGAAATCCAATCCAACAATTTAAACTTTGCATAATGTGAGCGAATTTTGCAAAATTTGTTCAAGGTGGGAAAATGATGCCCATCTTCAGATCTGAAACTTACAAACAGTGTGGATGCTTTCATATTACTAGAAGTTTTTGTGTTTATGTCCATCTTCATAGACTACCTAACAAATTTATTGGTTTCGGGTTAGGTTAATATAGTTTAAACTTGATTTGCTTTTACAATACAAATTTGTGTTTATATGAATTTAGTAAGTATGATGAAGAGAACTAAGAACTTTCTTGACACACTTTTTTTTGTTGAAGGATTCAAAATTGAATTGTCTAGAATGTTACATTGTTGGAATATGAAATCGGAGCTAATTAGCAAAGATTAAAGAGCACTCGGTTCAACTATCCCTAAATTTTACAAACTTTGGTTTCTAAGAAATTATTGATAGTGAAGTAATTAGGTGAAGCTTAGGTGACGTGATTCTAATAAAGCTTCTAATTCTAATCCTAATTAGAACTGAAAAACTGAGACCCATGTGAAGAATACATGTCCAACTCTAATAAACTGGTTCTGAGAAAAATTTCACATCTTCAAAGGATGGCACACCATGAAAAGGAAAAAGGATGAGGCCTTGACTGAGAATGCATAATTACTTCAAAGTCCCAGAGAAAAGCAACATTTAGTATGCTTGAACAAAATTCTTGGCTGAAGTACACACATGATCCAAACAAATTCTTTGCAGAGGTACAGATCCAAACTGATACCTGCTGAAAGTATCAGAATTTCAAGAGATTTTCTTATGTCTGCAGAGGGATGGGAAAAGGGTGAACCAGTGAGATAGATATAAAAAGCTAATGATTTTATACAAGCAATCTTGGGATGATTCATGAGCAGATTTAAGGACCATAAAGATTGGAGAAAGCAGTGTCTTGAGGAAGCATCTTAATAATCAATGCCAGAAGCTGCAAGATTACCAAAAAGCTTAGAAAGAAAGTGGAACTGGAAGGAAGGAAAAACGTTGCATCAGTTTGAAGAATCACCCATCATGCTGATGATAAGGTTCTGAATGGGGGATGGGGGCCTTGTGGCATCTAGATCTAGATGTGCGGGACGCAGAATGCAATGATCTATGATTCATATGTCCTGGATGTCCTGGCATAAGAAGGTATGGGACATCTGATCAATATAGTCTGTTCTAGCTCTCTGTCTGAGTGTGAAAGGAAATAGTCATCTGCTCCCAGTCTTACAAAAACAATTACATTCTGGTGCTCGTGTGGTTTCCTTTTGTTGGCCCTTTGAAGCCTTGGGTTCCTGCTCATTTAACACAAGTTGATGGGATCAATCTTCACCTCTACAAGTTCAATGGTGGGAATGCCTCGTAACCAGGGAGCAATTCTTGAATGTGAAATGAAGAACAAATTGTTGTATTTCTTTCTTGACCCAAGAAGTAATACACTGTCTGGGTGTTGGTCCTTTTTTGGTTATTTATTATGACCAAAATTTGATTATGATAATCACCTCTTTTTCTAGATGTACTAACTGTAGAAGGTCCTAGTCTTAGAACTTTATGTTTACAGGAAGCTATAGAAGACGCAGTAACAAATTTGTCCTTTGTGAAGCAAGAAGAGATTCTCAAGTGTTGTGCAAGAAATAGGAGTGAATAGAAAATCAAAAAGTCCTTGGGTTTTGTTGAAGTTTAAAAGATCCAAAATTTTGCCTCACAGAGTGTTGCCAGTGTTCTCACTTTGTCCTCCCTTCTCTCATGTCAAATCCAATCATCTCTCTTTAGACACCATTTCCAACATTCTTTTGTTATTACCTTTCATTGAACAAATGTTGTAATAAGTTCATGTTTGTTTGCAACAAACATTTTGACTCTTCAGTTTCAAATTAGATCAACCCTCAAGGCACTTTTATTATCAACAGCTGGTTCTTCCTCCATTGTCCAATCTCTTCCCAAGGATTCCCAACTTCAAAACACAAAAAACTATTTGTGGTTTTAGGCATTTATTTTTTGGGTTTGAGAGTTCATAACTCAATGTTGTGATAATTTTGTTCAATAGTAATTTGAACTTTCATGGTTTTCATTTACCAATGCTAAGCCCCCAGCCCCCAGGCCCCAGCCCCAAATGATCACACTTTGTGTCACATGGATAATAATAAACAGTGGATGAGCTGCAATGGACTGAACTGGTTTTCTTATATATACACTGGCCTATCAAAGACTTTAACTGTAGACCAACAAAAGTCACTACTTCTAGGTTGCAGACAAACCCGAAAACCTCTGTGGATTCTATTGTAGTAGTACCCATACGGATTTTCTATTGCAGAAGTACCTATATTGCTGTAATAACATCTGCACACAGTTTGCTAATCCACCTTAGAAAATGGAGACTGTTCAAACTACCTGAACAACCTATGGGATGTGAGCTCTATCTCAGATTCAACCTAAACTGTACATAAAGTGCTAAGTTCCTACATTTGCAGAAGATGTTTTGATCCAAGAGTACTTACAGTGGTCCACCACAGTTGTTGTGTGTTTTTTACTTCACAGTTTGAGAACCATATGAGCATCACACTAACAACTGCCTGCACAGAGTGTATGATGCTTACATCAGTATGTTACATTGTGCTTGCATGTAATGCCAATTCCCCATTGCCTTACAATTTGGAATTGTCCTCAAACCACCCCAATCTTTCCTGAAGACTCCAGCAGAGACCTGAGACCATTGTCACCTCCTACAGCTTTTCACTGGGATGCAATTTGTTCAGATGTTGCAGTTGATAGAACCTTGTTATTGCTGGAGGTGCTTGACTTGCGTCCCATTGACTGGCGGAATGCAGGCCAGTTCATACTTGCTGGAGTGCGCTTCATTAATTCCACACCTATCTTCTCATCACCCCACTGACAGGTACACAGGTGTGAGTAGATATACAAATTTACTTTAAAGTGGTTTCTCTGAAAGCAGTTCTGTTTCTGATCTTCACCAAAGGTAAGGTTCCATCACAATAAGCAGATAGCTAGTGCTTCCGTTGTAAACAAAAAGACACACCCATAAAACCCTTCAACAGAAACAAGCTACAGGAAGTTGGTAAAATGATTTAGAAGCCTGCATGCTATTACAGTTGCACAACCTCCTCCCTGACCATCATGCCAAGACACAATTACTTTCAAAGCATCCAGAGGAGATGGGTTACAACGCATCACTGACATTGAAGCACTTGCCAGCTTCCAAGTTGCAGACAGGGTACTCATGAGGGCAGCAGTGGTAGTGGTCATCACAGCAGGTGGCTGAATTAAGGGAACAGCAACCCCATCCCAGGCACAAATTTCCAATAGGAAATGTGCAGCAGCAAGTGTTCTCAGCAGGGCACGTGCGCCATTTGTCACAAACCTGTGAATGGTTTTTTTACAACAAACCACCAGCATCACTATAACATTCAAGCTAAGAGTAGTAACATCACAATTCACTTCATGTCATGAAAATCAATCCTTCAAAAAAAATGCTGTGGTTGAGATGGCAGGAGACAGAACAAATCACAACAAAAGGGCTAAAAAATCAATAAGCATCCAAGGAAGAGTGCCCACCACTTCAGGGAGTGTTGGTGACGGTGGAGTGAGACCAGGATTAGGTGGATTAGGACTTGTCTTTGTTGGATAAGAAGGCTCAATGTTGATGCCACATAACCCAAAGTCATTGGCACCAATATTACGTTGCATACGGAGGTAGCCACTCTCACCCCAATAGACACCCCATGAGTTCTTCACAATCCAATAGTCTAGTCCATCCTCACTGCCATAGCCAACCGCCAGCACTCCATGATCGAGGTCAGTGCCACAGTCTCCAGTGAATACACCCTAATAAAAAACAGCCCACTCTCTCCAAGTCAGAAGTCTAAAAACACAACCAAAACCAATCAAACAAAAACCCCAGAAAAGCAACAAAACTGGCAAGTCAGATTCTCAGTTCAAAACAACATACAGAAATTCTCAAATTCCAATCTAAAAGTGCTCTGTTCTTACATACCCCTGAATACAATTGAAAGTCCCGACCACCAGCCTCAATGGCAATACTGACAGGCTGGCTAGCAACTGCCTTCTTCAAAGCCCCCTCATTGTTTGCGGGTACATCCTCATAACCATCAATGGTGACCACGTGTGTATTTTTCTGGAAACAAAAACCGGCAGAGAAGAACACTATCAGACTGTACACTTCTCAATGTAAAGGACTTGGAGAACAGAACATATACCTACATATCAACAGAATTGCAGAGGTTTAGGGTTTAGGGGTTTACAGAGAAATCTCCACAAGCAATCTCATGGTGCAAAACAAAACCCTGTTGTTGATGCTCAAGGTTTCCATGTACAGTTCCTGTAGGAGTAAAGAAAGAAAGAGCAGCTCTAGATGGGTACTACTTGTAAGAAGACCAGGAGGCTGCAGACATGATGAGCTCAAGAGCAGGCATGATGAAGGGTTAAGGGGGGAGACAGAGAGAGAAAGATTCATCACCTTTGTGAAATTGCAGCGGCCATTGAAACCTGTGTATGGATAATCTTGCTCTGTATCAATGCCACCATTGGCAATGATGAACTCAAAGGCGTAGTCCATGAGGCCACCATTGCATCCCTGGTTGTACGTGCGGTCGCAATCCACCAGTTCTTGCTCTGACAGTGGGAGAAGCTCCCCAGTCTTGATTGCATTGATGCCTTCGATCGCCCCTATGCTTGAAAAAGCCCAGCAGCTCCCTGCCCATTCACAACCAATAAGGACATCTTTCCATCAGGCTGCTGTGATCACAGATTCTGTGATCACAACAGCTTTCCATCATGTTTCTTCAACTATCTGTGCTCACAGGGAGGGAGCGGGGCGGGGGGTGGGGGAACCCTGCAAGATCGGGGGTAGAATGAGAAGCTCACCGCATGAGCCTTGGTCCTTGACGGCGACCACAGCGCCTTTCTCGCGCCAGTCAATGGAATCCGGAGCTTCGATATCGCCATAGCGGAAATGGGTACGTTCCATTTTCTTCTTCAATCTTCGATTCCTATCAATCTTCGTCCCCGTATACATGGCGCGGAATTCCTGGTTGGAGAGATCCGCGAACTTGTTAAGACCCAACCAGTACGACGCGTTCTTCTTCTTCCTGTTGTGTGCATCCACGTACCGCAGATTGTCCTGAAAGATGAGAAACCGTCGTTCCTTTTCTGCGACAGCGCCTCCGTATTCTTTCCCATGCTTGCGTAGCCAATTCTCAAACAGTCCCCAGATCCGTGACTCGGAGCTCAAATCCTCAGGCACATACCCGATAATCGAATTCCGTGGCTCCACAGCGAGGAGTTCAGAATCAACAGAAACTCCCAACAACAAACATGTCACCACCGCCAACAAACCCACCACCAAATTCACAACAGGGAAGAAAGTTCCCATTACGAGACAAGCTCAAAAGCAAAAGCCCCAAAAACCTCCCCCGCTCTTCTTCTCCTTCCAACCCTCACTGTCTTTGCAGCCTTCGTTCTACCTCCACACACAACCGTTCTCGAAAGTGTAAAAACGCACGGAAATCTCCCAAAACTATCAAGCAGATTACAACATCTACAAGCGAATTCCGAGCACAAGACGAACGCGATCGCGAGATTTATCGCGATGATAGCAATGCAGCAACGCTTCTCTCTCTCTCTCGCTCTCTCTCTCTTTCGCTCCCTCCCTTCCGTCGACGCAAACCGGTTCCTTTTCACACCGGTTACCAGACCGGTTAAAATAGCCTCCAGTCTCCCTAGCCTCTAGGTTCGGTCACGTTTCTTCCTCCGAACCTACAAGTTCGGTTCTTAGACCAATTGGGCAGGTTTTTGTACACCAAAAAAAAAGAAAAGAAAAAAAGAAGAAGCATATTTATGTTGCCAAAAACTGAAAACTAAAATTGGTTGGTAGGTAGGTAGCTGTTTTCCATTGGTGAGGGGAAATATAAAATAAAATAATAAATAAATAAATATTTATTTATTTATTTATTTATTTAGATTATTATCATTATTATTTTTCATTGTGAATTCATTTTCCAATCAAATGCATGGAAAATAGGCACTGCTTAAAATGACAAGCTGCTAATGAGAATGATTGGATTTTTCTTATTCATTTTGTGAATTAAAAAAAATTATTTCCCAAAAGGAAAAACTTGAAGAGTAGAAGCAAGTCTACCAACATATTATTTATTATTTATATTATTATTTTAAAAATTATTTGTCTTGCTCTTTGTCCAAAATATTTATTGATTATTTGTGACCGTAAACTTTTGGTTCATTATAAACTTACTACAACTACTACGGCTAATGCTCGGGCATGTCCCCGATATAAAATGGCCATGCCATGCAATTGGCTTAGTGAGATGGGTCTAAAAATTTACATACGGTCGGGATATGTGGATTTCCCGGCCACCTCAATTTGTCAACTTTACACCAAGTTTTTGTTGCCACAACTTTGCATTACATTCGACAAATATGAAAGCCCTTCAACATGTTGGTCGGTTAATATTTCGTAATGGGCCCCTCACCCCTTTCGGGAGACACTCCGAGGACCATCCATAGAAGTTGGTTCCTCTTGGTTTTCGGTTTTGGCCTCATTTTGTGGAAATTTTGCAAGTTATCATACTCTAATGAATATTTCATGAATATTTCCCTTATCTCAATTCTCAGGTCTCCTTAGTGAATTCCAAAAGGCTACATTTCACAAGGTCCTCAATAATTGAAAGGAAAAAAAAATGGTGGTATCGTTTTAGGGTTTATGGTTTAGGGTCGAACATTTTCATGTTAATTAATTATTTTTATTTTGAAGATTTCACGTCATTGTGCATAATATTTCACAATATATTTCATAATATTATTCCCTATTTGCAAAAACATTGCAATGGAGATTGAATTGCCATTGGATTGCTTTGAGACATTTAGGGTGGTATTTAGGGTTTGGAGGAAATTTGCAAGAGTTCTTAGTCATCTCAACAATCCGCACTCAAAAATATTTTCTTCCTTTATTGTCAATATGTTATAGTGATTAGGTAGTGCACTAGCTACTTGAAAACAATGCACACACACATCCCCAAGTTCATGTCCCTAGTTTGCGAGTATGATAACTTATAAGAGTTCTCTTTTGTTAGCATTTCTTGCTTGGGATTTGTGAGGCGATCTTCTCTTGTCTCGATTACAATCAATTGGGAAGTATTGAATGCATTATGGTCGCAAGCATGGAAACCGCAAAAATACATAAACACACGTTCCCATGCATTTGGACTTAAGGGGTCTTTGTGATGCATAAATCAACCCGTTTTGTGTTGTGCATGCCAACACATTGGCATGCAACAACTTGTGAAGGCCACATGCTTGTGGGCCTTCACAATTTGGTCACTTGCTATGGAGATAGCACCTAACAACCATCATTGGTCCACCAATTATGAGAATATATGTGAAAGTATAGGTCTTTTCCTTAGAGTTTTGACAACAAAAGTTCTTGTTGTAAGCTATGAATGTAAAGGTCATGAGTGGTTTTTTCTTTTCTTTTCGTTCATGGCAATTTTTTTTCAATTTTGAAACAATGAATTGAGACAAACTTCAAAAAACATGTTTTGCATTGTAATATGAAGCTTTTTAAGGAAAAAAAAAATCACCACTTGAATGAAATCAAGAATTTTGGAAACAAAACCTATTGGTCACTAGTGATCATAAAATACAAATGTGGTGAGTTATAAATTAAAGGTTCAATCTTTGCAGGTCAATGATTATGGATGTTCAAGTTCTTGCTAGTCTTCAAAAATATCGTTCCAAATTAAAGGTTTCCAATTGTATGTAGTAAAATCAAATGACCTAACTATTCCAATTATTGACAATCTCAACATGAAGTTAAATACTCGTACAATTCAAACATTCAAAATAGCAATAACAACTAACCTAAATGGCAATCTTCAAGTCATTTTTGGTAGCAATGGTAAATAATAGAATGCTTCAAGTTAAGCATCAAAAGTGAAGATAACCACAATAAAAAAGAAAAGTTTTGAAGAGATAAATTCATTCATTTTTAGTTATAAACAAATGTTTAAAAAAAAGTCAAGTTAATCAATCAAAACAAATTTTTTTTAAATGTTAATATTTTTTTAACTAAATAAATTTGTACAAAACTAGTTACGAGCATATAATGAAAAGAAAGATCATTTGCTCAAGTTTTTATCATCATCACTAAATGAACTAAGATTCATAAGTTTGAAATGATTGGAGTTCAATGAAGTCAAAACATTAGCAATCATCAACATTACATTGCATCCATTTGAAACATTGGAAAGCTAATTATTTGTTTGACACAAAAACATTACATTCATTTAATTATGATTGCACCATTAGACTAAAGGTTTGACTCTACACAAGTAATGTTAAATTATGTGCTCTCATCCCCTACTATTTCATCCAATATATATTATCTTCATCCACCATATTACATTACAAATGTTAGATATGTAATGATCCTCTATTATCTTATTAGCGTTAGCTTAGTCATGATTTTCAAATGTGTGATCAATTTAGCACATATGTGTCCTCTCATATATTGAATACCACTACGTATATATTGTTGAACTATTGATCAATTCCTTATTGAATACAAATCAATTTCTAACATGGTATCAAGGCGAAAAAGTTGAACGTCCAATCTTAAGGTAATACATCTAATGAAGCATTATTCCTAGATTAGAAAGTGTGTGGATCTTAAAAGTGAACACTATTTTTTTACATTCTCCTTTTTTATTGTGAAAATTTATTGTGGTTTTTTTTTCTTTTTTTCATTATTCAAAATGGTGGAAGCACAAGGAAGTCATGATAATATGTTAATAAAGGAAACAAACAAGCTAGTAGGTATTAATAATTATTATATATGGAAAATTAAGATGAAAAGTTGTTTTAAAAAAATAGAATGTGTGGGATTTAATTGAAAAGCAAGTTGAACCTACAAATTTTCTAGCAAAAATTCTAGGTATACAATACACTGAACAAAATATGAGGAGAGCAAAGAACCTTGTTTAATCTAGTATACAATTGTTAGTAGTAAACAATTTGCTTAGTTTTGTGTCAATGTTTGCAAATCTAACATTGGCATGGGATGCATTGCATTATAAGTTTTCATTGGGAAATCAATCGCATACTCATGCTCACAAACCAACTTCATACTTTCAAAATGTCACAAGGAGGATCCATGGAAGAGTGATCCATGGAAGAGTGTGTGAATAAAACCATGGATTTGGAAAATAAGTTGTTGGCAGTTGGAGAGGTAATCCCAAACATATTTGATTATCAACTTGTACTCAATGGACTATTGAGAAGTTACGAAAGGGTCATTCAAACATTGAGCAACCTGGACATTATGTTTACATTTGACAACTAATAACAAGGCTATTGGCTGAAGCAGCAGATTAGAAACAACAAACTTCTCAACTAGGTGACAGAAAAACACTAACGATCAACTTCAATCATGCAACAACCCTTCAACTGAGAGGCTTCATCAGTGTTGGGCAACTAAAAGGTCAATTTCCAAATTGAAATTACGTTCATGCACATGGTTTTCCTCAAGGAAGAAGATCACAATTTTGAGGTGTATGTGGAGATATGCCAAGGTAAGTGTTTAAAAAAATATCTACCACAACTACGTTGACTAACCAAGTCACATTGTTGTAGAATGCATAGCTTAATCTAATTTTTCAACGTAATATAATGCAAGAAGATGTCAGTTTTGCCATTTTGCATATGCTAATGCAATACAAAATATCAATGTAATTCTTTTAGAGATTTTAGGCGACCTTAATTCTTTTCAACCATGGTACATGGATAGTGGAGCCACAACTCATGTTATTGGTTCTAAAGATAATTTGAACCAAATTGAAGAAAGTATAAATGAAAGGAACATTAAAATTGTTGGAAGTGAAAACCACACCATCCAAGGTGTTAGCATTGATATTGTGAAAATTGACTCTAATGAAATAAACATGAGCAATGTTTTATATGTGCCAACTCTAGAAAAAAGTTTAATATCTATAGGAGATGTCGCAGACATTAGCAACATTGTTATTTTATTTAGCACACATTATTGGATTTTAGATAATCTTGATAGTAGGAATGTTGTGGCTATACGTTGTAGAGATCCAGTTAATGTGTTTTACAAATTTGAATTCCAACAGTAGATCAATAGTGTAGAAATA
>Ga0209208_10011096_pt1 | contig 11584 bp, 10 predicted proteins | sample S1TSphfallax_3_FD_187694 | JGI IMG/M metagenome (GOLD analysis project Ga0209208, IMG submission 187694) | Host-associated microbial communities from peat moss isolated from Minnesota, USA - S1T2_Fd - Sphagnum fallax MG (SPAdes) (version 2) | ecosystem: Host-associated > Plants > Peat moss >...
AAAAAAAAAAAAAACCTACAAAACTCCCCCAAGACTTCGAAAACAAAACCCGACAAAGCTCTTAAGGCTGTGTAGGAATACGAGATCTTAGAGACCCTCGAGTTTACAAACAGAGCCAACACCCAAGAGACCAACAAACAACAGTCCACGAGAAACATGAACAAACTTTGCCATCCCTTCTTCTCCTTCCATTGAAAAAAAAAGAGAAAAAGGCGGAGCTTCTTGACAGGCAGCTCTCTCCCTATCAAGAGCTGCTGTGCAAACTGGAAACTAAGAGACAAACCCCCCGAAGACAAAAAAACACAAAAAAACAGTCTCACCAAGTTCGTTATCAAAGCAGCTGCGACACCCAACCCTTGGTCGTCTTCTTCCTCGTTCTGCACCGCGGCGTCAAGACACGTGAATGCAGCAGAGAGCTTTTGGGATCCAGGGTTTGCAACCTACGTACCTATTCCTTTGCTACTACCTCCGAGCAGATAAAAGCAAACTCCTCCCCGCAGTTTGGTAAACTCGTAATCGTCAGACAACAAAGTGAAGGCGGTGGGCATTTGTGAACAGACAGCAAAGTGGCCCACAGCCCACCCAGCAGCTCCCTCTTCTTCCGCACAAGATAAGACTCACTCAGCCAAACCCCCACTCGCGCGCGCGCACAAGCAACACGCAAGAAGAAGAAGACGACGACGACGAAGGCAAACGCAATTCCGGCAACAGCAAACGCCGACGAACATGTGTGCTCCTCTTCCCTCTTCACTCTCCTCTTTCTTCGGGGAATCTTCTTAGACCACATTTGTGGTGTTTTATTAGCTTTCTATTTAGTCTCACCAAATAAGTGCTCTTTAGTTTCTTCTCTTTTCCCCTTTCTTTCTTTCTTTCTTTTGGGGGATTCTTCCTGGACCACATTTTTGGCTTTTAAAATTTTTCAGTGAACATGTGTTTTTTTTATTTTGTTGTTGGTCTTGCCTACCCAAGAAGAAGGCAAGGAGATTGTGTTTAGATTCATTATAGAGTATAGTAGTAGCTTAAGGGATTTTTTTTTTGGGGCCCCTAGGTAATAATAATAATAATAATAGGTCTATTTTTATATGAGCATTTTTGAAAGATGATGTTTTGGCCTGCTTTGAAACTTGAGATTAGTTACTATAGAGTTATACTATTGGATTTTGGTTTTTTTTCTTTTAGAGGATTTTTTGAAGATTATATTTTTGCATGGTGAAATATTTTTGAGTTTTCGTGATTCTTCTTTTGCCTTAAGATACAACTTTTTAATAATGTAAAAATGGCAAGGCCATAGTGTGACACACCCCCCCCCCTTGTTGTTGTTTTCTTTTTTTTGGGGGGTCTTTCCTTCTCTGGGGAATATTCTTGGATCACATTTATGGCTTTTTATTATTAGTTCACTTTTGTGTCCTCTTTTTGCATAGCTTGTTTTATATAAGACTTATAAGCTCTTGGGTCATGCCAATCTCAATGTTTTAATCCACTTTTATGGGACTAGGTAACAACTAGAGTTCAAGCAAAAGCATGTAATAATAATGAATAGTCTTATATAGCATGTGAGTATCAAGACTATTCACAAATACCAACATGCTTGAGCCAGTTACTAGACACAAGAACCATCCTTCTTGGATAATTGAGAGAGTGGAGATCTGCCCTTTTTTCATCCATGTAAAGAGCAATTATGAATCCTTCATCCATGTAAAGAGCAATTATGAATCCTTCATCCATGTAAAAGAGCAATTATGAAGCCTTCATCCAAGTAAATGGAAGGGCATGGAATCATTGGGGGCTTATTTATGAGAGCCCCCCCCCCCCAAGGTGGTAATAGGTAGGTAGGTAGCCCTTGTGTTAAACTAAGAAGTCATTAATTAAAATGACACACAAGTCACAGGTTTATTGGGTTGTAAACTCAGGACCTAACAGCCAATCAGAGTGTCTAGATTCCAACAAAAGAGATGGTTATTATGGTTTATTGAATTATTGACTAAGTAAATCATGTGGACCATGGTTGTTTTAGCATCTTATTATTTTTCCTATTATGAAACCAAACCAATTTTGTAAATTTTTGGTGATCTTGCTTGAAATTGAAATTTAAAACTAGGTTAAAAGTTCACATAATTTGTTCCTTTGCCACACTTCCTTTGTGACCCACTTCGGGTTTTGCTTTTCTGCCTTCTATTTGGGTCTTATCTCTTTGTACTTCCTTTACCCTTTTGCTGGGTGCTTTGTTTCATGGAGCTTTGCCAGGGTTTCATCATCACTCTTGTTGTAGTTGTTGTTATTATTATTATTACTCATGAGAGTTGAATTTTTCAATGCACAATTCCCTAGCTAAGAGCAAAGAAAGAATGTGCAAAGGAGTTTGTGAAGCCTTGTTGTGAGAGTGGTGCAATTGGGATCCATTCCTTCTTTCATATGTGGATAATATGGGGACAATCCTCCTTTAAAGTAATCCTTTCCATTGGACCACAACACTTGGTCTTTTTGTCTATCTCATTGAGTCTCTTGGGTTTCCCAACCAATGTTTTTTCATCAACCCGAATCCAAGAAATTTGGAGTGCACCTTTATATTCAAGGCTATCTCTCCCAGAACAAAGGAATGATCTTAACCTACTCTTGAGAGTGGGACCATGCTCTAGGCTGGAATTATGAATTTTTTTTTAAAAAAGTATATATATGATGTAACTTAGTTTTTGATTATAGGATTGCAATGCCTTAAACTCACCTCCAACAAAAAAAAAAACATTAAGAAGGGAGTGTTGACTCTCCCCCCACCATTCATGAAAAAATGTGTTGTAATTGTGGCTCATTTCCCTAGTCCCTTCAAATTCATCAATAGGGGCCTAGCGGTCTCTCATCTCCATTGTCCATTAGGGGCCCTCGCAAAAGAGGCTAATGTGTTCAAAGACCTCTTCTAATCTCACTTGGGTGTCTTGATTTTTGTTCATAGTTAAGTTCAACCCAATATGTTTTATGTGTGTAGATTATTTGCAGTTCATTTGTGCACCATTTTGACTCTAATTTTCATTAAATTTTTTTTTTAATAATTTGTGTAAATAATTTCAGCTTAAACTCACATTTGTGAATTCATCCCATGAATTTCATCCTAAAATTTTCAAATCTTTTTTTTTTGGTGGGAATTAAGGGGCACACCTTAGGTTTGCATTCCATCACAAAATCTAAATTTAAGAAATTTTTTTATCTTTGATATCATTTAACAGACCTAACCTAAGGGTTCATTATTCTTCACTTCTAACCACCACCACGCACTTGCTTGAGAATGGCCTTGAGAAAGTAGTTACCTATTTACCTATTTCCTACCCTCCTACCTATCTAGGCTACCTTACCTACATACTTAACCTACCTACCTATTTCCTACCTCTAGGCTACCTTACTTACATATTTATCCTACCTACATGTTTCCTACCCTCCTACCTATCTAGACTACCTTACCTACATACTTAACCTACCTACCTATTTCCTACCTCCCTACCTATCTAGGCTACCTTACTTACATATTTATCCTACCTACATGTTTCCTACCCTCCTACCTATCTAGGCTACCTTACCTACATACTCAACCTACCTATCTAAGCTAAATTTTTTATTTACAATTTTTTTTAACCTCTTACTTACCTCTGTAAATAGACTTGAAATAGATTTTGAAACATTTGTATATTATATGTCACACTTTAAATGTTTGTGTGTTTATCAGTTAAGGGTTTAACTTCTCATATGGAGGTGAGGAGTTCAAATTGTCATACTTGCAACCTAAGTTAAACTAGGTAGGCCCCACCTACACTACTTAGCTTTAGGCCTAGCCTAAGTTCCTAAGCTATCAACTCCTAAATGCTTAAGCTACCTAGCCTTAGGTTAAACCTAGGTGGCCTAGGTTATTTATCCTTATTGCCACATAAGCTACCTAACCTAAGGCCTAGCCTAAGTGGCCTAAGTTACTTATATGTTAATTAAATTAAATGCCATGTAGCTACTTGGCTTAAACTATACTAATTTACACCTAAGCTAGGTGCCATGTAAACTACCTAGCTTAGGCTACGTAGCCTTAAGCTAGACTAATTTCCACCTAAGCTATGTGCCATGTAAGCTACCTAGCCTTAAACATAACATAGGTGGCTTAGAATATGTAGCTTTAGCTTAAATGCCACATAAGCTAGCTAGCCATATGCCTAACCTAAGTGGCACCATGGTACATAGTACAAAACCTTTAAGCTAAGTTAGACATGTGGCATCTTATGAACACAAATTTGTAATTGCCATGTGTTGACACAACATGAGTCAAAAATATATTTTATGCCATGTGATCAAATGGCTGGAATTGTTTGATGTTCATGTAGTCATGATGGTAATTGTAAAAGTCATAGGTTTATAAATATGTCACTACATAACTAAATATCCTATTTGATGTGTGTGATTCAATTATGCAATCATGTAATCACATATACATCTTAAATAAAATTACAAATTTAGTCATGGATGTAGTTATGAAAAACATGTTTTGAGACATTGTGTAGGAAAATTGACTACCTAGCCGTAATTAACTAAAGATATAACAAATTCACCACAAAGATTAGGAAGGGGGACCCTTTGAAAAACCTAATGTACCACAACCCTAGGATCAAGTTTGGTTTAGAAACACTCAAATGGGGAGGTTTTGTGGAGTTTGAACATTGTGTGGGGAGTGAGATGAAGGCCCTGGTTAATTGCTCTAGAGATTTAATTCGGTGGAAGACTTAAAGCCTCGGTTAAACTAAAGCTTGAAAGCCCATAACCATTGAAATAAAACATTTGTGACCAAAGAAAAAGGATGGTTAAGATATAAGTTCACTTTACACAAAGCTTGAAAGCCTAAGGGACCAAGGAAGTGAAAAGGGTAGCCTCCACACTCTAGGTGGAAAGGGTAGTTCATGGTTTGAAATTATGGGCCCGATGTGAAACTATGAAATAGTAAAGGTCCCAATTGGCAGTCCTAGGCTTCCTCCCTTGACTCCTAGGGTGAATGTTTTTTGATTGGTTGTTTTCCCAAAATGAAAGAATATATGGGATAGATATATCTTGGATTGACTTTCCTTTTACATTTGACATGATAATTTTTCATTTTGTTTTTCTATTCACTAAAATTGTACATTTTTTATTTTGTCAGTTTCTTTCCATACAAACTGTGTTTGAGATTTTGCATAAATAATATGTATCATTCAAGTAATGAAAAAAGGAGTCGATGATGGTGAAATTTGCCAAGAAATGATTTCCTTACAAGATATGCTTTTATTTTGTTTAATAGCTTGCAAATTTATTTATTTATTAATTCAAATTAAATTTTTTTTAAAAAAATTTGTCTAGTCATTTTTTATTGTAAAAGTCAAAATACATAATTGAAATTGAAAGTTGGGTAGACAAATTAATCAATTTAAAGGAAGATTAAAACCTAACAATTTATTATATATAAAATGAAGAGGAGAGGAGTGTCAAAGGATGCAAAGTGGTTGATGTGAAGCTACAAGAACTTATTGAAGCCCCCCTGTCCAAAGGGCCTACAAAAGAAGACCAATTCAATTGAAGTAGGTATTCCAAAGTGGAGTTCACAAAAAGAAAATCGTGGAATATTAATTTGAGAAGTCCCTTGAAAGATCAAACCAGGATTAAAAAAATCAAAGGTACCCAAAGATGGATGTCAAACAAATGAAAGCAAATGCAAGTTGGGTAGGTACACACTTCGTATTTGGCATGAGCTTGACAAGAAAACAAGTTAATTGAATTTCCCAAAGTCTCCCAATCATTTGAAAAACCATTCAAACCTAAATGAAAAGAAGATCTTGAACAGGTGACCCCTTACAACTTAAATTTTTTTTAGCAAAAACCTATGTTGCCATCTCCAAAACACCAATTGAAATAGATTTTACACCAAGAGAGCAATACAATTTAAAACAAATGAAATGAATTTTCTAACTTCATGAACCCACCTTAACCATGAAAGCCATAAAGGCTTTTCCTCAAAGACTATTTACAATTTAGAGGAGGATTGAATTGCTAAGAGAAACTCACACATGACCAAATAGAAAACACCAAAAAAAAAGTTTAAAAAATCAATGTACATATCAATAGACTTATCAAATCAAACCTTTTGTGGGGTTTTTTTTCTCTATAGGAATTAACATTGTAGGAGGAACTAAGGAGAGACAAAGAAAAAAACATTGTTCTCTATCATCTCCGTATTGTGTTCTTCTTGACATAAAAAAAGAATTAGGAGCAAGATATTTTCAATGTAGTTATTCAAAGTGGAAAGCATTTTGATGAGCTTTCCACTTGACAACCAATTCCATTGGATAGACATTGGTGTGTTTCACTTGCTTCTAGCATCTCATAAATAAACATTAATATCTATGTACATTTAGAAGTATAATAGCCTAAGAATTATTGATGATGAACAAAACAAAAACATTGATATTTGATTTTTAAACCATGTTTTTTGGATTTCGATGTCTAGTTATATTTATAAGATGGTGTGCACATTTGATTGAAATTCAAACTCCACATGATTACCTAAACTAGAAACATTGAATGAACAAAAAGGTGGTCAACCCCAAGTTCATTGAGATTGTTCATACACTACAACCACAACTTCCTTATATGGAACATTTCATGTCACACACAATTGGTTACTAGATGCAACATAACTTCCAATATATGCAAAGGTGTAAGAAATGGCATGAGGCATTTAAAGCTTATGAGTCAAGATTTTGGTGATGAAATCAAGTTCAAAGAAACCATATATGATGACATCATTTGGATGATGCTTTGATTTGTTTCTATAGCTATTGATCATCATTCCACAAGTTGCTTTCACATTCAAACATGTACATAATTCTTAATTTTTATTTCAACATCACATGTGGAATTTCCATCTAAACATTTTGTTCAACATCATAGTTAATTAATACATCATACACATATGGACATTGGTGTACTTGCCAAAAATAAGAAATTTACATCACATAAGGCACCAAATGGAGAGCAAATATATTATGATGGCAACAACTTGCCTCCTTTCTTCTATGACCCAAATGTGGAATCATAAACCTTGGTGATTTACAAACCTTCATCTTCCACCTTGTACTTTTGATTGCTATCAAGAATCATCTTCTAAGAATTTGTAAAAAAAATTATGATCATATGTCTAATAATTATATCACCCCATTTGTGAAACAAAGGAAGTAAGTCCCTCCATTGTGTAAGGATGGGATTACAAATGGACATCACCTTCACATCCTTTAATGACACTATACAAAAAAATTCATTGCCACCTCCATAAAGACATCAGTGTTTTTTTTTTTTAATGTGGAAGAAATCGCATTATCTACCATTTGTAGCAACTAAAATCAAATGTCACCCACCAGAAGCCTTTTTTTTTTTGTAATTATGATTTTTTTAAAATACACAAATGGGTAAAGTTATATATTTTTCTTAGGTTTATAAGTTGTTGCTATTATTAACTCCACACGAATTTTTAAAATTTTTAGGATTTGCAATGAGAAAATACCATTGCTTGCACAGACAACACATTTAGAACAAAAAAGGAAATGGCAAGCTTGCTAAGGTTGAATCTTGTAGTTTTAAAAGCAAAGTTCCCAATAAAAATTCATCCATGTATGTTGAGTCATCATGCCAAATCCTTTGCCTAGTTTGGACAAGTTTATTATCCGCACTAACTTGTCTCATGTACCATTACAAGAAATCATGTCTATATCAACCCATGTGTTTGCAACTTGTGTCCAAATCAACCATTTTTGTGACTATCGATGTAACTATCCTTCATGGCACCATGTAAAAATGACTTGAAGTCATACATGCAACTACAAAATGGTTTTAAGGTGCATATGTAATTATGACTTGTGACTGCTACTAATTTGGATGAAAAAGAAGATGAAAAGTGGAGTCATATCATAGAATTACCTGCGACATCTAATGATAGATGAAAATTTAGTTGTTTTTACAACTAATAATGTGGTTCAAAAGTAACTAAACACCATGCAAAATCTAATTGAATTTGAATTGTGACTAGAAACTATAGTTGCAAATGAACATGTTTAAATGTGAAAAAAATATGTTATGGCAAATGATGTTATTGCATTCAATGACTTGATTATTATTTTTGGTTATCTTGAATGAATAAGTAGTTAAATGTACAATAAAGTTTGGAAGGTTTGTGAAAATTTTGAAAGACCAATGGATAAGGTAGAAAAGAAACACCATTTTCAATTTTCAACATAATAGGGTAATGTGTAGGTATGAATGTTTCTTTTTGAACAAATGGGATTGTTGGATTAATGGTTTGAATTTTTTAAATAAATTAGCTAAAATGAAGCACCACTTCAATGTAATAGTTATTTATACATTAAAAATAATTCACATTATTATTTATTTATTTTGTGTTGTAACCAAAATAAGACAACTAAGGTTCGAATAACCAAAAATAATTGAAAATATCCTAAGGTGGAATAACCTATAATAACCAAAAATAGCCTAGGTTGGAATAACATAAAAAACTTCAAAATAACCTAAAATAGTTTCAGGTGGAATAGCTTACAATATCTTAATGTGGATTGAAATAAAATAATTTTAAATAGCCTAGGATAAAATAACCTAGAATAACTGAAAATGACCTAAAATAGCCTAAGGTGAAATAACCTAATATAGTTGAAAATAACTTAAAGTATGACAACTTAGGGTGTTTCCCATAGAAAAATATTTATTGCATAAAAGCATTTTTTCAAAACTAATTTATAATTATAACATTAGTTTGCAATTACAATGACACAAATTTCTATAAAAGATTGTCTACTAAAACATTTGTAGCAAAATGTCTCTCAAAATGATAAGTTACACTTGCTTTTATAAATTGAAATATTTCCTTGTTTCATGTACATATTGTAAGTGGGTCATGAAAGAAGCCTCCAAGTACATCCTTGGATTATCAAAAGGCATGCATGGAGATTTCAATCCAATAGTGAGGTTCCTTGATCTTTCATAAACATATTTTTAGACTTGAAACAAGTTATGTGGGTCTCTTCAAATTTTCAAATACATTAATGTTTAGTAGGTGTTCTTCACACATTGACATAATGATTGATGACAATAAAGAAAAATGTAGGACCAACCTTGCATAACTTTAAATTGACTACAAGCATCCAAAGTCTTCCAAAATATGAAACCAATAATATTTATGCAATGTTTGAATAACAAATGGAGGAAAATCGCATAAAATATGATATTAATATTCTTCCAAGAGATCATGGAAGTGGTTCATCATGTCCAAGTTCTTCACATGTGCATAAGTTAAAAAAGGATTGAAATGTCATGCAACACACTTGCAAGCACAATAACACATCTTAGGTTCTATGATTGGTTTAAAAAACCACTATTGCCTTTTTCAACTATGTTCATAATTACTTGGTCACAAAAATTACTATCTAGTTGCAAAGGCCATCAAAATGGCACATGGCATCATGGTTTTGCGCCTATAGTTAATATGACAACTTGTTCATTTTTTGAGTAAACATGTTATTATTTTTGAATTTATATTAATATATTTGAATGATTTAAAATTAAGAATTCAAAAATACCATTTGCTTTTGCAACTAATAACAACTAATAATGACTCAATTTTTAAGGATGATGATGTGGCATGCCATGTGTCAACAAGGTGTTACAAATAGTAGTCAACTTCCAAAACATTAATTTCAATAAATTGCATTTATTGATTGGTTTAAAATGTTCATAATGTCAAAACATGTCTCTTATGACTTGTCCTATGTAATTATAATGTCTAACATGATTAAAAAAACAACTAAAAATGTTTTGAGCAACTAGTAGTCAACTTCATGACAATAATTTCAATAAAATTGCATTCATTGATTGGTCAAAAGTGTTCATAATGCTAAAACATGTCATTTACCGCTTGTCCTATGCAACTATAATGTCCAACACATTTAAGAAAATGATTAAAAATGTTTTTAGCAACGAGTAATTAACATTATGACTCATGCAACTAACAAAAATGACTGGAAAAACAACTACAACCCCATAGGACCAATCATTTTATTAGCCAAGTTTAGTTTTAAAAACCTAGTTTAGTTTATAATTTTAACACAATTTAGCCAAATTTAACCATGTATTGCTTCAATAGTGAATTTTATCTTTTTTTTTCCAAATGTAATGTTTAAGTATGTTTAGCATAAAAATTATGTTTAGTTTCATTTATTTTTATTTAACCATGTTTAGCTTAAATAATTATGTTTCAAGATGTTTACCCTTGATTAGCCTAAGTGATTTTTTTAAACCAAAATTATTTAAAGTAATTATGTTTAGCCATGTTTTGATTAACTTAGTCTATGTCTAACCTAAATTAACGTAGTTTAATTTAGGTCTACCCTACATTAGCCTAGGTCTAACCTAGTTAACTCTACCCTAGTTTAATTTAAGTTGAACCTAAAACCTAAGTAGTCCTAGTTAGGCTATACTAAGTTAACTTACTTTTAGCATAGGGACGCTTAGATTAACATAGGTTAGGCTTGTAGGTAATCTAGGTTGACCTAACTCATCCTAAATCAACTTAGGGAGGTTTAGGTTAATAGGTAGGCTAACCTATGTCAACCTATGGTGGTTTAATTTAATTTGAGGTTAAAAAATTTTAACTTTACAATTTTTTATTTAGTAGATTTAATAAAGAAAATGTGGTAGCGTAATGGATGAGACTTGAACCCCAAAATGGAGGTGAAAGGTTCAAGTCCCTATTCTTGCAACTTATGATACTTAGGCCATTTAACCTAGGTTAAATAGCATAGTTTAAGCTACATAGGCTAAGAGGTTGAGGTTTGTTTTTAACATAGTGAACCTAACATGGGTTAGGTAGCTTAGTTAAGTTAGGTTATGTTGATTTTTGGTTAGGCTAACTACCTAAGTTAGGTTGACTTTTGTGCATGTGTTCAATTGAACATGCGTTTATAAATTTTTGACACATGTCATCCATCTATTGAGGTGTCTTAATTTGTAACTTTTAGTTGAATGAAACAAATAGGTTGACATGGCATACCAAGGTCGATGATGACATGGAATTTCAATATTATAATGAAATTTAAAAATTCTTAGTTAATAAGACGACTAGGCTTGCAACTATATGTCCCTTGTGACTAAATGGGTGAAATTACATGGGTTAACAACTCAATAATCATAAATGTCCTTTCTAACTAATACATAATCATAAAAGCTGGTCACAAAACCCAAAATGTGTTTTTGTGAAGCTACAACTATTTATTTCCTTATTTAAATAGAAAAATTGGTAAAAAAAATTCTTTGTTTAGAAAATATAATTGTTGATTATGGATTACAAGTTTTATCATTATCATGACATACAAGTGAACAAATGGTTCCAATGTTTTGTAGTGCATATCTCTTGCAACAATGGACTTCATTGAATTTGGAAAAATGTGAATTTTGAACACAAGCAAAGTGTTCTAAAGTTGGTGGATCCCATGTTTCATTGTGCATTATGTGTTAGCATGGGATACATGTA
>Ga0209208_10011097_pt1 | contig 11583 bp, 8 predicted proteins | sample S1TSphfallax_3_FD_187694 | JGI IMG/M metagenome (GOLD analysis project Ga0209208, IMG submission 187694) | Host-associated microbial communities from peat moss isolated from Minnesota, USA - S1T2_Fd - Sphagnum fallax MG (SPAdes) (version 2) | ecosystem: Host-associated > Plants > Peat moss >...
TTTTCAGGAATAGGAAGCGCAAGTGAGCGCCAAACCCTACAGCACATTCAATCGCACTCTTCAAAACTCCATTGTCCCCATAGCTCTCTCTCTCTCTTGTTCTGTGTCTGTGTCTACGTCTCGCTCTCTCTTCGTGTCTCTATTCTTACTCTTGATTGATCTACGCCAATGTCCCGTGCAACGGACTCCAAATTGGAGGAGGAGAATCACGGGCACTTCGTGTCTCTGTTTTCGCTCATGATCGATCTACGCCAATGTCTTGTGCAACAGACTCCAAATCGGAGGAGGAGAATCACGGGCAGAGTAGCAGCGAGGAGGAGCGCCAATGTCTCGTGCAACGGACTCCAAATCATAGCGCAAATCACATTCAGAAAATCATTTACGGAGAGATCTGCAGCAGCAGCGAGGAGGAGGCGCAAGTGAGCGCCAAACCCTACAGCACATTCAATCGCACTCTTCAAAACTCCATTGTCCCCATAGCTCTCTCTCTCTCTTGTTCTGTGTATGTGTCTGCGTCTCGCTCTCTCTTCGTGTCTCTATTCTTACTCTTGATCGATCTACGCCAATGTCCCATGCAACGGACTCCAAATTGGAGGAGGAGAATCACGGGCACTTCGTGTCTCTGTTTTCGCTCGTGATCGATCTACGCCAATGTCTCGTGCAACAGACTCCAAATCGGAGGAGGAGAATCACGGGCAGAGTAGCAGCGAGGAGGAGCGCCAATGTCTCGTGCAACGGACTCCAAATCATAGCGCAAAACACATTCAGAAAATCATTTACGGAGAGATCTGCAGCAGCAGCGAGGAGGAGGCGCAAGTGAGCGCCAAACCCTACAGCACATTCACACTCTTCAAAACTCCATTGTCCCCACAGCTCTCTCTCTCTCTTGTTCTGTGTCTATGTCTGCGTCTCGCTCTCTCTTCGTGTCTCTGTTCTTACTCTTGATCGATCTACGCCAATGTCCCGTGCAACGGACTCCAAATCGGAGGAGGAGAATCACGGGCACTTCGTGTCTCTGTTCTTGCTCTTGATCGATCTACGCCAATGTCTCGTGCAACGGACTCCAAATCGGAGGAGGAGAATCACGGGCAGAGCAGCAGCGAGGAGGAGCGCCAATGTCTCGTGCAACGGACTCCAAATGGCATCACAAAACACATTCAGAAAATCATTTACAGAGAGATCTGCAGCAACAGCGAGGAGGAGGAGGAGGAGAATCACGGGTAGTGCTTGGAAGAATTTTCCAGGCACTGCCCACACAGACAGACAGACACTGTTGCCATTATATATAAGATTGAGTAGAGAGAATTTTTCTAGTTGTATGCTTACATTATTATAACATGTTTATATCCTTGGTGTTGTTGTTATTTTTGTGTTTTCTTCTTCTTCATTTGTCATGACATCTTTTGGGCACGATGTTTTTAATACCATGTTTTTTTCTTCTTCATCTAACTTTGTCATTTTGCCATCTAGGCATGTTGTAGAGTCCTCCTCCTTCACCTTGTTGCTAATTGTATTGGCCTCCACTAGATGGTTCATTTCCTTGTTATAAGCAAATATTGTTGCTTCAAATGGATCATCTTTTACATTTGAATCATTTCTTGGCCATTTCTTTTCTAAGATTGATTTGCTTACTTTTTGGGGCACTTGGAATCTTGACAAGTAATCGCATTATCAATGAAATCATGCTTAAAATTTTTGAATTGTCAAGTCTATTGGCCATGGATTGTCTCCAAGTGGTTGTGGCAAGCTTCTTAGAAACTTTGAGATAAACATTTTGATCGCTATCCCATATATTTTGTAATCCTACAAGTGGTGAGTAGATGTCCAATATCCAACCTTTGCCTAGAATTCTACATCTGCATTTAAAAATAAATAAAAAATACAAATGGGTATAAATCCAAATTTGATGGTGTTCAACAAAAGTGTTATAGATATGGATATCATGACATGATGCAAATGAAGAAGTTCAATCCTATTTTTCTTTTATTGAACCTTTCAACCTCAAAATAAAATAAAATAGAATGCACAAAATAACCCATGTTTGGGAACATGTTGAGTTGGTGCCATAATTATAACGGTCCACTCAAATTCTACATTTAATTCTAGCATGACAACCACTTTTTTTATTGTTTTATTTGGTTGGTAGTGATGAGTTTGGAATAGTAGTAAATGTTAGAATGGCTCCAAATGGCAAAGTAGCTACATGAGTTTCAATAGCCACAAAATCATGTATTTGCTTATGATATCATTTATTCTTCTAATTTGGTATTGTTAGTGATTGTTTGTTTCAACAATCATTATGGATATGTTAAACAAACAACTTCAATGTTCAAGTTCAACCTTCATTTTTTATTTTATTTTCGTAACTAAATGTTTCCTTATGAGATCACATACTTTGAACAAATATTCATGTTAACACGTCTTTTGAACCATAATTTAATGCAAACAATGGGATTTTAGTTCCTCCTTCATTTGTTGATACATCGTTGTTTTTTACTATCATAAAAGTTTCATTGTTTCGAGGCCAACCCTATCATCCAATGATTCATTAAATGCTTTAACACTTTGTTCTTAAATCTTGGTGGCACATAGGTTTGCTTACTTAGAATTGCATACAATCGTTTTTGAGGTTTCATGAATTCTATTGATAACAAGTTGCCATTAGTTACCAAATCCTCTACTGACAAATCATTGAATAAGCTTGTGAAAAAATGTTTTAGAATCAGATTCTTCAAACTTGCACGATCTTTGAAGAAATCCATGGCATGTGTAAACTTCACCCAATTGTAGTCTTTTGTATCCTCCTTTGAAATGTTTGTAATATGTTTGAACCGATGCAAGACTTTTTTTTGTCTATTTTCACATTTGCCCATCACCATGCCACCCATTCATTTGTTTTGTCAATTGCCCTTTTCCATTCTATCTCCATGTTCCGATTTTTAATAAATGTCGAAAGAGGACTAGTTGGGTGTCATCTCTTGAATATTCTAAAGGTTTTCTTTCATCTCATATATTCTATCTAGTATGCTTGAAATTAATGTTTATTCAATCATACATTCCAAGGTGTTTGGTGTGACATTTGGTGTCAATTTTCTTCTTCCCATTGTAGAATAAAGGTTTAACTATTACAAACATGTGGTAGAGGTAGAAAGGATGCAAATAGGTAGTAAAGGTGGAGTAAATGCAAATTGAGGTATAGATCATGCAAATTAGTAGGAGAGGGGGAAGAATGCAATTTGATTGTACAAGTAGCAAAAATGGTCCTAAATGCAAGAGGTTGATGAGAGAGAGCATGAAAGGAGAAAACATTAAATGGTATAGATAATGTAAAGCGTCATTGGCTACTTCATATTGTTTCAATTCATAATGGGCACATGCTTCTCAATGGTGAATAGGTAGTGTTTGGATTGGCACATACCTTTGGTGGGTCAACAAGTTTATATGCCATTGAATTGGATTTAGTTCAAAATTCTATATGGTTTAGATGCTATAGAAATTCATATTATGTTAACATAAAATATGATTTCAAATATGACTTTAGCATTTCATGTGTTGAATTTTTCAAAATAAACCAACATAAATTTTTTCCATCCTATTTTTTTTTTCAACTTTTCACCCAAAATTTTTTTGCCGATGTTCATGAAAAAAGTTCATCCATTTTCATTTGTCATTCACATTTTCATCCTTAAACATCGTTCATCCATAGTGGGAGGCACTTATATCTTGTGCCTTGAGTCTTCTTGTCTGTCTTGGTTCTTGCACCCTCCAAGTCAAGCCCAGGGTCTAGCTCCTGAGGCTTAGAAGAGCAACTCTACTGGTGCTCAGTATGCAACCCAATTGTGTTACTCACACTTAATCCCACATCCAACAATTGTTTGTCACTTTGCACATGTAGCACTTCTCACAAGTTTTTTGAGACTATAAAAAATTCAGGTTGGCAGTTCAGTGAAGTGTGAGGGAGCTGATCATGCTATTACAAGCATACATAATGTGAAGGAAGCCATTCACAAAATCTGGGCTGAGCCAAACTTCTTTGATCAACTGAGACTGTTGAGCAACACAGTTGCAGTGGAAGCCATGGCTTGAACTATGGCTACTCATCTTCTTCTCTTCCTCATCATCCTTCTTCAGATAGTGCTTGTCTGAGTACCTAGGTATCAAGTTCTTTGAAAGTGTGGCCCGAAACACATCAGCTCCAGCTCTCAATTCCCGGTTTTGAAACAAGAGATTCTGCAAGCAAATTGTCATTTGTCCAGTTTTGAAGAATTTAGTTGTTACGAAAAACTGATTGTCTTTTTGCTCTTCTTGGTCAATTGACATCAAAGCTCTGAAGCAAACAAACACAGGGTTTTGTGATGATGATGCATACATGGATGTGGCATGAACCTTGGCTTCTGAGAATGGTAGATGTCATCAGTAGATACCCCAAGTCGTAGTAGATTGCAGCAAACACACTTTCTTTGTCAGAATTCTCCATCCACTGTCATTGGGTCAGTGCATACCAGAAAGCACTGGAGGTAGGTTTGAGACTCCATTTTACTTTCAGTCTTTTGTTCAAGAGTGCACACTGGATAATCCATTACCTGCACAAACAACAGCGTTCAGATTCAGTAGTTCAAGGTTTCACAAATTGGAGCCAATGTCTAGATTAGCATCAAGAGAGCTTTGTGCAGATGGATTTGGCTCAAGTAGTGTATGGGTACATCAGATAAGAGAACATATATATATGTATCCAGATCAACATCAAGAGCAGCAAAGAAACTCAAGCATTTTGAGATCCACATATATATAGAGACAGAGAACGGGACAGAGAGAGACAGAGCACCAGCAGCTGGGAAAACTGGGAAATGCAAAAACCAACTTCTTCTCAAATATGGCAATTTTTCTGAATCGACTTGTGTTCTGAGCTTCTTGGCAGGTGGATATTTTGTGCCGCTTCCAAATTCCCTCTCCTTGAGAACTCTCGCAAATATTTGTGTAGTATTGCTGCTGTTGCTGCTGTTGTTGTTCTGGAATTTGCTGCTTCTTCTTCTTCTTCTTTTCATCGTCTTTTGCATCTCCAGACTGTTGTTGTTGTTGTTGTTGCAGTCGATTGCATTCCAATCGCCACTACCTCGAAGACGACGACGACGACGACGAGTTCTACTCTTCTCATCAGGTGCATACCATTTTTAAATCACTGCTGTGTTTCTGGCCTTCTTCGCTAGCTGCAAACAAAGCGAGCAGAAAAAAGAAAGAAGTAACGCTCAGTATTATTGTTGTTGATGGAAATCTCTCTCTCTCTCTCTCTCTCTCTCTCTCTTAGAGAACAACACTATTGCATTGTTGATCTTTTCTCTGTTTTCTGCGGAAGTAGAAAGTAGAAACTCGTCATGCTGCAGCTTCTTCTTCTACACATGACAGATTTGTCGCAAGATTTTTCTTAAATGTTTTGTTTTCTCAAAGATTATTGAGAAACATAGATCTTGCCTCTGAAGCTTTGCGAATGTCGAACGTCTCGTTCTGGATTTCCTGCAGCTTTGCTAACAGCCATCCAGAGGAGTGAAGCTCTGGAGATCTTAAGCTTTTCGCTGTACTAACAATGCGTTGTTGTTGTTGTTGTTGTTTTTGATAAACTGCTGCTTTCACCTGCTTCCTTCCTTGTTGCGAGACTCCTGCAGCGGCAGCAATTGACGTCATGTTGTGGTTGTTTTCTTCAAGGAGAGAAAGCCAGCGCCTGCGGCCGCGATTCATCAAGTTCTTCCACTCCTCAAGGAGCGCAGCATTTCCTTGATTTGCTTCTGGAGCATACCGACGTTCTTCTGCTTGCACAACAGTAGTGGTAGATTCAGAGACAGTAGGAACAGTCATCGCATTGATTATTCCTGCATCAGATTTGCGCTTGATGTGAAGAAGAATTCCTCGAGCTTTGTTCATCGAGGAGTTCCTTCTTGTTTCTTCTTCTTCAAGCTTTTGAGGAGATGGAGTTCTGCAACAACAAGAACAAGAAGCTGCAGCAGCAATTTCCCTTTTCTTTCTACAAGCAACGCAAGTTTGTTTCTTCACACACGGAGCGCACTCGCGTCTGCCAGCATGATACTGCTGGATAATATGGAGCGGGATGTTCTTCGATACTGCAAGCTTCTCCAGCCAGCGCTTTGGCTTCGAGATTGAGAACTCTTTTGCAAATCTTCTTCTGCCGGTGTTGGTCACTGAGGACGAGGAGTGCCTACAACAAGTAGAGCAGCCGCGGCGGTGTGGTTTCTCTTCTGTTCGAACCTCATGCTCTTGCACTAGTACTGCATGATGATGATGATGATGATGCTCTTGTTGTTGTCGAGCTCTTCTGGTGCTGCTGCTTTCTTCTGGTTCTCCTCCTCCTCCTCCTCCTCCTCCTCCTCTTCCTCCTCTTCCACTGCTGGTCTGCTGCACCTCATCCTGCTGTGCATGATGCTCCATCGTTGGATGACAACAAGCAGGACACACTTCTTCAAGCTCACCACAAGCTTCTTCTTCACCTCTGGATTGATGATGATGACGATGATGATCTCCATCTCGGTAAGAACAAGCCACAAACTTTTCTTCACCATGATGATGATTCTCTTCTTCTTTCTTTTGCGTGCTTCTCCTTCTCCTCCTCCTCCTCCCTTGTGTGATGTGGAAACAAGCTTGGGAGTTTGATGTAGGGACAACTTCTTTCTTCTTCTTGTGATTGTTGCATTGTTCATGAAGAGATGAGGAGGATCTCCTCTTTGTTGGAGGCGGCAGGAGAAGATGAACATGAAATGGGTTTGGATCTTTCTCAAGAAATCTGCTTCTCTGATGATGATGATGATGAGGATGAGGATCTGTATGAATGGAGCTGTCACTATGATGACTCTCCTCCTCTCCTCCTCCCATTTCCATTTCTGCTACAGAGATTTGTTTGCTCTGTTGCTTCTTATGAAGAAGCACTTGTTTTGCAGAGTGCTGTAGACAACCTGCTGATGGTGTGGAGCTTAGTACTGTCTTCTTCTTCTTCTTCTTCATTTTGCCTTTCTCTTCTTGGCTGTTTTTTGTGGGCTCCTCTTCCTCCACATCTTGTGATCTCCACTGAGAGGTGTCTCCTGTTGTTTTTGTGTGGCAGCAATAACCTTGAAAAGTTTCAAACTTTTGTTTATATGGGTCACAGTTACTACTACCTTGTTCCTTTCCTTCTTTGGACTCTTGAACATCAGGATGGAGGAAGCAATTCCTTTCCTCTTCCTCACTGGGAGGATTTTTCCCCTGTGCTGCTGCACTCGAATTGTGGTCCTCCACAGGGTGATGGCAAACCTTGCAAACTTTGACAGTGTGACATTGTTCCTCAGTGTCAGTTCTTCTTCTCCATCCACCGCATCTTTCACACTTCTCAAAATCTGTGTCTCTTCTGGTGCAGGAGCTACTCTCATTGATTTTTGTTGGGTGAATGTTGCAGTCTTGCTTCTTGTTGTTGTTGCTGTTGCTGTTGCTTCCTTCCTGTCCAGTGTGCTGCTCCTCTTTGCCCAATTGATCAACGATTTGACACCATTCTTCATCCTTGTGCAGGGAGCTACTCTGTTGCTGCTGCAAGTCAAAGCTCCAATTTGGCAGCTCCATATATACTTCATGTTTGTCATCATAGTTCTTTGTCAAGTGGTGGATCAAGCAGTTTTTGCAGTTCTCTTTTTCATCATCGTAATGCAAATGTATGGTGCCTCCACAGGTTTGACAGATCCGTAAGCCAAGGGGCTCTTGCAAAACACATCCTGTCATGATATGCAAATTGGACTTCCGATGCACTTCTTCACTGCAACAACCACTTCGAACTCCGGTCATGCACATCACACCGGACTTTATTTGTTCCTGAGAAATGTGGTTCTTTCCTGAGCTTCTTTCACTACAATTGACTCGGAGAAGCTGTTGTGGTGGGTCATCCTCACAGAGGCTCCCAGTAACAAATTCAACTCTACTCCTCATGATTTTGTTGTCAACTCTGCTGTGGATTTTGTCCAACACGTCATGCTGTGGAGTATCTGGTGATGTCTGACAAGGAAAGTCTAGTGGTGATCCCTGGTGCACATGTACTCTATAAGAAAGACAACAAAAACAATCACACAAATGTGAGAGTTTAGTGATGACTATGATGCACACAAATCCTGACTTGTATTAGTATGAAGATGAATTGGAAGATTGCAAGTGAGCACTTTTGGCACACATTTAGGTACTAACATTCCAAGAGTTCTTTGAAAGTGCATCCCATAACCTAAAGAGTAGTAGTACAAAGACCAGACCTGATGTTATCATCTGTGTCAGTCCAATGTACAGTCTTGGTAGTTCCACTTCTTTGTGGAGATGATTTTGTTTCCACAAGGTTTGGCAAAATGTGTGCTTGCAGGCCATCACTGGTGCAGACAAGAAGAACCTCATAACCTTCCTTGCATTTGTGTTCTGTCCTTGGAGGCCAGTAGAATAAGCAAGCTCCCAAACAGGCTTTGAAAGTTAGGGAGCCAACACAGCTCCAATGCCCAGTCTCGTACAGGAAGACTCTCTCACAGGAAGAGGATCCATCCCGACCAGGAAACCTAGCATGCAAAAAACTACTTGCTACCATTGAAGTTCCAGCTGCAAGAAGGCCTCCATCTGCACGGAAGCTCAAGCATTTGATCATTGAGACATGATCATCTCCAGAATTCCCTGCAGCCCAAGTGGGCACCCAGTTCTTGAAGCTTGAATGGCGCGACCAAATGCTCAAACCCCCTTCACTGGTCCCGACAGCTAAGTAATCTGAGGTTGTTGTCATCCCTGTTGATGATTGATGCAGCTCCATTTTGTTCAACAAGAATTATTGTTTGCATTCAAACTGTAGCTCCCTTTTTGAATGTTAATCTTTTATGCTTATTCTAAAGCTGAAGCATCAAGAAGGTTTATGAAAAAGATCACCTTTTAGTGAACCCATAACCATTGAATCATCATGTAACAACTTCTTGTAGAACTTGTCGGTGTCTTTCAAGCACAAAGAATTGGTGGAAGAAATAGTCACCTGTCAATTGTTCATCCTCTGACACAGAGAGAGGTCCTTCGGTTTGTGGTATATGTAGTGCAATGGCAGAAACTGAAGCTCTGTCAGATGATGAAAGCTTCTTAAATTTCATCAAGTACAAGCTTGTCGAGAGGTGGTTTGGATCAGCATCCCCATTTTGCATGGTCCAGAGTCGAACCTTGCCATCTGGACACCCCATTGCCAACCCCCATGGTTTCTCAACAAAAGAAAAATTTCTGGTAGCTTGGTGTGGTGCTCCGAAACAGCCTCTGAAATATCGTTGAGGTGCTTGATGTTGGAATAGAGTAGTACTGGCAATGAAAGGCTGGTGAAGATTGATGAAAGAGACATTGGTTTGGCAAAGCAAAGCTCCATCCAAAAGTCTCCAGACACAAATTGAGCCACTCGTTGCAGTGGAAGCGAGTGCAAGACCATCTGACCGGATTGCAATGGACAGAAGGAATGAAGCCGGGTGGCGACCAATACAATACACCTTTGCAGTTCTCTCATTGGTGTCAGCACCCAACACACATTTTTTCCAGCTGCTACCACCATGTGGAGGAGGAGGAGAAGAAGAATCAGCAGCACCTGGCAGCTTTGCAAACAATATCCTGCTCGAATTTTCCTGGAAGAAAATGATCTCATTCGGTCGCTTTGGAATAAACTCAAAACTTCCCCACTGCACATCCACAGCTCTGAGGTTCGACCCATTATTATTTCCACCACAAGAGATATGCAGCTGGAAAGATGCAACATGCAATATTTGAGGACAATTGCCACTCTCTTGTATATTGAGCACATATGTCACCAAAACACCTCCAGTCATAAGAGCAGCAAAATGGTGAGCCTGGTTTGGATCCCACTGTGCAACCCCTGTAAAAGAGTTGGGAGCAGATGACGGGAGTGGTGGGTGAGGAGGAGGCAGTGAAGAAGAAGAAGCAGCTTGTGTCCTTGTTTCTACTTGCACCAACACCAGCTCTGATTTCATGCTTCCATTCTTCAAATCTTTTCCATGCCTGCATTCCATCACATTTGGCCCAATTTTTCAGCTCGAAGGAAGGAGCTTGACAACCCTAACATGATCAAGCACAGTATTTGGGTTGCAGCAAGCAGGCATGATGCTTTCATTTGTGAGTATCTGTCTATCACCACAGAAGGAGCTCTAAGCAAGAAGCACTCAACAACACAGGCTTATCAACAAAGTGCTTCTAAGATTCACTTAAGAAAGCTCTTTTGCACAAGAGGGCCATAATTTGCATATTCCAACTGATTGCATCATCTTTCTTGGTTCTCTCGTTCACAGGCTTATCTGACTCTCCAAAAAGTTTACATCAAAAGCAACATTCAGAGATGGTGGTGTGGTAGAGTGGTAAGACATTGTGATTTTTTGGAGGGATTTTCAATAGCTGACACATTCGAAGCTATTTTCCAAGCACAGAAGCGCAACAAAACTCGACTGCAAATCTTGTTAGTGATTCCATCAATCTCCAAGATTCCATTTTTTGGAGACTTTTTGGTTTGGAAGGAAACCCCAAAGTTGCAGGTGGAAAAAAGAATCACATAAATAGGGGTGTTGCATTTTACCTGTATAACTTAGCTTTCAGAAATGGATCATGCAGAAGAATGATGATGCAAAAAACTTGATGCTGTTTTGGATCTCTGACTATTTAGACCAGGGCAAAATACATAGCTCCTAGATGTTGAACTTCAACAGAGATTTTACTTGCAGAAATGTGCAACAATAACCCAACGACTGAAGTCAATTGATATCCAAACTCTTTCTCCCTCATGCAAACAAGAAGCTCAAAGATTTGCTCAAGAGATCAAATTTGCTCAAAGATCTATCTCACTATCTTTATTACTTCTGTGGTATGTTAAGTAATCCAATCCAATCCAATCCAATCAATTTTGAGTCTAAAATGTTTGTGGGTTTGGTTGTTTTTCTCCCACTTTCACAGAGCTGTTTGGATAATGGGCTAAAGGGGTTTCAGGTACTATGAGAGAGAGGGAGAGAGAGAGAGCTTGGTGGATTTTTCTTTTATTGAGCTTTCCTCTCTCACTGCTTGTGCAGGCAGGCAGTGTTCATCCTTGAAAAGCAGTTATGCCAAGAAGCCAATAAGTATTCTTCCAAGAAAAGCCCCACCATATGCTTCAAGAAAGTTGGTTAAGAAATTCACCCCTAATGCCCCAAGTTCAAATTTTGAGATTTCATCCCCTTCTTCTGTCATGGCAGTTGTAGGTCCCCCCTTCCCCCTGCCTCCCCCTTCCCTTTTGCAGTTTGACATGTTTCTTCTAGTGTGGCTGCCCTCTTTGCATGTGCTGTACATTTGGAAAATGAGTAGATCTATCATCTCCCCCCTCTTCCTCTTCTTCTTTGTCCTCCTGAGGCTCATACTGACAAAAGTTGTTGTACACAAGTACAACCCTTTTTTTTTCGGGTCAAAGATTTGTGGAGCTTTTTTTGTGTTCAGAAAGGTCTTGAACCTTGTGAGAAAGAAAAAGGGTTTTCAGTTGTTGTGAGGGAGGGAATTTCAATGAGAGCTTTGTTCATGTCCTGTCAAACA
>Ga0209208_10011098_pt1 | contig 11583 bp, 8 predicted proteins | sample S1TSphfallax_3_FD_187694 | JGI IMG/M metagenome (GOLD analysis project Ga0209208, IMG submission 187694) | Host-associated microbial communities from peat moss isolated from Minnesota, USA - S1T2_Fd - Sphagnum fallax MG (SPAdes) (version 2) | ecosystem: Host-associated > Plants > Peat moss >...
AGGGGGGAGGTAGAGAATTTCGGGGCAAAGAGGAGGTGAAAAAAAAAATCTCGACGGGCAGGGAGATGTTCATCCGCAAAACGGGTTGAACGGGCTCATCCTCAACTGGTGCATTGGTGGCTGCTGGTTCATTCCAGCCGTACTTCTGTACCTAACGCATTTACAATCTTAGGTCTATTTAATATTTTCACACAACTTGCCTGGCAGAACCTCTAGTCCATTATTCTAGCGGTGCTTATTGCAAGAAAAATAGTCCTTAATATCATTATCCTTGACTGTTTTGCATGCCGATATTAATACCCTCTTTAAGCATGAAATGGTCAGCCCTCCAAAGTAGCCTTGTGCGACCAGTCAATTTGTTTTCGCCTTAATTAGCAGAACTTATGTAGAGTAGCATTAAAACAGGAGCCAGTACACACAACATGTGGCGAGAGTCTCCTCCCAAAACAAAGATTTTAGGGACCCAACATCTTAAGTGAACAACTTGGCGACACTGCTGACCAATTGCAATGAGACTCATTCCACATAGAGCTCTCATGTTTGCCTGAAAGTGGGCCCTAGCTCTCAACTTGTACACGAGGAAAGATGTATTTGTCACTAGCAGGACTTTTGTTGCTCAAAAACAGAAAGCTGCAACTAAAGGATCTTTTGTCGTTTCTACCGCCGGTGCTGGAAATGGCAGCTCTATCCCTAGGGCATCAATGGCCATGAATTTACATTTCTATATGTGTCAGTTGCTATAAGTTACAACATATCTCGGATGAAAATAGATACTAAAAACGTGTCAAGGAATTTTACTTAATACATGCACCAGGGAAAAAGGGACCTTGTATGGCATTTTGGGTACCTATTTTAGGTTTTTGCTGGATTATGTGCAAATGCCTCTGGCTGTTCTGAACATATAAACTTTGAATGGTTTACCGATGCACCTATGCCTTCATGCAACCATGGCTAGGATGGTCTCCACCAGTCTGTGTAAGGCCAAAAAATTGTACCCTATCAAGACAGCATGTTAAAATAGTGTTTCTCAATGATCAATCAGTGATTAAAATGAAATAGTGAACTGAACATGTCATAACTAATAGCAAGTATTGGACAAGTATCGACTTTTGAACATACCACCTGGTAGTTGTATTGGATATTTTTTTGATATTACATACTGGCCTGGTATTGGTATTTTAACATTTCATACCCACCTGATACTAGTATTGGATTTTTATGAGGAACATTCATACCAACTTGGTCTTAGTTCAGGGTCCAAGGCTGATTTTTGGTTCATTTGAAGCAGGTATGTAATATATACCTAATATGGAATTGATACAACCCTGATATGAAGTTAGTATTACTGCAAGTCCCTAGTACCAAATAGGTACTAGTACAAGGCTGATATTGCCTCGGGTCCAACCAGTGTTGTTGGTTCTTTGATACCATATGCAGTACCAATCTATATACCAAGGTTCCAACTTGGTACCTATCCAACATTGGTCATAGCATCCAAACAAAGAGGAAAGCATGTGGTATTCAACAATCCAAAATTTGTTTGTAAGACCTTTTTCTTTGGACTTAAAAACCTTTCTGTTGATGGTCAAACCTATGATTACTTGACTCAAACAAAAAAATTTGTGGCAAATTTTCGTCATTTGGTGAATTTTTTTCAAAGTGAAAAAAAGGTTTAAATTTTTTTACAGTCACCAAATTTCCAAAACAATTTCCAGATTTTATGTTAGGCTCTAGTAGGTAGCCAAAATTATAGAAGGAATTCTTAAAATGTTTATTTTCATATTTTGTAAATAGCCAGATTTGGCTCATTTGTCTTATGCATGATTGCCACTTCAACAATATCACAAAACTGAAAAAAATAATTGGTAAGGATTCTCACAAGATACCCGGCCAGTGGTGTGAAAGCACTCTCCAGTAAATTTCACTAGTGTTATGACTCTATACCAATTCAAAGATGAGTCTTCTTCAAGATTGTTATGATACCTGAACTCCTGGATGCATCTCCTAGTGCTAGAGAAGATTCCTACCAAAGATTGTGGTGGCACACAATTTGTCACCTTTTCAAATTAGCCAAGTTAATATTTGATTCCTCCTAAGTGTTCATTCAAATACTGCAATGAAGTTGAATGGGGTTTTTTAAATTTTTGGCCGGCACAAAGGGAGAGAATCCATGCAGAAAGGACATTGAACAAGGAAGGAAAGGGAACGCCCAACCCTAGCGCAACAAAAAAAAAGAAGCTTATCACTTATTGTAATCACTCATGGCACGACCTAATCTTCCGTCCATCTATCTCACATGTAGCATGGTAAGGGCACCACACTTTATCAAACCTATCAAGGAGGTGAGATGCTAAATACACCCCTATTGAGGGTTTTTAAAATTCTGCAATGGACTTAACAATGTTCTTTCATAATTCAAGAACTATTTGATATTTTGCAGCAGCTCAGCCATCCAGGGTTTTTTAATTCTGCAAAAGAACTTAACAATGTTCCTTTATAATTCAAGAACTATTTGATATTTTGCAGCAGCTCAGCGGATTCAAAAGCCAAAAATTCTATGTATAAAACATGCTATAGACCATTGGCATAGATTCAGGCATTAAGAACAGGAGCCTGCCTTCCTTGCATAAGTTACAGGGTATGCTGTCACTCTAGTGTATGATAGCCATCCCAGATCACTCTTTCGACCTTAACTCTATGCAACATGTTCTTATTGAAGAACAAATCATTGTGGTCAATCCAAATGTACCATAAGGTTATGCCCTTAAGAAAAGACCAAAGGCCACTAATTTTTTTAGCCTATTTGGCAATCTCTTGTTGAACAAGCATTGTTCAAAACTAAGAGCATCCCATGTGCAATTGGAGTCAGGGGGAGACTTAAGATTGGGATACATGAGTTGAGTGGGCTGAAAATTTAGATGAATGGACAACCTGACGTTTTAGACTTTTATCTTATAACCTAAAAGGAAATCCTGAAATGAAAAAGGCCAAATGTTTATGGCCCTAATCTGAATTAAGGTGTTCTTGAGCAATCTTAAAATGGCATTAACTCAAGAGTAACAATGCTTGAGATACCTTCTTTAGGGAAGTGAATTTTGTGCCGAGATGGGAGTGAGTACCCTTGTGAGCATTGGGCATAAATGTGAAATCAGACATTTATCAGATAAGGGGCTGGGTTAAGGTTCTATTCTTGTGCAAGCTTCTAGGTTGTTGAAGGGATTTTGATATAAAACAATGACATAAAGGGTTATCTTGATGCTCGATGAGAGGGAATCTGGAGAGGTTTTCATTCACCTAGGCCCTTAGTGTTATAGATTTAATTTTTGAGTATTTGGTTGTATAGTGACAGTAGAATGCATACTGTCCTGTTCTATTTTGTAAACTTGTTTTGCATTTGGCATTACCTGTTTGTGATTCAATCTTAGAGGTTTCTGCAACCTTTCCTTTTGGCTATAATCTTTCATAGACGACAATTCACTTCATTTAGAACAAATTTACCCACACCCACCACCCAATATGTGGCCTCTAACAATCCAAAAACTATGTGAAAGTTGTTTCCCTAAACACGAAATTATGGACATAGTACCTGAGCTAGTTTCGTATAACTAATTATATTATTTTCTGAAATGTTGAAATTTTCAAAAATATTTTTTCTGAAGGAAAGTAAAGAATCTAATGGAATATTTGAAAGAATATATCATTTGTTGAAATGGAATCCTCAAAGTTAATTAATTATTAGACAAACATGTGACACAAGATACTACAATAATGAGGATCAATTAAGGCCCAACTTGCTTGGTAGAATTTGTTAGGCAGAGCCAGTTTTTGCAAAACGCTAAATACCCCTCATCGAGCTCTATCAAGCGCCTATTTCGGGTTGGGATGCCCCACCACTGGGCCTTCCATGTCACGCATGCGGGCCCTTCCCATCGCCGTCCGTAGAATATTTCAGTCATTGTTGATGTTCTATTGTCAAATGAGATTTTATGTGTTCTCTCGTCGACAAAAAGTTTCCTTGTTTTGTCATCGATAGAGACCCTTCATGTTCTGCTGTAATGAGAAATTACTTGTGCTGTTATGAGCACGATTAGTAAATTTGTAAACCAGGAGGGAAATGCCAAGATACGCCTTTCAAATATTTTCCAAAAATAGGCAGATGGGAGTTTTGAGGACATTGTTTGTTTTTGCAAGCATTACAATACAAAGGAAGTAGGTTTAGGGTTTGAGGATTGCAATTTTCATGTTCTTCTGTACTATCATTGATTGTTTTCAACACTAATTGTTTAGGTACACAAGTAAGTTGAGGTTTTGCTCACAAGGAAGTTGTGTTGCATTAATTGGTGAAGCGACCTTCTTTAGTTTTATTTGCAATATTGAAGTCTATGATTAACGTTCTTATGTAAAAATGGATCCAGCACCTATGCGGGATAACACAACAAGGATGTCTTCAACTCCAATTGAACAAATGAGTCTAGCACCCAATGCCATTATGACATACTTAGCAAAGGCGCAACCTAGTAGTACTTTTGTTGTACACCTCTTTTAGTCCGACGTAATAAAATCAAAGTGCCCAACAATGCAAAGCGATGTCGTGGTGAATGTAGAATAGGAGGGGGAATGAAGACGTTTGTTACAAGAAGTGTTACCCATAATTGCACAAGAAGACCCATATAAGATTCGATTGTTCACTCGACAAAAATGCACTGAAATTGATAAAACAACAGTAACATGATGGGTAAAAGGGGTAAGTCTTCCTTTTTTTTTATTGTCCATGATTATATTGGTGAGCAAAAAATCAATTATTTAGGGTTTAAAATTGCCTTGGTTGATTTTCATGCTTATTATTATTGTTTTTATGAAATGTCAATTGTTTTTTGGGTTTAGGTTTTAAAAATTGTAAAGCAAAAGGAAAATAAGAAGATAAAAAACATACATAAAATAATTAATTTAATAGGAGGTTTGGAAAATGTAATGGTGCTTGGTTTATGTGATGTGTGATGTTATGATGCAAAGTCCTAACTTGAATAATGTGCAAAATTCCAATAGTTGCATCCATCTACTACTGTAGCTTCACAACATTTGTAGATATGGTTGTTTCAATTTAAGGTTTGGGTAGCAACTTATTTGTTATTTGTAGATTTTCAATGATCTGGAAGGCAAAAGTAGAATTTACAAATCCACAATGCAACAAAGTAGACACCATTGTGTTGCATTGTACCTAGAGGAAGAGTATGAAATGTTGGCATTAGAAACACACTTTGATGTGAAGCAGCCACACATACTAACATTTGGCAAGAGGCCTTCATCTTAATGCAAGTTTTGCAAGAATATGTTCAAAGACAAGAATACATTATTTTACCACAAGATGATGAACTTGTGCCTTAATTACACTAGGAAGGAATTGCTAAAAATGTACCTTACCATCACAAAGTCTGAAGGTAAAGCCACAGAATCTTTCAAGAAGAAAAACATAGATTATGTTTTACATGAATTGTAAAAAATTGACTAGTAACTAAATGTTAATGAGGAGAGGTCAAAGTGGGGCTAATCACCATTGTACCACCTGTTGAAACGTTTCTTTTGGACTCTAATCTTCAATGCCCATGGGAACACACAAAAGCAAAACTGCAAAACATCATCACTAAAGTGGAAAAGGAATCACGGGAGTTAACATTGGATATAGAGTGCCCACACATAGTCAAAGCACTCAATTTTTTTTGCAAATATACATTTGGGAGATTACATCCACTTGTTCATGCAAACAAAGGATTAACTTTATGCAACATCTTACATTACTATCGTGAATAAGGACATTATGTTAGGCTAACCATGGTAGTTCGAGATGTTCTTGATTTCGATTTCTTAAGATTTCCCAAACTACACTAGTGTCATTAAGATATTATTCAATGTTGACAAGATTTATGAAGGATACTTGGATTTGATTTGCTACTGTAAAATCCAGTTGTTGAGAAGATCCAACAATTCATGTCTAAAATTGTTCATAGAGCAATTTTAGACTTATTTTGTCTTGGAATGGCAAAAGAGTTGGAAGACATGTGGTGCAATGTTGATGTTGGGTGTGATTATAGGCTACTCTTGGACCAGGTACTTATTTCATTACCTTTCCACTTGTTTTTCTTATAGACATTTGTTTTAATAGAAATTTCACACAAAACATTACTTCCAATATAATTACCAAATCTATCTTTGATATGTTAAATCCAACATATGTCTGTCATAATGTGGAAATGTTCCACCTTGAATTAATGTTTGGCCTAGTTTGCAAATGCACCACCTTTGAACTAAACTTTTATGAATAGGTGGTCAATGAAGCTTTGCTTGTGAGGGAGGACATCAATGTTGGCTGGATTTTTCCAAGAAGTCTAAACCTTCAAGATGACAACACCTTGTTTGATAAACAAAACAAATGTAGAACTATCTTGGTAGATGTTATGGATTGTTAGGTTCAAGGATTGTCTATGAAGCTTGGCCGACTAAAAGAAGCCCTTGAGCCAACTCTAGAGGTCCCCATTGCTAATGTCCTAATTGATAATGGCACAACTATAGGTGCATCAAAATTATTGTCATTTTTTTTAATGTTTTGAAATGCCAAAACATTATGTACTTAGAGTTTGGATTTAAGCATGTAGGTTCCTTAGGTTTCATAATTTTGTTTCTGACCCTTCATACTTGCTCCATCTTATGCAGATGGTACCAAAACATCAATAGAATTTCAAAATGCAAAAGTTGTTATGCAGCAACCCATCTACTTTGACCAATCCTCCCATGGCCAACCCACCTGCAAGAACAAAATTGCACTAGCTTATGGGTTGGATTAATTTGTTAGGGCAACCTTTAATGATAACCCAAGTGAGATCATAAACCTGATGATCATGTTGACTTACAATCATATGCCAATAATCCAAGTCCTATAACACCTATCCTATCAAGTTCTTTATCAACAGCCCATGCTAGTTTCAAGAGGGCATTGTCCCTATTTTTTGGGTTGTGGCTTCCAGGGTAGTCCTCACACAACGCTATCAAACCAATCCCAAACTTGAATGACATATCTTCCCAAGATAGGCACTTATTTGAGCCAACCAATCCCTACTGTTCTACAAGTGGGCAATTGCATTGTGTCCATTCAGATGACAGAGTGTGAATGATCCATACTTTGGGTGTGTGGTTGATGGATGCAACATATGCAATGTCCTCCCCATCAATACATAACAAGCCATTGGAATTTGGAATATCTTGTGCCTTTAACACTACTAAGGCAATGATGCCTTCTTGTTTTTTGTTTCCCACATACCCAAAAAGCTTGCATTGCACATTGTACCAGTGGTGAGGAAGAACATTTCCAACAAGGTGAAAAATTAACCAATCCAATCTACGTCTAGTACATTGTTCTCTGGACAACAAGAGGATTCGTTTCATGTTGCTATGGAATGATTCCATAGCCACATTGGTGTCTTGCCTTGCATGTGGAATGTTGCGATTGCCAACACACCACATTGTTGCCTTATGCGTCCAATGGTTTGTAAGATATTCAATGAATTGAGATGCATTGAGGTATTTGGTTGCCATGATGTTTATTTGTAGTTGCACCCATAAAACAAGATCATGATTTAATGGACAAGCTTTTGAATACATTATCTAGCCCAAAGCAAATAATAATTTTGTTCAGTCTTTTACAATTGGAATTTTTTTTATAGCATTTTTTGCTCATGCTTTGTGCACATGCCATAGACATAAAAAAACTTTGGCCCTTGGCCAAACATTGATGCATGAGAAAACATCATCTCTAGAAATTAGTTTTTCCAGTAGTCTAATAAAGTGTTTGTGGATGTCAAGCAAGCATGAAATAGAACATGCTTTGATGAAAACTAATGCCATGTAGAACAAACATAGTTTGGGCCAAAATATGATATGCGACAAAGAATGATTTGCAAGACTATTCGGTTCTACAACAAAGTATGCACTATAATACACAAGTAATAAACATGGAATTGTATGTAGATTTAGGGAAATCAAACCTCAACACATTGATTTCAACTTGAACATTATCAACAAGGATAACATTAGGCATCTAATTGCTTGGCATACATTTTGATAGTGTTCGGAGAACTGGGTCAAGGTCACTTTTTCGACTTTTGCCAATGATAATGAATGCAATTAGTATCCCATTTTGCTATTCATCAAACACCATTAGGGTGTACAAAGGTGATTGCAAAGAACATAATGCCAACATTAGTGAAAATGTTGTGGAACATATTAATTATGTGGCATTTCATACAATAGCAAAAAGGGCGTACCTTGTTTTGATTAATGCCAAATGTTTCATCAAAAGATACTACACTGCCATGCGCAAATTTTTGCATAATTTCCAATTGCCATGGATTTTGGATTCCCAATGTGAATCAAGTGTCATCTTAGGTTCGTGAATTGAGGTCCATAGGGACATCTTGAACATAAAAGAAAACTGAATTTGGATTTTCTACAACCCACATTCTAACACTAATGGGGTCCTTGTAGTGTTTTTGCCATAGTTCATCAATTCATTTTTTTGCTAACTTTCATGCATTAGACAGGGGAACAAAGGTGTTTCGAGTCACAGGTTCATTTTTCAATGCCATCTTTCTAACAAGCATTTTATGATGAATCATTACTTGAGTCGAAGATAGGCCTTGCTTTAGCAACCCCATTAGGTGAGCCTTCATGCCATCTAACAATTAGGAACCTAGAACATGTTGGTATCCAACAACATCTTTCCCATGGCATACTTCACCCTCATTTTATGTTTTGCATTCAAGTATATCAATTGACAAAGGCTTTGGTCCAAATATGGTTGCTTTGTAATGAAAGCTTTTTGACAACCATGTTTAATGGACATACTAGACATTATTTTTGAAATACGAGTCTTTTGTTGTCCTTGATGGTTGGATTTCGAAAACTCCAACAAAGCTTTTTCCCCCTTCTTGCTGGTTGTTCCATTCACTTGGTGATGTTTTTGTTTCTATTGTAGACAATAATAGCTTCTACATGTCCTCTGGGAGTACATTGGTGTAGTTTTCAGATCCAAAGTTACAAGAGATCCTATAACACAATGACACAAACACTGAGTTCCAAATTCACAACAAGCCTTGAAGACAAAATCATTGACATAATATTCAATTATTTGTTAAATTGAGATGTGAATGGTCATGTTACATTGAGACAATTAATACTTCAATTCAACTTATATATCATGAAAGGTTGCTTAGTAGCAAACTTTCACAAGATTTTAGAATCAACATATAATTAAAAAACAAAAGCAAGATTGGAAGGAGTATAATATAATGTGACAACCAACATTGCCAAAATTGCAATATGGTTAATTATGCCAAAAATGAAGAACCAAAACAATACACATTGGAAATTTAAGCCAAAATAAAAGTGCGAAACAAAAATTAACATAGATAAAATGTTTTGTTGTTTGTTTCCTCACCTAATAACAAGCGACACAGAGTTGGCTGTTGGGTGTGTCAATGTGTTTGGGAGATTACAAAGCTTGTGTTCCTTTGTCCTTGTAAATTTGCAAGGGAATTTGGATTGTTTTATTCCCCTTGCACAAATCTTGAAGTCAATCCCATGGAATGACCGCAATTTCAATTTGCTTATAAAGATCGTGCCCAAATGTAACATAAGGCAACCATGTGATATGATCCTTTTGGGATGGTCCGGGAGGAGGTGATTGCATGGTCTCCTTCAAAGCTTCAATTAAGTCCCTTTCTTTCAAAGCAACAAAAGGTTCATCCTACAAGATCTCTAGGATTCCTACATCATCCACAATCACCTCAAAATAATCTTGGTTTGACATTACATAAAAGAAATTATATATCCAAGAATGAAAATTTGTTACAAGATAGATACTTGGAAGCTTTATTGAAGAAGACTAAGCAAAAATTAACATTCTAGTGTAGAAGACACTAAATTCCATATCTAAAGCATCTTGTTGCATTTTTAGCAAGAAAGTAAGGTCAGTAAACCGTAGGTCTCTTAGATTCCCAAGCACAATGGAATTTGAGCAATAGTAAGTTCTACTACAATTTTTTTCTCCCTCAAAACAAGGTCCAAAAAGTTGAACCCTCAAATGTGGGTTGCTATAGTGTAGCAAAAATGAAAACACAAATGTATTTAGTTTATATGAAATAAGAAAATACAAAACTGAAATCCTAGGTTGAAAACTTGAACGGAGTCTCCAAGCAAGGATATTGGATAGAATATTGAGAAGCATTGGATCTTGATAAGCAAAGCAAGGTTAGCAAACCCTAAACATAAGAAACATAATGTGGGGACGAGAAACAAGTTTTTCAAAGCAAAACATGAGTCTCAATTAGAAAAGATGAGGCTCGATTTCAGGGTACTTGCTAGGTTTACTTCGCTTTCAAATGCTTGGTTGTGGGTGTCTCAAGAACCTAATACCAAATCTGTTAATGTTAGATAGTTTTCAAATTTGATCTAACAAACCCATTTTTTACACACTATTCAAATTCCCTGGTTGTTTGAAGATTTACTGTTTAGGCAGGTAACAAAACAATCTAGACTTGTAATTGATGGGGGAGAAAATCTTCATTTATTTGACTTATCGATAAAACATGAAAACTTTCCATCGACAGCAACCTTCTAGGACCAGTCTTCTTGTTTTCAATTTTGTAATGCAGCCACATTGGCCAGCATCCACAAACAGATTTCACTTTAACGGCGACACTTTTCCAGAGGACCGTTAAAACGGTAGCCAGGAGACAAACTGCGGCGGCACTCTCCTCCGAAAACAAAAAAAAAATTGGTGTCTTTAATGAAAAGGGAACTTTTTTCCATTTTTATTTTCTATGGCATTTTGGCGATTTTTCACCTGCAAAAAGGATCGGAGGGACCCAACATTTGAAGTGAACACCTGGGTGAGACTGCCGACCAATTGTAATGAGACTCATTTCACTTAGACCTCAAATGTTTGCTCTCAATTTGTACACTAGAAAAGATGTCTGTGCCACTAGCTGGACTTTTGTTGCCCAGAAACAAACAGCTGCAACTAAAGTGGTCTTTGTCGTTTCTAAATGGCAGTTCTATCCCTAGGGCATCAATGGCCTTGTATTTAGATTTGTATAAGATTTAATGGAACAACACACCATGATGTATGAAAAGCCATATGGGCCTTGTTTGTTGCTGTAGTGACAGTAGTTCTCCATTGGAGCTTTAAGTGCGTTGAAAAAGCTTGCGACTGCATGCAAAATGTGTAGTTAATCCCTGAACGTTGAAAACGAACGAATTTGGTCTGAAAATATGTGCATTAAGTTGCAAATGCATTGAAAAAACTTATAATTGTGTTGAAATTATGTAGCAAGCAATTTGCTACTTTTATTCTTAAGGTTGACAACAAGAAACTGGAAACCTTTTAGTCTGTTGCCTCTCAAAGTTTCTCTTCATTTAAAACAAATTCATGCACACCCACTGCCCAGTATGTTACCAATCAGAAAACTATGTGCAAGTCGTTTCCCCATCATTCCTCATCCCTAAACGTGAATCTGATGGAATATTTGAAAG
>Ga0209208_10011099_pt1 | contig 11582 bp, 13 predicted proteins | sample S1TSphfallax_3_FD_187694 | JGI IMG/M metagenome (GOLD analysis project Ga0209208, IMG submission 187694) | Host-associated microbial communities from peat moss isolated from Minnesota, USA - S1T2_Fd - Sphagnum fallax MG (SPAdes) (version 2) | ecosystem: Host-associated > Plants > Peat moss >...
TTTTTTTTTTTTTTTTTTTTCCCCCCCCATTTTCTTTTTTTGGGTGGGCAACCGTGTGCTTCAATTGGTGGAGTGAGTGGTTTCTTCCATAGATGCAAAAGTTTTGCATGTCTTAAGATCGTCCATGAAGGACCATAGGCAATTTCTCACATGATCTGACCTCTTTCACATATTATGATGACGTGGGTTGAGGAGTTGGAGAAAAGAGGGGAGGAGAGATTGTATGCCTACCTAATGATAAGTTGTATTACAAGGTATCTCTAATAATTAGATGCCTAACTTAAACCCTAAGCACTTGACACGACATGCGGAAATTGTGAACAAGAATTGAGCAATTTTCCTCAAAGGAGCCAAGATTGTATTGTAGCACCTTGATTCCCTTCTTGGAATGGCTTCAAGTTTTTGCTCTCTCTCTCTCTCTCTCTTTTTTCCATTAAAAAGGAAAATGATACAAAGTGGTTGGGTGTAGATCAACTAAATGCTTAGTTTGCCAACTACTTGAGTATGATTAGGAGTGCATTTGCATGCTAAAAAGAAAAGCTTAGTAGGGCTTCCATTTCAGAGGTAGTTTTGCAAATCATCATGAGCTTTTAGCTTGTGTCCTTGTCCCAAGTGTGAAGTGGTTACCCAACTAAAATTTCCTTTCGAAAGCATTTTTTTATAGTAATTTGATTGAATTTTCAATGATAAAAAAAATTACTCAAAATTCAATATCTCTCACATCTTAGGTCTAAAGTTTTTCAAATCACTTCACTTTTAAAAATCTTACTATTTGAGAGCTTTGCAAAAAAAAATTTATCAAGAGAGTGCTCAAATTCCTCAATAATTTTTTCTTTTGATTTAAATGACTTTTATGACTTTTCAATCAAATAAATGTTGAATATTCAATAACTTCTCCAAAGTAGGTCAAAACGTTATGAAACCAACTTGATGCACCCGTGCTTGTCAAGGGCTATTTCTAACGATACTAGGAGCGTAGCAAGAGGTGTTGTTGTGGATTGAGATATTTTAACATAACAAACAAACAAAACAAACCCTAAACCTACCTACTATGAAAGAGTATGAGAGACTACTACTAGGTACTAACGGAGACATCCAACCTTCCTCCAAATTCATCACTTCAACAAGACAACCATACTAGTATCACTTTCTTGCCTACTTGAACCTTGTCGACCTCTTAACAATATAAAGGCCTTGGTTACAGGAGTGAGTAACATCTAGCATGGCTTTTAGTTGCGAATTGAACCCCAACCCTAAGTTAACCCAAACCGTATTTAAACTTCCCTCCTTTTGGGCTGGCCACACAAACTACCATGCAAATTATAAAAAAGGACCACTTATAAATCCTTAATTTGAAAAAAAATCCTGAATTAAAATTTGATTATTTTATAAATGCATGAAAGAAAGTGTTTAATGTTGTTGAAATGTTACGTATTCCCACAATAACTAAAAATTAAGAAAAAAAAAAGGGCTACTAAGATTTTTATATCAATTCATATGAAATTCATTGCCACGATTGTTTTAATCATACACATGAAAATAAAAACCACCCGGTGCCCCGATTTTTTAGTGTATTGTGCACACACACTTACAAAGCGAAAGAGCCCATGTAAATATGACATTTCAAAAAATGAAAACACTTCCGCACCTATGGGCATTCCGTTTTTTGAAATGCCCCCCCCACCCCATGTTGTCTTCTCTTTTCTTTTTTTTTCCATGATACCTGGCGGGTATCAATTTCAGTAATACTCATGCCAAATGTGCTACCCTACACAAATTAACAAAGGGGGATGAGATGTTAAGCTTATATAAAGTATTTGCATGAAAAAAAATTAAAATAATAATAATAATATAGAGTCCTCACTATTGATTAAATTTTGCCATAAAGTAGTCCTCTAGAGTTCCAAATAGTACCAAATTATTACTAACAAATTAGTGTAATTATGTGGAAAATTAAGAAGTTGGAAAATGGCGAAAGGCGGCGAAACTCATGCGGGACAGTGTTTCTCTGCAACAACGGCTATGCCCATTGTTGTTGTCTCGCACGGTCGCTCGGTCGCTCGCCCCTTCTCTTCGCGCGCGCGCTCTCTCTGTTCTCTGTTCTCTCTCTCTCTTTCTCTCTTTCTCTCTCTGTGTCTGGTTCTTTGCGGCTCTCGTTCGGAAAGGAAATGCAACCAAGCAGCCTCTCGTTCCTCAGCACCTCATTGGGCCTCATGCAGTAGCTTCCGTAAGTACTCGCACTTTCCTTCTCGGGGCCACAAACAGAACTTTCTATATTATTATTATCATTTTTTTCTGCGGGTAAATTATCTCCAGTCGTCCTCGTCGTCACTTCTTTTGTTCCATTCCTTTCGTGCGTGGCCCGTGTTTTCGCACCCCCTCCTCCTCCGCCTCCTCTTCTTCTCGCCCCCTCCTTGCATGCTTCAGTTCTCATCACCACGCTTTTGTCGCGCCGGAAAACGTCGTGTACCGAACGGGATCTTACATGGTCTTTAAGAAGCAGTAGAAGCAGAAGTAGTCGTCGCCATCGTCTTCGTCTTCGTGGAAGTACTTTTTGTTTTTCTCGTTGCCTTTGTTTTGTTTTTTTTTTTTCTTGCGTTGATTTTTCTTTGATTTCGGCGGAGCGGTGGCTCTCGTCTTTCTTGTTTTTCTTTTCCTGCAGTTTTGTAGTTGGAGATCAGCACTCGCGGGGGTTTTCCAGTCTGCGACCGAGAGGCGTCTGATCTGTAACAACGTTGGAGCAGGGCGCGTGGTTTGTAGCGTGCGAGGGTCTTGTGCTTTTAGATCATCAGTGAAGCGGCTTCCAGCAATGGCTCGGGGTTCTTGTTCTAGGGATTGCAGCAGTCTGGCATGGGTAGTTTTTATTGCTTAGGTGAAGAAACGGACATGGCCATGATGCTCTGCAGGGAATTGGAACATTGGATATGAAGATCATAGTTATTGGCTTAGTGTGATTTTAAAATACAGGTTTCCTCTGAGGAGTGTTGATAAACAAGAGGAGCAGGAGCACGAGGAAAAGGCTCCTCTTTGTTCCTGGAAAGTAAACTCCTGGAGTTAGGAGGGAAAAAGTTGGATCAAGGTTTTGAGGAGTTTGCTTCCAATCAACTGAATTTGTGATGCAAGTATTATCGTGAAAAGAGGATCCAGTATATTCTGATCTCTTGCTGGCAGCTTGCTTTACATATTGTTGCTTTCTCCAATTCAATATCGGCATCATACCCTACATTTTCAATCTATTTGGTGCTTCTTCCACCAAAAAGAAATTCCAGGTGCAACAGAGTGATACAGGCAGGGGGTACTAGCTAGTTAGTGCCAGCAACAGGATAATACTGCCATGTACTGCCATGCTTGGAGCATGTGAACATGCCAGAGGAGGATAATAGAGGGTGATTTGTGCAAGCCGCATAAGCAGAAGCAATGGGACCACCCCGGCCTCGGCCCCTTTCATCTACGCCCTCAAACTCCCGTACAGATTGTATGAAACCCTCACATTGCCTTTTATCATAGGAGTTGCTTGCATGGGTCATGCCGTCTGCTGCTACACCACAATTTATATGAATCTTGTCTTACTGCATGCATGCAAAACGGTTTAGTTTGTTGTGAGGATGTCCTTTGCAATACTCCATAGTAGCAAAGTACCATTTCTAACTGGACCTCTCTAAGGCTTTTGATCTCTGTGGCATACCATATTTGAAAGTCATTGTGAGCATTTTGTAATAGCTGATTTTGATGCATACATATGGACAGAAATCACTGTCCTCATTGTGATTTCTGTTGTCGCAATCCCCTGTCAAGTGAAAAATCCAGAAGTTGAAAATATGTCAATCATAAAATTGTTGAAGAAGAAGTGACCTCAATCTGTATATTTTACTTGCTAAACCAAGGCACTATATAAAGCTGTTGTGGCAAGAAGCTTGAGCTTTTTGCTGGAAGTAAACAACAGAATGCTGATGACAGTCACTTGTGACAATTAGAGCTCATCAACTTTTAGAGAGATTCTTCTCTGTGTGATTTTAGGACCTCAAGGCAGTTTGATTTCATATGTCACGTGACCATTATGGTTGCAATACTTGAGAGGTGTGGATAAAGAGGAGAATCTGAAGAGGTGTTATTATCATTTTTTAATGACGAGGGTATGTTGCAGGTTTACATTTTCTGGCAGATGCAGCCAAGTTTGCAAAGCTCACAGCTGCAGATCGGAAGGAGGTTTTGTCAGAGGTGGCAAAGGGTGACATTGCAGACTTCGATGTCCTTCATGGCTGGACATGTAATGAGTTAATTGATCTGCTATGCTCGGAGAGTGGGCTTAAAAGAGGGTACCCAGGGGTTTCCAAAGCAAAGCTGATTGACCATTTGTTAAACATAATTTGCCCTAAGGACTCTAGCTCTTCAAGAAATGTACAAACTTCAAGCCTGCAGCAGCCCATAACCCCTAATCCCCTACGCCGGCAACGGAAAGGAGAGCACCCATCCCGCCTTCTCACCTCGACACCAATTGCTCCCACTGATGTTGTTGACAATAGGTAATGGAATGTTCCTTTTCTGTATGGTTTAATTTTTGATCTTGGTTCCTCCATAGCAATGGTTGTTTATGGATGGTGTCTCTTAAATGCCCCCTACTTTTGATAGCTGGCCTTCCTGTTTACTTTTGGTTCCTCAATTCTTTTTGTGAACTCCTGTACTCAAAGGTGCCACAGGTCTGAGAGGAAATTTGGCTGTGGATTTGGAATCTTTTATGGAAAGTTTTTGTGTAGGTGGTGGAAGTATCTGTCAAGATCTAGTCTTGCCAAGAAAAGTTCATGGCTATAGATAATGGCTACCTGCAATTTTATTTTGCATTGAGCACCATTGTGATTGGGGAACAAGTCCTTTCCTGTCGTCACCTGAGCTTGTCAAGGGACACCCAACTGGGAATGACCTGTCTATCAACTATGTTGCTTCAGGTTCCAGCAGATATGTGACAATTCAGCCTGCAGAGCAGTTATCAAGCCAGGGGACACCTTTTGCAAGCGCTGCTCCTGCTGCCTCTGCCACCAATTTGATGACAACAAGGACCCCAGTTTATGGATTGCGTGCTCTGATGAATCCTGGAATGGACAAAACCCTTGTGGGCTCTCATGCCACCTCGAGTGTGCTTTGAGACATGGGATTGCAGGTGTAGTGAACATTGCTGGGGAGATTCGGCTGGATGGAAGCTACCGTTGCTCATCATGTGGAAGAGTCACTGGTCTCATTGGGTCAGTTTTAATCTATCTCTTTCATATTTTGTTGTGATAACTCTAGTACAGCTGGCAGAAGAAGCTGCGCATAAGTGTCTGGTGTTGCTGAACATCTTCGTTCACATCTCTCCTTGTATTCTTACCTTGATTTATGCTTGTACTTTGTGGAGTCCATGCTAGCCAATTGGAGATGGCTGGCACTGACATGTCAAAAGGTTGGATATCACAACCAGTGCTCTTCTTAGTTCTCACCAAGGTGCTGCACCTACTAGCTAGCAACCTATTTTTTAAAAAACGTTATGGGGTCTGTCTGGCAGGTGTTGGAGAAAACAGTTACTGGTTGCCAAAGATGCACGGAGAGTTGATGTCCTGTGCCAACGGCTCTCTCTTGCACACCGCCTATTAGATGGGACAATTCGGTATGGAGAACAACATGAAATTGTGGACAAAGCTGCCAAGAAGTTGGAAGAGGAGATAGGACCTCTTGCTGAAGCTGCATCCAAGTGTGTTAGAGGCATTGTTAGCCGTCTCTCTTATGGCCTAGATGTCCAGCAGCTTGCAAGGGAAGCTCTTGAAGCTGCAGACCTTCTGCAAGATCCAAGTGAAAACTCAGATGGTATTTCTCAAGGTACTGGGTTTTCCATCTTTCTCTATCTTTTGTGTCCAAGTCAGTCATGGAAGCTCTCAGAATATATGGTCACAGAAAGGAGCCTACATGATGACTTCCAAGTTCCAACAGCACATTGTGTATAACACCAGAGAAAGAACACTGGTTCTTGGATTTTATGTTTGACAATGGAATATCTGCTTATGAAATTCACAAACCAAAGTTGGTTGCTTGTTGCAGATACACAAATGGACTCAATGGTTTCAGATGGAGTTCATTTCAAAGATCTGTCACCCACCTCAGTTGTTTTGTGTTGGAGAGGGCCTGATGTCCAACTGGCACCAGATATCCAGGGCTATCAGATATGGCATCACAAAATATCTGACTTGGGGTTCATTGAAAGACCAACGTGCACCCTTCCAAAGACAGAGAGGAGAGCCCTGATATCCAACCTTGAGCCTAGCACTGAGTATATGTTTAAGGTGAGCTTCACTTGGCACCATGATCAATATTATCAAATTTTTGGTATCATTTTTGTCTGCTGTTATGACAAGGAATGGATGGAAATTGCATTAAAAGAAGAAGGTAACAACTCTAATGGATAGACCTATAAGTATTTTGGCACAGGGTGTTGCAACATATGCAACCAGTGTGTTGAATTTTTGGACATTTTTGTAATCAAAATGATAAAGAACTGTGAGCTAGAATGGCTTTTGCCAGTGTGCATGATCACCTGCAACTATGGCAATACTTACTGCCCACACCCTTAACAGCTGTATCTTCTCTAGCTGCAGTCAAGTCTAGTGAATTAATTGTTCACTGTTTGATGAAGAAAGAGAAAGTTTAGCTGACTTACATCATCAACCTTACCTAGATAGCCTTGGGCAAGTCAATATCTTTGTCAACCTGATTTTGTTGAATTGCAATTTGTGGTCCCCTTCAGCTTTTCAAGCACCATGTAGCTTTGTTAAAGATGGGCAGATCCAGATTGTGTTCTTCTGTTCCATCCCATATTGTAGCAGTGTTGATCTTCAATTGATTACAGGTGGTTGCATTTGGTGTCAATGGTGAAATCAAGCGTTTTGAGGCTTGTTGTTCTACAAAGCCACCTGAGATCCCTTTTGAGACTCACCTTGAAGTTGAGAGGGAGGCACGGTTTTTGGGCACACCTGAAAATGTAGCAGTAGGATTGAGTGGGAATCTTCAAGGGATACTGAGTGGGAACATACGTGTGAAGCGAGAGGTCAGTGATTCGGTACACACAACCTTCAAGGTACGATGATCTGCCTCAGAAACACAGATGGCTAGCTGCACATTGTTCTTGTTATCAGAGTTTCTTGCTGAGTTTTCAGCAGTTTAACATCATGCTAACTGTGGAGTAGCCTCTGTATCAAACAGGGCAACACTTTTTGTTCAATTCTATCCCAAGCGGATAGAAACCAACATGTTCAGTTTATGGGCTTGAACATGTTGTGAGCCAGTTTAACCTAACCAACATACCTTGCAATGGAGGATTTGGTATAAGTCAAGAGGTCTGTTTTAAATTTTGCCAGATTGTTTGAAATAAAGCTGATATAGGTCTGAGTGCATTCTTAGGTACGTGATTTAGGCAAAGTTGTAAGTGCGGCATGGGCAAGGAAAGGAGAGTCCATATCTGGGACAAACGAGGGTACTGCTTCAAGAGCGTTGGTGAGAACAGGGGTGAGGGTAGTCTCTGAGTCTAGGGAAGGGGAAGCAGGTCCATCTCAGGCAAATGGTAACAGAGCAGGAGCCAGGTCACCAATTGAGGCTAATCCCAGTTCTACTACCCAAGAAGTGAGTAGGAGGCATGGTAATGGGGCTGCTAATGGGGCATCTGTTAGGTCAGCTGATCTAAGCCTCCGTCACCACTTCCATGGAAGTAGTAGGATAGAACACAATAAGCACCTCATCAGTTTGGTCATGGAGGACAGAGCAGAATTACCTGCAGGAGCACAGCTGCCATTGCTGTCCGAAGTGGCTCCAAGGTCATCAAGGGAGTGGGACAGCAGTAAGCATGGCTCACATGTACGAGGGGCTCAACCAGTACAAGTAGCAAGGCCAGAAGGAGAGAGGCTTCCTCGAGAAGATATGGAACCTGCCCAAGGGGTGACGAGACTTGGTGTGGAAGTGGCACTTGGGAGTGTTCGTCAGTTTCAGGATAGCCAGAGGGCAGGGCAACCGGCTGCTGCAGAGAATGTAGATAGTGGCCAAGGGCCTGAAGGTACAGATGACAACCCCCAGATAGGACTGAAACATGACATGCACGATTTTGAGAAGTTCTTGCCAGCAGGGAGGGTGAACAATTGTGGAGATTCCTCAGGATCAACAAGTGTGCTAGGTAAGGAAATAGTGCCCTTCGGATGTTTTGGTGCAGGTGCTGAAGTTGCTGCAGGGCTGCAATCAATGCAAAACAAAGTTGAGATTTGCAGCAGTAAGGCAGCTTCAGAAGAAAATGGTTATGCATCAACAGCAGCAGAGGCTTTCCATGTGAGAAAGGCAGTTCAAATGACCACAGGTGGTCTGGCTGCAAAAGAGGAGTTGTCAGATGGTCAGCTAGAAGCAGCATTATTGCACAGCACAGACAAGGGACCAAAATCAGAGAAGTACGGGGAGTTGGAAATTGCTGTCACAGAGAGCCAGCAACTGGGAGGCCCCCTGAATGGATCAGAGAGGGTGTTTGAGCAGTGTGTTAGGACAATAAGGTGGCTGGAGCGAGAGGGTCACTTGAAGGCAGAATTTCGTAGGAGTTTCTTCACGTGGCTGAGTTTGCGTGCCACAGAGGCTGAAAGAAAAGTAGTTCATATCGTTATGGAAAACATGCTTGATGACCCAGTTGCCCTTGCAGCCCAGTTACTGGACACTTTTGAAGAAATCAGTGCTCCAAAACGGCTGAAGGTGCGGCATTGAAGCCTCCTTAGAGAAGTGTGTTTTTTTTGAGGGTTAAGGAATGATTTTTTTTGTTGTTTATGGCAGTAGTGTAGAAAGTTGTGTCTGAATGAAGGATTATCCTCAAAATCAGCTGCAACAATTCATGACTTGTGATTATATTGACCCAACTGGTCCTGCAATAGAAACTAAACACCCCAGATTGGGAGAAAGCCTGCATTTGACAATCAAGAAAACCGGGGGAGAATTCAAAACAAGCCTTGGCCAGCAGTAGTGTACTTACAGTTTTGGAGATCCCACTTAGAAACAGCAAGTGTAAGACTTGAATGATTGATAATCTGTCCAGATATTTCTTCTCACTGACACCAAATGAAACAAGTGAAGTTGCGCTGGTGTGACACTGAGGGACAGACCGGATTCAGGCTGGATCTATATTTCACCAATCCGCTACACAAGGCAGAAATTGCAGGTAAGTGTCTGGGCTTTCCTGGAGTTGGATTGTGAACCAGTTGAAAGCATTTGAGCTGGTGGAGTATCTAGTCTGTCTAGGAATGGAATTTTGGCAAATACTTTCTTCACAAATAGTCCCAGAGAGTCCCAGTGGGGGGAACTGTCTACAGTGTCCTTGTGAAGAAGGGCTGGAGTGAACCAGCATCCCACCAATGCACCAGTTGGTGATTCTGTCCATAAGATGGGCTGCAATTTTTCATCCAGCTGCTGACCCTGCGGTAACCAACATTGTACCTCAGTCAAGTGTTAACCAACGTTTTCGCAAGCCTTTGTTAGTTGCTGACCTTTGGCTTTTTATTTTTGGGCCATTTTTTTCCCAATCCTGCCCTTCATACTACCCTCACCTAGATACCTTGCTGACCTACATCTTGGCCCAACCTACCAAGTAACAGCCACCCCCCTTCAACTACATACGCACACTTTTTTATCGTTTCTTGGCTAAACTTATATGTTTTGACAAAAAGTCTCTTTTTTCTTGGCTTTACCTCTTGACAAAAAGATTGTTTTTCCTTGGTTAAACTTTTATTTCCTACACAAAAACCTCTTTATTTCTTGGCAGAATTTTTTATATTTCATTGGCTAAAACTTTACCTCTTGATAACATCATATTCTTCTTTTGGATAAATTTTTACCTTTCAATGAAACTCTCTATTTGGTTTTAGTTAAACATTTATTTCTTGACAAAGTTTTTGTATTTTTTAACTAAATATTTTCATGAAACCTTTTATCTTTTTTTTGGTTAAACATCTACCTTTCAACGAAACCTTTCTATCTGTTCTTGATTAAACCTCCATCTTTTAGTAGCACTTTTATTTCTTCCTAGTTTAACCTCTCTTTCTTTACAAAACTTTTTTAGTTTTTTAGTTAAATCATTATTTTTTAACAAAACTTCTTTACTTCTTTGCTAATTTTTTACTTCTTGACAAAGTTTTTCAATTTTTTAACTAAATTTTTATTTTTTTTAGTTAAACCTTTACTTTTTGACAAAACCTAAGTACCCAAATTTTCCCCTATATCGTAGGGGTTTTACAAAACATTATATAAATATTGCTTAAGAATCTTAAGTTTTAGCAATGTAAATGTGAAATTTTAATGCAGCAACAAAATATCATTTTAAGACCCAAGACAAAAAGGTTTATTAAAACTCAAAATTATTTTATATAGATCTAGATGTCATATGGATCATGTCTTCACATGTAAACCCTAGTGTTTATGTACATGATAAGTGGATGGAAATTTTTAAATTGACAGAACCATGTAAAAATATGTTCACTAAATACAATCCTACCCACACCTTAATCCTTATCCAAAGGAGATCCTTTTTTTAAGCTATGGTTCACATTGCCCATCCCATGTGTTTGGTGATAGGTTGATGTCACCTTTATTGCATTCTTCACATGCTTGTGTACATAGATGTGATGATATGCAAGCTAACAATGAACCACAATTGCTATGAACTCATCATTATTGGTCCCATAAAGTTTTCATTAGAAAAACAAACCACATTTAACATGGGCTTTTTGAAAAAACCCTAAACCCAACAAATAAAAAGAAGGGTATACCATCTATGAATCAATTCAAATTCATGGAAATTTATGACCATGTTAATTTCTCATATCCAAGTTGTTTTGTTGGATTTTTACTCACAATATGTGCCATCCCATGGCATTTTTAGCCTTTTCAAATGTACACATTGATTGGTGTGAATGAGGGTTTAGATGTCCTCATCCTTTTCAATGTATGTGTAGGCATTGCATGGGATGCTCTCAATGCCCCAAAAGTGAATGCCCAAGACCTGCAAAATTTGATTTGAACTTAATCACATCAAAGGGGGTTTTCACATTTCAGATTTTCCTTTTTCAAGTGATTAAAGGTGATCCCATTTCACATGGACCTTTGTGCGAGTTTAAACCACCTTTTGGTCATTCCATTGTTAAATCATATGCACATCACTTAATGTGTGTGCATTAATTTGAACATGGTCTTGACAACAAAGCCCTTTTCACAAGTCAAAAAATGAATAAATTCGGTTCTTTCTACCACAAGGTTGTACATCTTCTTTAGGTGTTCGGTGAGCAACCACTTTGTCGCATATGTAATGGAACACATGCTGATTTTGCACATTCACTTTGACCCCACAATAGCTAAATCTCTTCAAGTAATTTTGGGTGTTTGAGGGCTTCATTTGTTTCTTTTGATTCCCCCCCTTGAATAGACAACTAAAATTGAAAATTAAAATAAATAAATAATAGAAAATGTAAATAAATAAATAAATAAAAAGTGAAATAAAGGATAAATAAATAAAAGGAAAAAAAATCCAAAAGAATGGATAACCCCCC
>Ga0209208_10011100_pt1 | contig 11581 bp, 9 predicted proteins | sample S1TSphfallax_3_FD_187694 | JGI IMG/M metagenome (GOLD analysis project Ga0209208, IMG submission 187694) | Host-associated microbial communities from peat moss isolated from Minnesota, USA - S1T2_Fd - Sphagnum fallax MG (SPAdes) (version 2) | ecosystem: Host-associated > Plants > Peat moss >...
GAGATTTTGAGCACAACCACTTTAGGGATCCTAGAGACGAAAGGACAAAACCGTTGGTTAAAAATAGTTACTTATGAGTATATGAAGCAGAGGGCTCCCAACCCTCCTCCGTCCCCCCCAACTTTTTTTTATTTATATCCAAGGGGTTCAAAACTTGAACGCGTGCTCACGAGGTAGTGGCCCGTGAATAGAGTTGTATTTACACTTTTCTGTCAGAAAAAGGGCGAGCTAGTGATCGGCCGGTGATAAAGTTTCTGGACGGTGGTTGTTTTTGCACCCACCCTCCAATATTGTTCATAAAGCCATAGTTTAAATTCTAAGAAGAATCGCGAGTTTTGAGAGAGAAATTCGCTAAATGGTTAGTGTGACCCAGCACCCACAAATGTGGCCTCCCCCTCCCTTTTCTCATTTTGAGTTCATTCAATTCGATGAACCCCCAAATTCAATTATTGACAGTTTGGGATGGGCATGAACAACCGCGGAATTCATTCATGAGATTTAATTGGAAGAAGTTTGAACTATTCTATTTCTTTCTTTGGGCCAAAACAAATTTTGGGTCTTTGTTTTTTTGGTGTTTTTCCATCAACCCATCCTTTTTAGGAAGGATTTTAGCCTAAGCCAAAAATGATGACCAAGTTTTAGGAATAGAAATTTTTTGTGCACCCAATAAGAAGGCTCAAACACAGACTTAGGAGGACCCACATTTTTTTTCCCCCTTTGGGAGGGAATGGGGTTGAGATTTTTTCTGGATGTTTTCGAACCGTTCCTTGTATCTTCTCTATGGTTCCTAATGAAGCTCCTATTGTGTGTTCCCCAAGCTGTTCCCAGTAGCATCACACTTTATCACATTTTTTTAACCCCAAAAAAAAATTGTGCCATTGTAATTTATATAGATAGACCAAAAAGGAAAGGTGATATAATCTTTTTATTTTAGGAGTGTCCATAGTGTGAGTGTTAACTCACCCCCACAACTAATCAATAAATCAAACAATAGGAACCCCCCATTTTTGAAGAAACATGTTGTATAAGGGATGTTCCCGTATGAGTGCGTTCTCATGAGTGAGGGGCACCCAAAGGTGTGAGCTCAAGGGTGTTCAACACAAGTATGGGAACCACCCCTTACGGAAACAAAATAACTCTCCTTTTATTTCCTCTCATTTTTGTAGAAAAAAAAAAAATTTCCATGGGAACATGGGAATGTATGAAATTGGGGGAGTTCCCTTAGCATAACACCCTAGGGGTTTTGTGCTGGGGGAGAGATCCCTCAAAATACCAAGTAGAAATAAAAAGGGAGGCGTTCATGTTCTAAGTGAGTGAAAGAAGACGATGCTATTGGGGCCAAGATTGGGAACCTATTTTTTAATCAGTTGTTACTTCGTTCCTTCCTTCATTTTGTCGAGATCCAGATCAGAAATGCTTTCAATCGAATGTTGGAATGTTTGGAAGTTGGTCATATTTCAGTTCATGACAGATTTTTTATGTTCTATTTCCAAACTTGTGTGTCCCCCCTTCCTCTCCCCTCCCCCCCAACAGCCCCCCCAACTCTTGGGGAGATATCTATCTATCTATCTACGATCTCTATCTAAAGGTGCTCATGTTCAAACAAATGCTAACTTTTTGAATGGAAAATGCGCAAGTTGTGGAATGGGTAATAATAATGGGTAGGCAATAATATAACACCTTAGCCTTATATCATGGAATCTGACCACTCCAAAAAAAGAAAAAAGAAAATAAATCGCAATAATTTCACTCCAACTACCTATCACAATTGTGATGTCACAAATCAAGTATCTAATAGAGAACTTTTTTAAGTGATGAGATAACTACCCTTTTCAAATCAATCGATCAGAATGAATATGTGAAAATTGAGTTGTAAGAGTAGTGTCACCTATGCTCAGAATGTGGATGGCCCTCCATGGGTATGGCCCTCCACGAGTATTTCTCACATCCAAGATTAGTTATTTTACTTTTTCCCAACATCACCCATAAAAACTAAAGCTGGGACTGCATATGGTACGAGACTACTAAAAAGCAACCCAATTGGACCAATCAAACCATCTAGCCAATCAAAATTTCTCACATCCAAGATTAGTTATTTACTTTTTCCCAACCTCGCCCATAAAACTAAAAGCTGGGACCGCATACGGTAAGAGACTACTAATAGCAACCCAATTGGACCAATCAAACCATCTAGCCAATCAACATTTCTCACATCCAAGATTAGTTAGTTACTTTTTTTCCCATCCTCACCCATAAAACTAAAACTAAAACTGAGACTGTACACAGTGCCAGACTGCTAATAGCAACCCACTTGGATCAATCAAACGATCTAGGCAATCAATAGCAGAGGTGTTGGCTTTGCTGTGCTTTTTGGCAGCCTGCAAAAAAATGTTGGACCAAAACCATTTTGCTGAACGAAACTGGCATGTTTGGACTGTTCGTGATCCAAAATTTGCTGTTCAGTGCACTAGTGGAGTTTCTCTAACATTTTATTTTATTTCCTTTTGGTGGGTGCGAAGGTGAGAAGGGGGGGGGTTAGACATCAAACTGCAGATGCCCCCAATTGATGAAAGATTTATGGTGAGTCCATTAATGGTCCATTAATGGGAGTTGGAGTTATGGCTTTGTGACCTGGAAACTGCATCAGTATATGTTTCTATTCTCGCAGAAGATATTTTGTTGCAACTTTATAGGGGCGAGGAAGTTGGGTTTTGAAGCAAGTTTTGCAATTGACGATGAGTACAAGGAATTGGGGGGTATATTGGCTGGCTGGCTGTTTTCTTTGGCCAACTTTCCACAGAGAATCACTCATCACAGAGAATCAACTGCACAAGTCGTGAGCATATATATTTGTATAATATGGGGACTTATTGATGTCCAAAGTTGAATTGGAAACAGCAATGCTCAACTGCACTTTATTAGTATAAAAAAATTAATTTGGTTGCAACTTTTGACTAAGTTAGCATTAACAATTTTTGGACTCAACAAAAAACCATGGAAAAAAAAGATAAATAATTAAATAAATAATTAAATAAATAAGCAAAGCACATGTATGGTCTGGCAATCTTGATTTGATGAGTTTTTGTCTCTGCTTTTACATATCTTCTGGGTGGCAGAAGATAATGAAATCTATCTATAGGTACATGTATTGAATTCCAAAAGGTTTGATTTTCATGATTCAAAGACAGAGCCTTAAATTTTTTTTTTTTAAAACATCTTTTCTGGCTGAACGGCAAACAGACTAAAATACTTACTGTGGGACACACTGACATTGAGCTATACAAACAAATTAAAGCCTAAAATAATACTTAAGATACTTTTTGACATGTTCAATACTCTAGAACAGATCTAGCAATGACATTCCATAGTAGAGTACTGAAAGCAATATGTTTTTTCAACAAATTTATATAGATATATGGAAAATTTTGTTTAACTAGTGAAAAAATTTGATTAATCTTTGTATTTTGTGGGGAATTTTTTTTCCAAAATTGAAAAAGAAAACCCTGGAGGAAAGATCTAATAAATAGTAAAATTATTGACTTTTAGTTTGACTAGTTTAATAATATACTAGAAGAGTTATTAGTGATTATATTTACTTTTGAGAGAGAGAGAGAGAGAGATAACTAACCCAAAGTAACTCAAAGTTAAAACATCTTGACTGTGGTAGGTGTCTCTCAACTCTTTTCAACTGAACAAGTAGTGACACTTAGACTTAAGTTTCATTTGAAAACATGTTTGCCACATTTTGTCACCTCCAATGAAGACTCACCACATCTGAAAATTTGCTAAAAACCTAACATTAGTATGCAGAATGGCAGCCCACATAACCGCGCCTCCCCCCCAACTAATTTCCCTCTCAATGTGTTTTGGGTCAATTTTGTGATGTAGCCAAAGTGGTGATCATCGATAGGAAGATTTAGCCAAATTTGGCTACAAGCTCTCTCTCTCTCTCTATGTATATATAACGTTTTATATTTTTGGCTACCTACTTGAACAATGTATAAAAAATCTGAATTTTTTTTTAATAATTTGGTCAAATTTTTGCTACTGAAAATCTCACAAAACTTGATTTTAGCACCTTTAGTTTTTAATTAGGCTCTTCATGTATAGCCAGTGAGAAAAAGGTTGCTTCCCTCATCCCCAAACCCCCCTTGGAGGGGGGAAAAAAAAAGAAAAAAAAAGAGGAAGAAAAAAAAAACCCCAATCTCACATTCCTTCTCCAGCTCCCCCTCAAAGGCCCAAAATTTGACAATTTATAACTAGGTGGAGCTTTAAATCTCACAACAAAATTGTTCCCATACCTAATACCTATATGGTGGGAATTGAGGAAAAAAAAAGGACCCCAATTTAATACGCCACTTCCCAGGGGGGTCCAGTACCACTAGTACCACTAGCCATCATGGTTGAAAATTGCTTGTAAATTATTAAATCCTAAATAAATTTTCCTCACCTGATTAAGGGCTGTAATTAAGAAGCATAACTAAGTTCCCACCAATTTCTCCAAACAACAACAAGCACAACCAGAGGGTCTAGGGTAGACGGGCCGGTGACCGAACACTTAAGCGCTCAGGTCAGGTCAGATCAAGGCGAGGGCTCCATTGTTTCTGGTGTACTTGAAAAAAAAACTTGAACCCCTCCTCTTGACGCATCTCACACACTAACAAATAGTTGACAACGGATTCGAAATGAGAAAGTTACTGTCTCTAATGTGAAGGGTTAAGAACTCATAAAAACAAACAAACCACCAAACATTAGTACTAAGGTCAGTTTTTGAACACTCAAAAAATTTCTGCAACCCAAAAAAAAATCAAATTTGCTCAAATCATACCCCACAAAATTGTGCGCCCCACCCCCCCCTTCCCGGCCCCGTCAGGAAAATAAAAAAAGAAAAACAGTCACCATAAGAATTTGGTTCCAAATTGCTCCAAATTGTCCAGAAAAGTCGTTCAAAATTGTGCCAAAATTGTCCACAAAATTAAATTTTCAAAGTCTCCAGAAATTGCAGCAGCAGCACGCAAGAAGAAATTTGGCGCAGAAATTCCCTCGTTGTTGAAAACAACAAACAAACAAACAAACAAACAACAGCAGGAGCAGAAAGAAGAAGAAATTGTAATGTTGCAAAGTGTGGAGAAATGTGTAAACAAAATGTACTTATACAAGCAGAGAAGAAGAAGAAGAAGAAGAAAGCAATGGAGGTACTAGTATTGTCATTGTTGTGAAGTGATTTGGTTTGTTTTTCTTCTTTCTTTCTTTCTGTTGAGTTTTGTGTTGCGGCTGCTGCTGCTGATTCTTCTTGTATGAATCGATTGATGTTTAGGGAGTAATAATAACACTCACTTGATTTTGTTGTTCTTCTTTCTTTCTTCAAGGACGATGATGTGTTGTTGTTGTTGTATGCGTGCTCTTTTTCTTTTGTAAAATTGGTGATAATGATAATAATGCGACTAAGGGACTTGTTGTTGTTCTTTTTGTGAGCTACTAAAAGAGGTTTTGAAGAGCGTATGTGATTTTTTAGAGCCTTGAAACTCAAAGAAAGTGTCGAGAGAGAGAGAGATAGAGCGACAGAGATTCATCCGAATTCCAGCAAGTTCTAGGAGAGACACAAGCGAGAGAGCTAGAGAGTTGCTTCTTGTAGTAGTTGTAGGAGCACCAGCAAGAAGCAGGACGAGAACTGTTGAGGAGCAAAGATTTGTAAAAAGAGAGCCCAAAAAAATAGGAGTTGTATTGCTTATTGTCGTTGATTTTGCAATCATCTCGGAATAGTAGTACGAGAGAGAAAAAGATGGAAGGAGAACGGAGGCAGCAGCAGCTTCTGCTAGCGGGGGGAGATGAGGAGGAGATTTCAGATGTATTGTTACAAGACCTGGAAGATGGAGGAAGATACGAGGCTTGGGAAATGCAAGAAGATTGGGAAGTGGAGGAGGAAATTGTCGACGAGGTGGAGGAGGAGGAAAGTACTTCCCGACCTGCAAGCACAAGCGCCCAAAGCGTCAGTCCCTCCAGGTATTATCTTATTCTCCTCCCCTTCTTCATGCCTCGACTTCTTCTTCTTCTTCCTTCTGTCTAATCCCCTGTTTTGCTTTACATTTCATTCGGATTTCCATGCGATGCTGTTCTACTAGTCTGTTCAGTTGCGCACAAGATTTGGTGTGTACAGTAGTGGAGAGGCGAGAAGAAGAAGCCGCCGGAAGATTATTTACCCCTGGCGATTATGCGATGTCTTCAAACCTCGGTGATATCATCATCATCATTGCGGATTCAATCCCACTCTCTGATGATCATTCAGTCTTCCACAGTTTTATCACCAAAGAATATGTATCTACGATTGTCCTCCAGGAGCTTGTTGTGCGTATGTATGGTTGAAGACGATTGAACCAATGCTGAAGAAAGAAGGAATGAATGATCGTCGGGTAGATGTTGTTGCACATTTCTGCAACTTCCTGTTTGGAGAAGATGCTACAGGACACGTTTATGCAAAAGAAAAGTTGTGTATAATCTCTGGGATTCCACAAACATCCTAGAGATTGCTTGCTGACTGAACGCTCTTGTGCATTTTGAAGTGACAGCGAAGGTTATAGAGGAGGAGCCAGAGTCCAGGATGACTTCACATTTGACACCAACCTTGCTTCAATGCACACATACCTTGGAGGTAAGTTTTGTAAGCAGAAAGAAAGCAATTTTTGTCTGTGAAAGGTTTTCTTTCTTGCTTTGTCAAGCTGATTTGCTCGAGAACTGTAGTAGAAGAAGCTAGTCCAGATGAGAAGTAGTTGAGAGAGAGAGGGAGAGAGAGAGAGAGAGAGAGAGTTCAGGCAGATTTGACCTAGCAGCTGCAGATGAGTCACCATCTCCCATGGGATGATCATCTCCTTACAATCTCCAAGCCCATTTGTCCTCTCTCTTTCTTTTGTCAGCCTATTGCACCAATTTCAATTGTCAGGCCTGAGACAAGAAGAGCTATGACACAAGCAATTCAAGTGGTTTGATTTGAAAATTTTGCTACTGCTCCTGCTTGATTTGGATGATGCAGAGCAGGACTAGACAACCAGTAAGACGAAGACCTAATATGAGAGAGAGACAGAGAGAGACAGAGAGTCTTGTTGAAATGAAATGCTATGAATTCATAACTGTGAATTTGCTGTAACTGCTGCAGAGGTGGAAGATGTTGCCAGCAGTCACCCTTTGGCTCCTGGGGGAGCATTTTTGACATTGCCAATGTTTTATCTGGAGGGTATGTTGTCTTCTTCTGGATTTCAGAGGATCAAGAGGGGATTGCGTGTATGTTTTGTTGTCCTCATCCTTGGGACATAGTTTCTTAGTATCTGCTGAATGATTTGATCATCCATGTTTCAGAGCTCATTCTGTGTTTTAGATTTCTCAATTTTCTCATGAGAGTTATTTTGAACTCATGAGTCTCTTTTTAGTGTTCTGCTGAATGATCAAATCCATCACTCATGCTTTTAAGGTCTCATGAGTCTCAAGTGATTCTTTTCTTCAACAGGGATAGTGCTGTTTCCAGATGACACACTTCCACTCCGAGTGCTGCAACCAAGATTTAAGGTGGCTGTGGAACGTGCTATGCAGAATGAGGGTGCCCTCAATATACTTGGTGTGGTATGTAGCTTCTCAATTTTATCAAATGTACTCAGTGTTTGTTGAGAACATGACACAAACAATGAAACCTGACAAGCAAATAAGTGATAAGGTTATGGCTGATATCCTGGATGAGCAATCAGGGTTTAGGCTTGATGTGAGGATGGCATTGCACATGTGTGGATGCAGAAAATGCTGAGTAGGGGGTCCAGTCTGTGCAGAATTTTAATTCTCACCCACCACTGGTACACTTTAAAGGGTTTGATGAAGTGAATCCATGACTTTTTGTTCCTCCTGTCAATAGCTTTATGCTCCCATGAGGTGATTAGACTTCCTTTGGATCTTGTGGCAGATTCATGTACGAGCCAGTCCTCAAGATGGAGATGTGCCCAGCTTTGATGATCATGTCCATGTTGCAACTGTTGGGACCACAGCTGAGGTACATAGAGCTCAACTATGTTTAATTGGTTCTAGCAAGGTAATCTTGTGCGATGCTCAACATATGGTGTTTGCTATTGAGATATTTGGGAAGCTGGAAAGAGACACTTTAGGAAGACATTTATTCTAAGCTCCAGCAAAATTGTGTCTTCTTTGCCTTGTTGAGCAGATAAGACAGCTACGCCATCTTACTGATGGCTCAGTGAATGTTGTAACAAAGGGTCGGCAGCGCTTCCGTGTTTGGAAGGCTTGGACTGAAGCAGATGGCGCGGTACATATGCATCACCATCAATTCTTGTGTAATATTAACAGGAGGTCAGAGAGAGAGGGAGACAGACCCACAGTAAAGGTAGCATGTGTAGGGAATTGCATGTTGAGCACATGGTCTGTCAGCAGATTAGCCAGTTCTTAAGTTGCATCTGAATTTGGAGAAGGAAGTTCTCTCTTGGGCAAACCAGTGCACTTTGAAGGAAACAAAGCTGTGTTGAGCTTCAACCCCTCTTTGGTGCACACAACATTCCAACACTTGAAAGATTCTCAAAGTTTAACTTCTTCCCCTTCTGGTCATTTTAAGGCAATATATGCCATGGAAACTGAGAAACGCACTCTCTGGGACAGAGTTGCAAGGGTTCATTTAGAAGTTAGAGAGGTGTTTGAGAATTTTGGGATTTCAGTGTCTGTAGAGGGTGTGTTTGGTATGTTTGTCAAGTCAAGAGGTGTCTTAATAGAGATGCTCAACTGTCAGTTGGATATTTGCAGTTGTTTGCACAGGTTCAAATCCTTGATGAAGAGATCCCACTGCATATTCCACGAGATGCATTTGGGTCACTAGCCTCTCTCCCTGTATTTCATAGTGGTAAATATCCCCGAACTGCTGTTCCATCACCACCAAACTATGGATTGAGTGATGATGAGATTGCCTTCCAAGCCAGCAGTGATGTGGACATCTCAGAGCAATCTGAATCAGACTCTGGTCCAGAGGAGGAGAGGTTAATACAAAGGTGTGCCTTCCACTCAGAAAACATTGTCATGTGATTTTTGGAAAGAGTGGCAGATCCTCTTTGTATCCAGTAGGTTTTTTCTCATGCTGAATCATGGATTGCTTGCTTGAAATAGGCTGAAATTGCAATAAGTGATGGCTGCAACTCTTGATACACCATGCTAGGTTCTCATGAAGTGAAACATCACCATGTTGAACAGGTTTGAAAATGATGGAGATGAGCTTTTACATGTACTTGAGAGAGGGTTGGGAGAGGATGAAAGCAGTGAGGAAGAAGAGAGGTTGCGCTGGTGGTGGCGCAGGAGAAGGGTGCACAGGCATCATGTGGGAATGCAAGGTCCTGATGAAGATTTAGATAGGGTTGGGGAAGGAGGCCGAGGAAGGGTGGAGACTCAAGTAGAAGGAGCACATAATCTGGAACAGCTCTTGCCTCAAGAAGTGATCTCAGTAGGAGTAAACTGCAATGTAGCAGGGCTCAAAAGGCTGCGGGATGGAGGATGGGGTGGAGCTTCCAAGGCATGGGCAAGTGATGCTGCTCAATGGCAGAGAAGAGCCCAGCGCACAGCCTGGCCTCATTGGGTTTACCGCCAGTATGATGCTTTTGACCTAGCACGTAGAGCTGCTGGTGAGTAATCCTTTCAACTATGTTAGTGGTTAGGTGTATTGGAGATCCAATCTTTGGTTTTTCTGCCGCCTTTGGGCTCCAGAATTTCAAGATTCTGAATGATTGTTGATCGTTCCATTTGAATGATAGACATGTTGAGGCAAATGGCTGAGCTTCCACGCATGGAGGGGATGGTGCGAGCTCCTACTCTTCTCTCCTATTACATTGCAAGCAACATGCCACTTCAGGATGCTACCCGCCAGGAGCTTCTGGAAGTTGAGGGTACTGTACATCGGCTTCGCCGAGAGATTGAGCTTTTGGAATCTATGGATCAGCTTCAGTGCAAGGGCTGCTTGGTATGCTGTAACTACTGGCCAACATGTGTATGCAGTTCTCTTATGCACTTTGAAGTCAGTGTATTCTGTCTTCTAGAAATGAGGTGTAATGCAATGAAGAAATTGCTTTGAGAGAATCAGTTAGCAATTCCATTCTTCTTTCTATCTGCTCAAGTGCAATGGGGTTTGTGATAGTGTTCTTCAGCAGAAGTCTCATGAGTACCAGTTGCACATGTTTAGATCGCTCTGTATAGTGTTGTAACAAATTATGCTCTTCCTTGCAGGCTTTAATTGCAAGACGAAGTGACATGTTGGTCATGTCAGCAGACGGCCCAATCAGTGCCTATGTGAATGCACATGGCTACGTCCATGAGACCCTTACATTGTCCAAGGTTCGTGGTCTCAGATTGACAGGGGAACCTGAGACTGCGAACAGCTGGTTTCCTGGGTAGGTTTCCTTTCTGGCTCCTCAGGGGTGTTACCATACCTTGATTTCAGATCAGACTTGGGTTTGTGTGGGAATTTTTGTTTACAATTGCTAGTTCTGGCTAAATTTTTGCTGCAAATGAAAAAGCCAATATAAGATAGCTGTTCTTTAGTTGTACAAGATGAAGATGCGAGTTTACTCCTTGGTGCTGCTCAGGGAGGAATGTGAATCTGCTATGCCCAAGTAACTGAAGCTCTGTGTATTGATGCAGGTATGCATGGGTGCTGGCAGCATGCAGTACCTGCACTGAACATATGGGCTGGTGGTTTACTGCTGTTTCCAAGGAAACTCGACCAAGAGCATTTTGGGGAATTCGACGGTCACAACTGGCAGAGAATAGTTCATAGAGTTTAGGAGATGAGATTGAGAAGGGTGAGAGACTGATGAGATATCAGAGATGTAACTCGGATATGCTCATTCACAAGGGGGTTGAGTTGTTTGTGAGTGCCAGGCTTTTGGACCAAGCATGGCTGTGATTCTTGCTGACTGCTTTGTAGATGTACTTAGACAGTTTCAAGCACATTCCACCAAGCTACAGCAGCACCTTGGTTCCCCAAATAGTAGGTAACAATTTTGCTTTCTCTGAGGAAGTTCATTATTTATTCACACTTGTAGATCATCCAAAGGCTTATTGTTGTATACTTGGGGTCTATTAACGTTTTTTGCAGTCACATTTTTTACCTTTATTCAGCCTACTAGAAATGTTCTCTGGATGGCAATCCCGAGTTTAAGTTGTGCCTTTTGATTTTGTCCATCTGGAGTTATGCCCATGCGATCAGCCAGTTGTGGTGCCAGTTTTAGTTTTGGGTAGTCCTCTTGACTTCCTCTTTGCTTCAGAGAAGAAAGCTGGAATATATATGTATACGCTGATGCTGATTCCTTAAATTTGCTGAGGGTGATGTGTAGATTTGCCATGTTGGAGCCAAGTTGTGTGCGTGTTGTCCTACTGCAGAAAACGGCATTGATCTGGGGTTTTTAACCAATATATTCATGGACATAAGGTGTGCCCTCCAGATATACTAGGAGATATCTCCAAGCACTTCATGAGACTTCTAAATCACACTAATTAAGGTGCATTCACACTTGGTGTTAGGGACTCTAGTGTTGAGTCCTCTAACATCATGTTA
>Ga0209208_10011101_pt1 | contig 11580 bp, 4 predicted proteins | sample S1TSphfallax_3_FD_187694 | JGI IMG/M metagenome (GOLD analysis project Ga0209208, IMG submission 187694) | Host-associated microbial communities from peat moss isolated from Minnesota, USA - S1T2_Fd - Sphagnum fallax MG (SPAdes) (version 2) | ecosystem: Host-associated > Plants > Peat moss >...
AAACCTATAGATAATCCAAAGTTGAAGCAAGGAGGTTGCTTAGGAACAATTTGACAATTGATATCCCTTGAAATTGATATTTTATTTTGTAGTCCTACTTATTTGTGTGTAGGCTTGGAAGGTCAATAGTCAACATTGGATCCCATCATCACAATAGCATGGCAGTTCTCAGCATTCAACCTCTCCAGAAATAGGTGTCCACGCTCTGAGCTATCAAATTTACACAGATTAGTACCAAATTCTGGCAAATTCTTTTTTTTAAATTTGCAGACCCATTTTGATAATTTGGGAATTTTTTTAATTTTTTTTTGTTCTACTACAAAATGTGAGTGCAGTTCACTAGTGCCTGGTCACTAGACCAGTGAATTCACTATTTTTTCACTGGTCCCAATTCACTGCAACTAGTGAATTCATTCAAAATTTAGTGAAATCACTTGGCATACAAGGACATCTTTTCTTGTAATAATATAAACTCTAAGATTTGGCTGGTGACTTGCCATTTTCTTTACAATTCAGAATTTGTCCACTTACATTATCATCTATTTGAGCCATGATGATGTGATTTCAGCCACTTATCTCAGTCAAGAGGTTTTGATTTCATTGTGAAAAGAAGTCCTAAGTGGCACTCATGATCCTTCACTCACTTGTGTCAATTAGAATATTTTAGAGTCCAAAGCTGAGGGCATTACCAGAGTAAGGCAGAGACAATTGACCATGAACTTCCAATGTTCAAGGATTTAAAAAGAACTTGATGGAATCTCCAATCAAATTTCCAACCCCCAATTCTTTACATTTCAAGACTCATGAGTCTCAATTCTTAAAAGAATTTTTTTTTCCTTGGCAAGTCCAATTCCAAACTTAATTTGGTCCTACCAATATCCACAGCTCGAAACTAAATGACCTCCTATATCAACTACATACATGCCTAATGCCACCCCCTACCCCCACCCAAACCTCAAATGTGTTATTTGAAAAATTGTACACTTAATTTTTTTTCTTTCAAACTAACAAGATGTCTAACCTTAGTCCGAAAAAATAATAAATTTAATTTAATTTAAATTTAAAATTTGAAAAGATGAAAAACTGAAATTTGTATAAATTGAGTTTTAGGACCAATTCCAAGTCTAGGTCTGGTTCTAGCCAAAGGCCAATTCCAACTTCCAATTTCAATTTTGGATCCAAATTTGAATTTTTAAAATAAATTTAAAATTGATGGTTTAAAAAACTAGTAACCAGCCTAGAACAAAATAATACTACTAGAAACCCTCTTTGAGAACCTTTCAAGCTTTAAACTATTTCTTAGCCAAAGAACTAGTAATTATCACTTCCTATCAAAACCATTGAATTGAAACAACTTGTAGTTCTTTAGCAGCAAGAGAGAATTGATGGATTAAACATTGCCTAGGCAAATGCATGCTCTAACCTTAAATTTTGGGTACGTTAAAATGTTAACTCTTAGGTTCAATTCTCAAATCTAAAGGTTTAGGATAGCTAGGGTGTAAGTTAGGTAGGGTATAGGTCTAAGCTAATTAAGGTTAAGGTTCCAAATTAAAATTAAGGTTTCTTGCAATTGCTAATCAACATCAAATGCATGTCTTGTGGAGAGCACTAATGCCTAGCTTGAATAAAAGGCAAAAAACTCATACTTGAACTTCACATCATTTTTTTGTTTTAATTTTCACTTTGTTAAAACTCTCATTGTGAGTGTTTTTGTTTGTTTATCTCTCTCACTTCTTGGTCAATGTTTTTACACACATTGCTTGGTGCATTCTCTCATGTTATTCAATGTTCTTTTAGATCTCATTTGATTTCTCTCATTCCCTATTTGACAAACATAGTTCCCACAATTTTAACAAATAAGATAACTTAGGTGACCACATCAAAAAACACCTTTTGTAGTATAACAACCAATTCTCATTGGAATCAAAATTGGCCCCTTGATAATTGACCCTTGTAGAAAATATTTTAAATTTTGATTCTTGATAGGGTATCAAAAGGTAGTAAGGTTTGCATTTTTGCCCATGATGGTCTATTACTTATCACTTGAACAAGTACTATATCTAGTTTAATCAAGTTTTAAAGTTTTTATGATTTGGTCAAATTCCTAATATTTTAGTCTATTGTTGAACAAGTCATTGAGTTTTTCATTAATGAGCTTGTATCTATTAAAAGGGAAAGTTTTACTTCATCCATTCCCAACAAACAAAATAGTAATAAATTTTTCAAGTACCTATTCTATAAGCTAAGTAAAATTTTATGCTAATTAGGTGACTTGCCAGTGACATTAAAAAAATTCTCAAGTTTGCTGAGTAAAAAAGTTTAACTTCAATAACTAGTTTGTGAAAACGACCTTTGAAAATCAATTATTACTAAATTTGTGAAAACCAACACTTTGAGAACTATCTAGAACTTTATTTCTTCAATTTTTGAAACCCTCGTTGATTCTTTTAAAGTTGAAAATTAAGAAAATAGGGTGATTCTTAAAAGCTTTTTTGATAACTAAAATTGGTGGTTTTCAAAAACAAAATGGGAAACACCCAACATTGACTTAAACCATAAACATAAACCCCAAAACCCAAAAAGCTTTACAATTAAACCTAAACCTTCAAATTTCATCCTAAAAATCCATCCTTAATCCTAAAACCCTCAATCCAAACCCTAAAACCTCAAGGTTGTAATCCTACCACACTACATTTTTTTAATTCAATATAACATAGACTTAAGTTGGGTTAATCTTGTAATTTTATTTTTTTTTGTTATTCATCCCCTTTTCGGAATTCCATGTTGAAGTTTTACATTTTGGTCATGATTTTTTGGTACTTTGTACATAACATCAAAGTGGGCACAAAATGATAGATAGAAAACCAACAAGGTGTGGAAAGGGGGTAAGATTGAACATGACTTTAAAAGTAAATTTAATAGTTCAAATAATATTATAATCAATTATCTTTCATGTCATGCAAACCAAGATACCACAAGCATACTTTGTATTGATTAGTTGTGAAGACCCCCAAAGTTTAATTTGTTTCCTATTGTGATGGGCATAAAAAAAAAATTTGATCAAGCTTGGGATAATCCTAAAATAAATATATGGTAATCTCCTTGTTTTGGGTTGTTTATATATGTTATAAAAGCAAAACTTGGGACAAAGAATATGGGATACATTGAAGTGCTCTCAAGGCATGTTGGGGAACAAATTGGGAATTTGGGGAACGTGTTGCAAAATTAGTGGGAATTTAATGGGAATAATGAAAATCCAACAACCCCCACCCTCCCCAAAAGAAAAAGAACCAGGTCCATTGGGTGCATGTTGGCTCATCTCATTGGTTGTGAATAATTTCTATGCCTATTTTTCTTCCTTACCATTTTGGGCATAGGCTAATGGCAAGGGCATAAATTGTGGGACATAATCAAAACAATGATAGCTTTCACCCTAGTGAAGGTCCATTCACACTTAAATGTAATGACATGGTTAAATCAGAATTATGATAATATTTTTCACATATGGTGTTGTTGATGAATAAATAGGTGACATGTCTTGCTTGTGTGGCATGTTAACATAATGTTTAACAATAAATGATAAAAAAATGTTAAGAGCAAGGAGAAGTGATAAAATCTTGCTTAGATTGGGACTTTATTAATGGTGTTAAACTAAAATTTCATAAACTAATGTGATAACATATAACAACTTAACATTCCATTGTGAAACTTGTTGCATTATTATGAAGTTCTATCCTCCATCACCAAGAAACTCCACAACCTTTAGTACCACAAAACTTCACGATGACATGGCTTCAAACTTTAGTGCAAGTTGATAGGTAAGAGTTGCAAATTCTCATGCAAACACACAAATAATTTCACACTTTAGTGCAATTTTGAATGTAGGCAATTTGGTAGAACCACAAGTAGGTTCATAAACATGAACAAATGCAAGCTTGCATTCAAGCAAGCAAATTGTTGTTCAAGAAAATAGTTGAGGTGGCAAAAGTGCAAGGTGTACAAGTGGAGAAGCTTTGATTCCTCAATAACACCACCATAATTGATAACACAATGAAATTTTGGCACTCATTGCTTGCAAACATGTAAAACACATAGCATGGGAGGAACTCATCAATCCAAGATCACAAATGATACCTATAGGTTGTTATGCAATGTTGGGACAAATTGCCAAAGAGCTACCAAAAAAAATTATAATCAAAATTACAAGAAGGGAAACAATGTGTAAAGACAAGTGGAATGCACTCAATGTATTCAAACTATAAGAAGTTTGCTGATTATACAAAGGTGTTGGGAACCATACTTAATGTTGGGAATTTTTTGTTTAAAAGAAAAATAAATAAAAATTACCTTGTCAATTCAATTGAAAGTTATAATTCATTGAATCATTTCAAGGTGAAAAGGTTTTTTTGATGTTCCTTTACACACAAGGATGTGATTGTCAAAAGAAACAAATTTTCTAAAAATACCACTTGCAAAATAAACAAAAGGTGAAAATGATTTACAATCATAAGATAATGTCCTGGAATTTCAAGATCTAGTTCTAAACATTCACAATGTAGGAACTATAGGTTGCCACTTAATAACTCACTTTATTTTTCAACATATTTAGGGGATGATTTCCTAAATCAAAAGAATGTTCCATAATGATTACACAAATGCATGAAGTGATACCATTTTACAAGAACATTACTAGAAATTTTGTCTTTTGCAGCTAGTCACTATGCAACTGGCATGCAACTAGTTGTCATTTGCAACTATCTTGGTGATGTTTGCAACTATAAATTTGGTATTGTATAATTTTTCAGCCGTATGGTTGTGTGTGCAACTAAATGTGTACAACATGGACACATGTCATAAAAATAATGATCTAAACTTATACATATTTAAATAATTATACTTAATATATCTACATACGCTATGTATAATATGTGCCTTTAGTATTAAGGTTAACCCCATGCTAACTTAGGCTAACTTAAACTAATCTAGGTTAAAATAATCGTAGTTAAATTAACCTAGGCTAAATAAACAAAAAAGTTAAACTAACCATGGCTAAATTAATTAGGCTAAACTAATTATGGTTAAATTAAATTATGGCTAAATTAGATATTAAAATCTATTATAAATGTTCATAATTATCAATTAAATGTCTATTATAATGATAATGATAATCAATTATATATATATTCAATAGGTATTATATACATAAATTTTATTATTTATGTATATTAATTTAAATAGGCTACACGAATTAACCTACAAGTACAAAAACATTTTAAGTTAATTACTAGTTTAAGCTAGATAATAATGTTAAAATCGTATTTTAATTAAGTAATTATAATTATTAAAAAATATCTTACAATCATCTTTGAAGTGTAAAAGACAAGGAGTACTGAAAAATTAACAAGAAGAAAAACATGAAAAATAAGAAAAATAAGTTTTTTTTCAAGTTACAAAACATGTTTTTTTTTTCTTTGGACCCCTCCTACTTTCAAACTTCATAACTTTCTTATTTCTTATTCATTTTAAACGATTTAAAGTGCTATAGGAGCGCCAACTGAAGTTCTACAAATCATATTGTTATTGTAATAACAAAAAAACCAATATAAAAGGAAAATTTTGGGTGTTTAAGAATCGGCCTTTGTAGTGTTCAATGGTTTTTTTGAATTTCTGACCCCCTTTACTGTGGGGGACCATAACTTTTCATTTTTAATCCATTTTCAATGATTCTTATTGTGTTAGGTGCGCCAAAAGAAGGGCTTCAAGTTTTTTTGGGACACTAGAATCAACAGAACCCTCCCTTGGTTGCTATACTCTAATACATTAGTTGCATCTGATGTGCAACTAAGTTGGTTCAAGAGGTTTGCAATGGATTTTTTTATCCCATATCCTTTGGCTTTCAATTTTATTTAGCTCAGTATATAACTAGGAGCAATAACTTTGTTGTAACGAAACATCAAATGCCATCGGGGATGAATGAATTAAAAAAATTTGCCCTTTATGAAATGGTTAATTTTAAAAATAAAATTGGATTATTCTAATCTTATTTATATAGCCTAAACCAAGTTATGTTCAACCTACTTACATACCTAAGTAAGCCTATTTACGTAATAGGTTTTAATAATAACCTAACTAATTAGGCAACATGTGTCAACATCTTACTAGCCATAAATTGGACAATTTAAATATTACTATTCAATATTAAAAAATAGATGGGCCTTAATTTCCACATGTCACCATATAATTGGTGTTTTTTTAAATGGACACGTGTCAATTGGTCAATGAACGTTCCATGGTGTGCCACGTGTCATCATCTTAGTGGCATAAATTTTAATGATTGAAATTAATCCAATGAATTTTTTATTTTGAAAAAAAATTTAATTAATTAGTGACACGTGTCCACAAGCTAGTTGTCCAATTTTAAAACATGTGTCATATTTTTATTAGTTCCATTGTAGTTGCAAGGAGAGTTGCACATAAGGTGCAACTACATTTGGATTAGTATGTATGGATGAGCATGTATATTAACACTGTATATACATGTTGCATACGTAATGTCACATGCAACCAAATTTTAATTGTAAACGACAGTTGCAAAACCCAAAATTTATAGTAGTGGAAGTAGCTCACAAAAATTCAAGAAGGTTCAAAACATTTGATCAAATCAAATTCAATCCCTTTTGATTTGATTTGATTTCCATTTGATTTTTAGTTCAAATACATTATAAACATAACATGCATTCACCATTTTGAAAACAATGTCACAAAGTTGCAACAATTCAAAACAAAATATGTTTATGATTTTACATTAATCTATGATTTTTCAAGTATTGTTCCATTGTAATGCATTGGTTGACCTTAAAAATCTCACTGCATTACAATGTAAATTCAACATCATGTTTATTCACCTCATTACCTTGTACTTCTTGATCAAAGCTTCTCTTTTCCACAACTTTTTTGTTTTTTGGCAGATTTTTTACTTTTAATTGGAACATCAATTCATCAATGTTTTCATCTTTGCCATTCAAAATCATGTCTTGTAGCATGCAGCAAAAAATGACCACATCCAAAAAAAATAGGACATTTAGGTTTGACTTGATAAAATTCCTTACACATCTTTTTGAATATACCAAAATTGTTTTTTATTGTAATTCTTGCATGATACAAGCCTATTATAAATGCCTTGAATATAAAATGTCACATTCCAATTTGTTTGTATGGTATTATCAACCAAGGTAACAACGAGTATCCCTTGTCCTCAATTACATAAAGCTTGATGCCTTCATGCAAATTTCGTTCATGGAACAAATATCCCAATGCAGCATTTCAATAAATTAAAGATAATCATAACACTCTTGCATCAATTGTTGACCCCAATGCATTGAAATGCCAAATAATTGTTTCCTATGATCAATAATTGCTTACAACCACACACAATATGCCTTGGATTTGAAGGAATTATAATCACCTTCAAAAGGGACTTCTAATTTCTAAATATGAATCCATACAATGTTAATTGCCCTTGGATACTTGGCAAGCTTGATAGCTTGTTGAACCCCTCCATCGCCTACAACAAACTATGTCTTTCACCCCATCAAAGTTAGTTTTTGAAAAAATCATTCATGACATGTAAAAATTTGCACAACATCAAGTGAACTATGGATTTTTCAATTACAAAAAACTTGTTGCATTGTAAGTATTTAGATACATGTGCAAACTTGTATAATGAACATATCACTTTCATGTTCGTTAAAACAACACACATATATCTTATATCTTTCTTCATTTTGTGTTTCAATTTATGTGTTAATTGCCTCATTAAAAACTTTCCAATTGAGACATGTTCAATCCATTAGTTATCACTGCATTGCATCGTAAGAAATTAAGAAAACTAAATTGTCAACTTGGACTTCATTAAGTCACCTAGATCATGATTCAAAAGAAAATATGACACAAGATATTCTATAATTGTGAAAAACCAATGAATTCATCTTCTCAAACACAATTTTTGCATCATTATTCAATGAAAAAACCTCCAACTCACTTGTAGATTTCATATGCACATGACCAAGGTTCAACAAGTCTTATGTTGGATTATTTAAGTTAAAATAATCGAGCAAGAAGAGTCATTATAAAAAATCACAATGTTTTAAAAGGTTCAACTTGACTAAAGTATTCGCATCAATTAACGAAGAAGTCCACCTTGACTAGAAGCCTAAGGCACAACACACATTTGTTTTTGAGTAGTAATTTTGATTAAGGTGAACTTTTTGACCAAGTCTCAATTTGAGCATCTAGTCAACTGGGACCCCCCAAGAAGGCAATTGACATGGCAAGGGCCCAATCATATTGGCCTTGTTCAATTATCATTATGGTATGTTATTAATTCATGTATGGTCACATGATGATTACTTAGCCATGTGTGTTTATCATGAAAGCATTTGGTTTTTGCTAAACTATATGTTGTCACATGATATGCTACTTACCTACCTTACATTATGTACTTTATTTAAGACATACCTACCTAACCTATTTACTTACCCTACCTACTATACTTAAATACTTAACCTAACAACCTATCTACCTAGCTACCTTAGCCTTCCTTACCCTACTTACATACCTACCCTAACAACCTACCTATTTACAACCTACTACCCATGACCTACTTACCCTACCTATCTACCTTCTTTTGTTCAATCACACAATGAATGAAGTTTGAATAAGGAAAATCATAAATCAACATGTTTGAATTTGTTGTTGATTTATATTTTTCAGAAACCTTTTTTTGGGAAAATTTACAAATTGTATCAATTTTACTGAAGAGATCTTTGAATAAATTTTAACATTATGCTTTTATTTGCTTCATTTGAATAAGATTTGAAATTTAAAAAGGTGTGTCAATTTTGAGATTTCCTAATGCTTTCATAGTTAAGAACACAAGAAAAAGTAGGACATCTTTTATTAACAAAAGGTTGTGTAGCTTTATTGCAAAGAGATGTTCCATGAAACAAGGCAAAACATCAAGAGTCTCATTATGGAGATCAAACATGGTTAACAAAGAATTAAATTGAATAGTATAACAATCTAGTGACCAAAAAATCTAAAAGGAAATTAAAATGGCTGGGCAGTCACATATGGAATGCACACTGGAAGTTGAGATACTAAGCTCACATTCAACCAGAACTCCATCTGCTAAAATCCATCAAAGATCATAGTATATTGAAGCCTAAAATTACACTCCACAGTAGCTTCAATCAGAATTTGAAATTCCTGAGTATTTTGAACCTAGAGTCCTTCCCCCAAAAGGACATCAGTTCAAAATACTCAAACAGTGCTTCACATGTAATCTCAATTTTCTTAGTCCTCTAGAAGTTCTCCGCTGCTAATTACCTACACACAACTACAGAGAATCAATTGAAAAATAATCATATCTTTACTAGGTTGGTCTAAAAATCTTACTCTTACATCAAAGACAATACTTATGCAAGTGTTAAAGACAGATTGCGCACATAAAAGAACATCAGCTCCTTTTAGTTGTACAGACATAATCCAAGTCTCATCCTGGACTAGTCAAATTACCAACTCCATGTCAAGCATAAAGTTCCCAACACAAAAGATCCTAATGCAAAGACCAATCTAGAGGCGCAATCAAACATACATCAACTGGACACCTTATGTCCTTGTACTCTTAACCACCCTATCAATAATTTGAGCCCTAGCCTAGAGATATTGTGAAGTCGTCATAGAGAGTACAGTAAGAGGCAGACACAATTTTCTTCCATTTTTGAATCAACATTTCTTCATTTTTAGGGCAGCCTCCAATCCACATATCCTTCAAGAATTCAGGCCAATCATTCACCAACATGGCACGCCCGGCAATGTAAACAAGGTGTTTGCATATCCTCTTCATCACTTCTCGGTGCCCAGGAGTTTCTAAAGGAGCTTTGAAGAAGGCAATATCATTTGCAAGTACCTGCTGCTCTTGACTTGCCCTGACAGACGGTTCACACATGTCCACCCACAGGTCATTCCACACATGCGTATATAGCTCATCATCCCACTTGATTTTATGCCACTCACTCCTCATGAGTTCTCCAACTCGTGATAGGTTACTACCAAACTCCTTTTCTTGGCTCACATGTTCCAGTTGTTGTGACAATGCATTCAAATCCACATCTGTTATATTTTCAGAAAAATGTAATTTCCATGTCAACTGTAAGGCTACCACAATACTACTAGGTTCAAAACGATATACAATCGGAGAGAATTCCCATTTAATGAACTCCTGAATCTGACTCCATTCTTTGGCTGTGTGCTTCCAGGGACGAGGCAAATCCCCAGGAAGGTCAGAAAAATCTCTGAGCAGGAGATAGACAGGAGACCATTTCCACTCCTCATCTTCTACAGCACACTCTTGTATGAAGGCCCTATGACCCTCCATCTCCAATTGCTTCTGGTTCTTGGACCCTGCAGTAGAGCCATCTGTATTAGGAGTTTTGGTCCCTTCTTGAACACCCTCATGGGTATCCATATGATCTGTTTCACTGGTGGATAGCTACATTGTGGACTTCCTATGCTTGGAGGACTGCCATACATGATGACCATTCAGTTTCTTCTAATACTTGTCTGCATGCCCGTGGTGCAATCCAATTGCCACTTAGTGCACTTGATGATCTCATCAATAGCTATGGCCCTACCTTCTCAAAAGTTGGGCCAAACAATTCGGTCTGAATGGCCTCCTCAAGTGATGTCCACATTGCAATGGCATCATCATACACAAACCAATCTTCTGTGGATTGCACCTGCTATCCAATATTACATCGAGCCTCATGGGGATTAAAAAATAATAATTCAACAATTAAACTCAACAGTAACCCTTAACTTCAAACCCAACGCCTGAGCATACACTCATGAAGGTTGTGCAGAATGTGTTGCTCACAAGTTCAATAACAACAAGAATGAGTGAGGTGATAACCTTCTGAGTGCCACTCAAAAGGTAGCAGACCATCACCTTTCTCATGAATGGCCATGACTAGCTCCCTCTTAATCGAAAACATAACTAGTATTCTCATTCATGATACAACAAGCTTGTGAGTGTAAGCTTCATCTCACTTTAGTCTGCTTTTTCAAGAGCAGAATCCTGTATAGATCAGTTAGATCAGAATGAGGGAATTTCTACCCACAAGTTGTAACAACACATGAGGCTTTCGAAACATGTATGGAAGTCAAGACACTCCAAGCAACCACCTCATTGAGCATCCTAATTACTCTGCAAGCAGCCTCTGATGTCACATAAGATATAGGTGTGAATACACACCTAGAACATCGATCACAGGTGCAAATCATTATCTATTAACGAACACACTGCCCTGTAATATTTCGTAAGTGCTGCTGCCCAGCTGCCACTGAGGTGAGAAACCTGCTGTTACCAACAGCAGGGAGGCTGGTCAAAATACAATGATTGGTTCTGGTCTAACCCTATTCAGTTGGGTCTGATGAGCTTCTCTCACATAGTCTGTAATCAGTTCCATAACAACAAAAATACAATCTGCATGTAACATGCACAGTAATGTCTAAGAGCCA
>Ga0209208_10011102_pt1 | contig 11580 bp, 13 predicted proteins | sample S1TSphfallax_3_FD_187694 | JGI IMG/M metagenome (GOLD analysis project Ga0209208, IMG submission 187694) | Host-associated microbial communities from peat moss isolated from Minnesota, USA - S1T2_Fd - Sphagnum fallax MG (SPAdes) (version 2) | ecosystem: Host-associated > Plants > Peat moss >...
GCGAGGCAAGTCGAGAGGTGCAAACCGGGGGGAACGAACGTGGGCGGGCGGCGTTCCGGGGGGCGCCAAGGGTGGGTTTCGACGTGTTAGCGGAACCGCTATATTTGGGGGTGCCGATAAAATTGGGATCAGCTAGCGCCAAGTCATTAATCATTTTGAATGCAACACCACCCAATTTTAAGAGCTGAAATTTCTCTCCACCTCCTAATTCTAGATAGATCAAGTCCTCCAGTATAGACTTCTTTCTCTCTCTATTCTTTAAATTAATTAATTAATTAATTATTATACTGTTACAAGTCTGTGTAAAAATAAACCAAGTTTTTAGATCATCTAGACTATTTATATTACATACATGTCTACTAGTGTAGCCTGTGCAGTTGGCGCAAGTGTGACCTAGTTACCCACTAATTTTTCCTTCCAATATTATTTCTTGTAATTTAATTAAATTTTTCAATGACAAAAAACTACTCAAAGTTCAGTATCTCCCACACTTCAGGTCAAAAAAATTCCAAATCACCTTCATTACACTCCTGCTGAGCAAGGGCTTTCCAAGAATACCAAGAGTTTTTAGCCCAAATTCCCCTTATAAATTTTTGTTTTGATTTAAATGAATTTGTTTTGATTTAAACCCTAGCTTTTGTTTTTAAAATGTGACTAGAACCAAGGTACCAAAGGTTAACCCAGAAGTTAACCACTAGTTTTGGTTCTATATGAAGTTCTCTTTTTGCAGCTTAGGAGGATTCAATATAAAGCTAGGACTCAGAACAAAATTTTCTTTTTCCTTTTTGTTTTTGTTTTTGAGCTTATTTTATGGTCTTCAAAAGACAATACTAGTCACACACTGAAAAGGTTTGATTTTGCCATTGAAACACCACTTTCAAAGTGCAATAACCTTACAGCATCCTCCACACTGTTGAATATATTATTATTGCTAGATAAATGTGTGTTTGTGTGTATCTCCACAATAATGACCCTACTGATTTTATTTCATTTGTTTGTATGTTGCAAATTACATCAGCAACAGGAGGACAATTTCAGGCATTCTTTGCAACACCCACCTGCCAGCAAATCCAAGGTTGAAATGAAGGACTGTGATTTTCAACCAAAAGTTAAGAGTTCATTCTAGATAAGCTCTTTGAAGGTAACCCTCTTCAGAGTTTAGGGTTTCAATCATTCCTCAGATTTTGGGCCAGCTGAAAGTTGTGTGATTCATTTGGGGTCATTTCTTCAGCCCAGGTTAGTTTTGTTGCTTTTCTTATTTGCTTTTGTGCTTTCCCATTTTGTTTCAATTCTCAACTAGTGAACCAGTTCATGTCTTGGAACTCATATATGAGCAACCATGGCTACCCAACCAGCAAGTTGGCAATGCGAAGAAATCAACTACTTAACTAACTTTCATGATATAGAGCATTGGGTTTATAGTAAAACTGCCAGACTTGGAGTGAACATTCAATGGACTTCCATTTGCAACCACAGACATGCACCCACATCTTGCCCAGGTTTTGAAATTCCACCACCAAATTCCACCAAACTATAAGAGTACAAGTTCGCATGACAAAGTCATAGCATTCAACATTGAAAGAATGAAAAAGTTGGAATGTAATTTGTTTCCCAGTCAAATGCACTCAGGAGGGAAAGTTTTCAAACTTTTGAGAAAAGGCTCCTGTAAGATTAAGAGATTTTGGTATCCACAGTAGCAGCTCATCCACAAGCTTACAAGTCATTGGGGGTTCTAAAACTGGAAGGAACTCCAGGAAAACAGCAAACCCTGCCAAGCAAATGAAGAGGCTGCCAGCTACACCTGGAGAAAGAGGGATCTTACAACAGGGTACCAATTGCAAGCACCCAGCTGTTTAGGGGCCCCCAACAAGAGTCTGCAATTCAACTGATCCAGGGATGCTCTTCTAACCTCATCTGGCAAAAAGCCCAATCATGATCTTAGCACCATTCTGGATTCACATCTGTAGTGACTACTACATCAACCCCAAATTCAGGAAAGCCTCTTCTTAGTTACTTAGCTCCAGATGGCCCTCTTCTTGGCTGGTCATCTGGTGCCCCAAGTGCATAACTTCAGGGTTATTGAGGGATCTGGTGTATCCAACTTGATAAGGTGCCAACCAGATTCTGTTAAAAAGCTACCACGAGCTCCTGCTTCACAAACATGAAATTACTTCAACTCTCTAAAATACAAACTCTTGTTCCAAACACTTGATAACCTGGTTACTGCACTCATCTGGGCAGAGCCGTAGCAATGCCTCACACTGTACTGAGAGCAGCCTGCTTACCTGGTTTTACTCCAGGGCAACTTCAGCCATCATTCCACTTAGAAGAGTAGTCCCAGGATTTGTCCCACCCACCGACTTCAACTGTCTGCTGTCCTCATAGAGCTTACTGACTACCTTCACACCTGCTTCTCTCAACAGAGTTCAATGAATAACTTCACACCATTATAGGGCTATCTGAGTTTTCTAAAAACTCCTAATTTTCGATTGCAGTTAACAACATCCACAGTGTGCTCCAGAGTTTTATGTAACATCTGATTAACTTCACAGATGCATCATTACCATGCACACTTGCCTTGAAACAAAAGATTGCTAGAGAAGCCTTTTCAACAGGACAAGGCCGGTAGAAAAAAAAGGTGACCAGGTCGATAACTTGGAAAAGATGAGTAACATATGGCAGCAGCACTCTGGTTCAAGGCTCTCAAATTTTGATCTCCAAAGACAACCCGTATTTGCATCATGTTCAGCCCTTTCTACTGACCTCGCCACTGCCAAAATCACCAGCAAGTTCCAAATTCCCAACACAAACTGGACTGCTCCTCCTCTTGCCACACAACAAATGCATTATAACACATGCTTGTCTAGTATGGTAGCCCATGTCATGCCCAGGGCTGGCCAGAATGCCCACTGCCCAAATCAAATATAATAATACCCAGGCCCACTTGGACTTATGTGAATAAGGCATAACTCCAAACACAAACTGGATTGCTCCTCTTTCCTGGCAAGAATGTATTGTAAAACATGCTCTTGCCTAGTATAGTGATCCATGTGATGCCCAGGCTTTTGCCACAATGCCAGCTGCCCAAATTAGATACCATCAAACCCAGGTCCATTGGACTTGTGTGGACAACACATAACAGTGCTATGTCCTTGACAACCTTGAAACAAAACTCTCAAACCTTCCATCCTCAAACTCCTGTCCCTAGTAAACTCAGAAATGTTTCAGAGCTTGTCAGCTGCCTGAGTATCATTTGAGTCCCTACTTTGAGGGTAAAATCAGTTCAAACATTTAACAAAGGGTGTCTCTGCTAGGAAAACCGGACTTCGATGGTCAGGTACTCCTATTATTCAAGGAGACCACAAGAACATTACGGACAGATGCCAGAGCTCTGTGTTAAAAAGTGATGTTACAAATACAGATGAACATTAACAAGAGTATGTTCCACCTGAAGCTCAAACCCAAACCAGAACTTTAAACTGAACCTAGAAATGACCTGTGCTGCATCTGCTTCTAGTGCTCATGTTCTGCACACATATTGACAAGGCATGCACAGAGATCCTAACTTTGTACCACTACCATGTAAAGTGAGTCTGCACAATTAAGCCCCAACTCCCCAATTCTCTGAAATCGACCTTCTGGAAGAACACAGTCCGTGCACCTCTCGTCTGGGTCCAACAGCTGGAACTTACAGACATCTACAGTGACAACCTCAACAAGGGGCAACACATTAGGTTGTTAATCTTAACTGATAAGCATTATTTTGTGTACTAAAAGGATGCCATTCTCAGCAACCGTTGATCACTTCCCCAGACCAGAGAAAAAGGGGGAAGATACACGTGTACTCAGAGACTTCGCTTGTGGAAAATAAAGACACGGCAAATCCATGCTGTTTCCTCCTACCTAGTCTTCTGCAAGTGCAGTATTGGAATCTGGTTTGAATGCATCAAAACCTACACAATACTGGACCATTGAAAAGGAAACCAAACAGATGGTTGCATTGCATGGGCACCTAAACGTACACTACTTCACACTGCCAGCATCATCTCTCTGTGCCAAAGGAAGCTCCACATGGACCAGAAAATAACTCTTTCCAGCATCACGGACATATTTCACATCACCATTCATGAGCTTTACAAGTTTGCGACACATACTTAACCCTAGCCCTTCTTGTGTCATCCCCCGGCCACGATCAAACATCTCATGAACAAGCTCCTCTGGCAGCCCTGATCCTGGATGTGTTACTCTGCACCCAGCATACCACATTTCCTTTAGCACCTGAATAACCCATAAATGTAGACAGTGATGAAATCTAGACCAAAAGTTGATAGTGAAAGACTGCAGATAAAAACACAGCCCTGCTCATTCAGATAGATATGTATTACATGATGGCCAGCATCAAGGAGCAACTAACCACCTAATAACTTAAAACCAAAAAAATCATGGGTTGAAGCTGCATCCCCAATATTGGAAGATGAAGCCTGCCTTCAGCTCATATGTCTACACTGCAGGAGTTGTCAGTATTTTGTCACATGGTCAAAGGAATAAAGTGATTGAAGCATGTACCTGAATTCTAGTTGCATGACATGGATGCCACCAGCTAGGCGCTTCCTTGTGGGGACCACCTTGATGCCAACCCAGCCCTCGGAAGAAGGGGTGAAACGCACTGCATTCAGCAAAAAATCTGCCAGTACCTGCTGTAATCGAACTTGGTCACCAAACAGGCACATGTTTTTTATCTCCCTTGGTGTCTCTCTAATGAGCTGAAGCCCCTTCTCCCTTGATGTGATCATACCTTGACTCACAACCGCATCCATCACAGTTCCCATTTCAAACTCTGTTGTCTCAAGTTCCAGATACCTGCCCCCATGCACACAACATGTTTATTTCTAGAGCCTTGATTATTTTATTACTCACATTTACAGACATTACCAGCCCCACAGAACATAGCTATGAGGTCACAGAGAAATCTACACAACAACAAAGTCGAAAGTAACGTGATAATGGATCAAGTCATAACCTTATGAGTGCTGCTCACAAAGTGTACAACCATCACCTTCATCACAAATGGCAGTGACAAGCTGCCATGACTATCCACTGACATCATTAGCTCCCAATGGCTGATGGGGTTGTAGATATATTATCTATAAAATAGCAGAGAAATCTCCAAAATACAACCTTCATCACGATTTCACTTATGAGCTGCCATAATTAGGGTGTGGATAAGTATATGATAATCCACCCAAAATGTCAGGCAAACCATTATACAAAATCTGTATCATGTTTCTGTCCCGTTTCTGGAAGCAACAGGAAGACCCAGTCATTATATCAGCTAGCACAAAAGAGATGTAGCTTATAAAAATAGTGAACAGTGTCCTCATTCAACCTGCAATAAAGCTGCAACACACTTGTGAGTGTAAGCTACAGTTCACTTTAACTGTACAAGCAAAGCATCTAAGCTGAAGGCATAGAGAGGCCTGCATAGAGGGCAGTGGTTGGGCTTGCCTGCACCCTGATGTTGTGCACTACTAGATCAGCAGCCAACACTATCAAAACTAACAAAGTCACCCATGTAGAAACAGGCACACAATCCACCAAAAAAATTCACACCACAGATGCAACTCTAGAGACAATCCTAACACAAAAAAGCTAAAACCCCTGTTTACACTGAACTAGGTGCCAACAACAAATAACAACAGAAAACTAATGTTCTCAGATAAATACATGATACTGAGCATATCCTTTAAGCACACCACTGGTGACTATTCAGATGTAGAACATCCACTAAAGCCACTGGAACACATATCTATGATCTTTGCAAAGAAATCTCCACAACAACAATTTGAAGGTAACACAACAATAAGTGCAGTCATAACCTTATGAGAGTTTTGCTCACAAAGTCTCAAACCATCACCTTCATCAGGCCCACAGGAACAGGATATTTCATATTGGATCCTAGAGACTAGCTCCTCCCTCCAAGATATATCAAAAGCTCTTTGTAACATAATAATGCAGACAATTGCACATCCTAAGGAGCTGCTTCTGAACTCCACATGGCAACCATCGATACATTCCCAAGTACCTTACATGAGTAGAAAAAATGTGTAAGTTATGAGAACTTCTCTATACTTGCAATTTAAGTCAACCTGAAAAGAATTGCAAGGTGACCCAATACAAGTGATATAGAGTCTTCAGATCCCACAAAATACCAGCAACCAGGAAAAAGGATCTAATCCTTAAGCACACAGAAATAACTGAGGAGCAGTTTAAACAATAGAGGATAATCACATGTGGATATTTAGGAACTTCAAGAGCAACAGGTATGGTCATGACAAGCTACCATAACATCCCCTGATGCCATCAGCTTCTGCCTCCAACATGCTGAGTTTCTGCCAAAAGACTGGGAGTAGCAGGAAGTGGGAACCATGATGTGGGCTAGCCAAACAAAACTAAACAGAGAAGGAGATAGCAAAGAAAGGGGAACATGGAAACAAAAAAAATTAAAAAGAACCAAACAAGGAGAGAGGAAGAGAACAGGAAAACAACACAAAGAACTTCAAGAGTATGATCCCTTTAAGACAAAGTGGACTCCCCAGTCAGAATAAGAAGCCCTCAAAATAATCATTTTGAACATTTGTAAAGGAGAAACATCCAACAGAACTATGTCCTTGTTAAGCAAACCTCTGCTACAAATGGAACCTTTAGGAGTGTCATTTGAGCTGAAAGCTGATCACTCTAAAACTGTAACAGTACACTCTCAAATTTCTCTTTTCATTTGCTAAACACAAAGAAAGTACATATAATCTGTTAGAATCCATACCAAAGTCTGGTTTCCTGAGGTTCTGTTACTAACTGTAAAGGCACTTTGTAATCAAGTCGATGTTACAACCCTGTCATGAATTCTCCATGACAAATGCAAGAAGCTCAAGCAATTATTTGTCCAAAGTGCATTGAGATGAGTGAACCATACTTGACCAGAACACTTATTATGTTGATGAAAACAAGAGACAATCTCATGTTAGATCCCATGGGAAAGGGAAAGAAGGGATTGTTGCTGTACCCATCTTCAATGCTCTCCAGGTCCATGTCATCTAGAATCTTCCTCAATTGCCGCTCACAGACAGCACTTGTTTCCACAAATTGTTTTTGGTCCTCTGACAAGTCTGTATCTTCCATCAGATTTCGTGTGAACATGATGCCATACAGAGGGTTCTTAATCTCCTGCCTAATGTAGGCCAGCTCCTTGAGCTTTGCGAATGCCACCTTCTCAGTTGCTCGTTGTACTGTCAATGCCTGCATGCATTTTACATGAATCAGCAAACCACAAATTCACCCTATCCAGAAAAGTGGACAAATATTCAACTTAGAAGTAATATAACACAAGACCAACCTGAAGTAGCTCCACACTTGCAATTTGCAAGAAGCAAAAAACACCAGTGATGACCCCATCAGCATCAGTTCTCTTGTTGGCTGTGAGAAGGGCTTCAACATATTTGCCATGCCGGTCAAAGAAAGAAAATGGAAACTTCTCTGAATCCTGGCCATCCATAGCACTGTTGAGCAATATCATGAACTTGGTCATTGAATCCTGCCCCTTTAGCCGGCAGCACATCATTTGCATACCAAAAATCTCACCAACAAGAATCTTACCAAGCACCTGCATCAAAATTTACCAAAACTTATTGTCTGCTCAGAATTACAATCACTCAGATGGAACAACAAATCTATGAGATTGCAGAGGAAACTCCACAAAAATACTTCAAACATAACACAGCAGGAATCGGTGCAGTCATAACCTTATGAGTGTCACTCACAAAGTGTCTGACCATCACCTTCATCATTAATAGCAGTGACAAGCTGCCATGACTCCCAACTGACCACATCAGCTCCCAACAGTGGGTGTCGATAAGTATATCATAATCCACACAAAATTCAGGCAAGCCATTATACAAACATCAAATGGAGCAGCAATTCGCAAGACTCAAAAACAGAATTAATTGAGCTGCCACATGCAGAGGAACCTGACTATATGCAAGCTTATGTAATAAACCAGGACAGATCACAAATCTGTCGTACGTAACTAACAGGAAAAGCACATTAACTGAGAGACATAATGGTGACATTTAGCATAGCCTATAGTCATGTGCATATAGGCTGGCTAATGAACTGGTGCATTGAGTACATCACATGGATGCACTGCAGTGTATCATCAACCAACATTTGCATCAAAATGTAAAAGAACAGTGAACAGTACCTCCTCTCTTTTCCATCCAGTGAGCTTCTCCATAGATGCATTCCACTCTGAACAGTAACCATACTCATCAGAACCGAAAATAGGTGGGATCAAAGGATTTGGATTTTGCACTATTGCTTTGTAGTCCCCCTGAATGCGAGTGAACTTGTCAAAGACCAATTTTTGGCCCGTCACATCTTGTCCCACAAAACAAACACCCACCACATTCTCTGTCACATCCCTACTTGAGCATGCATTAACAATCAAAATCACAGCTCCTTTGTCCTTTTGTGATCCAAACGTCCTTAGTTTAATCTCCACATTTTGCTCTTCCTCACCTGCAAGAAACCAACAACCAACTTGCAATTAGATTACAGAAACATAGTTGATTTAGTCAAATTGAGGGAAAATGAAGAGTAAAAGGATTGGATCTTTCATGCTTGACTGAAAACCTCAACTGCACCTGGCTCAAAGAGGATGGCAGGAAATCACGAGTGTGAACAAGAGGAGATATATGAAATGCAACCAGGAATAAAAACTGTACCTTGCAAGGCAAGATAAAGCAGGCGCTCAACAACTTCCACTGAGTCCTCTAGAATCAAATCCTTGACAAGAGACCGGTTCATAGCTTCCCCAACTGGCAGCCCTGTCAATTCTGCAACTTTAGCATTCCAGCCATTTATAAAACCACTTGAATCCACAGCCAGAATTGGTGCTGTTGCTGTCTCAATCAACCTAACCATCTCATTTGCTACTGTGCTGAGCTCATCCATGCCCTGCAGCTTAAGATCATTTAGGCGTGCATGAATCATAGTCTTAGTATCACTGTCATCAATATCCTGGAAAGAGCCTCGCAATATCAGCTGGAGTGAATGGATAGCATCCATTTCCACATCCTCCCAAGGTAAACTCCGACGCTTTACAACCTCCAAAAAGGCCTTAAATGAGGATCGTGGGTGCATTTTCCGCCCATCATCCCTTTCATCTGGGTCATGCTTTGCTCCTCCCCACTTTATTTCCTTTGCTGTGTGAGACCTGAACCAGAAAAGAAAGTCCTTTGGTGTGATTTTTGCAGCTGCCATCCCACACACAGCATCCCCAAGCAAAGCAGCTTGTGGATAGCCTGCATCTGCCAAACTATCTGTACTAAGACCTGTAGAATCCTTGTGGTACTCGAGCAACCAGTCTGCAATGTCTTTAATCTGTGCCTCTGTTGGAGTAATCCCAAGAAGCCAATACCTTCTGCCATAATACAATGCAGCACCATCACACTTTACCAGATCCATGATGTTGGGTGACTGTGAAACAATACCAATGGGTGCATCACGAAGAAGCATGTCACAAAGCAAAGTTTGAGTCCTCAGGATGTGCTTCTCTCTCAGCTGGGCAGAAAGCTCTACTTCCATGTTCAGCTGGAGCCCAAATACCTGCATCAGAAACTCACAGGCAGACCGGAGAGGAAATGGCACAGTCCGTGGCGATGTGTGATGACAGACAACCAAGCCCCATAGTTTGCGACCTTTCTGTTGGTACCCTCGCCCATTGATATCTTCATCAGGGTCATTGATGATCACTGCCATAACAAGTGATGCAACAGAGCCCATATTGCCCATATACTGTGCATGACATCCATGAGGAGCTCGAAGAGTAGAGCCTGCCAGACTCAATGGCTGCCGCAGATCCTTGTCTTGAATAACCTTCACTGGAGGTGCACAGCAGTCACCAATCATCCGAACTCTGTTTTTCATGAATAAGAACCTGGAAGCCTGTGGAATATCTGTGGCTGGATAGTGTAGACCTAAGTAAGGCTCCAGATCAGACCTGCGAATCTCAGCAAGGACCTCCCCGTGCTCATCTTCATGAAACTTGTAAGCCATAACTCGATCATAACCTGTCAATTCTCGAACTTCTTCAACCACAGTGTCACAGAGGTGCCCTATGTCACCACCTGGAAGAGACTGCAGCCTTGAAATTGCCTTTGCTGCTAACTTGTGAGATTGCAGAGCTCCAGCTGACGACATTATCACATCATTTTCATGCACTGGCTCGAAATCAATGACTAAAGCCCCATCGATGCGGTGCATGATCGCGTAGAATGGCTTTCCCGAGCTGTGAGAGTGCACTGAGATAGGGTTTAGCATGCTTACATCCACTGCCATAGCCGCCTTCTGTAATGCCGCGGCACTGGAGGGAGTGAACAAAGACCTGGCATCTGTACCTATCCCAAGAACATCCTGCTGTCCCACGCTCGGCACAGCTTGCGGCATCAGATCCAGCATCTCCGGTGCATTTTCCGAGTAAGCCACCACAGTAAAACCACCATCCTCTACCGCCAGCATGCACCCGAAAGTTTGCGTGAGCCCCCCACGCTGCATCCGCTGCAGATACGCCGTCACCGCCTGTGGCGGCACGCTCTCGCCCGTCGACTTGCTGGCATGGACGGACTTGGAGTAGTCAAAGGAGTCCCCGGAGTCCCCAGACTCCTCATACACGGCTTGCAGCCTCGCATCTGCCGTCGTCTGCGCCACTCGTACGCTGTGCTTCGACTTGGCAGAACTGCCAGACGAATACGTCAATTTGGTATTCGACATCATGCATACTCTCTCTCTCTCTCTCTCTCTCTCTCTCTCTCTCTCTCTCTCTCTCTCTCTCTCTCTCTCTCTCTCTCTCTCTCGGCTTCTTCGGCTTCTTCCGTCACCCTCACCCTCCTACTTCAAAACCCAGCTCTCGGACGCGCGTTAAGACTTATCACTCCAACCATCTGCACGAGACTCAAACCCTACAGCGCTTTTGTCACCAGACGATTGCGTTTCCTCCCCACCGCAACCAATCAAGCTCGCCCTCAAAAACCCATGAGCAAAAACCTCAATGCACAGACATCTAGCTCAACTGAAGCCGCGCCTGCGCGCGCGGCCCCCCCCCTCCAATAAGCACCTCCTCCTCCTCCTCCTCCTCCTCCTCCTCCTCTCTTTCTGACGCTACCAAAATGCTTCTTCTTCCGCATAGCAACCATCACGGGGGCATGCTCTACTCCGCCACTAATGCAAGAACAGCGTGACGCTAGGCTAGAGGCGAGCTGCAAGCCACAAAAATTCGCCGAGCGAGCGAGCAAGCCAGCCAGAGAATTGGGTCACTCCCACTTGCTGCACAGGGATGTGCAGGCGCCCATACCCACCAAAACGCGCAGCGCAACAAGCGTCACACGGATTTCCTGCGTGCGGTACGGGCTACGGGCTACGGGCTCGGCTACAAGAAGCTACAGACGGAGGAAGACCCTGCGGTTCCGGGGGTGACCCAGCTCTACATGGGGCCCATCTAGCAGATACTCACTCACTCACTCTTACGTG
>Ga0209208_10011103_pt1 | contig 11578 bp, 12 predicted proteins | sample S1TSphfallax_3_FD_187694 | JGI IMG/M metagenome (GOLD analysis project Ga0209208, IMG submission 187694) | Host-associated microbial communities from peat moss isolated from Minnesota, USA - S1T2_Fd - Sphagnum fallax MG (SPAdes) (version 2) | ecosystem: Host-associated > Plants > Peat moss >...
AAAAAAAAAAAAAGGTTTAAAAGAGGATTCTACCTTAAGTTAAACAACTACCATCCATGTCCAAATTACAAAAAATCTCCCTTTTGCCCCTTCTTAAAAGTTGAAATGACCATTCCATTTACTTTGCACAAATCCACAACATTGGGCAAAGCTACTACAAACTTCACAACACTAGCTTGAAGCTATGACACAACAAGCAAAACTTTTGAAACATAATGGGATGGGAGAAGAGAATAATTGTTTAGGTTGTAAAATCCACAAAATGAGTGATGCAACCATAGTTGCAAATGTATCAATGGCAATAAAATGGTAAAATGGATTATAGGGATCCCAACTATTAGTGAAGTAGACTTAAGCCATCACACTTCATGGAGTTCAACTATAAGTTGGTGAAAAACTTGCACTTTGTCATCAAGGTAATGGCGATGGCAACATGAACTATGAAACACACTAGCATTTGAATGGAAAGCATGAAACTATCAAAGGTGATGGATGTTAAGGTTTAAGAGTTATTAAGCAATGGGGTCACACCTTTGCACATTACAATGACAATTATTCTAGCAACATAGACACATGTTTTCATTACAAATTGATAACATGCCAATTCATCCAACCTTTGTTGATGGTAAATTAAAGTTCCGTTCTCCTATTGATTTCATTGTGTCTCTTTAACCAAAGGTGCAATTTGGCCATAAAATGTCTTTGAAAAAAAGTTGACTAACACCCGCCAACATGGTGGATGGTGTGTGGATGAGAAACATTGTCCTGTAACTAATGACGATGATTTGGAATGTACTAACCATCCATATGAATCCCTCATGAATTTATTGACCTAATAGCCACAAAATGTTTTATTTATTATTGACCTAGTAGCCACAAAATGTTTTATTTATCTACGTACATCATAATTACTCACATTCTCTACCGACTTACCCACTTACCTTGGTAGTGCTAAGGGAAAATGAGAGGGTTTACACCATAAGTCACCAACTTAGAACCTTGGTAACTTAGTTGTGGTTCATCCACAACTAAGTCATAAGAGGTTTCCAATGGATATAGTGCATTGGTGTGTGCAAATAATCTTTCAAGATTTTGCTTGAAGCTTTGGAAAGCTCTCATCTTTTGGATATTTGACCACTTCATGGCTCCCCCTTCCATGATATTGGGTTGAGGATTTTGCCATCTATGAATTAGATATTTACCAATTTTGGCAAGTTTTTAATTTTGTTAATAATCATTGGTTCTCGTTATCTCAAAAACCTAAAAGAATGGACAATTCTCATGAAAGAACTATGAAAGGACTTGATGATTTAATAGATGATTACTTTTTTTTTTCCCCCAAAAATTTGAGAACTATGGTTATATATATTAGAACAATTGATTTTTTGGGACAATTTTGTCATTTTTTCCAACCAAGAAGTTTGGGAGTATTTTGATTTTTTTGTTTCCTAATGTAATTTCGCCTAATCTTGATAAAATTTTGGAAGAAATTGCCAAAAAAATTATATCAAAAAATTGATTTTGGAGAGAATTTCTGATCGGAACCAATTCAATAACTGGCCAACACTGGTATTTACTATTTACGAAACAATCACAACCTTGGGGGTAATAACTAAGATACCAAGGAAGCCCCCATGTGTGCAAGTTTTCTGAAAAATAACATAATTTAATTTCTTCACAAAGAAAAAAAGAAATTAAAAAAAAATCACTTACTGAAAAGGAAAATAATCATTAAAAAAGATGGTAAAAAGAAGGTGGCTAAATGGGAGGTGCCTTTATTGGCAAAACCATTTTGAAAAAAGAGAGAAAGAGAGAGAGAAGGAGGTTTTCAAAAAATTACCAAAAAAAAAAGAGAAGGAAAAAAAACAAACAAAAAAACCAAAATTTGGCAAAATAGCTGGCAAAAAATAAAGAGACTCGCCAACAAAACCTATTAATAGGGTCGGTAGGAAATTGATAGGTAACAAACCCATCATAGTAGGACAGGGAGTAGGTAGGTAGGTAGATAGGTAGGTAGGTAGGTAGGTACCTTACCTACCTTATCAACAGCATCAGCTAGGCCAGCTACAATTTTGGGAAAAGAAACTAAAAATATATAATAAGTTAAGCAACAAAGGATTATGTGGCTGGCGAGAATCGAACCCCCGCCGTTCTCCAATACACAAGGTACCTAGTAGCAGTGTTTTTATTTAAAGGAAGTTTTGTTTGTAGAAAAAAGTGGCGATCATCCTTAGGAAGACTTAGCCAAATCTGGCTATAAACCAGAAATAAAGTATAAATCTTTAATCATCCTTCTATATTTTTGGCTTGCTCAATTGAAAAATCAAGTATACGTTTTTGACGAGTTTTTTTTTTTTTTTTTTTCTGGCGACTAAAAATTGCTAGAATCACTTCTTTTTCGAGTTTTTAATTTTTGATTTGGCTTTTTGGCGAATCGAGAGTGGTAGGTACCTATTACCTACCAGCCTAACCGTTAGGCTATGACCGTGGTTGCGGTGCGGAACCAGAGGTAGGGTTTGGCAGGCGGGGGGGGAGAGAGGCTGAGCTTCTCGTTCCGTCTGTTCTCTGCATTCGCACTCACGGAACTTCGCGTCCTTTCCGCGGCAATCACGATCTAAATTCGCAATCGATCCGCCGGGTTTGCCACAAGCTTTTGTACTCTAGGGAAATCTTTCTCGCGCAGAAAAAATCTGGGAAGAGACGGTGCAGTATTGGTCTTTTTTGATGCAAAGATAGTGTATCTGGGAGAAGAGGAGGGGGCAAAGAGAGAGAGAGAGAGAGAGAGGTTATCGGGGTTTGTCGCAGCTATGGGAGAGAGAGAGAGAGGTTATCGGGGTTTGTCGCAGCTATGGCAACGGCCTCTTTACCGCCAGGCTTCGGGGGGCCGCCGCTTATGGGGCTGCCTGCAGACCAAATGGAACAGAACAAACTACCACATGTTGTTCTTCAAAATCATCATCACCAAGCCAGAGTGAATAAGAAAGTCTCCTGGGCTGCAGGGGACAGACTGTGTCAGGTCATAAGATCTTTCTCCTCTATGTTTCCTCCTGCGACCTCTCTCCTCTTGTGATGTAGGTTTGTTTTTCTTTGTTTTGTTTTGTTTAGTTCGTTTTTTTTGGTTTCTGGTGATGCGATTCTCCTTCCTTCTTCGTAAGAGCAGTCTCCTTTTGTGACCGAGGATTCTTTCTGGGCCTCCTCTCCTCTCCCTCCCTCCCCCGTGAAAGTAAACATGGCGGATGTCCCCCGGGCGATGTCGGGCTGGATAAGGTCCTTCTCAGCATATCGGAATCTGGATCGCAACTACGGAGAAAAGAAAAGAGAAATAAACAGCTCCGTTCTTTGCAAGTGTAGGAAGCCGGAGATGTGAAACACTGCAAAGCTTGCCATTCGCCCCCCTTTAACAAGAAGAGATTCTTGAAGAAAATTGAACCACAATAATAATTGCAAGAAAATCAACAAAAATGAATCACAAGAATCTGCGACACACAACTACGGAGAAAAGAAAAGAGAAAAAAACAGCTCCGTTCTTTGCAAGTGTAGGAATCCGGAGATGTGAAACACTGCAAAGCTTGCCATTCGCCCCCCTTTAACAAGAAGAGATTCTTGAAGAAAATTGAAACCACAATAATAATTGCAAGAAAATCAACAAAAATGAATCACAAGAATCTGCGACACAAACAAGGAAAGAGATCTATTTTCCCAACGAATCTGCGTTACAGTTTGTAGGTTGTTTTTTCTAAGAGTGCTTCACTTGATTAGGGTTTCCTCTGTTTCTGGAGAAATCCTGTCTTGTGGTGGTCTCTTTGCATGTCCCAGAGTTTGCAAGTGTTTTTTCTAAGAGTGCCTCGCTGGATTAGGGTTTCCTCTGCTTCTGGAGAAATCATAATTTATTGTGGTCTCTTTCCATGTCCAGCTTGAATAGAAAATCCAGAGAGAATGTGTCTCCCTGTTGGATTCCAAAGGCCATCGCTATTGATTGTCACAGGCTTTTGTAGTTTTATGCTTGGCTGTTCCTTTTCTCAGAGCATAATATTGAGAGATCTGATTGATTTGTTTCTGAAGCAAAGTTGTGATCATCTGGTCTTTTTTATTTGTTTGTGGTTGCTTGTGAATGTTTGTGTTATGCATCTGAAGGTGGGGAGATGTGTCTGTGTGCTAGTTGCCTGAACAATATTTCAAGCTCTAGTCCAAAGAGAAACCCTAAGTTTCTGTGTCTAATATACACACCCAATGTGGATGCTAGAGCTTTGAAAAAGGTAGGTTGTTTGCCATCAGCCCATGAGTCTATCTATGTCTTTCAACTGGAATTACATTTGAAATTGAGCATGTCGATGAGTTACATGCTGTGCAAGCGGCACGTGGAGGTGCCTGCTCTGCTGCTTTGCTCGAGTCTGTGCTACTTTGCTTCAGTATCCATCTAAGACATGGTTTTAGATGAGATAAATGTTTGTATGTTTTGTATCTGAACATGAAATTAGTCTAGAAAGTAGTTCATCTACATTCAACATCTAGCAAAGATCTGATATTGGCCCCAGTAATCACTGTGCAAATGATTGTGACCCTATATGGTCTCTATCCAAGCATTCTTGGTGGAAGGATAACATGACCCAGGCACCCATCCAAGCGTGAGGAACAATGTAGAAGGGATTCCTTTGTAGTCTCATGAGTTAGCATCAAAGTTAAGTATTGTGATGAAGAACTCAGGATTAAGTAAGTGTGTGTGTGCACTTGTGTTTGGAATCAACTGTAGTCAACAACACCAACAATTGGCTTGAGATGAAGAGTATTTTTGCAATGTATGATATTGAAGTATGATAGTCCTTCATACTTGCCTTATCATTCTGTTAGCTGACACTTGGATCCGATCTGCAGAAAACTCATAGCAATATATCTTTTTGGTTATGGGAATGAAGCAGTAAACAAGAACTGGGAACTTCAGCCATTGAACAGGACACGCCAGTGCATCTCCATGGAACCCTAAGTGACTGTAGACATCTGTGCAGTGTCTTATATGTGGTGTACTGATTGTTCAGGACAGCAGACATGTGACTGTTGGAATAGTTTGGAAGGTAGATATAATCTGGGTGCAATGCTTGGAATTGTGAATGCAATATTCTGGTAATTGCAGTACTGTTATTACACAGTGGAACTGAAGGATTAGTATGCAGGTGCATGAAGATGTGCTGTGGCCACATTGTAGAATTCAGCTCAGGACTGAAGATAGTGACATTCTTCTGGAAAGCTTGCATGCATATGCTGATCCTGGTCAAAAGCAGTACATGTTTGTGATTGTGACCTGGAAGCCAAAACCAAGCATTTCATTTACCCAACAAACCTGTCACAAGTCTTTGACAGTTTGCATGTTTGTGCTTGTGACCTGGAAGCCAAAACCAAGCATTTCATTTACCCAACAAACCTGTCACAAGTCTTTGACAGTTTGAGTGGAAGTTTTGATAGAAAGATCTTCTTATCTCAGAAGCAACATAGCCTTTTGACTTGCAGAGATCAAACATTGCAGATTCTTGCTCATCATATCCTGCTTGGTTTGAACTTCCTCAATGAAATCTCACTAGTCATGTTGAGCATGAATAGGATGATATCTGAATACAACTGAGTACAGGTGGTTATTTTGTGCATGCTTCTTCTTCAAGTCCATAATGCTTTGATGGCTGCTCGGAAGAGCTTTGACTTCTTTCTCATTTGAAGTCATTCATCTGGCCATCTAAGTACCAGTGTTGCAACCTGTATTCAGAGTTGTGAGAGGAGCAGATTCTTCTTACTAAGACACTCAAACTTTTCTTGCTGTTTTTGTATCTGTTTTCTTGAATTGCTGCCCTCTTCTGTACAAAGAACTTGTCATTGAACCTACAGAACATTTGTTGTTTACTGTTGTTGATTCACAGGTGCGGCTATTTGCAGCTGAAGATGCACCTGATGTGTCTGGAACAGCCCATCAAGATCTTCTACAGGCAAAACAGACAAAGTTCATGCATGCAACAGTTCCCATATCACCAAGCGATCTTCCTCCTGGTTTTGGTGTTACAGCACCAATGAGTATGAGACCAGCAGTTGCAGATGTCATGCCATGGGTTCCTTGGCGGATCCCTGCTGTGGTAAGTGGTTTGTCACTTATTGCCCAAAGCAGGTCTTCTTTTCCTAAAGCATCCTGTTTGGTTCCTATTGTGATGATGAGAATTGCCTGATATGTCATGAAGGGGATTACGCGGTCACTCTATGACTTAAGCTGTGTTTTGTCACTTGTATCAGTTCAATCTGCATCCATCATGGCGGGTTGTTGCCGGTGGAGAAAGTAAAGAGGTTGCAGTCCAGAGACAACGGGAGGTTAGAGTACTAGAAGCTGTTTATCCACGACCCTCATCCATTCCTGAAAGGTATCTTCCCAGTCTTTGGATCCCAGTAACTGCCCTTCATATCTTCAGCGAAGTCAAGGTATCACTGCTGATGTGTTGTATTTAATGTCTTAACTTGTAATGCGAAAGCAATCGTGCCCTATGATCATTGTCCTTGTTGGTTGGTACAAAGTGTTACTTCCTGAATGCAGCCATGCTGCTCTGAATATGTTTTGCTTTGTTGAGTAAGGTTGTGTGGCTCTGGGTCATGGCTGGGCTGACTATTGCAAAGCAATAGTTTCTCAATGATGTCAAGTTGTCCTCTAGATCAAACTTGGTGTTTATGGGTGTACATTGGAGAGCACTTGAATTTGGGCAACTCTGGAATATTAAGCAATAATGAGTGTGTCTTGTAGAGCAGAGTCTCTTGTAATGCATTGTGGAATCATATAGAGATTCACTTGATGCTTGTCACAAAACTGAGGGAGGTTTGTGAATTTGGCAGTCCAGCTGAGCCACAAGAACCACAGCTGCCTTACAATGATGAAACAACTCTTGTCATCCCAGTGGTGCCAGTTGAAGATGATGATACACCTGATCGAGATGATGGGTTAACATCAGCAGTTGACAGACTTCACTTCCGTCAAGAGTCTGCAACCAAAGGTAGATTGGATGAGGTTTTTCGCATGACCTGATTGTGCAAGTTGTGTCTGGACCACCTGCATTAATAATCCTTCAATACCTCTCATCACACCCAATTCCTGCTGGTACTTTGAGGTTGATTTCACACTTCCCTTCCTTGCTAAGTACATTTATAGGTGCTGAAGATATTATGTTTGGTGTGATGTACAGGTGACAGAGCACTATCTCCTCCCCCCGGCTTTGGGAATTTTGCAAAGAAGCCAACACCAGTACAGGTGACAGAGCACTATCTCCTCCCCCCGGCTTTGGGAATTTTGCAAAGAAGCCAACACCAGTTGTCACAAACTGGTTGCCTGGGGCTGCCCATGAAAATGGCCGAACAAGAGCTCCTGCAGACTTCAATGGCCCCTCTTTAGGATTTTCTCATCCAGTTGGGTCCACCATATCTGCATCTGAGAATATTCCCAGTTTCAATCTTGATCAAAAAAGATCAAACCCTTCAAATGGAACTTTGGTCCCGACTGTCACACCCTCCCATCTGACACAGATGGAACCTGATGTTATGGCAGCAACTGCTGCTGCATATGCTGCCCTTGCACAGTCCAATGATGATACGATGATTGATCATGAATTACTTCTCAAGTTTCTTAGAAATCCATCTATGCTGAAAGACCTGTCAGGTCAGCTCTCAAGCAAGGATTCACCAGAAAACCGAGGCAATGAAAGTTCCAAGCTGGGCACAGAAGGTACAAGAAGGGGGAATGGAAGCCAGTGGGTTCCCATAGCCACCAGTTTTCCAGTGCTGCCCAAGCAAGAATTGTTGCAGAGTGGAGGGGAAATTGGTCTCAATGAAAGGAAGACATCAGTAGTACCTGGAGCTGCTCCTGTGGATGTTGCATTTGAAAGGCCCCCAGGCTTTGGGCCAGCCCTGGCCACAAATGGTCCTGATATTTTTCCCGAAACAGTCAATGCCAGAATATCCAATGGACTAATGCAAGCATCTCAGCCTCATATGGCACAAGATGGGCAGCTGTACACAGCTGCTGCTAGGCCTCCAAGTGCTCAATTACATGCCCCTTCTGTTCAGCCTCCTGCACCTCAGGCAGTCATGTCACTTCCTGGTCGACCACTATCACATCATGATGAGCAGTACTTGAAAGATCTGATCTCTCAGCATGGAAGGAACAGCAATGATGATGATGTGCGAGGAGGGATGGATGAACTCCAGGATGGTCTTTATAGAGCAACTAGTTCCTCCGGAAGATCCGAAAAGTATGAGCCTGCACTGAGGTGGCAAGGAAAAGAAGAAATTGACCCTGTTGCCCCATCTTCAAGACTTGGGGATGCGGCAAGGAATGGTCCAAGCAGCAGCAGCAGGTCTGGAATGACTCAACCACGGGGGAAATCTCGAAAAGCTTGCATTTACTTCAACACACCCAAAGGGTGTCGAAATGGCACCAGTTGTGTTTTCTTGCATGAATCTAATGAGGAAAGGACAAAACGCCAAAAGGGTGGAGGAGGGCGGTAAGGCAGAAACAGGTATACAAATAGGTCTTTAAAGTAATCACGAATCCCAGATATCTCAGATCATGAGCATGCAGTGCATGAATGCATGACTGCAGCAATTTTGGGGCTCCACGCTGCGTATAGATCTATATGCAGTATGTGATCCATCTTCCAAGAAAGAGGAAAGAAGAAGTTGATCATTATGCAGGAAGCCCTATCACAACCACCAAATGTGATGAGCTGAAAGATACCAAAGGCGAGTAGCAAGCAAACAAGTGAGCAGGTCATGGGCATGCTTTCAATCTTTTTATAACCAAGCCTTTTGAGATCCCAATGAGAATGCAAAGCAAATTACGACGTGAGATGACTGGCAAAAAAGCAGAGGCACAGTTAACACCATCATCACATTCACCAGAGCAACAATTGCTCTTGGCCAATGTATGATGTGAAGACTAAATTTGGCCCAAATGTTGTACAGGCAACAAACACCCAACCAGGCATGCATGCACACACCTGCCATGCATGCAGGCCAACAAACCCAGGTGCAACAACCCTGGATTATTTTGAAGTCTCACAGGGATGGTGATGGGGGTGCAAATTCAAAAAGCATGATGATGCCCTTGATCTGCTCTTGTGACTGACACAGTTTTAATCTGTTGGCATGCACAAAAAATTGAAGCAAGTGGTCATTGACATGCTTGGGGCATAATCCTTTTTCGCAATCTCTGGATATGAAAAACGAAAACTTGTGAATCCCAATCTCTGGGCAAGCATCCAGTGAATCCTGATCTCTGGGGATCCTTTTTTCCCAATCTCTGGATTTGGAGAGAAAGAAAAAAGTTGTGAAGCATTCCACAATTTGTGACCATACCTTAAAACAAAATTTCATGAAAGTCCTCCTCCTGATGTGCAACTGTCCTATCCTCCTGTTGTTGTGCTGCTGTATTTGAGAAAGTAAATAGTACACAGGCCACCGTTGTGATGGTTGTTGAGGGATTCTTCTAAGCCAAAGTGAATACATCAAATTCACTATTGATGATCACAACTTTTGAGTGCGTCTTGCAGTGGAGCATATCATCAGTCAATATCACAAAATGGTTAAGAAAAATAAGGTGCCAGAGTGCATGTACAACTAGAAAATGAAGGGGCTTTGATTACCATATAATAATGGTATGATGCATTTTGGTAGGTAGAATTGTAGAATCCCATATACAACAAAATCAACAAAGTTCAAACATGTTCCACTGACTTGAGAATTTGGAAAACAAAAGCTAAACCCTAAACCCTAAATGCAAAATTTCAGGGGGTTTTTTTTTCTCTTCAGGACAATCATCACATTTATGTCCACTGGTATTGTTTTGACAGTTCCATTCTTTACATATGTGTTGTCAATTAATGCAAATATTTGCCCACCATTTTGGCTACATCACAAAATTTATGAAATAAAAACATTGGCTTTCTTTCTTTCTTCATCTTTGGCACTTCAAAAGCTTATTACCATAATATTTTACTTTGATGTCAAAGGCTACAATGATGAAGTGGTGGGAAACGCACTAATACATTGCTTTGCTTAAATATGGTTTTTTCGATTTGAGATCGATGGATCCCACATGTTATCTTTTCATGGCGTTTTGCTTGTCCTTCCTTCCTAATGCCTTGGCATCCATCCAATGCATTTTTTTGGACATAGTAAGAATTGTGCCTATGTTGTTACTCACTACCAAAATATTCGTTATATATATATATCATTTAATTTTTAATTTTTCCTTTTGAAATGAAATCCAAATTCATTTATATCAATGTTATTTCAACATGTTATGTCATTGACACATGAACATGTGTTGTTAATGTTGTTCAAGATATTATTAGCAAAAGAACAAATGTCAATGCAAAAGGTGAAAATGAAAAAATGCCTTTGTATTTAACATGTGAAAAGAATCACCATGGAGTCATCTCAATACTATGCATGGTATTCAATTTCTTATTTGCTTTTTTTTTGTTTCATAGATCATACATTGTATGATTTTGTGTGATTTCTTGCAGTTATGTAAATTTGAGCTTAGCGTTGTTGTGCACTACTAGTGATGATCAACTATTTTCATGTTTTTCTTATGTTTTGATCTTGTTTTCAATAATTCATCATTATTTATGTCACCGTTGAATTAAATTTAAATTAATATATATGTCATGGACATGAAAAGACACATGTTAATTTTTTTTTCATATCCCTATTGGTGGAGAAGGAAAAATAGTGAGGTAGTTATTTTTGGAATGGTCCATGAATGACCATACAAAGGATTCCAAAAAATCCCCCATACACCAATTTCAATTGCTTGTTGCTAGATTATTATGTGGGAATTATATGCATAAAGGGAAAAAGGAAGCAAATGTGAAAACACACTATGAGTTTGGTAAATGATCCAATGTAAAATTATGTGTTTTGACTACAAAACAAGAACAAAGGTTGACAATAGAATTAGGTTGTGTAGAATTGTGTTTTCTCACATAAATTGTGATTTTGATAAAACATTTTTTGTTGTGAATTTTCTATGTTTGAGCATGCACACATTTTTTTCTCTATCATTATGGTTTGCACTCACTTAAGGTGCTAGATAACAAGTGATGTTGATTTCATTATGTGTGTATTATGTGAAAAGAAGCAATTGAAAGATTTAGTGAACCAAAAAAGGACAGATGTAATATTCTCCTCAATGTCCTTACTATGTATTTTTCTTTTTGGCTAAAACCTTATTTTGATATGTGTTTTGATAATTTGATTCAGATTTATGCATCACATCATTGTTATATAACACAAGCCATATGACAACAAACTATGCATTGAACATGTTTTAGGTGGCATGGATATTTATGTTTTGAAAGAGAAAAAATAAATCCTCAACACTTAAAACCTAAATATTTGTCAAATTATTTAAACAATATGGAACAAAAGATTAAAAAAAACTTGAAGATGCAATTTAATTCAAAAGAAAATGATCAAATAATGATTGAAAAAATATATTTGCAAACAATATTTTTTTGAAAATTTCCACATCTAACATTTTTTTAAAAATAAAATCAAT
>Ga0209208_10011104_pt1 | contig 11577 bp, 6 predicted proteins | sample S1TSphfallax_3_FD_187694 | JGI IMG/M metagenome (GOLD analysis project Ga0209208, IMG submission 187694) | Host-associated microbial communities from peat moss isolated from Minnesota, USA - S1T2_Fd - Sphagnum fallax MG (SPAdes) (version 2) | ecosystem: Host-associated > Plants > Peat moss >...
ACCCTAAAATCCTAAAAACAATTCCAGCAGATGGGAAATTCTAAACAGAAGGCAGGTGGGTGGGTGCCACTCCTTTGCTGGACAATAAGAGATTGAGAGCTAGAGTTATACCAAGAAAGACTATGTGAAAGCTCTGGTGCTGCTGATCACGAGGAGAACACAAAACAAAAGAACCCATGCAAGGAAAACACAAACCAATCCTTGACAAATACCAACAACATCACAACAGCCAGCCAAAACACTTGCAGAGAGAGATCTTCTCTTCTAAACCTAGCCAATGTTGCCAGCAAAAGAATTACTGACACTGAAGGTATCATCAAGGTTGCTGCTTTCCTGCGATGCAAAACAAAACACGCCAGTGGAAAATGCTGCTGCAACGGTATACTTACCTCGATGAAGTACTGTAGGGCCGAGAGGAGGCTGTCGATGGGAAGATGAGGAGGAGATGCAGGCGATGGTGGCGGCAGCTGAAACCTAACAAAAGCTGCTTGCACAGCGGACTTGTAGCGATGAGATTCGTCTAGCAATCGATCCACACTTTCTGCAATCGCGCTCATAGACCCTTGCACGACTTCTTCCTTCTCCACCCGCTGCTGCTGCTGCTGATCTCCACTCCTAGTCTGCTTCTTCTTCGTCTGTAACTCATCCTGGCTCACTGCGGCATACCTAGTCGCCATTTCTTTTGTTTTACTGCTTCTTACAACAAAGTTCTAGTCTATCTGTTGCTGCGCTGCTGCGACATCCATTGCTGTTCAAAAACACAAAGTGGTATGCGAAAGAAGAGAGATCAAACAGCAACGACTGATGAGAAAACAGCAAAACCTAAAGACGTTGTGACAATCGTTGTTGCGACGAAGCTCTTCAACAAGCGGAGATCATGGAGAACATTAACACAACAGACGTATGGCACACTCAAGGGGCGATTTTGTTGTTTTCCTTCCATTGTATATATTCCCGCAGCATGGATGTTGTTCCTGTCCGCTTGAGCTCAAAATGGATTACCACCTTGAACATTCTCCTTGATTATTCTCTCCATTATCAGCTGCTGCTGTTGCCATAGCCTTTCTTGCATAGATTTGGTGGATTTCTGCAACCGGTAGTTCCTTTCTTTCTTTCTTTCTGTCTGCTGTTCTTCACGTTCCTGCTGTTGTTTCTCATGTTTCTTGACAGCCTTCCAACCCTCCTTCACTTGTTCGTGCTCAACCTGCTTCTTGAAGATTCTTCTGCTTGCACAAACATCTTGCCTCCATGTATCTGCTATAGCCTGAATTTCTTGCAATTGATTTGACATTTTTCTTCTGCAGCAACACTTCTTTTTGATGTAGTTTTCATTTGGTCTCACATCTTGAAGAATGAATGTTCGCAAGAAGGCGTTGCTGTGAACTACTGTGAGTCCATTTTTTTTTGGGAACTTCATGAAATGTTTGGTAGTTTCATCACAAGTCATGCCCAGCATAACTCATTGTGGTGGGGGCAATGTCTCAGTAAAAGTAGCAGTGCGCCTTTGGATGAGAGCTCCCTAGTTATATCATACATTCTGTTGCCCTTTAAATGAGTCCACATCGTAATCCTTCAAATAAAATTATTAGTAATTTTTCAAACAATTTTATTATTATTATTATTATTATTATTACTAGTGTGGCTTGTGCCGTTGGCCCCAAGTGTTGCCACATACATCCTCAACTGATTTTTCTTCCCAAAATCTGGTTTTTTGGGAATTTATTTGAATCTTCAGCGACAGAAATCATTTAAAAAATCAATATCTCCACACAATTCTGAATCCAAATCTTACCAAATAAATTCCATTAAAGATTCCTGCTCATCATCAAGGATCTTTCCAACAACACCAACCAAAGGCACGTTCCTATTCCTCTGAAATTCTCAGCTACCATTTAATATAATTTCCAGTGAAGAAATCATTCAATATTCAAGAAACTTTTGCACCACAAGTCCAAAACACCATGAAGCTAAGAGCTGATGCACCCCTCCTCCTCGAGAGCTTTCCAACGACACCACGAAGGTGATCTGAAGCATCCCCGGTTTGGTGGATCTCATTGGTACAAACAAACCAACTACCTTCCTTCATAGATAGATTATTTGAAAATTTTATTATGAGTTAAAAATCAGGGTAAAGATGCTTCACCTATTTGAGCCCCTAGGAGTAGGAGTAGGCCCATCCTTCCTTTGGGCTCACACATGCATGGAATGTTGAATGTATTTGAATGTGTTTCAAATACACATATATGCATGGAATGTTGAATGTATTTGAATGTGTTTTCGAATACACACATATGCATGGAATGTTGAATGTATTTGAATGTGTTTTGAATACACACATATGCATGGAATGTTGTTTGAATGCGTTTGAACACATACATATATACACGGAATATGGTTTGAATGCATTTGATTACACACATATGCATGGAATGTTGTTTGAATGTGTTTGAACACACACATATGGAAGGAATATGGTTTGAATGTGTTTGAATATAACACATATTGCACGGAATATTGTTTCTTTCAAGTCATTGGCCATCTTCATTTTCTTCAATCCTCTTGTCACATTGTGAGGAGGTGTTGGTCAAATCATTGGCCAAGTTAACACAATTTCTGTTTCTTCAGTCACTCATGCACTAGCATCATTGTTCCATGATTCAAGTGAATGAATGAATGAATGAATGAATGAATGGATGGATGGATGGATGAATGAATGAAATGAATGAAATGGAAGTGAAAAGAATGAAGACCAACCAGTGGCCTTGGATTGTAAATTACTTAGGTAATTCAAGTCAATGTTTTTTCCTCAAAAAATGGCAAAATTGAGTTTTTTTGGGGTTTTTTTTTATGGCCAAGGTTTTTTTAAAATGTAAAAGAAATAAATCCCCAGATTTCATATCAAGTAAAATCAGTAGTAGCCAACACTACTAAAGAAGGATGCTCAAATGTTTTTATTTTTATTTTATTTTTGTTTGTAGCCAAATTTGCTTAAATCATCTTATGGATGAGCACAACCATTTTTTAGGGCAGGCGAGCAAAGTTTTGTATTTTTTCAGCCTGGTAAAATATGATTTCAAAACATTCAAAGGATTCTTGTGAAAAAGAGGCCCTAAATTAGTCAGAATTTCAAAAAGAAAAAAATTTAAAATTGCAAGATTTTTACAATGGGTTTCAGCAAGTAGCCAAAATATAAAAAGATTCATATCCGGTCTATGACCAAATTTGGCTAAATCTTCTTGTGGATGATTGTCAATTTGGCCACACCACAAATTAAATTAAATTTTAAAAGAAAATTCAAAAATTTCAAAAATTTCAAAATTAAAAAAAAACCCCTGATCACAACTGGGGCTAAATCACAAAATTGAAAAGAAAAGAAAAGGAAAAAAAAAAAAAAAAAAAAAAAAATAAAAAAAAAAAAAAAAGAAAAAAAAAAAAAAAAAGCAAAATGTTTCTAGTGTTCCTTTATAAACTCCCAAACTCCATCATCTCTTATTATTAATTTTTCCTTTGCCAAAATACATTAAAGGCAACCAAAGAAGTACTTATAGGTTAGGTAAGGGGGTCATAAGGACCACTAGAGTTCCAGACATTTATTTAAAAAAAAACATTGATGGGTTTGCGTGTGAAATATGCCAGAAGAGAGAGAGAGATATTTTGTTGATTTGAATTTTGAATTTAAGGATAATAATAAAATCATGGGCTTTTGTTGATTTCCTACTAGAGTAATAATTAATAATACCATGGCAAGTTCAACAACATTTCAGAAATGTTGTTGAATAATTATTTCAATTTTGAACATTCCATTTCAACAAAAAAATATAAAATATTCCCCCCCAAAAAGAATTTCTAAATTTTTTTTTTTTTTTTTTTACCTTCACAAGATTTTGTTTTGCTTTGAAATTTTTTTTTCCCCAAAAAAATATTTCTGAAAATAATATAATTAGTTTTGAACTTGCCATGGTAGTAGTCGGTACTATAAATGGTACTACTACTTTTCCTAGTAAATTCTAATTATTTGAAAAAAATTAAAATTCCTTTGTTTGCTTGGTGATAGTCACCCAAAATGATTTAAAAAAACAATTGTGATGGGCCTCTTTCATTGGCCCATCACCAAAAATTAATATGAATTTATGTAGGCTTGCTCTTTGGTCTAACTAACTTTCAATGAACATGATTAGTGGGAGCTTGTTTACGTAGAGCAACTTTAGGTTTCATAAGGTTTAGGGCAATTTTTGAACAACAATTTTAGATTTGAATTTGTTTAGGTGATTTTCAAATAAAGAAGAATGTAAAGGTAATTTTTGGAATTTGCGCCTTTTAAAAGTTATTTTGTTGAACACCATAATCATCTAGAGCAAATTCAATAGTTTTTGCATCAATTTGCATCCCATTTTTTTCAATGAAAATTTGAATTCCAATTAATATATTTAAAATTAAAAATTTAAAAGAAATTGAAAGCAATTTAATTAAATATGAATACTATGTCATTCAATATTTTTTCATTTAAATGGAACTTTAATTTGCACAAAATCAAATTTTTTTAATTTCATCAATTGATTATCATTAATAGAGAGCACAATATAGTTATTGCTTGGTAGTAGGCAAGGCCAACAACAAAGCCTTCAAAATTTAATGGGCTTTGTTTGTTTGTTTATTTGTCTCACATTCTCAAGAGAAGCTTTTGTTGCAATGCAAATTTTTCATAAGGTCCCATGTTTTGAGGAATATTGTTGACCTTACCAACCATCATCCATTTATGGCTATGGCCATTATGACCAAATTATGGATGAACCTCAACTGAGTTAGTTAATATTTAGTTTCACCATGGTAACCCTGGTCATGACATAGTGCTAATTTTATTAAACTAAATGTCAAATTGATTTTGTTGTCATTTTTAATGTAATATATATTTATATGCCACAATAAACATCACATATTTGTACATTGTAATGGATGAAATCCCAAAATTCATCACACATATGTGTTGCAACAAGCCATGACTTTTTTTTTCTTTTTTTTAAAAATAAAATAAATTATTTATTTAAAAAAAAAAGAAAACTGCATTCTCTTCTCTTTTAAGTTTAAAAAAAACATTGTAACTGAGCTAACCTACCACGGTTACCTTGGGAACTGGAGCCCAACAGAAAAATCTCCTTTTTCTGACAACTTTATTTACCATCCATCCATCCATCATCCTTCGTGGTGCAGTGTGGTAGGTACTGCTGCTGCTTCAGGTTGGCCCCCCACGTGTGAACTAATTGAGTTCTGTGAACTACTTATTAACCATGAGTTAACTATGGTAGTTCGTACCAGAGTTGGAGTGGTGTCAATCAGACACTATCAGTGAGTATGTTCTTCTTTTTGGTCAATTTTGTGTTGTAGCCAAAATTTTGGCAATACTCCCAAAAAAAGGATTATTTTAGCCAAATTTGGGTACAGGTGAAATATTATAAAATTTGAGAATTTAAACAAACACCCTTTTATGTTTTTTTTGGATAAATCCCACTTGAAACATGGTTAGAAATGTGTGAATTTCTTAAAAAATTGGTCGAATTATGGCTATTGGGAATCTCAAGAAGCACTTGATTTTAGCAGTTTTAAAATTTTGATTATATAATTTGGGCAGCAATCCACGGGAATATTTAGCCAAATTTGGCTACAAGTTAAACATTTAGATAAAAAATCTAAAGCATCTTTCTATTTTTTTGGCTAAACTCTACTCAAAACATGATTAGAAGTCTGGTAATTTTCAAAAAATTGATCGAATTATGGCTATTGAAAATCTCAACAAGCGCCTGATTTTAGCACTTTTTTATTTTTATCATATAATTCTGGCTATGCACGTAGGTCATATGGCAGTAATCCACTGGAATATTTAGCCAAATTTGGCTAAATTTTAAATATTAAAATAAAAAACTTAAACACCTTTCTATGTTTTTTGGCTAAACTCTTCTTGAAACGTGTTTAAAAATCTGGTAATTAGAAAATTGGTCTAATTATGGCTACTGAAATTTGAAGAAGCACTTTATTTTAGCACTTTTTAATTTTTATTATAGCATTCTGGCTATATAAATAAATATTTCAGGCGAGAAAGAGGCTGACTGCTATGGCCTGAGATGAAGAGAGAGAAACTAGAGAGAGAAGAAGAGAGAGAGCGCGATCGATGGAGCGCGCGCACGACCGGGTCGCACCCGGCCAACAATAGTTTCGCAAGAGCTTTGGACATGGAGTCAGGCAGCGAGGACGACGATGGTAGGCGCTTGCTGAAGTTGCAGAAGCGGTTTTTGTAGAGCAATGGTTTTTTCTGGCAATGAAAACGGTGGAGAAATGGCGGAGTTCAAGTCGTCTTTCGTAGTAGCAACGACAAGAGCTTTGAGGAGGAGGAGGAGGAGGGGAGGTCCTCCTCTGGGATGGGATGGGATCGGGTCGGAGCAGCTTGGATTTTTCGTTGCAGCAGGAGTCTTTGTCTCTCCTTCTGGGAGTGTGCATGCAGTAATGAATGAACTGCAGAGATGAAACCCAGCTGGAGGAAGAAGCCGGGGTTTGAGAAGAGAATGTGTGACGGAAAGAGGAGGGAATGGACCACGGCCGCATCATCGCATGCATCATCAGGATAGCGGAGCTCGGTGGCTTATTAGGAAGAAGGTTTTAGGGTCACTGGATCAGAGTTCTGTATCTCTCTGTACATATTGTGGATCATTCCTGCTTTGAGGTATTGGTGGAGGATGAAGAAAAGGAAGGGAGCGGAGATGTCAGGGATGGTGGAGTGCAACATCAGAAGCAGCAGCAGAAGCAACAGCAGCAGGTGCATGGGTGAGGATAGACTGAATGTAAACTAGGGTTGGAGTGTTAGAGGCAAAATGGGGGGTCAAGTGAGCACCATCAAAGCTGCAGCAGCAGGGAAGTTTGCAGCTGAAAACAAGAAGAAGAAGAAGCAGAAGGAACGCAACAAAGGGGAGAAAGCAAAGATAGGAATTCTTGCATTTGAAGTAGCAAATGTGATGTCAAAAAGCATTCAACTATGGCAGTCTCTGAGTGATGAAGAAATGCTGAGATTGCGCACTGAGGTGATAAAAGCAGAGGGCGTCTTGAACCTAGTGTCAGACAATGAAGCTATTCTCTTGAGTCTAGCTTGCATGGAGAAGTTACAGGATTTGACTGCGGTAGCAAATGCAGTTGCCCGCCTTGGACAGAGATGTCAAGAGCCAGCATTACAAGCCTTTGAGCATGTGTACAATGATATTCTGGAGCAGAGTATTGATGTGCGAGCACTGGAATTCCCATGCAGGGAAATGGAATCAAAGATGAGGAAGATGGAGCGGTATATTGCAGCAACTGCCAACTTGTATCAGGAGTTGGAGATTCTTTCAGATTTGGAGCAAGCTGTTCGCAGACTGCAGGAAGTTGATCAGCAGGAAGTTGTTGGCACCCACAACAACAACAATGAGACATTGAGTGCATTGGAGCAGAAGGCCATATGGCAGCGACAAGAGATCAAGTATGTCAGGGACTTGTCTTTGTGGAATCGCACTTTTGATAAGATTGTGAGTCTATTGGCAAGAACCATCTGCACCATACATGGGAGAATTGTGGGTGTTTTTGGTTCACCAATGCTGGGTTTATCACATGCGTTTCATCACCAGCAGCAGCAGAATGGCGAATCCTCCTCCTCCTCTTCTCCTCATTTTGCTAATTTGCCAACCTATTGCTTGTCTCACTCCCAGACTGCATCCTTAAGTCCCCGACAACAACAATACCACCACAAAGGCACAGAAGAAGCATTTTTGAATCATGATGATGATTCCTCTTCTTCGTTTAGGATAGGTTCTGTCTCTCAGTCGATCAACACTTTGGGGTTTAGTGCTCATGTCAAAGATGGTGGTCCAAGCCTTATGGTTTCAAGCTTAGCCTCTCAAACAGCAGCAGCAGCAGCAGCAGCTCCTGGCTCCCTTGAACTTTGGCCATCTCCTCCTCCGAATCTCTCTTCAGGTCCACATATCACACAACGAAGAAATTCTGTTGTGTGCTACTCTCCCAATTTTCAAAAGGCATCACCCTGTGCCCACTTATCAGTAGCAGCAGCAGCAGCTTTAGTCTCAGAAAATACTCACCGCAGGCAATTCTTTGAAACACCGCTTACAGCATTAGTGCAGGCAGAAACTACAGATTCTTTCACTTCCGCTCTCCTTTATGCAACAAGTCACAGCATCCAACCAGGGCAATCCCAGCAGCAGTCAGGTGCAATTCGGAATGGCCGCAATGTTCGAATCCTTTGTGACCCAAAAACTCGGCATCAAATGGCACCCTGGTCCACATTGGGAGGTGCGGCACTTGCTTTGCATTACTCAAATGTGATCATCATCCTCGAAAGAATGATAAGGTATCCTCACCTTATTGCTCCTGATGCACGTGATGATCTTTACCGCATGCTACCCAAAAGTGTCCGAGGGGCTTTGCGGTCAAGGCTCCGAGTGTCATCAATCATGAGACTGGGTGACAACAGCAACAGCAAGTTCAACTCTGAGATTGCTGCAGGTTGGAAGGAAGCGCTTGAGAGACTCATCAGCTGGCTGGCTCCACTTGCGCACAATATGATAAGGTGGCAATCAGAGCACAACTTTGAGCAACAGCAAGTGGTCGCCCGCACCAATGTTCTTCTCCTTCAAACTCTTTACTTCGCAGACTTGGTGAAGACGGAGTTAGCCATCACAGAACTGCTCGTTGGGTTGAACTATATTATGGGTCTTGAGCAAGAAACAAAGTTGTCAAACCACATGACAATGGAGGAGGATGAGGAGCAGCAGCAGGATGCACACATGATTGTCAAACTGCCACAGGAAGACTCTGAAGAGTACATTAGTTGGCAGTTCTAAAGTCCCATCCTGCTCAAAGAAGAAACTCTGAAAAAGGTGGGTGAAGTCAGACTTTTGTATTTTAGTGTGGAGATTATTCCCTCAGAGCAAGTTTGTATTTGATTTCATAAGCCTAAAGCTTGCACTTTTCTTTTTAAGAATTGTGATACCCAATAAAATTGTACTGTCATGATTTGATTGCCCTGTGACAATTTTTGAACAAATTGTTCATATCTCCTTTCAGTTTTCTTTGATCCTGTAAGGTTGTTCTCTGTCAGTTTATTTCACTTTGATTGTCAATGAGCATTTTTGATGTTTTGAGAGCATTTTTTGCATGAGTGTTCAATGATCTGATGTTCGATTGCAGATGTGTTAAAACATTAAACCCTCAATATGTCACTTTTAGCACAGTATTTAACATGGGGTTTTGTTGGGTCTGACTCTATGTAAGGGAGAGACTATGGACTGATGTATTTTCATTTTCTCCCCCATTCTGAGGGATGTCCACTAGGTGTTACCGTGAAAACTGAGTTCATTTTTTGTGAACTTCATGGCACATTTTCCTATTTGGGTTTATTCTTATGAGTGCAAAGCGTATGAAGTCATTTTTGTAACTAAATACATGAGAGCTTGGAAGAGTGAGCTTGGGAGAGTGAGCATGTGTATATCATAAATGTTGAGGGGTGCTTAGGTTTTGTTGATGTGGGGAAGATTGGTTAATTCTTGGAGAAGGCATGTTAAGGCACTTAAAAGGCAGACATTTTTTATTTGTCCATGTCCTAGTCCCAAATGGCAAGAGTTCAAAAAATTGATTACTTATGTCAACTCATAATGTTCCATGAAATGATTTTAGTCAAATTCTAGAGGGTTCTCTCAAGTGTTATAGTCATTTTTTTGGTCATTCCAACATCATGCATTTGTGTGGATGTAAATCATAACTCTCAACTTGGCATTTTCCATTTGACTATAGAGGAATCACAAGAGGACTAGTGGGATAGAGGGATAAGATTTCTTATAGTACAACTTGTAGCTAAAGCAAATAAGGGAGGTTTGCTTCTTCAATCATATGAATTTAATTATTACGGTTGTGTCCAACTTGACTTGTGCATATTCCATGAGGTTAGGATTTCTTGTAACTCAATGAAGATCTATTATATTGGTCGTTGATGTGGTATCTACGTGAACATCTGGCAAATGTTGCAAACCCATAACAAAATTACAATTCAACACTCATCAAAACCAACTATAGGATATATAACTTCAAGTAGCCTTGATTTTTGCAGATGATTGTACCATTACAAAAAATGCATTGTGTCTAACTTGAAAAAGAGGATTATTGAACTTACCATGAAAATGGATCTAAAAATTTCAAATTAGAAACCTTTTAAAAATCTCAAATAGTAATGCATAGCTATGAAATCTTTATACATAATTGTTGTCAAGTAATGTGAATGCATACAAGGGTACCCTCATGGGTCGTTGAAGGTCTATGGGTTGGCAATTGATGCAAGTTGTACTTCAATATGCATGTTGGAAATTGGATTTTTCTAACATGGACTCTTCACTTGTTGTTTGTGGATTTGTTGGGCACCATTTGGATTGTTTGAATGGTTGGATGTGAGGGTGACTCCAAGGGTAAGCAAGATCACACTATGGTGATAGATTGTTGGTCAATGGCATTTAGTGAGATACAAGTACATGTGGGTCCCAACATTGTTGTGGTTTTTGCCATTCAAAGGGCTATATCATTTTGTGGTTGGTCTCATGGTGATGATTGTTTCCGTGCAAGCCAAGGAAAGACTTGCTTAAAGTTGACATAGCATTGAAGTTTGAATAATTATAAAGCACTCAAAAGTTTGGTTCTTTCCTTTCATGCATCTCTAGAAACTCAATGACACTAAAGCAATGTGGAAGTTTCAATTCCTTTTGTGAAATATTGTTGTTCATGTTATAATTAATGAAGCTTAAAAAAGACTTGTCTTATGGATGTAATTTATGTATTCAAAGGAATAGCCAAACAAGATACATAGTTTGGATGCACAAAGGTACATAATCAACTTTAAAACAAACTCTAATTTGACCTAATGGATCTATGTTGTTGTGCAAATATGGATGAAATCATGTGGATGGCATTTGAATTTTGTTGATGGTAAAAGAATGACATCCAAATTTCAAGTCCATTTGGGCCAAAGGATTACATATGTTGGGTTGGGTAGCTTTTACTCATTTTTATTGAATAATTAAGCAATTTTGAAGTTTTCATTTTGACAAATAATATCTTCTCAAAAATTCAACCTTTTTTTATCATAAATTTTTTATATTTGAGTTTGTTTTTGAAATTCAACATTTTTGAAAACAATATAACTAGTGTCAAAGCTGCCAAGGTAAGAGGGTGAACAAATTACCTTCCTTAATAGATAGATGAGGGGTTTGAACTTGTAGAAACTTTCAATGCAAGAGCACAAATTTTTTGAATATCCTCCAAGACAAAAGAAATTGGGTGTTTTGTAAAATAAAGTAACAATTTAAGAAAATGTTTTTTAGAATGATTTCACACAAAACAAATGGAATTTTCAAATAGTTCTTTATACTTGATGGAGTCAAGCTAATCAAACAAAGCAACAACACTTGATAATAATGGCAAATCTTCATCTTCAAAGAAGAAGAATCAATGTTCATTTAGAGAAGAGTGCGGGTTAGGTGATATGAAATTCCCAAGTTCAAA
>Ga0209208_10011105_pt1 | contig 11577 bp, 10 predicted proteins | sample S1TSphfallax_3_FD_187694 | JGI IMG/M metagenome (GOLD analysis project Ga0209208, IMG submission 187694) | Host-associated microbial communities from peat moss isolated from Minnesota, USA - S1T2_Fd - Sphagnum fallax MG (SPAdes) (version 2) | ecosystem: Host-associated > Plants > Peat moss >...
ACATATACCATAAGGCAATATAGGTACCTATAATTTACTCGTTATTTACTGGAAGGGTAAATTAATCATTCAAACTAGGGACCGGGTGTCAATGGCAAGGCCCCCAGCAGAAGGTCCTGACCCTCGCACCCACCGGTTCTCCCGGTCACCGCCTGCGCGAGTGGGGGGGAAGGTATCTAGTATCGACCACCAAGCCCACCGATTCTCCCGGTCTCCGCCCGGATTGGTGGCGAAGGTACCGACCCCCACGCCCACCGGTTCTCCCGGTCTCCGCCTCTCAAGGTCCCGAACGACCTGCCCACCGGTTCTCCTGGTCTCCACCTGCTGGTGTGGGGGGTCACTTCGACCGGAGAAGCCGGTGGCTGGATGACCGGATGACCGGGAGTGTCGTCTCTCTCCCTCTGCTGCCCTTCTCTCTCGCTGCGCTTCGCTTCTACGTGTCTTGTGTTTGCGTTCGCTGTGTGTTCTTGTTGCGCTGCGTGCTGTCGCTGCGCCTTCTCTTCCCGATATGGATTCCACTCATGCCATGCAATGCCGGGTACTATGCCGCTGTTGAGACTTGTAAGAGCTTCTTCTCGCCGTTTCCCGTTCCCTTTTTCTCTCTACTGTTCTGATCATGTTTTGTTGTCTAGTTTTCCTATTTCCCTTTGTTTTCTCCCTCTCTCTCTAGCAGAACCCGCCCGTCGCAAGCTGCAAGTCGCCGCTACTACGGCCTGGCCGTGGATGTCCAGTGTGTATGTCGAAAGGCAGAGTGACTTTATTGTCAGAGGGTAGTAAGAGAACAATGGACTAGCCCAGAAGCCGTCGACATTGATGATCATCATCTTGCGAGAACATCATCATTTTGCGCTTGCCGTCAGTGATGCGGCTTGACCTGCGAGTTTTGTTTCCTTTTTCTCGCAGCTGAACTTTCTTCTTGTGGTTTCTCTTTCGGGAGGGAGCTGGATCCATATAGTCTAGGGACATTACAATATATATTTTCTACTGTCTCTTTCATCTGCATTCTCTGTGTTTCCTTATTGTCTTCGAGTTTCAGAGCGGAAGAGTCGAACGGCGGAATCTGGAAGTGCTGCGGGAAGGTTTTAAGCTCTAGTCTGTCTGATCTTCCGTCAGTTTCCTCTCTCGCATTTTCGGGGCATTGTTACAGGGTCTCATGATGTCCGCTAAGCTTTGGTGGCTTTGCCATGTTCATGCTTTGTTTGTAGCAGCATGTTGATCTCTTCGGTCTGTTTCTAGGCTTGTTTCTATAACCTTTCCAGCGGCTTACTAGATCCTGGTTGCATGCATACTCTCTTTCGTGCAAGAGGTTCTGGAAAATGTTTTGTGAAGGGAAGAGGCGTGAATGTGCTTGCCCAGGAATAGTCATCCATGTACATTTACAACGATGGTCATCACGGAGACTGATCCTCCCGAAATTTTTCTTCGCTTTTTGGTTTCAGAACTAGGTACTAGGCCATAGGAGATGATGTGAAGCGCGGCATTGCTGAGCGGAGGTCGCAGCCAGCTTTGAGGACGGATCTCGCAGCACGCCAACATGAAGTCAGATTCGCCTATCGACTTTGCCATCTTTCAACTCACTCCCACCCGGACGAGGTGCACTTGTAGAAGCGCCATTTTTCCTTCTTTTCTTCTGTGGAAACAAATGCACCTAGGACCTGCTGCTGCATTTGCATGAATATCGGAAATGCCCTCCCTGCAGCTTGTATCTGGAATCAAAGTTGACAGTTTTATCTTCATATGGTTGCAAGCAGCATGTTTGTTACTAGCACATAAGAGGCAAAATATCAAATTTGAAGCTTGCTCTGTGGGCGATCTGTTGTTATAGCTGTTTTTTTTGTCTCTTAGCATTCTCTTTTCAATGCATTCTGATGGTATTTCAACAAATGTAGAAGCAAAAACATGCATCACCCAAATCAATGGTGCCAGTGGTAGATTGCTTTTTGTATATGTGGTGATAAACAAGTCTGGTTTTTTAAATGAGATACAACTGTTGGGGATTTAGCATTGGGTTCCCAAATAGTTGATGTAGTCTTTGTTGTTGCGGTTCCAAGTAACTTGGTCTATTGAATCCTCTGTGGCAACTCACTAGTGGATGCTAATAATCACCCTCAATTATTGGGTTTAGGTGTGAGCTGCTTGTGGTATGTGGGACTGAGGCGGAGAAATTATCAGCGGGCTTACTACAGCCTTATCTGGAGCACCTGAAAACAGCAGAGGAGCAAGTGAAGAAAGGGGGCTACTCCATCAAACTAGAGCCACCTCCAGAATATCCGAATGGAACTAACAAGGATGCACCTTGGTTCACCAAAGGAACTATGGAAAGGTAAAAACTGGAAGTGATACTAGCTAGATAACTTCTATCTTGGTCTGGGAAGCTCAGCCTGCCATTCTACTTGTAATTAATGAGAAGATATTGGAGGACTGACATTGGTCATGGTGAGGAAGTGGACACTCTTCTTTGACCACAAATCTCACTCATATTCATTCCTTAACGGTAACAGTGAATTTCTTAAATGCTGGCAACTTTCACAGTTCTTTCTCTGTTTAAATGAGAAAAAAATTGATATTGAACTGATCATAAGTCAAGTTGCATCCAATAGATGAAGGGGATCACAATGTCTGCTTGGAGACTTCAGGTTTGGGTACTATTTGTTCATGTATAGTTTGTTTGAGTTTCTGGTTAAGTCAATTTGATTATTATAGGGTGAGTTACATTAGAATGATTGTCCAATTGCACCTTGTCTGCTTAGAGTCATCAGATCCATGCAATTTTGTTGCACCCTAATATATGGCCAATCCTGCATTACACAAAAAAGGCTTGTGGGCTGTACACATTGTCATCCTATTGTGACCAACCACCATCTGCTCAATGACAGAGCATGTGCAAACTTTTGGGTCACCCTTCAAATCCCTGCGACTAAAGTAATTGGCTGATGCAGGGTGTGTTTTGAAGTTTGGAGTCTGGCCGATAGGCACAGGTTTTACATTTGGTCTTTAAGGTTACAGATCAGAGGAAGTTTACTCTGTGTAGACTTAATTCTTGAATTATGATTTTTTGAGGCAGGTTTGTGAGATTTGTTAGCACGCCAGAACTATTGGAACGAATAAGTACAGTGGAATGGGAACTCTCACAAATTGAGGAAGCCATCAGCCTTCAAACCAGTGACCCCTCTTCAGTATGTCTTCTAACTCTCTCTGCTTTCAGGTGATGCAATCTTTAACATCTGTTCCCTGTAACTCTGAGGTGGTAGCAGCCCTCATTTTCAATTAGCATTCAAGTGCTAATACAAGTCTTGTAATGAACCCAATGTATGACTGTTTGCTGGTATGTTCTCAGGTTAATTGTTGTACTCAAGTCTTAGTGATAGTTTTGTGCCCTACTGATTCTTTTACCTTGACCTGTTGGGGCAGGGTGATGTGCCAGGATTCAATGCTTCACCCACCACTCCCCCATCTGGTATTCACTCTTTAACCTGTTTCAATATTTTGTGCTTTTAATTGATTTGCCCTTGGTGGTGCAACTAGTAGCATTTATCACATCAGTAGAACTTGGTTAATATCCTCTGATTTCTAACTCTTGCACATATTTTTACAGGGACCAGAACACCTCTACCCCTGGTTTTGGACAAGCCTGGAATTTCACCTCCACTTAAGGTTGACCCCTATGCATTAATCAGTAGCAGAAAGTTACTGACTGATCATCTGCTGTCCATTGAATCTGTTAATAACCTACATGTTAATGCTTGTGTGACTCCTTTTGCTGGTTTTCAAGCATGTGTTCTGGGAAAACATGGGGATTTCTTCTGTCCTTCCTGCATGACATGTACCTGATGATCTATGTCCCATAGCTGGGCACAAGCTGTGTCAAGGCTGGTTGGTGCTTAAAATAGAATGATTGGAGTCATGTTTCACCATATTGCCATGACTTTGGATTCATTGTGTGTGAGCATGTGACCTTGCATTGTTCAACAATTGTGCCTTGTTGACCTCATTGACATTGATGCTTTAGGCTGGAGTTGGGCTAACTTCAAGTATGGTGGGCTGATGCATTCATTGGGAATTGCAGAGGCAGGAATCAGTAGATGGAGCTGAAACCCCTGAAGCACCAGAGACTTCCAAGTGAGGAATTGATTTTTAGAGTTTTTGTCTACTCCTTTGCTTTCAAGGTTGACTTGGAAAATAGATCTTTAGGAGGAGAGGGTGGAGTAGCAAGATTGCATAACTTTTGAGCTTCCATTTGTAGTGTTTAGGTTCTTAGGTCATGGGGGTTCAAAATTCTTGTTTCAGGGTTGTCAGTTTCTCAGCTTTATAAGGTGGTTGTCACAGGAGACGGTTGCTGAGGGCTATGGATTCCCGACGGCTGGCACTACAGAAGGAGCAAGGCATGGCTTTTGCAAGGGCAGGAGCTGCTGGCTTTGACATGGAGCATTTGACCCATCTTACAGTGTTTGCTGACTGCTTTGGTGCTACTCGCTTAGGGTAGAACTCTTTCTTTGACCGAACCTTAAGATTGCAATGCTGGACCAAAGTTCTGTTGAGAAAGACTAAGTTTATGGGGATCAGCTGGAGTGAGTTTTCCAACATGACATGGGTGTTATGTCATTCTCTAATCTCTCCCTTTGTTTTTTTCTTTTCCCAATGAGAAGATTATCTTATTTATGCAGTCATTTGTGTTGCTGAAACAGGGATGCTTGTGCTAAATTCATAGCCTTGTGCAATAAGCGGAAAGAGTCGATCCTCTGGATGGAGGAAATGGAGCTTGCTGCTGCTGCTGCAGAGGCAGCAGCATTAACATCAACTCCTCCCCGTCTTATTTCAAAGGATCAATATGTGGATATGTGGACAGATGCTCAGGGTGGTGAGGCTGATATCCTCCGAGTTGAAGTTGGTGATGATGTCTCTCACAGTGGTCAAATTGGTGAGGATACAGCTGGTCGGGGTTTCCAGAGGCCAGATTTGCAGCAGGGTCGACGGTCAATCCCATTTGATTTGCGTAATGGACCAGCTGCTGGTTCAAACCAGAACTGGGTTGGGGATACCAATGGTGAGTACCACTCTCGAGGTCGAGGTCGATTTAATCACCCAGGTTATGATGATGCTTATGACCAGGAGATGGCAGAACGAGGCTACTCAGAAGATGGATCCTTCCCTGCCAATGGAGGCGGGCCAAGATGGAGGCGGATTTCAGGGGAGGGTGTTAGCCATGGATACCCAGGGCCCCCATCCCGGGGGTATGCAAACGGACCTGATGGGGACTATTATCCTGACTCACATATGTTTCCTTCACCCCGGGGTGCCCAAGTAGGCTATCCTCCCAACCAAGGAGTAGGCTATGTTGATGGTAACAGGAGCCAAGGGCAATGGTCACAAAGACAGGCTTCTGATCACCATTGGCAGTCTACCCCTGGCTATTACAATGATGGTCCTGGGTATGTTCACTCTGGAGAACCAACTATTCACCCAAATTTGGAAGGTGGATATGGGAACATGATATCTCAGGGTGAGAAGGATCTTAATGTTGTGGCAGCCATTGGGAATGCAGGGCATACCCCACCAACTTCTTCTGCTATGGAGGGAATGGTTTCAGATAATAAGAGTCTCTCTGACACAGAAGCTGATGGACCATCCCCAAGCCATAAGCACTCACGGCGTTCAGCCCGCCACTCAACGTCACCTAACAGGCGTTCATCATCACCTTTGCGGAAAGTACAAGTTGGCCGCTCAGGAAGTCGGCGGTCTGGAGTGGTGGTCATCCGCAATATCAATTACATCACCAATCCAAGTGTGAGTGTGGAGAAGAGTGCTGGGAAGGATTGCTCAGAAGCCAGTGAAAGCCTCGATGAAACTGACTCTGCAATGGGTGATGAGGATGATGAGAAGAAGCTAAGTGGACCGGGGAGTCTCAGTGTGAAAGATGCAATAAGTCTTTTTGAAGTTAAACGAAGGGAATCCCGTGATTCACCTAAGAAAAGGCTATCAAAACAGGGGAGTCGAAGGGGATCTATTGGTAATGCAGAAAAACCAGTGTTGAGAAGGTGGAGTAGCACAGCAGGTGAACAAATTAGTGAACCAAGCATGACCTCAGAAAAAAGTGATGGGGTGGATGGCAGTGATGATAGCTTACAGAATGTTGCCACAACTGAGCATTCTGAGCATTCTGAGACCACTGATCTCTTGCAAGATAAAGAACAACCTGGGCCACCTTTCCATCATGGATCAACAGAGGAAATGCTGTCTGTGCCAACTAGATCAGTACAAGTCTCTCGCTCAGGTTTAAATTTTGAGGCAGAAGCTGGTATGCGAGTGCAGAATTTGACAAACACGGAGTTGTCAGAACCATTGGAGGACACCTTCATTCTGCCCCACCGAGACACACATTCTCTGGTCCGAACTTCTCTTTACTCTGAACCTGAGAGCAGTGTTGTTCAACCATCAGGAACCCAACTGGATGATTCCTTCATGATACCTAAACGAAGTGGACAAGCTTCTGAGATGAACGAGCTTAGGGAAGTAAACCAGGATCATGAAATGGTCCTTGTTCAGAAACCAGAATTGACTGATGAATCTTTCATAGTGCCTGACCGAGCTCAGGCACATGAGCAATCAGAGCTAGGTTGGAGGAGTGAGCTTCACTTGGATGCAGAGATGCCAAGTAATAAAAAGAACAAAGTGCAGACTGAGGAGACAACTACTGCACCTGAGGAGTTGTTCATGTTCCCTGATCGTCAAGGAGGTCGTGAATCATTGGGCTGGAGTACTGCTGTTGACTATAGCATGGAGTGCCTGGCACCAGAGACAATTGATCAGAAATCTGCAGCTGCTGCAAATGCAAATAACAATGTTGATTCTGCCAAAGAATCCAAGGTGAAGGGCCAGCCCAGCACCAAAAAGGTAGAAAAAAGGAAATCAGAGGTGGTAGCTCGCCATGCCCGACTTTCTGAGAAGCATGCCCCCTCAGCTGATGCTCAATTGCGTGCTGAGAAATTACGAGCCTTCAAGGCTGACCTTGCTAGAAGCAAAAAGGAGAAGGTATAGATCATTCCCGTGCTCCAACATTGTGCTTTGGGAGTCATATTGTTAGGTCTGTAACACAATTGAATCATTTAATTGTTCAGGATGAGGAGGAAAGAAAGAGATTGGAGGCATTGCGAGCTTTGCGTCGGGAGCGTATAGCAGCAAGGAGCAACCCTGCAACAGCTGCAGCAACACCCCATGCTTCACAGCGTCAACTTTCATCTCCAAAACCTAGTCCACTGCCAAAACTCTCACCCCAAAAGTCTACCTCTCGACCCCTCCGTGGGAGCATGAGCACCCTTGCACCACCAACTATATCAAAGTCTTCACGGATCTTCCAGCGCCGGGCCTCCACAGCACTTAAGTCTTCTTCGAACCCCCTTAGCCAATCTGTACCATCATTTGCTGAGCTCCGAAAAGAAAACACCAAACCTTCAGCAGTGCGATCAAGCTCAATTTTTGAGCGGGGATCCCTCAAAAAGAATCAGTCTCTGCCAGCCAGACATGCTTCCACAGCTCCTTTGGAAGCCAACAGGACTCAGCCATCTAGTAGACTCATTTCTTCCATGTCTGCAAATAATGATGATAAAAAGCGCTTGAGAAGCTCAGCAATAAGGAGATCTGTTTCAGAACTCAGTACTGAGTCTCAGGAGGTCCAAGTCTCTGCACCACGAAGAACCACAAAAGTTGTTGAGGTTGAACAGAAGGAACAATCAACAAAGACAACAAACCATCTTTCTACCATTCCAAGTGGAGCTCTAGATGCCAAACCTTTTCTTCGGAAGGGAAGAAGCACAACCTCAGGTGCCACACCTGCTGCAAGAAAGCTGAAAACTGATTCTGCAGCTGATCATTTAAAGGTTCCAAATGGGAATCCTCCTATGCCTTTGCCTTTACCTCTCCCAGTGGAGGCTCCTCCTTCGGCTCAGGACTTGAACCAAATACCAGCTGCTTCCCGTGATTTGGCAACAGATGAGACCAATGAGAAAGCTGGTATTCGACCTGACCTTATTCCTGCTGATCCATCTGCCACCATTTATGCTATCCAGAGCCCTCCTAAGGTTATAAAAGAGGCAAGTGTGGACCTGCTGCCTGATACTAATGGTAACAAGCCCCATGTGTCACAAGCTCCACTTGAGGTTCCTGTTGAAGACTATGTTGCCCCCCGTGCGCCAGAGACCTTGAAGCCTTACAGCAATGGTTACACTCTTGCACCTGAGCCTGTGGTAGCTGAAGATGAGTTCTCGTCCTCATTCACCCCCACTGCTGCAGAAGAGTCACCTGATCATTCTGAAACTCACATTTCTGCATTGATAAATTCATCACCAGTGGTGTACATTGCACCCCGGGCTATGATGTCATCATCACCTATCTCAACACCTACTCGAGCCACATCAGCACCAGCAGAGGTGTATGATGCCCCATTGGCCACTGTGACAGATTATACTTCACCCAAGTATGATGCACCAAAAGCCATTGTTTCTTCCTCCTCTCTGGATGCCCTGCCAGTTCTTCAGGCATCCTTGTCACCTGAGGAAGTTGGTAACACTAACAGCTCTGGTCGCTCCCGGAAAACTTGGGGGAGTTCACAAAAGCTTGCTCTGACAGGTGACAATGATAATAAGGAATCACCCAAGGGCCTGAGAAAGCTTCTGAAGTTTGGACGGAAAAGCCGGAACTCTAATGCAAATGATTCAACTACTTCAGAGGGGGATGAGGACACAGAGGCAGCAAGTGAGGCTGGTTTTTCTGAGGTTGTGGTGAAGATTGAGAAAGGCAGGCAGAATGGGAGTCATTCCAAGAATTCCAAAAGGGGATCAGTGATCTCGAATGTGAGTATGGACGTTGATGACGAAAGCAGCCCTGGTATGTTGATAAACCCAGAGTTCAAGATTTTTGGTGCTCATCAAGTCCCATCTTTTAGCCCTTTACTACTAGGCAACTATCTTTTGCCATATCTTGATTGCTCATCTTCTGGCAATTTCACTTGAGATGGAGAGCATACTAGAGTGACAATTAGGCATCAAACGAATGAAGGGATTTCCTGATGGTGCGCTTGGACTTCAAGCTCCCCATTCTTCTTGCCATGATTAATAAGTGATCTGACCTGAATCTCTATATCGACCGCTAGTAGAAGGCAGAGGTCAGAGAACTTTTTTGGATATGTATATATTGGAAGTGCCTGCAACCTACATTCTTCCACCTTGCATCTTCCTGCAAGTAACAAATATGTGCTGCACAGTGCAGCTTCATGCATGCCAGAGGTTATCCATCATTGGGACTATCCTGGTGCCCTTTTGTGTCTTCTTGCATATAAGAATGGGTCTACAGAAGGAACGAGTGTAATGGCTTTTTTCATTTCAGTGGATTTTTTATTCCACTGGATCTGATTGTAAAATGGTATTTTGGGGAGTCATTGTCATTCATTCACCTGCAAGTGGGGCATGACTGAACACAGGTGGAGACATGAGAAGTGCAAACTCTTTTTTATTGTTTTTGAAATTTGTAGCTATATCATTGTCCTAACATCAGGTTTTGGATTTTGCAGGATTATCTGTGAGAAGCTCACTTCCAACCCCACCTTCTGATTCCAAGATGCTGGATGGCAAATCATCAGGTGGAAGCTCTGGTAAAGGTAATCATTGCTATTGCTTCAGAGAATTGTTGATTGCATACTGTAGTGTCATAGCACTGTTGACTTGCAATTCAACTGCCATCTCTGTGTACAAGTCATTGTAGCATAATATTGGGTGAAGTTGCTCTTGCATAGTTCATTCTGACTTCACTCCTCTCAATACCTTCTCCTCAATCCTTGTGTTTTTCTTGTTTATCTGTTTGTCTTCTGTTTCCCTTGTTGGGTCCTCTCTTGGCCGCATTTGCTCCTAGCATAAGAATTTGCTACTCTTGTTAACATGTATTTGTGGAGTATCGATCTACTGTTGAATTACATTCCTTGGAGTTATCATAAGAAGCTAACTTGCTTAGGATTTGGGCAGAAACCGATATATCCTTATTTGTGCCTTCTGATATAAACCAGTCCTACTGATAAAGTGTCTTCTAGATTTTCCTTTTTCTCACTTGGACTCCATTTTGGATTGCAGCTTCTCGATCATTCTTTGCAGCATTCCGGAGCAAAACAAATGAAGCAAAATCTTGATCACGAGCTGTGTAGCGAACTTGGAATCATGCTGGTGCCAAACAAATTTGTTGATTGGAAAGTTGGGACTGTTTGTTGAATGATCTGAAACACCTGGGTCTCGTTGCAATTTTGTTGCCTTTGGGCGATGAAAACTTCTGAACACAACAACAGCCATTACTAAAAGTGATGACATTTGTGAACTATATGGTCTAGTGGTTTTTTCCCCTCCATTACTCTATTGTGGTTTATTGATCAAAAGATTCTTATATCCAGCTATGCATACAAAAGGCACAGGCATATAAGTAGGTGAAATCTGGTACACCACCCCAGTATTGTGCTTCAATGTTCAAGAGAAGCTATGTGCTTTGTTGATATGCAGCATTGGCGGGTATAATAGTTTTCTAAAGAGAAGTATTGCCAGTTTGTTCCAGCTTTGTTTTCTAGTGCTGGTCTCCTTTTATTAAATGTTGTTAGGAAAATCTGTGATTGGTGAAAAAACAGCATTTGGTGAATTAGAACAGGAGTTGGCTTTCTGTGAAAAGGATGTTTGTTTCATCCTTCCATTTCAACTTTTCCCCGTTGTCTCCACCTGTCATATAAATGCTGATGATTTTACTTGTTTTTCCTCTCTCCAAGTGTGTATTGTTTGTTGGATGGTTTCAGGCACCTTTGATTATGCTATGTGTATTGTTGGCCTTCAAGCATCATCTATTACTTTGGAGGTATTCACTCTCTCATGATTCTAAATGTCAGCAGTAGTTCTTTTGTGCGTAAACCATGTCTTGAAACTCTAATTTCAGAAGCCTCTTGTTACTTGCAAAATGTTCAACTTTCCGGTTTACTAGTGGGCTGAGACATTCATTGCATGGTCGCAAGCAGAGTTTCTGAATAATTTGTACCATGGTGTTTGTCCTTTTCATGTTGATCAAAGTATGATGCATCTGCTACAGTTTGAGAGATCTTGACATAGGTTACAGCTGTGATGTAGCTCTGAGTTCAAAACGTTGTTGAAGTAAGCAATCATTTTGGTGGAACTTTCTCTTGGTTTTGAAGCATATTTTAGCAAGATCCATTTCTAAGTGTAAGATACCACTGACATCAGCTACCACTAGAGTTCTCATGTCTGCACCTGAACCTAGTATTTAAGTGACCATGATATCTCACTTCTTGGTTTTCTCTTATGTGCACACCATACCTGATTTATGCATAAAAGCTTAGCGGTGTCACTCTGGCTATTGATTGGGTCATCTTCCATTCTCTAGGCCTGTTTGTCTATGCCATCTTCTTGTATGTTTCACTTGTGGCTATTGTGATGTGTGTGAATTCTCTACTCTCAACTTGGATGTGCTTGAATATTTCATTGTTGTGTCTGATGGTAGTCATTTTGTTTCTTCATGGCAACAGAAACACAACTCAGTTTTATG
>Ga0209208_10011106_pt1 | contig 11577 bp, 10 predicted proteins | sample S1TSphfallax_3_FD_187694 | JGI IMG/M metagenome (GOLD analysis project Ga0209208, IMG submission 187694) | Host-associated microbial communities from peat moss isolated from Minnesota, USA - S1T2_Fd - Sphagnum fallax MG (SPAdes) (version 2) | ecosystem: Host-associated > Plants > Peat moss >...
GGTTCTGTGTCTGGAGTTGTTTGTGTGTGTGTGTGTGTGTGTGTGGGGTGGGTTCACAAATGGGTTCAAGAAAAAAAACACCCATGAAATAAAAATGATCAAGAGTACATAGTTTCTATGACATCCATCAAAATTTATTTGTATGATCCTGCATGTCTGCCGCAGGTGTGGAAGCTGCTTCTTCCTGTTTTTGTGTTGAGGTTTGTTCAGAAATTGCCACATGGGTGCTTGCGAAGATGAATTAGGAGAAAATGGGTACACACACAATGAGGCAGAAGCCATTGAGAAAGGCACTATCAATGGAGAAGCAAACAACAATTACATCAAACAGCAGCAGCAGCAAGAGACGAAAACAATTGCAAGTGCCGGATCTCTACAGAGCCTTTGGAAGAAGACAATTTGGCATGGAGGCTCAGTTTATGATGCTTGGCTCAATGCTGTTGCAGCACAAGTGAGTCTAAGTGATCTTCAGTCGGATCTTGTCTGCTTGCTTGATCATATGATAGAAATGGGTTATGATTTTTTTCTTTTGGTGCTCAGGAATGAATTGTTGCAAAGAATTAAGAGAGAATATTTCTAGCTTATAAGCAATGATCAATCAATCAGTGAGAGGCTCACTAGTGGAATGACCAACCTGTGAAGAAGAAGAAGAAGAAGAAGAAGAAGATTACCTATGTGGCTCGAATGATTGATTGGGAAGTTCTTGGTCATCTTCATATGGATTTTTTTTGCAGGTTGGGCAAGTGATTCTTTCAATGCCAACATCATATTCCCAGATGGGGTACAAATGGGGTGTCTTCTTCCATCTCTTCTATTTCAGCATAGGAATGTACACATGCTACTTACTTGCACGTCTGTATGTGGAGTACCGAGTTCGCAAGGAACGAGATGGAGTTGACTTCAACAGACATGTGATACAGGTTTTTTTTCTTTTCTCTCCCCCCCTTTTATAGATTGTGTCAATTCTATCTTAGCCTTGTTTTGGATCTGAGATTTTTCCCCAGGGACATAAGAGAGTAACATGTGTAGTTTTATATTGTTTTTCTACATGATAGATACATATTCTTGCTATGATCATGAAATTTTGAAAATGGGTTTTCTGCAGGACTTGAGGAGATTGTGTTTTGCAAGTAGATATGTTGTTTACAAGTGTAGAACCACCCTGATGTGTATGGTACATGGATGGCTAACCTGACATGAGTGTAATTCTGTAAGAGGAAGAAAGGGCAGAATTGGATGTCTGATGGGTTTTTCAGATGTTGTGGATGATGTGCAGTATCACGAGGTTCTTGGTTCACTCGTTGGTTTGTGGGCACAAAGAGTTGCTCTGTTTTTCAACATTGTGACTGTTGGCGCAGTTGCTGTTGTTCAGATCATTGCATGTGCTAGGTATAGACTGCTAGCATTCAACTCATTTGGTCTTCAATCATGAAGGAGTCCTGTAGGCTGCTGCTTAAGGTGTTCAAATTGTTGCTGTAATTTTAGTATATGGTTTAGGCAATTGTTCATATGAGATTTTTCTGGGTGCTGCAAAACAATAAATAGATTTCTGTGGGACATTTTCTGATTTTTTTTGTGGGTTCGGCAGCAATGCATATTACCTAAACCCTCATCACAACAAGAGGACATGGACAATAGTTTTTGGTGCTATCTCTCTGGTAGTCATCCTCCTGCCCACCATCCACAACTTCCGTATTTGGTCCTTCTTGGGAGTGTTGACCACCACATATACAGCGTGGTACATGTTCAGCACATCCATTGCACATGGGCAGGTAAATCTTTTACTTGACAGAAAATGTGCCAGATCCATCACCATCATGTTTTCAATGGCAAAATATTGTTTGGTGGAAATGGGCTAGTGTAAAAGCTGTGGCATTAGGATATATATGCTGGATCATCTGGCAATCTTAAGGTCTCACCGATGTTAATAACACCCATGAAAATATTGTATAAAAATATGGAATGGAAACACCACATGTTATCTTTCGAGGTTGGCAGTCATACTAATTAGCATGAGTTTTTGCATCTTTGATTGGAAATGCAGATTCCAAATGTGAAGCACTCGGCTCCAATAAACTTGCAAAGCTTTTTCACTGGCACAACAAACATTCTGTTTGCCTCTGGAGGTCATGCTATTACCATGTATGGGCAGTAAACCCCGAACCCTAAATCCAAATGCAACTAGAAATTCAATAACTTCAGACTCCTGATTCCCCCTAGTAGTGACAACTGAAACTCATTGAAGTTGTTAGCAGACTTTGACAATGGGTTTTTTCCCTATATCCAGTGAGGATTTCAGGATGATGGAAACTTAAGTCTACCTGCTCATGCATGTGTGCCAGTATTGGTTTTGAGGAATTGGGGTTTCACTCAATCCTTGATGTTGTGTGCAGAGAGATAATGCATGCAATGTGGAAGCCAGCCAAGTACAAGTATGTGTATATAGCTTGCTGCTTCTATGTATTTTCCATCACGATTCCACACTCACTCGCTATCTATTGGGCCTTTGGAGACGAGCTCTTGCACAAAAACAATGCATTTGCAGTTCTTCCTTCATCAAATGCCCGCAGCACTGCCATCATTTTCATGATCATGCACCAGGTATGTTAATTGGTCAATTACTATAGATTCATTTTGAGACTTTGTTCCCAGACCCAGTCTGTACATACCCAGTCTGTACTCTGTGAATCAAGCATGATAATCATCCACCCGTGTCACATAATTTGCAACTTCATTCAAGAAATTCAAATGAGATGATTGCAAATTTTTGTCAGATTAGGTACCTGATGGATGGATGGTGATATGGGTGTTGCATTTTTCTTTTCCAGGCAGTGGCATTCGGGTTGTACATTATGCCCCTCAACTTCATGTGGGAGAAACTCTGGGGGGTGCATCAATCACCATACCTTGTCAGGGTGCTAGTGCGATTGCCAGTGGTTCTCTTGCTCTGGTTTTTAGCCCTCGCATTCCCCTTCTTTGGACCTCTCAACTCTTTGATTGGGTCTCTCTTCATGAGCTTCTCCACTTTCATCATCCCTTCCATTGCATACATCATCACTTTCCGGACACTGAAAGCTCGTCAGGTACACTATGCTAAACTCTCAACATTCTATTTATTCTAATCTGGCTTTAATTAAACTTTCTAATTCACAATGTTGGTTCCGTTTTTTGTGTGGCACAGAATGAGGCTGAGAAACCAAATAAACCAAGAAGAATTGTTGGGTGGCGGGGCATGGTGGTGCTCAACTTGATGGTTGTTTTGCTGATCTTCACTTTGGGTACCGGATTTGGTAGCTGGGCAAGTGTGAAGAATGTAATTGATCAAATTAAGACTTTTGGGGTTTTTCAGAAGTGCTATCAATGTTAACCCCGCAAGCAGAAGAACACACTGCTGGTGCTGGTGCTGGTGCTGCTGTGTGTGTGCATAGTGAATTTTAGTCTAGCCTTAGAAAATCCATGCCAATGGATCATCATACAAGTTATCCTTGTCAGCTGGTGCTCAATAGGGGGGGAATGCTTTACACAGCTTTGCACATTCAACAGGGATACTGTGATCTTCTTGCTACCAGAGTAGCAATCTTTTATTGAAGAATTGTATACATGATATGCTCAACATACTGTGCTTGTCACTAATGTTCAGCATTTAATAGTTTCCCAGAAGTGGTAGGTCAAAAGTTGACATTGTTCGCAATCAAAATCTTGGAGTTGGAAGTTGTATTGTAACTCCCAAAAACGCAAAAACTGCATCAAGGATGTCTCTCTTGGAATCTTGGGAAAGCCCTTGATGAGTAGGGGTGCATGGAGCTGATTCTGTAATGTTTAAACCTACATTGCAAGAGTTGTTGAATTCAAAATGATAGGGGAACTAAGTCCCGCTCCTTATACTCTTGGAAAGCCCTCAATGAGTAGGGTTGCATAGAGGTGATTTTGTAATTTTCAGACCTAAGGTGCAGGCAATATTGAATTTTCAGTGATTGTATTCACTGGAAATTTAGTAAACATCAAGAACTAAAAATATAACAGAAATTGGGTTTCGGACTTAGGTCAAAATAAGGTGTACCATTTTCCCTTTCAAGATTCATTCAATATTACAATAAGCGATCAATGCCCAGGCCGCACATTTCTTAATGTGAAATGCATCTGATAAATATAAGCAGGCAAGAAAATACAATGGCAGTTCCCTTCTAGTAGCATTAAACAAACAAGATGCACCAAAAACAATTACATTCCACAAAATTTAGCATGTCCTGCTTTGGAGATACCAGATTTGTATTGTAGACGATGACCCATTTGTTCAATTGCTGAAGTGAAACAATGTATTGAAGCAGAGAGCATAGAATACAATTACTTACTACTAGAACCCAACATCCTTTGGAGATGAACAGAAGATCTTTTTGCTTCCCTTATTATTGCAAGCAAGATTTAAAAGCTCCAAAATTCGTGGTTTTTTCCAAATTACACTTGTGTCCCATGTCAACAGAGGTGGATACTCTTGCATACCCTACAGGGTAATCTACTTCTCTGAATAAATGTTCTTTATTTGTCAAGGAAGCTCTCCTAGGGCTAGGCAAACCATACAAAACCTCAGTCAAACAAAACAAATTGCCCCTCATCCATCTTACTTGTGGCTGTGTTGTAGTTTGTAAAAATTGCTCCAATGCCCCCTCATACAGCCCTTGCTTTTGTGTTTGTTTTGCAAAAATTGCTCCAATGCCTCCTCATAAAGCCCTTGCTCTTGTGTTTGTTTTGCACATGGTTCAAAATTTTCAGTCATTTAAACTGCAAACCCTATTGCAAACCCCACTGATGAATAAAGTGCAGAGAAAAGATGATGACACTAGTCAAACGAGTCATCATCTTCATCATTGTTGAAGTCATTCAACTGGTCGAAACTAATGTCATCTTGTTGAAGAGCTTCAGCAATGGCCTGTTCATTAGTATGATCATCCTCAAAAACTCCCGCACTGTGGTGAAAATATTTCTACCATTTTATGTTATGTCAGGGTAATTTGAATGACAGAAGCCGGGATAGCTCGGTTGGTAGAGCAGAGGACTGAAAATCTGAAATTCTTCAGCCCTGATATCCCACTGAGGCTGTTGCCACTTCTCCTCTTCCAAATCCCTCTGAATGGTGTTGCAGATGGGCCAAACAATTCAAGAGAAACTGAGCTAGCAATATGAGCGTAATCCAAAGCTTACCCCTCTGATTCACATTCGGGCCATCAATCAGCTTTGTGCCAGTGAAAATCGATTTGTTGCTCTCACTTGTGGCAACCTTGACAATCCACTCCAGCAAGCTGATGAGCCACACAGTGCCATGTGGAAGTATTTTTTCCCCTCTATAGTTGACATTGCAACGGCCCCTATTCTCCACCAATGCTACAGGCACATCTGTATCACTCTTCTTCAGACCTGATGCATGTCAGATGACTCCCTGCAAAGCTGCAGAGTGTTTCAAGATAAAGTCAAGGTATTCAACTCCATGATCAGCCAGCAACAATTGTGCATGAGTGAGAACAAGGATTGCAATTCCCGCAAACAATTGGGGGAATTGCAATGGTTTGGGTTTCTCCAAACAATTGGGTGATGGCTCTGATGACTTGCATGTCCAGATTGCCCACATGATAACTGTCTAGCTGATCAAACATACAACAACACATCAATGGTTTTGTTCAAGAGGAACCTGCGAATGATACCTATGTCCTGATCATTCAAACCTCCTCCTTCCACCAAGCTTAGAGTCTTAATGATGTTGAGAGTAAAACTAGCTCTCGAACGTGCATGTTCGTCGAAGGCCTTTGTGGTCTCTGACTGGAATGCACTCACAACTGAGGGAGGATATCAAGTTGTAAGGAAATTCTATGCTTGCAAATGGAAATCCTTTGTGGAAATCCAGTTCTGATGTTTCCAATTCTATACTTGGGAAGTGGAAATCCTTCCTTTGTGGAAATCCATTTTCTGATGTTACCAATTCAGTACTTGCAAAATGGAAATCCATTGTTGGAAATCCATTGTTGGAAACCCATTTCTCTGGATTGTTACCAATTCTGTACTTGTGAATGGAAATCCTTTGAGGAAATCCAGTTCTGGTGTTTCCAAAATCCATTGTGGAAACCCATTTCTCTGATTGTTACCAATTCTGTACTTGTGAAATGGAAATCCTTTGAGGAAATCCAGTTCTGATGGTACCAATTCTGTACTTGTGACTGGAAATCCTTTGAGGAAATGCTTGAGTTGGCGAATCTACTACTACAAGTGAATATCATCAAAGAAGAACTTTGCAATGTGAAGGGCCGGTGAAAGGGTCCCTATTAAGGACCGGAGCCCCACAAAAGTTTCTACATACAGCCCCCCAAAAAACGTAAATGAATAAAAATAAGTAAACACAGAGAACAGACCATTGGATCCTAGGTTTGTTTTTTGGGTTTAACCGCTGGTTAGAGCATTAGAGGACCAGTGGTTCGTAAACTGACGGGATGACGGCTACTTTCCAGGTCCGACTTGCCATTGTGTTTTGTATATCCAACGGTAGGAAGCGATATTCTTTGGTCTGAAAGTCTAACCGGTTAGACTGCAACGTTTGATACTTTGGATGGAAGTAAAACCCAGTGGATTCTGTTACAGACCTTCTGGCTCGTCACTTCTGTGTCTGTTCCGACCGTTTTCTGTGCCCCTGTTTTCGCGTGCGCGCGCCTTGCGTTCTCTTGGGAGCGGGAGTGTTTTCAGAGAGATTGTTTGCAGGAAAAAGCTTCGTTTATTGACCGTTCCCTCAGCAGCTTTCTTCCTGTAACCCTGCTGCTCCAACAGCCAACTCGAGAAGCTCCGGTTGACGCTTCAAAAGAGGGTTTCGCATCCGAAAACGGTGTCCTGTAGCCACATTTCGGCGACCTTGAAGATCGAGGAGCTGCTGCTTTCGGGACGGGTAATGAGCACATGAGATTTTTGTTTCATCTCCCTTGCCATTGCATTGTCCCTTTGTCCGCTGTTTGTGAGCCGGAGTGCGCATTTCCTCCTTAATCCAGTGTTCTTTATTGTTCCACTGTTGTATTAGGGTTTCTAGGGTTTCTGCAAAGTGCCCGGATCTTGTTGCAGATGGTTCATTCCTCGATCGATGGCTTCCTTTGCTGTGTGTTTTTTTCTTTTTCCTTCAATGTATAGTAGAACTGTAGTGGTATTGTTGGACTTCTGAGATTGAACATAAATGTTTTCTGAGCTCGAAGAGAATTTCTGTTTCCAGGACCAGTTTCGTGGAGTGTTTAACGATTCGGAGTTTTGTCTCGTGTTCAGCTTTTTTACTGTTTTCTTTTTTGTGTGCGAGGCAACAGGAATGATGATGTTGCGGAGTGTGAATGGAGGGCCAGCTCCACTGCAAGCGAGCTGCACTTTATGCCATAGCACCAGCAATCCCTCGACATCTTTCTCGAACATGCAGTATGGATCATACTGTGCAGGAACTTCGGTTGGAAAGGCTGCCGTTCAAGCTCTTAAATGCAAGGGGATGATGAATCCCATGGCATTGATGCACATTTCTCATGGTCACTTCTTGACTGCCCGCCATCTCAGGTTTTCGCCTTTGAGCTCTGCTGCGTTTGCAAAGGCATCAGTGAGATATAAACTCAAGGTGAATGCAGTTGATGCCGGACAGTCAGGAGGAGATGAATATCCCCAGGAAATTTCCAGCAGTGATGAGGAGATTACCCCAGAAAAGGCCGCAGACAAGACCAAGGATTCTAGGTTAGACTTTGATTTCAGCAATGCACAAGCAGCATCAGAAGAGGCTGCCAGAAAAGCATTGGTCATACTCCAGGAGACAACAAGCCAGTTGCGAGAGCAAGCTGAGAAGGCCAGTTCAGTGCTGGCAGCATCTGCACAAGAACTTCCTGCCAGAGGTAAGGAAGGCCTCTCCTATGTTGCAGAAAACGCCCCTGATCCGGTCAAGGACATTGCTGAAACTGCTCTCAAAGCACATTATCGGGAAGATGGCAGTATAAAGCAGGGCTCAAAAATCCATGACTTCTGCCTTGGTATTCCATACGGGGTGCTTCTTGTGGTTGGAGGCTTACTGGGGTTCATCATCACAGGGAGCACAGTCTCAATACGATTTGGAGTGCTTCTGGGAGGGGTGATTCTGGCCTTGAGTGTTACCAGCCTGAGTGCATGGAAGCAAGGGGAGTCCACTCTGCGGTATATTCAGGGCCAAATAATTATCACAGGGGCCATCTTCTTCAGGTTCATACGGAGATATGCAGAGACAAAATCTGTCTTTCCTACAGGGGTTATTGCTGTTACTAGTGCTGCTATGTTAGCATTCTATGCATATGTGTATCTCTCTGATATAAATCCTCCCAAGGAAATTGAATCAGGGGGGTCTTACTGAGACCACTGGTTGGACAAAACAGCAGAGACAGACATACGGTTCTGGGTGTATATGTCTTAGCTGCTTGATGTGTTACTGATAACATCCTGCATGTGCACATATCTGTTTTTTTTGTAAAAAAAAAGTTCATTAGAGATGATGCTGCTGTTGGGGGTGCTGAAAACAGTAAACTTGGATTCATGTGGTCCATTCTAAGCACTTGTGGGGGTGGTAAGCAAGGTATGGGAGTCATAAATGATCACATTCCCCGACCTCATAAATGAATTTCTCCTTTGTTGCAGCTGCCATATGTGAGAAAGATGAGATATGGGGGGTTCAGACAATCAATTCAAGTGTGGTATATGGTACAGAACCACTGTATGAATATTATCCATCAAAGTAGTGTTGTAATAATGCCTTGTAATTTGTGGGAACCATGTAGCCCTGTTTTAAGTGTCCTCAAATTCTGCAGGAGTTGTAGCAGTCAAATCTTGTCAGGATGCTTGTCCGTATCTGTTAATAAAGAAAACACAGTGGTTTTGTGCTCCCTAAGCAAAATGAGGTTGTCATATGGGAGACCATGTTGTGAATTTGAAGATTTGATCTTGGTCTTTGGCATGGTGCCGTGTTGGAGGCTGTTTACGAAGATCCATCTGCTCAGACTCAGTATTTTCCAGTTTTGATTACTACTGGGTAATGATGGTTGGAAGGGGTGATAGAGGAACACCAAATTTCAGAAAAGGATATCTCTGCCATTTTTCACAGCTAATACAGGTCATTTTACAAAGCAAGTAGAACCACAAAGTTCATGATTGAATGGTACCCTTGCGATCAAGTAAGTTGTGTTCATATGAGGGTGTCTTTCTGCCTCAAACTCTCTATTTTGTAATGTAGCATATATGCTGCTTCAAGAGGACGTGTGTTTATGTTAACTCATGCTGAAAACTAGGGTAGATTTCAGCATGGCTGCAGAAGTACAGACAGTCCTGAGTGTGTGACAGATTTGAAGCAGAAGGTCAGGTACTAAAGCCTGCCCCAAGATGTAAGGCGCACAAGGAAATCGAGTGGCACTGAAGTCAAGACATGGGGATTCAAGCCTGTTGTTGAGTTTGAAGTTCATCCTGGGCGTAGAAGTGAGTAATTAGGGTTGCAAAGGCTGCCATGATCTTTCAACATGTTTATTGCAAGACCTGCGAATCAAAGACCCTCTGAAAAGGGAATGATGCTGTTTAGGAAAGCAGTCTATACTGATCTTCTCAAGCCAATTCTAGAGATAACAATTGCAAATAACATTCCTGGTGCATGGATGCCAGGTGCTATAATAAGCTTGCTGAAAACCTAATGAACAATGAACAAGGATATTGTGCAGCAACCCAAGTGCAAAGAGATTTAATCGAAAGAAAGGGATACAAAAGCAAACACTGCCATGCAAAGTAGTGTTTTTACTCTGCTTTCATTTTAGTAGTAATAAAACAAAGAAAGGAATCCAAGATACAATGGTGGGTACACACATTCTCCACACACACAGACACACACCCATTTCTTTATGAATTTCTCCAAATCCAACTACACTTTGGTCCCTACTAGCTACTATGTATCGATATGGGTTAAAGCCATATGGGTTCATCTTTTTTTACTCCAAACCTCACACATACAAATGCCACACTCACACACACAAGTTTTTTTTGTTTTTGATCCAAATCATCCCCATCTTTTTATGTAGCCAACCATTTGCCTAGCACTAGCATTAGTAGAGAAAAAACATGGTTTATTTGACTAAATAATTTAGTACAAAAAAATTCTCATTCAAATAGGTGGGTGTTAAAGAAGATAATTTTATCATTTTGGACAAGTCGATTTTGATACGTTTATTATGATTAAGGTGGTTTTTTTTATTAAGAAAATAACAAATCATTTAATTAGCAAACAACGAAACGTTTAATTGTTCAATTTTTTACTCAAATTGAAATTATCTATTTTTGAATTATCATTCAAAAACATTTTTTTTGATAAATAAATAGATAATATATAAGTTTAAATAGGTCATTAAAAAATACATAAATACATAGATGGTAGCCTAACCTAGTTTAGCCTACTTGAAATATTTAGCTTAATCTATTTACCTTAGATCTCTAAACATGCACATTGGTTACATGGAAAGAGACCATGAACTCGCATGTGCTTTCAAATCATGAATCTACAATTATAGTTTGTACTAATTTTGATCTCTAGATGTGGCATGGATATGTTTATGTTGGTCATAGACTATGTGGATGAAGCTTGGATCCCAGGCATGGTATTATGGGCTTATTTGAAACAATGGAAACAATTGGTAGTTGCATGGCTTTGCAACTCTAACCTTTGTTAAGAATTATCAAATTGAAAAGTTACACCCAGAAAAAAAAAAAAAAAAAAAAAAAAAAAAAGTTGCATAATGAATGAAAAATTTACATAATGATTATAAAAGTTGAAAATTTGAAATTGTACAATGGATGAAAAATTAAAGATTAAGGATGAAAAGCTAAGAACACATTCATCAAGTATGCAACCTTCTAAAAATTCCAAGGCAAATTATTGCAACTCCCTTGTATGTTATTATCAAGAAATGCTAGGAGCCCGAATTTGCCAAACCTCGACCACTCTCTAGTACAAGATGTTTTTCTTTTCTTTGTCTTACTCACAATTTTAGAAACCTTTCAAGCTCAGCATCTTTAAAAACTTAAACATGCATTAAAATACCTTCATTTTATAGAGATTGTCATGTTGATCACTTGTCGGAGAGTATTTACACCAAAAGCAAAGTACATAATGCCAAAATGTTCCCCATACACAAATTGCCCTAGTAAAAAATTTTGGTGGTGAATGTGAAAAAATAATATTTTATCACAAATTTTTCCTGTTTTTTTGAAAAAAAAAACAATGAAAGGAAAGAAAAATTGTCAAAAAGTTTTCACAATTGCTTACAATACAAAAGAGTGCTTAAGATTTTTCAACTTTCACAGTTTGAATATTGCCAAATTTGGCTAAATATACTTATGGACAATTGCCATTTGAGCAACATCACAAAAGTGAAAAAAAAATTGTTCATTTGCCCACACCATATTAGGTTCAATGAGTCTGAAAAACACGAATTATGTTGATTATCATGTGAATTTTACAATTATTTGTTTTGACAAATAATCACTTTTTTGCATACTTTGTTCAAATTAGGGTTTTTTTTT
>Ga0209208_10011108_pt1 | contig 11576 bp, 10 predicted proteins | sample S1TSphfallax_3_FD_187694 | JGI IMG/M metagenome (GOLD analysis project Ga0209208, IMG submission 187694) | Host-associated microbial communities from peat moss isolated from Minnesota, USA - S1T2_Fd - Sphagnum fallax MG (SPAdes) (version 2) | ecosystem: Host-associated > Plants > Peat moss >...
CCCCCCCCCTTTATCTGCCTTGCTATTCTTCTGTCTTTAGTTCCACAATGAAAATTCCACCGACTCCCCATTGCTTGGCAACTCCCTTGCCTCACATTCAGCCAATGTCTACTAATATCCATTCCAACACACTCATCCCAAATATAAAAAAAAGACACAAAAACATCAAAGCCATAAACACCACCGTGTTTCCATCACTCCTTTTCCTTGTCTCCATCGCAATCATGCGTAAACACCCCCAGCCCAAAACAAGAGAAAACGTTTTTCCTTGAAACCCTTAGACTTCTTCATGTTCACATTCAAACCCTAAAGTTAAAAATTTGTTACACATGTGACACTTCCTTCTTTAATTTATATGTGTTTGCATAGATCTCAAATGATCATACTTAGTTGAACATTTACAAATCATGCCTAGCACATTTTCATTGTTTGCCATCAATCCCTTTTATGATGTAGACTCAGTTGTCGTCATCAAATTCTCTCTAGCCCTTGTTGTTGTTGTATTTCATAAAGGCATATGGACCTTCCCAATTAACAAGTAATGCCCTCCTTTTTCCTAGTTTTTTCATATTTACCATGGTTTTTCCTTCTTCAAATCCTACAAATTCTTGTTTGCCCTTTCACGCAGCATAGCTTTTGTGTTGCCTCTTTTGTGTTTATTCCACAATCTTTGACACAGATGAATGCATATTCGAAATCAGTTTAAGCTTTTCCACCATTAGATGCGTCATCTCCAAGGTGAACTCCTCCTTTTCCACGATAGTGAATGCAACAAGGTTATTATCACATGTGAGCCTTGGGGTTCTTTTAATCAACACCATGAAAGGAGAGAATTTGGTGCTAGCATGAACACCACTTCTATAGTCAAGTAGGATCAGGGTAATTAGAAATCCCAGTTATCCAAAATAGTAGATGACACAACAAATAATCCATTTTTCAAGGTTTTAATCATCCTTTCCACCATCCCATTGCATTGAAGCCATTGTGGAGTTGTGAACTGATGAGTAATCCCATATTTCTTACACATCATATCAAATTCAACCATCCATTCACCTCCATTATTAATGAAAATGAATTTGGGCAAACCAAATTTGCATATGATTTCCTCTTCCAAAAATCTCGCGGCAATAACAACATCATGATCCTTGACATGCCTTGCTTCACACCACTTTGAGTAGTGGTCAATGGTGACCAAAACATACATGTTTCCATCTTTAGTTTCAAGCAAAGGCCCATCAATATCCAATGCCACCTTATAAAATAGGTCATAAACTAGAATGTTCTTCATATCTTCAACAACTAACGTGATACTTCTTGAATTTTTGGCAAGTTGACAGCGTTGGCATTATTTCACCACCATTTTCACAGTTTTAGTTTTGTCATGCTAGAAAAATTTCTTCTTAACCTCAGCCAATGTTCTTCCTTCACTAAAGTGCCCAATGTCTTCATGTATGTCTTTGACCAGCGCCTTTCTTTCTATGAACTTCGGCACCACCATATTCTTGAAAAACAACATATCTTTTCTCTAGTGGTAGTTCAACAATGTTTTCTTGGCTAGGTCAACCTTAGTAGCATCATCCAACACTTGGTCCAAAATGCTTCCAAACAGCAAGGTCATGCATGTTTCATCCTTCCAAATGTCGATCCGTTTTCCTGTTTCTTTTATTTCAATGTCTTCTTCACTGCTATTCACATCAATGGGGTTTATTTTTACATCCACCATCACTTGGGCCTCACAAATCAATCCCCAATAGTCAGTGTCTGGTGTTGAAATCCTATTTGCCTTCCTTTTTGGGGCAAACACCTTAGCTAAGATATTTGAATTCTCTTTTGCAAATTCCCCACATTGATTAATTTCTTCATATTTTTCATTTTCCATCAATTCAGCACCAACATCCTGGGAAATAGTAAGGATATGTGGACTCGAGGTGGTGGATTTCCAAACTTGTGCCACACTAAAATTCTTTTTCTCATATTGTATCTCCACCCCAAAATCCTCATCCTCATCCTCATCATGTGAACCAATTGGATTGCAGCTCAAAGCATCAACATTTGCATGCCTAGTTCCTACCTTATGGACAATTTTGAAATTGAAGTCTTGGAACATGGATATTCACCTCCCTCTCTTGCCAAATGGATCAGATATTGTTGAAAGCCACATTAATGGCTTGTGGTTAGTCTTGACAACAAAGGAGGCGTGATATAAATATTGCCAAAAATGCATTATCCCCCATATTAAAACATAACACTCACCTTCCATAGGATGGAACTTCCTTCGTGAAGGTGTGAGACTATTACTTGCATATGTAATAACACATTCATGTTTATTTTGCTTTTGGGATAGAACCAACCCTACCCCTTTTACAAACCAGTCTACATGAAGTATGAAGGGCCTCTCAAAGCTAGGTTTTACAAGGACGGCTGCCTCAGTCAACGTGAGCTTGAGTGTGTCAAAAGCTTCTTGATAGGCAAGGGTCCAAAGGAAACTCTGATCCTTCTTGGTCAAATCAAAAAGTGGCACAACAATTTAACATATCCTTGTAAAAAATTCCTATAATATCTTATCAAACCTAAAAAGGCCCGTACATTAGTTATAGTCCTAGGTATTGGAAAATCTTTAACAACATGTGCTTTCTTTGGATCAAGATATGAGCCCTATTAGGTCACAACTCCCAGAAACACAATATGTTGTGCACCAAAAGAACATTTCCCAAGGTTTAGCTTCAAATTCACCTCCCGCAATCTTGTAAGAACAACCTTCAAGTGTGTAAGTTCCTCTTCCCACGTTCGGCTATATATATTGACATCATCAACAAAGACCTTCAAGAATTGGTTTGTCCAATCTTTAAAGACTTCTACTATGGTTCTGGAGAAAGTCCTTGTTGCATTTTTCAGTCTGAATGGCATCACATTCTAGTCATAGAGACTAGATTTTGTGATTATAGTTGTCTTTTTAATATCATTTAGCAAAATTCGGATCTACCAAAAACCAGATTGTGAATCCAATGCATTAAACCATTGGTTGCTTCCCATTTGAAAGATAACATTGTCAATTAAAGGCATCAGAAATGAATCCCTTTTGGTCTACATGTTCAACGGTTTGTAATCACCACAGAACCACCTACTACCATCCTTCTTAACAAGTAGATTGACCCTACAAGCATATTCAGACTCATTATTTTTCATCTTGCCAAGTTTGATCAAAGCATGGATTTGTTTGATCATTTCAACTTCGATTCTTCCCAATAAGACTACCTCCCATGTGTGGTGCGACATGGGGGAAAGCCTTATGTGTCAATTTCATGTTCCCCTATTGTCCAACACCCCAACTCCCCTTTGTGCGCAAAGACATCCTTGAAGTCCTCCAACAAAGTCCATAATCCTTCAGCCTAGTTTTCATTGAGGGCATGGCCAAACTTTATCCTGCTTCGTATTTCACCCCACCTTTCATCTCTAAATGGAACACCCTGCTATATGCTTTCATGATTCATGTGCACTATATTAAGGACATGCATGCATATTAACAGAACATCCATTGAAGTTTTCTGAGTCTTCAACAACTACCTTTTGAAGCCAATCAACATAATCATTTCCTTTTGTTATATATTCCTCCAATAGCTTGTAGTGCCGATCTTGTAAGATTGGATTAGCTTTTAAAACCTACTTTCTGCAGTGTAAAATTTGATTCAAGTATGTGTCAAATATATTCTACCAAAGAGAAATTATATATATATTTTTGGTGATGCCCTTGAATATACAATGATTTTTATGCTATAACTTCATACATGTATATTTCATTAAATTTTCTAATGAAAAAGTAGGTTTAAACACCATATTGACCAATCAATTTCAAACTTACTTATTACCTACTTTTATTATTCCATTTTTTTAAAAATTTGGTAGTTAATTTACATTAAACCCAATTGAGGGCTCAATAGTTTCAAAATGAAATTTAAGTAAAATTTGAATATACTTTCTTGCGTTTTGGTGCAAATTTTCCTTTTTTAAAACTTGATATTTTTTATCAACTTTTTTTGTATATTTTACCATGCCTTCACCCATTAAAGCTTGAATTAAAAAACATTAATGTGAAAGTTTTACTTCTGTTAGCACCTCGTGTAACGAACAAGTGTATTGGTTCACTAAGATTTTTTAAATTTTGTTAGTGTCATTTTTTTTGTTAATTCAAAAGCTTATGATTCTATACTTTTTCAATTCATTGCATATGCATTGTTGTTATTAAAAAATCATATTTTCATTTTCATTTTTTTAATTAAACTATTTTTCCTCATTAAATTGATATATGATTTATGCATGTTGTATGTTCCATGCCATGTGAAATATTCACCTTTAATGGTATGTTTATAATAAAAAACAAGAAGAAAAAAAATTGTTATTTTTAATAATTTTTTGGGTCATGATGTTCATTACAATGCACATAATGAATTACATGAAAAAAAATCCTTTCTTTGTTGACATTTAGTGTGTCATAATTTGCAAAAAGTTCAACAAAACAAATGTTAAACAAAGAGTTAAACCTTTTGATGTCCTTATCAATGATCAAGGGACACATAATATCTATAAAGTCCAAGTGATGTGTTTTCAATGCTACAACATTATAAAAATTAAAATGCATGTTTTTGTAATCCAGATATAATTAATGAATTTGAATGTTCTAAATGCATGGAACAATGGGATGGACAACACAATGTATGTAACTAATTGTGCTAACATTTGTTGAACTTAAAAAAAAAGACATTTCCCATCCTTCAAATGTGAGTATGTGCTTCAATTTTGTAATTTTCATTACAACTGGCAATTATGGTTTTTAAATTTTTTTAAATTTTTTTATCTTGTTATGTTAAATAGGATGTGTACAATAACTAGTTATAGCATAAGGGTCAAATATGAACTAAACATTTGTATTTACTTACCAAAGACTTCCAACATGAGTATTAAAAAAATTCATGTGTTTGTCTTTACATAACTTTGTAAAAAGAGTGTTGGTTTTTAATTTCATTTTCAATCTATCTATGTATGTTTCAAGTTGTCTATGGGAATAAATTCCAATATTGAAATAATTGTTTGTAAATTAATTTTATAGACATTGTGCACATTATTATGATCATTGTATGAATGTTTGAGCTCTTGTTCCTCGTCACCTATCTCCCAGAGGTGAAACACTTCTACATACTCGTGTCGCAAAGTGTGGAGATGGCGGAATGCCGCTCTCCACTTTCGACATGTCCATGAAGCCCGAACCACATCCTGCACGTCCGCAAAATGCGAGAGGATGCGGCCTATCACACGCACTGGAAACCCCTCCATCCCGGCGAGTCTCTTCTCATATCCAGTTCCTTATTGTTCGTGTTGTTCTTCTTCTACTCCTGGCTCCTTCGCCAACTCGCCTGCCGCTCCACTGCTGTTGTCCTGGCTTCCTTTCCGTCTCTTTTTCTCCCTCTCATGATCGATCGGTGCAAGCCTCCAACACCCACAACGGAGAGAGGTTTCACCACGTACAAGAATCGATCGCTTCCAACACCGCAATGGAGAACCCTTCGTCTTTCCAGTGCGGGGGGAGGTTTGGTTTTCACTTTTTGGATCCTGGAACCGGAGGGTAAGGGAAGATGTGTGCCCTTGACCGGCGGTTCTCAAAAATCAAAGACCCGGTTCTCACCCTTCACTCGAGGTTCTTAAAAAAATAAATCAGAGGTGACCCGGTTTTTGAGTGTTTTTTTTAGCAATTTTGTGATTTAGCCTCATTTGGCTATTAATACGAAAGGACATAATTTAAATGTCATTATATATTTTTGACTATTTACTTGAACCATGTATCTTTTTATTTTCTGGTTTTTGAATTATTTTTTCTATAGCTGGCAATCATTCTTTGAAAATCATCAAATTTGCAACAGAAATTTTCCCCCAGAAAATTGCACCAAAAATAATGACTGGTTTTTTATCCTTAGACCAGGATTCTAAAAGAATCAAAGAACTGGGTGAAAAACCCCCCCTCAACCGTCAGTTCTTTTCTGGTTCATTAATTCAGGAACTGTCAATTCCTCAAAGAAACCCCTGAAATTTCGCCCAAGAAAAAACATTGACAGCAACTAGCGGTCACGAAAAGGTTTCATTTATAATGTACATAATGTGAAGCAATTGAAATCCTAAACTCTAAAATTTTATGCAAATTCTTGATGAAATTATAAACGAGTAGACACATTTATGAAACATGATAGCACTCACCTATTTACTACGAACAGAAATGCACTTTGTGTTCATTGCAGCAATGCTTGGTCATGTATCAACTTCTCCTTTTGTGTTAATTGCGATTTTATTTATTTATTTATTTATTATTATTATTTTGTGAAAACTCAATTCTTTTCATCCTTTCCCTCAACATTGAAAATTATGTGCGTTTACTGGTGCTAGTAGCCCCATTTCTGGCAACTAAATGTAATTATATTTTTCCCTGAAGGGACCCCCGGATTTCACATACAAGAAATGTCTACCTCTCAAAATAACTACAGAAGCCAGCTCTTTTCTTCAGCCTTAAAAAGTCTCAAAAGGGTTAAAGAACTCTCAATGCAAAGTAGTGTGATCTTTACATCAACCCACAAAATAATATTTGGGCAAAATATGAATGTTAGAATTGTTAAATAAAATAAAGTTAAGTAAGTGAACCTTAAATGGACGGTTTGTCACATTGTAAATATTTTTCAAAAATATATATATTTACAAATTTTTTAACTATTAGCAAATGGATGAGAAGCCCAACCAAATTGGAATAATCATTTTCAGAGAGGAAACAAAATAATCATGAATTTTCAAACGTGGACACACATAGATGTCTAAAATTGACATTTGGATAGTTAGGATGCCTACTCACCATATTAGAATGTATACTAATGACAAAGGATCCAAGGTTTAAAAAAATGATTACTATGCATGTCAAAATAACCACCTAGGCACTTACATGTTGTAATCAAACACACAAAAAACAACGCTTGGTGTTTTGAAAATGTATTCGATTAAGATTTTTAATGATTTGTAGTTGATCAAAATTAGATGATGGCACTTGCCTTGAATTCATACACAAGAAACACAATTTTGATACAAGTGTAACCTTATGTTCATCACTATTAATTGGTGATGTGTAAAAGCAAGTTTTAAATAGAAATGATTTCTAACTTCTTACATCATACCTTTGTTTTTGTCAGATTCTCTTTCAACAATGACATGAAAAATTCTTTTGATGATGGCAATGAACATTTTGACCTATTTTAACACAATTTAGTTTACTTTAGTTTAATTTAGCTTAAATAAAAATATAGTTTAATCTAATTTAACCTACTATAGCCCAATTTAACATAATTTAATATAATTTAAACTAATATATTTTAGTTCAATTTTCCTAATTTTAACATAAAAATTTATAAATAATTTAGTTTAGTTTGGTTTAATCAACTTTAGTTAGTTTTTTAAAAACCAAATTATCCAAATTGATGCAAATTGAAAAAAAAATTAACCTAAGTTTAGTCAAATTTAGCTTAAGAGGTTTGATTTAAGTATGTTTTGCCATGTTTTGTCAAGTCTACTCAAGTTTAACCTAAATAGTCATGTTTAGCCATGTTTAGCCAAGTTGATATTCTATTTTAACCTACTTTATTCAAGTTTTGACAAGTTTAACCAAGTTTAATTTCAAAATAATAATGTTTAATCAAATATAGCTTCAATATCCTAGTTTAATTTAATTAAAAAAAATTGCTAAGTATAACCAATTTAAAATTAAATAATCATGTTAAGCCAAGTTTAGCCTCAATATTTTAAAGTGTAACCTAATTTATTTAAGTTTTTCCAAATCTAACCAAGTTTAAACACAATATCCCAATTTAGCCTAATTCATCCAAGTTTTTCAAAGTCTAATTAAGTTTAACCTAAGTAGCCATGTTTAACCAAATTTTGCCAAGTTTTATATCAAAACCATAATTTAGTTTAATTTATTTAAAATTTTCCAAGTCTAACCAAGTTTAACCTAAATAACTATGTTTAACCAAGTTTAACCTAAATAGTTATGTTTAGCCAAGTTTTGCCAAATCTCACCAAGTCCAACCAAGTTTGAACTAAATACCTAAGTTTTGCCTCAATACCCAAAATTTGCCAAGTTTTTTGACAAGTTTAACCTAAATGATTTTGTTTAGCCTAATTTAATCAAATTTTGCCTACTTTACTCTGGTCTAAGCCTATGTTAATTTATGTTAAGTACGCTTACATTTAAGTTAGGAATGCTTAAATTAATTTGTGTTAACCTATGTTAGCCAAGATTAATTTAAGTCAACCTAAGTCAATTTAGGGTGAGTTTGGTTAACTTGAATTAAAGACATTATCGTTTATAGATTAATAATAAGTAATAGTTATTATAAATAAATAATGTGGTGCAATGGTTAAAGACTTGTTCCCCAAAGTGAAGGTGGGGAGTTTAAGTCCTCTAATTTGCAAATTTAGACATCTAATACCTTGGTGGCTTGTTTAACCTATAAAAGTTTTTTAGTATTTAAGCTAGGATGCCTAGGGTAGGCTAGGTGGTCTAAGCTAGGCTTCCTAGGCTAGGTCCCCTAAGTTAAAAGGCTAGCATGTGATAAATATTTGATTGGAAATAAATATATCTATACACATTTGATTTTTAAAAAATTGTGACATGTGGCATTTTGTGAAGTTGCCATGTGTCTCATTGATTCTCGGACTATGATTTTTGTGACTATAGTCATGGCAAATGTAGTTGTTTATGTGATTGTGACTAATGTGACTAGTGAGATTTATGACGTGGTCATTTGGAGTAGATAGTCATGTAATCATGTCTAGTCATAGATGACACATACAACAAGATTTTTTAAATGTAAATGCCACGTTTTGATGTTGTGGTATCTTGCAGGACGTTCCTTTGTGTACAGTGGACACAGCTTTATGAACTGATCGATAACTCTCAATCCCTTGTTCACACATTGAAGGTGAAGGATGGTACCTTGATTTATAGCACAATACTTGAAGATGAGGCGACCCTTTTTGAATGATCAAAGCACAACAAATGGCATGTTGAGCATATTTTAACAAGTTGTCAAGTAGGATCTTCCAAAGAGACAGAGAAATCAAAGAAAGGGGAATGTCCTGCTAGGGAATAGGTCATTGATTCAGAGAGTCTGGCATGAGTCTTGACAGTCATCTAACACCACAGACACAGGTTGCCCCAGTTCCCGGGCCTAGTGGGAATTCAAATTTCCACCAGATACTAAGCCTAGTGAGATGTGGCTAGTACAGTTGTCATTTGCACCACATAGCAAATGGGAAGCCTTCAGCCAACTTCAAATTATTCACCAAAAACACCCCCCAACAAAACTTTGTTTTCTTGAATTTTCCATTTTTCATTTCACCTTCTATTGCCAATATATAAAAAAGGCTGATTCTTAGTGCACCCACCTATGTGTTAAAAAAATTATTCTTGGAAGTAGCACAAGTTTTTACTATTGGTTAAACAATAAAAGTATGGTCAATCTACCCTGGTACCTACCTTGGCAGCTTTGACACTAATTATATTACTTTCAAAAATGTTGACATCTCACCCAAAAAACAATTTAAGAACAGAATTTTGTGAAAGAAAAATGATTATTCAAAAACATTCTATTTCTTTCAAAATGAAAATATCAAAGTTAATAAACTATTTGACAAACATGTGTTGAAGTTGCCAAGGTAATATGGTACAACATAGTTTATTGGGCCCTGTCCCCATACGCCCATAGGGACAGGGACTATTGCATTGGAACCAACATTTGGAAGTTTTATCTTATTAGAACCGATTTCACATTAAGTAAACTGGTTTCTTTGGTGAAAATGCTTAGATTGGAACCGAATTGTTTTGGTGTTCAGAGTGTGTACACAGTATGTAGATGTACAACATCTTATCTATTGGCTGGGCCAGCATGTTTGTGATGCCTTGTTTTGAAGAAGAAAGTTAGCTTGTTGGGTTGGTGGTGTTACTTGGTCTCTTTATTCATCAAAGTTTTTGCACTTCTGTCAAGGATAGACTAAGAACAGTGAGTTGTGACATCACTGAGCATACTCCATGCTGATATGGGAACATCACAACCATTGCTTTCGTGAGACGCCACTTAATACCCCACATCAAGCACTGTTTGGCACCCTTTTACAACCATTGCTTTGGGCCTCTCAATGCATGTGAAAGGATGCCAAATAGTGCATCTATGGTTGCTTTGGGCACTCTTTGGCAAGTTAAAGAGAGGCCCAAAGTTCCCCAAAGAAAAAGGTCACCTCACTAGATCAAATCAGGGCTGAATTTAATTGCACCTTTCTTAAAGCACCACAAGAAATTTCAGTGTATTTGGAGGCTACCTGAAGATTACTCTAGTTCAAGGGAAGCCTCTTCCATTTTTCAAAGGAGGAATAACTTTTAAATCGTTCATTGGTACAAAATGTAATATGTTTTTCAAAATATTATCCTAAGTTATGAATTGATGATGGGATTGAAGAGTTTTTCTTTCTTCTTGTCTCTTTTGGCCCCTTTTCCATCTTCCAAAATATGATCCAAGATATGGATCAAAGGGAGAAAAGATGGGGTTTCAAAAACTTTGATCTACCACTTGTCATTACCTATTGGCCTGTTTCCATTTTCCAAGATTTGCTCAATGGAAGATGATGGGTTTGAAACCTTTTCCTTTTTTTGTAATTGTTGGTGGCAGGCTTTCCATCTTCCAAAAACACTACTGTGGGTTGTGCAAGGGGCCCAAGATTGAACTTGTTATCCAACTAATTTCTCTTTCCAATGACAAAGATGACTCAGAATTCAATATGTCCCACATCTTAAGTATAAAAATTATGAAATCACCTCTGTTAAATCTGACACATTGAGGGCCTTCCAACAATACCAAGATAGCACCTTAATTTCCCTAAATTTTATTTGTTTTCAGGTCATTGAATTTTCAATGGAAAAATTGTACAATATTCAATAGCTTGTATAATATAGATCAAAACATTTCAAAACCACCTCGGTGCACCCTACTCATCTTGGACTTTCCAACAATAGCAAGATTGCAATAGGAGGATTCATGGCTTGGGAGATCTCAATGTGACAAATTAACAAAACAAAACAAACTACATTCTAGTCTTTTTTTATTGGTAAAATTTGCCAAAAGGATGATTTAAAATTCAATTTTTTTGAAATGAATGGCTCTTTGAGTATTTAACTAGGCAAAAGGTTTTTAAAAAAAAGTAAAATTGCCAGATTTCTACATTTGATTTCCAGTAAGTACCCAGAAATTTAGAAGGGTGATTAAAGATTTGAGCCAGATATGGTTAAATCTTCCTAATGATGATGGCCACTTTTTCGACCTTTTTGTATGGATAATTGCCACTTTGGCTAAATCATTAACTTCCCCAAAAAAAACCTTGGCTACCTTCCTTAATAGATAGCTATGATTCAAAGTACCATCAATAGGAGATGATGGGTTTCAAAACATCTTCTTGTTTTTCTTCTTGAAGTTGAGGGGTTCAGCCTTTCCATTTTCCAA
>Ga0209208_10011109_pt1 | contig 11576 bp, 13 predicted proteins | sample S1TSphfallax_3_FD_187694 | JGI IMG/M metagenome (GOLD analysis project Ga0209208, IMG submission 187694) | Host-associated microbial communities from peat moss isolated from Minnesota, USA - S1T2_Fd - Sphagnum fallax MG (SPAdes) (version 2) | ecosystem: Host-associated > Plants > Peat moss >...
ACATCATGTTCAATGCAATTTGCAATTTATTATCTAAGTTATTGTTTATAGGTGGTAATGGTAAATTGTTAAACTTATGTGAAGATTTTATGTTCAAACTTTCACAAAGATCCAAATTGTTTTTTTTTGTGTGACCTTACAAATGCCTTTGCCATGGATGTTGTCATACAATTTTTTTATAGTTTTAAATATCTTAAATGACGATTGATGTGTTGTACACTTGGGAAAATTTTGATTTCATTGTGCAAAATGGTCTCAATTGATTTCAATATAACAAATTTGTGGGTTACAAGCATGGACATAAATATCTTATCATGCATTTTTGTCCACTTAAAATGTGAACATTTCACAGTACTAGTTGGGTTATCATTATAACCCAATGGAGCTATGAAGGGAAATTCATGTTGTGTGGCATCAATTTTTTCTTGCATATGACAAAATTCAAATTGTGAGGAATTATTAAAACAATTGTTATGATTTTTTTCATAAACAACTTTGTGAGAATGGTGTTCAAGTGGATACACAAGTTTTTTTGCATATATTGAGCGTGTTTATGTACTTGTTAGATGGTTAAACATTAAGCTGGGGATGGATATTGCAAAATAATTTAACTTATTTTCAAATCCAATTTTTTCTTATTGTAAGGGATTTGATCTACATCTTTGTTCTTTTCAAGTGTCTATCAAAATCTAGATGATGTCATTGTTTTTAAATTTCAAAAACATTTGACATTTAAACATATGTTGTATTTTTCTTTTCCAATACATTACCATAAGTTTTCATGTCTTCATGCAATGATGAATTATTGTTTTCATGATCATGATTCCACAATGGGTGTATTGATGATAGATTAGAATGTAACATGTCTACGACCAATTCAAAATGGCCATGCATCCCTTCATGGTATACGAATATAAGTTTTTCATTCATTTTTATAAATTATTCTCCAATGGTAATATATGGTCTATTATTCTTGTTGACCATGCTTCAATGGTGGATTACACAAATTGTGCCAACCAAAAGAAATTGCGAATTTGGCCCAAAGACCACCTTCTAAATCATTTAAACTCATTCTTTGAGAGTGTTTGTAAGGTGAACTAATTTGGTGTAGTGTCATTAATGTGTCTTGGTTAGGATCAACATTGTAATATGTGAAACTTTAAGATCATTTATGTCTAAAGCATATTGAAGATTCCTTTTTCAAGATCAATTGGTGAGATTGATGATTGTTTCAAGTAACTAACTAAATCAAAAAGACAATCCCCAATTTCATCTGGATAGCTTGATACCCTTTGGAGCCCAACATTAAAAAATGTTTCATCTATACTATTCATTTTTTTGGTTACATTCAAAAAAATCTACTTCAAATAAATATAAAATATATTTTGAGATGGTAAATTGCAATTTATATATTATGTTTTCAGAACAAGGTTAAAATAAAATCCAAATGATATATATATGTACATTGATTTACAAATATTTACAACAACATGGTTAGGAATTAAACTTATTAAAAAACTCATTCAATAAAACCTATACATGTATGTCGATTTGTACATATATGGACATGGATGTGATGATTCACCAAAAGATTGATTCATTGAAAAAACTAGTTGATTTAATCGAAAACTTACATGTAGTAAAATTTATGTTACAATCTCCAATATGTTCTTGAAAAGCAATAAGGTCATTAGTTAGGGTGAGGGAAAATGAACAACAAATTGAAATGGCCTTCAATAAATGGACGACAATCAATTTGTTTTCCGAATGCATGGATAAAAATGTTGCCACATCTAAACCATGAATCCAATCATTTTTCATAGTGTTATCAACATGTGATAGGTTGCTTTCATTAAGCATAATTTGACCTTTCACATTCACATACAAAATGTTAGGTGCTATGATATTACAAGTAGAACAAAGGAACATGCCATCATCTTATTGTATGATATCTCTAAGATGGCACATTGAACAAGTTCACACAAATGGAGTCGTGGCCAAAATGGGCACATTCAACTCTCCAATAACTTGTAACAATAATACATGAAAATTGTGTCATATTCTTCAGTCTTCAAGTTAAACATTAAGATTATCAAATGAATCGCTTTTTATTGTGATGTGTGTTAGGTCGAATTTTTTTTTTCATGAAGTAAAAAAATCACCTACATTCTTATGGCCTTGTTCCATTCCCATTGTGGATTTCATGTAAGTACGTCAATTGATTAACGAACTCCTATTAAATCATAGGAGTGAATATGGTTAATGAATTTGTTTGGTATCTCACAGTTCCATTTAAAATTACTGAAATATTTTTTCAGCAATGCAAGTGTTGGTGTTTAAATGCAAAATCTTTGAGAAAGGTGTTCATAGTATGCATGAAAATTTGGAAGGAAACTGATCTGCACAAAGCAACATACATTTTTTTTCATATGTTTAGTGTGTTAGAAGTTTGTGAATTAAAGGGTTGTTTAATATTAAGTTCAACATTTATAATTTCAGTTCCCCCTAGGCTAACCCACTAGAAAGAAACCATAATAGTGAAATATAAAAGCTAGGCTGTGGTTCTCGGCCAAAAACTCTTTCCTTGGCCTTACACCAACCCATTGAATTTTTTCACCCATCAACTTAATAACAATTCAATTTTATGTTGTGTACAAGTCCAAAAGCTTAAAAAAACATTTTAGTGACTTGCACAAAGGAAGAAAAATATTCCTAAATATTCCAACATGTTTCTTTTGAAGAAAAATAATTTGAAAATTTCAGCATTCCTAAAAAGATTATAACTAATGCTAAAGCTGCCAATATACCAAGGTACTGAAAATGTTTAAGCTTTAAAAAGAAATTAAGAGGATTAATGTTATGGAACCAAATTCCAAGACCATGGTGAAAATTCAAAACTTCACTATCAGGAGCATTTAGTTCATTTGCAAAGGAAAAATAAATTAGCCCCTGGTAATATGCCCCACTACCCGCTTTCCTAGGCATTACATGTTTATATATATATGTATATATATATATATATATATATGTTGTGGTAAAAAAAAAATACATAAATAAAATTAAAAACAAAATTTATGTTTCACAATTGGGTTCAGCAACTCATAATAAGACATATAAATGTGTGTAAACTCAAATGCCATTAAAAAGGTATGGAAATAAGAAACAAAATATATTGCCCATCAAAACACTCCAATTTTCAAAATCATGCTTAAAAATAATATGCCTTTGAATCAATAAATTTTTTTCATGTTATTGTCCTTAAGTATTGTTGATAAAAAATAAGGGGTTTCAAATTTATCTATGATTTAAATGCACAAAAAGGAATTTGACTTCCTTCCCAAAAAAATGAAGCAAAATTGATTGTAACTTATAGTTTGTATATCATTGCATTTCCCCATCTACGATGGTGAGTTCAAATATTCCCATCTATCTCCCCTTGAACACCAATCATAAGTATAGCAATTGTTGTCATTGCAATTATTTCATGCAAAAACTTATGAAAGGATGTAATTGTGTCAGTTTGAACATAATGGAAAATGAGGTTTTCATACGAGAGAACATCCACCAAAGTCAAATTATTAAAATGGATACAAACATCGAGGTCCAACATGGCCATTTTGCTTGAGGCGTCATGGTAAAGTTTTTGATTTACATGTGGTTCCCGCGAATAAATTTTTTGTTTTGCAATGTCACCAATGCCCCACTTAGGGTGACATTCATGTTTGAAATCCCTCATTCGTTTGTGACATTGGCATGCAAATATGAAAAAAAAAATTAATATCCAAAAATTTCCATAATAGTTGAGCACAAAACCCTCAAATGCAACATCATGAATTGCATAATCCAAGTTGTTGATGGTGATCATTGGCCTCACCCTCCTTATCACCATTATGCAAATGTGTTGAACTTAGACCCAAAAAAAATGAAAAAAACATGTAAAAGCCAAAAAAGACCTATGACTCACCTTGGAGTTGAATTTGTAAAAACAAGTCTATTGATTTGTTTGTGACCAAATGAACCAAAAAATAAAATAAAATGGACCAATCACCTTCCACTAAAACATGTGAAAAATATATGAGGGATGTATAAGTGTGAAAAGAAAGGTTCAAAAGAAAGAAATTCAAAATGATTTTTTGATCCAAAGCAAATGGCAAGTGAAGTATAAAAAATTAAAAATAGGGAGCACAAATTGAAACTTCAACCAAAGCTTGTCATGATAACTAGGGGAACTACTGGGTTAATTAGTCAACTTGGGTTTCAACAAAAGGACAACAAAAACTTTTCTTTTAATAGTCCATACAAAAATCCACATGTAATCATTGGAACTTTCCACCGCTTAAAACAAAAACATGCATGAATAATAATGTATTCATGCATGATTAACAAGTAATTGGACATCACTTAATGTGAAAATAAGTTATGTGAACTATGCATGAAATAATTAACATAATAAATCATGTGACCAATGCAATTTTTCACCAATGAAAACAAGTGTGTATGAATAGAGATATTCATTAGTAAACTTTAGTTTCGAAAGATGATTTTTTTACTCAACACAAAATTCTACATGTAAATAATCTGATTTTGTCACCATTAAAAATTATCATGCATAATAAAATGAACATCTTAATGTAAAAAATGAATTATTTCAACCATTCAATAGGAGTTAAATGGGGCATTAATAATAAGTTGATTTATCTATTGCTACATGACTATAATGAACTTCAAATCAGCCTATTATATAGGGATACCAAAGTTTTGGCCCATTTTTGGATGCATCACAATGTCTCTTCCTTAAAGGGCAAAGCCAATGAAAAGGGTGCCATTTATGTGTAAAGTAACCCCTAGGGTGGGGATATTCTCAAAATAAGCAGCCCCCAAGGCAAAAGGCTGAGGGCTAGTTATTTTGAAAATGCCCCCCATTCGAGGGCTTTAAGGTAGAACCACTCAACATCAAACATTTGCCTATCATCAAACACTTCTCAATATTTTTCTCATTCATTAACCAAATTGAATGATCTTCGTGTCATTGGACACACAAATTAAAGGCTTACAAATTTTCTTTGAGCATCAAAAGCAAAGGAATAATGCAAAAACACATGAAGAGGATGAATGATAGTTTGCTTCAATCTATTTTTAAAAATAGCTATATAGTCCTCTCTAATTCCAACTTCATATTTTCCTCATTTAGTCCGGTTTAAGTGATTTAAATGTGATGGGTGCATCAACTAGGGGTTTACAAAACTTGATTGCATTCCAAAGGCAAAGATACAAGGATCAAATATTTTAAATTCAAAATCTTAATATGTTTTAATTCACATGTCACCTCAAACACTGAACCCCCTTCCATCAAACACTCCATATCTTCCCCATTCCTTCACCAAATTGAGCAATTTTTATGGTGTTGGAGGTGTTAGGTGGAAGGAAGCCCATGAGTTTGTGGACATAGAAAGACATAAAGCAATCCTCCTTCTGAGTGTTCTTAACAAGGAGGATTGCTTTATGCTTTGCGAGTAGAAATTGTCATCAGCAGTCCCACCACTTCAAATAAGATGTGTAGGCAGGTATCCTGCAGTGACTCAGGTAGTATGTCCATAATGTAGCTGTCAATCACAAAGGAAGTCACAATGAATAGATACTTGAACAATCACAAAGGAAGTCACAATGAATAGACACTTGAACAAATACTTAAAAGAGTAGATGTTTTTGTGTGTAACCTATTGAGATTGTCGACCATGCCAACCCAAATTTTTATGCTCTTGATTTGTATCCTACAGTAATGGGCACTTTCACATGGTGTCCATGGTCGCCAGTCAGAGCAAGCAAACCGAAGCTGCTGTTGGACAATGATAAACCGGTCTCGGTTGCTCGCAATGTCACCAGTAGTTTTTGTGTCCTTCCAGGCAGGATGGTGAATCCAGGTGGTACCACAGTCACGTGCACCCCAAGAGGCGCAGTTACAGTGCACCGATATGTTTCCCTTGACCTTCCTACGTTTGTCACCTTTCTTGGAACTGTGCGACTTCGTATCAAGTGCCCGACGGTGATTGAAGCTGCATTTAGGTCGGAAGGCAGCCCACGAGTTTGTGGACATGTTCCACCCGTGACCGTGACATTCTCGGGTGTGATATTTGGTACAGAGCATAAGAAGTTTACGTAGTCCGTGAATCCTGCACCGAAATCCATCACGTAGCAACAAAATTTGTGCTTTGTTAGAGTTTGTGAACTCTTGAAACGAGTGGGGAATCGCACTTTCGTAACTTTTATGAATATGTTCCATTCTCCACATTCATTACTCTCTTTGTAACTTCAATTGATGCACCTAGATCTTGCAATGTATTCGACCCTTTTTGCTCGCCACAGAATAGAATGAAACAAAGAACGAGCTGCTATCTTGCCACCCAAGAACATGACATATTAAAAAACCCAATTGCAAGTTGTACTTGCTAGCAGCTATGGTATAAACATTCTATTTCTTCGTGAAGCTTCGTGAAGAAGCGAAGGATGACGCCATGGATGCAACCGGATAAGGCAAAGGGTCTAGTAGTAAATTGAATAAAAGTTGTAGACCTCCATGTTCGATCATTCAACTAGAAGAGGTAGACATGGCGAGAATGTAGTGAGTGCTTGCCTGCGTCGAAGATGAGTCCAGGATCCATGGCAGCTGTGACATTCACAAAGCCGGATCCGAAGTCAAATGGGTTAGCAGGCCTCCGGAAGTATGTTACTTCTGATGTGGTGGTGTTTGTTGTGTAGTCGTTTGCTTGGAGAGGTCGTCCAGTGGCGTCTGTTGAGAATGCAGTGGTGAGCAATGCCGAAGCGATGGCAGCTGGGCTCCAAGTCGGATGCATTTGCTTCAACAATGCCGCGCTTCCTGCAATGTGGGGTGTTGCCATACTTGTGCCGCTAATGTACGCAAATCGCTGCCCTACAATGATATACCCAACAGCACAAGATCCCCAAATCTAGCATAAGACCTAGGCACAGGGATTCTCATCGACGATAGGTTAGGATGTATACTAATGGTAATTTGGTCATACATGGTCGTAGAACAGACTCAATAGAAGTTTACCTATAAAGTTTACTTCTTCAGTTCCCGGGACAGAACTCCACGATGCCCAAATTTTCTCACCAGGCGCCAGGATGTTCGGCTTCAAAACGTCGGAAAGAGGAAGCAAATTGGTGTAATTAGAAGGAACACCAAAGTCGATGACGGGGCCTCGTGATGAAAAGTCGGAAACAACAGGTGGACTGCCATTGTAGGATGCAATTCCTCTTGTAAGTTGTCCAGATGCGCCAAATATAATCTCTCCATTCGCATATTTAGTGGTTCGTGAATTGTAGTATGCAGTTACACTCTGTAGCAATGAAAGAAAATTTCTGTTTAACATGTCTTTAGTACTATAGTTCTTAACCATAGGAGCTGGTGTTTTGTGTGGAACTCAATTAATCATCTCGATTTCGAGCATACAAGATGTAAGGAAAAGCAAATGCTCACATTAATCGCGTCTGCACCCGATATGCTAAGACCAGGGAAGCCGTTAAAGGACACAGCATTTTGAGGAGTTATCGTCGTATTGAAATTATAGATCAGAACAACACCAACTGCTAGTAGCGATTGTGCCGTGTACGCACTTAAATAGACTGCAATATCTTCCGAATATATGGTCCCATCCCATGTACACACAAGAAGCTGTCCTTCCACAGCAATTGGATCAAGTCCAGCTGAAGCACAATCGAGGCCAGGGGAAGGTCTTAGCAACACATCGCGAGCAAACACCAAACCTGCTGTTGTGGTTCCAGCTGCAATCACCCCCGTCAGCCGATTTACTTGGTCAATATCAAACAATTGTAGGTAAATTGCACAAATGTGGACATCATTCTTCAGACTTTCTTCAAGTAAATTTTTTTTTTCCTAGACTCCTCGTAGATTAGGATGGCTCATTTCGATTTGCTTACGAGACAGATCTTCGCCGACACCGAGGATCGATTGACCGTTCCCAAGAACAAGGTGTTTCGGATACGTTCGATCAATGATGGATGCTGCCACGGTCATGATCCAAGGACTAAAAGAGCTAACTGTCACATCAGTAGGTCCGTCGTTCCCTGCGGCCTTGGACACGAAGATACCGTGCTTCACAGCCCCCAACAATGCCAATTCGATGGCGTCCAAGAATGTGTTCTCACCCTGAACCACTGGTCCTGGCCCTAATGATAGGGTGAGAATGTCTACTCCATCTTGGATTGCCTGTGCAGTCAATTCTTTGTTTAGAACTAAATTAAGAGTTCATCTGCCACATAACACGTCACAGACACACCCACAATCCTATTTCAAACATTTGAAGGTGATTCTATAACCACTTTATATCCAAGTCGGATTCAGATAGGATCACGTGAGAGTGGTAAACCTTATCCACGGCTGCAATAACATCAGACGTATATCCACTTCCTGTTTGATCGAGAACCTTGTAGGTCGAGATCCTGGTAAAACCATGCAATACCTATTAAGTTCAAAACCCCATATCAAACTGGTCTCTAAAAACAACAACTACAAAGGAGACTAATTGCTAGTCATTGATGCGGCATAGACGAGGAAAAACTATGTACATGTCCTTGTGAAAACAAAATAGACCTCTATTGTTCTAGTCTGCCGAGCTCAGCAATAGATGCAAACTGCTACCAACAGAGCCGATTACCCCACACGCTAAAACTCGAGGATTTATTACTACTATCGGAGTTCAATGACAAATTCTTTTGCAAACAATTTAGACTTATGTGCACACATTTTATGACAGTGTCTAGTATCCGGAGAGGAAGGACAAGTTGGGTTGGAGGAAAGTGCATGCTTACTAACCAAGCACGGGGCGCCATACCGCTTGCCAAACCATATAGGCTGCCTTCGTAGAAAACAGACACATTATTGTTTCCTGCAGACGTCCCTGATACGTGACTGTCAATGGCAGTATCACAAAGTCGATCAGATCTTGACTTGAATAAATCTTAACATCATATTGTATAGTAGATCTGAACATCACTTGCTCTTTACTCAGACGACAATACACCGTCAACATGCTGCATGACATATTTATAGTACATCCTTACGTGCCATGGCCGGCCAAATCGAACGGAGATCCGTAGTCTCGACCTGGACTTGTCGCGTTTATTCCCTCGGACAAGATGGCGGTTTGGAAGAAATGTTGAGCTGCAAGGAGCTTTCCATTGCAACTTCCTGAAGGAAAATAGCTGGACACATCACAAGAACCATGGAAACCGTTGGGCTTGGCTAGATACGGCGTTGTTGTGTTGCTGTAAAAGCTCGGATGGTCAGGGAAGATTCCACTATCGATCACTCCAATGACAACTCCTTCACCAGCTTTCTCTACACCACCTAATGCAGCCCACGGTCCTTGTGGAAGTCCCAAGTACATGTAGGAATGGGTAGTTAGCGTTTTGACTCTTCTGTCCTCGGATACTTGCAAGACTTGTGGTAATGTTCTCAGTAGGTTCGCCTAAACACACAAGACGACCAAAACATAAAGACGGGCTTCTGTCCGTCCGCGAACAATATTCAATATAATCAGAACATGAAAGTCGTAATTTACTGAAGTCATAATTTGCAATCAAGATTAGCTAGAGAGAAGAGTAGAATCCATGAGCATAAACATACATACCTGTGCAGATGACATGTGCACAGAAAAGCCAGCTATCGCATGCGTGTAGCTGTACAATTTTCGATAGTGTCCTAAAGGTTTCAGCGTCATTTCAAGAAACTGGTCGTGCATTTCAGGCAGAGTATTAACAGCTTGGGTCTTCTCCAGGTTTCTGTAAAAAGGGCAACAGTTATTGCAAGGGTGAACAATTCGTCCTGGACTTGCATTGGAACTAGAATCTCAATGAACTGTGCAGATTGCGTAGGTCACAACAAACAGGACCAAACAAAAAGTTAGTATTTGTGAACTCTCCGATTTGTCTTATACCTTGGATCAGTTTATATCAGAATTCAATTTAATGTTTATCATGGTTCAAATGGTCAAGTTCGACTGTCAGAACCCTTTATTACAAGTTGTTGTCTACATGTTTTCAAATCCCTCGATCGCTTCAGCAAGTTTGGATGTTAAAGCATGCAATCGATAATGCGTTGAAATGTTCTGCAAAAAATGAACATCTGGGAGGAACTATTTTGGTGGCATGCGTTTAAGAACTTACTTGAGCACCACTGTGTAAACTCTATAATCGAAGGCTGCAACCAGATGCAAATCATATATCGTCAGTAGTGAAAAGAGAACCAAACCCAATTTGCAAGCACGTGGGATGATGCTAAAGCTAGCCGCTACTGTAGTATCCATTTCCGTCACGATTGCGGATCCACCTCGTTGTCAATCCTTTTACTCAAGTTTGTAATGTGAAATTCGATAAGAAGTTTGAATGACTTCCTGATGAACCTTTTGGCTACAGTAGTGCTAACTGCCAACCGGCAGAAAAAAACAACTCAAGCAGACAAGCTGCAGGCATCGACCTTGGACGTGCCAAGAGTGTAAATTTTTGTTAAATAGATTTTGAGCTTAGAAATGTCTACTTGCGGATGAGAGCGTCTTTGTGCCCCCTTGGTTGTATGTGTGTGCTTGTGACGGGAGTGCGCTGTTGTGATTGTGTTAAACTCTTATGGAGAAAGGCCCACGCTTTTACTTTGGTTGTGAGAAAAGTAAACAGAACGCGTTATGTGAAAGTTTGCAAAATCCGTGGGCTACCAAAGGCCACCTATGAAGTCTGTTATTATTAATTAGTCACAAAAGCGTTTGGATAGGGGAACTGAATACAAAAATAGCCGACCTCTAAGAGCCTTTTCTTGATTTAAAAAGCATAGGTAGCATAGGATAAATGATGCAACCCTACAAAACTTTATTTATAAACACACCTTATAGATTTGGAAAATGTATAAAGGAATAAGAAAAAGGAAAAGGGAGAATTTAGAGGATGTTAAGTAAATCACTTGGAATAGGGTGGTTGTGGTGATGGGAGGTGTGTCGGGGTGGGAGTCGGGAAGTAGCTAGGCCAACAACTACTATTCAACATAAGATGGAAAATGCTTGAATCTTTTGCAATGTGATTGAAATTTTTGGACAATGAAAACTAACCAAAACAGAAAGATGAAAGCTTTCTAGCATTTTCAAGCTCCAAATGGCAAATTGGCACAATTATGTAAAAATATATAGCTCAAATTGTTAAAAGGAGGAATTGATTAGTAAGGTGTTGGTTGTAATAACTTTTTTTGGGGTCTAAGCCACATTGAAGGTAACAAATCTTTGAATTGTGTAAGATCGGGAAAATAAATTTGTTTGTGTTGAATTAGCACTAACAACGTCAACCAAAATGCGAATGCCATCTTTAGTGAGCACAATGTCGATTCATTAGCAAAAAGAGTTGAATGTGATTGAAATAATCAAATGTAATTGTTTTCGTCCCAAGTGGAAGCCAACATCTCACGCAATGGTAGCAAAGGTGTCACAAACTACATCATGAATTCCTATGCATTCGTTGCCATGAACGCAATGTAAGAGGTGAATACCCATAGGGTC
>Ga0209208_10011111_pt1 | contig 11575 bp, 12 predicted proteins | sample S1TSphfallax_3_FD_187694 | JGI IMG/M metagenome (GOLD analysis project Ga0209208, IMG submission 187694) | Host-associated microbial communities from peat moss isolated from Minnesota, USA - S1T2_Fd - Sphagnum fallax MG (SPAdes) (version 2) | ecosystem: Host-associated > Plants > Peat moss >...
GGTGATATGTTGTGGGCTTCTTCTGGATGGTGACTAGTGGGTGTGTATCCTAGAAGCTTATTCATCTACTGGTTTTTACTTGCACACTTGGGCTAAGAAGTCAATATGTCTTTACTTGACAGGTTTGTGCACAAGCGTCTGGAGCATGTTTGTTCTCAGGTATGCATGCAGTTCTGATTGAATTCCAGGGGCTTTGAAAAGAAAATAGTTTGTCCCTGACTTTGGACCTTGGGACTTAGTACCCAAATAAGGAGTTAGATCCATGAATAAGAAAAAGGCAGTGTGTGTTTGGGCAAGTGCAGGACATTTTGGGATTGAAGGATGTGGATCTCGTGGGTGTCATCCCGGGTGCTTTGGAGATGATGGAAATGAAGAAAGAAGTTCTTTGTACAGGGATTGCAAATCGGAGAGAGCTCAATGTAGAAGTGGAAGCCGATGACGGGGTGGGTGCGAGGTTATTAGTTATTGCCTGTGAGCCACTTTTTGGTAATGAAGGTGGTGTTCTGGGAGTGACTACTGCACTAATTGATGTGACAGAGCAGGTATGGAAATTCTCCAAAGTCAATAAATATTTGAAGTGGTCTGTGGCACCCTTACTTCATCTTTTGATACTTAAATCTTTTGCAGTTCAATTTCCGTGGTCATTATATGATGTGTGGCTATGACATTGAGCTGCAGGCCATGTTGCGGGAAAGGCTTGCACAAATGAAAGATGAAGTAGCCAAGCGTGAAGTAACTGAGAAAAAGCTTCGCCATGCCATTGCAGCTGCAGGTGTTCTGGAGATTGTCTTTTCCCCTTTGCATATCCTCTCCTCATTTCAAACTTTTGCACAAGTATTTTTCCCAGCAGCAGTTTGTATGCATGGTCACTGGGCATGTGTACCAGTGTTGGGCGGTTCTTGACTCTTATGAAGAACCTCTGGTTCTGGTTCTAAAAATCAGACATGGTTCCTGTCTGGTTCTGGTTAACTTGGACCAAAACTGGCGGTTAGCTGCCAGTTAGCCCCCAGTTTTAGTCCTTTTTTTTTCATTTTTACTTTTTCAAAAGTCCTGGATCCTGTTCTTGTTCTAGTCCTTTTTTTCATTTTTTTCTGGCCAAAAATCTTAGATCCAGTTCCAGTTCTGGTTCTTGAAAAACCAGGATCCTGGTTCCAGTTTGGTTCTGTTTCTTTGTAAAATCTGAAACCCCAGTTCTGGTTTGAGACCTGGTTCCAAAAATCAGACCTGGTTCCAGTTCAGATTTTACTAACCAGAACCAGAACCTGTGGTTCTCACCCTCCAAACTGGGTATCTGCCCAACACTCATGTATACCTCATATTGGATTTGCTGCACTGTTGCTGTATGTGAAGAAGGTTAACAACAACTAGCATTGTCAGTTGGGTGCATACCTAGTTGTACTTATAGGCTTTAGAATTGTGTAACGGTTGCAAGATGCTGCTGACACCCACGGATGATTGATGGTTTGACTATCAGATGAAGCTATGGAGGCCAAAAACAGTTTTCTTGCTGTCATGTCACATGAGATTCGAACTCCATTAAATGGTGTCCTTGGTGAGTGTATATCATTAAATCTGCTATTTGGTCATAATTTTCCAACAGACATACATATGATCATCATCCTACTTTTTGAAATTTTGATGCAGGCTTTTTTATTTGTTGTGCTTTTTGTTCACAGGCATGGCTCAAATTCTAGCCACCACACCTTTAAACTCTGAGCAAAAGGAGCTTGTGGATGCCATGGTGTTCAGTGGTGATGTGCTCCTTGCCATTATCTCTGATATTCTTGATCTCAGCAAGGTGGAAGCAGGTGAGTTCTTCAGAGTTTCTTGAGCTCTGAATGCCCAAGTGCCCATTATTCATTTTTGAGTGGAACATTTTTTATAGATTTGCAAATGTTCAAACTGTTGCACCTCAAAAGAGGTGCATGCTGGCTCCTGTTGGAAGGTAGTTTAATACTTGGGTCCCCATTGGCAAAAGCTTTTGTATTATGGGCTGCTGGTAGTGAGCAAGAATTTGCTACCCTTCTTCCATGCAACAAGGGCAAGGGGTGTAAATGGAAGTATCTGGGTTGGGGGTTGGGGGGGGGTGTTTATTTTGTGTTGTGGAGGTACAATGGAGTTGGAGGAGCAAGGGCTGAATCCCCGGGACATTGTGAAGCATGTGGTGAGGACAGCAATAGCTGCTACAAGAGTTTGTGTTGTGGAGGTACAATGGAGTTGGAGGAGCAAGGGCTGAATCCCCGGGACATTGTGAAGCATGTGGTGAGGACAGCAATAGCAGCTACAAGAGAGCGCAATATCAGCATTCAAGCCATTGTTGCTGATGATGTTCCTACACTGGTAGTTTCCTGAATTAGGACCAGCACCCAAACTTGAGACTGGGAATTGGGTTTCTTTGTTGGTTCCATATGCACAGTTTCTCTGTCTTTTTTTGTACCCAAATACGTTTTGCAACTAGAATTTACCTTAAATATCCATCCTGGAGAAGAAGAGCTTGGCAAAAGTATGTTGTGTTGATGGGACTATACAATCCTGTTCATATCCTGTCGGTTATTTTACCATGAACTCGATGATCATATGGTAAAACTGAACCACTATGATGCCAGTGGGTTTTCCTAGCCTGGTGGAAGTGGAACATGGTGCTGATTAGAGTACTTTGATGCAGGTAATTGGTGACCCGCTGCGAATCAAGCAAGTGATTACCAACTTGGTAAAACCCTAAACCTGAAACCCTAAACATGATGTCATGATTTCATTTACTTTCCTTTACAACAACACAGATGGGCCAACAAACCCTAAACCCTAAACATGATTTCATGATCCATGTTGAAACTGTCAGCATTTCCCCAATATTGCAGGACCTTAATTATGTGTTTGGGCAGTTTCTAAGGCCTATAACCAATCACCTTGTTGTAGTCTGGGATGCATCCAGAATGCATGAGTTATGTGGCACAGGACTGGTTTGCATATTTTGGCATGTAAAAATTCTAAAAGGCCCAGTTGTAGGCCCACATGTGTTGGACATGTGAGTAGATTCACTATGTGGGAATCCGGGATTGGAGAAACTGAACAGAATAAGATTTTAGGTTTTAGGGTTTATGATTTATTAATGTAGTTTATATGTTGGAATTTTTGTCTGTTGTTGAACAACCAACCATTGTCTTCACAACAATTGTGAACAGGTATTCAATGCTGTGAAGTTCACTAAAAGAGGATACGTAAAGGTGCGACTACGGGTAGTGAACCACCCTAAAACTTCAACCCCTACCCAATGTTTGGGCAACTTGAGCAGTTTCAGTGAAGGTTATGATTCAGATCACATTCTAGAAAACTCAGTGAAACCTGCTGCAGCAGCAAGCTCTTCTACACATTTGGCACTGGGGAAGGCGGATAGAAAGGAAAATTCTCCAGAAGTAAGATTCAGTGAGCAAATGAATACAGTGGAGTGGAACCCTCTTTTGGAAGGTGGTCGACGAGACATACCAGAGGACATACTTTCAACAGTTGAAGAAGATGTGCAGGATGCCACCACCACCCAAGGTTAGACTTTACTTTTTCCTTCTTTTAACAGTTTTGGATCTCCCTGGATCATATATAGTGTTTTACAATGTAAAACTTGATTGTTTGTGTTGATTTGGATTTTGCAGGTAACACAGTAGAAGATGTAAAGTTAGTGAGAAAGGCAGAGAATACAAAGGCCACCCTCGGCCTTGTTATGCCAAAGGTACAGTGCAGGAGACTTAAGTCTTGGCTCAATTCAACACAACACAGAGCAGATGGGTCCAATGTTTTGCCTTTTCAGTAGACCCTGTAAGTGTACAACATATGATTGCATGAGTACAGTTTGCATGTTTTAGGTTAACTTTTGTGACCCATTCGGTTTGGAAATTTTTTTGGTGCAGAAGGCAGAGGAGCAGCAGCAATTGCTGTCAGATCCTAATCCTACTACTAGCAATGCACAGGGGTCACCAGATATTTGGCTTCAATATGAGATTGAGGACACAGGCATAGGTGCATTATTCAATACCTGCACTTTTTTTTTGCGCGTTGTTGAATGAGGGAGGCTTATGGGTGGGTCTGCTCCATTTATAGTTTATATCCAGAGAATAATAGTATGGTAATGGGAGTATAGTGTGGTCTGTTGACTGGTACCAGCTGACAGGATAGACTGAGGATATTATTTTCTGTAACACCTGACGATGTGACTGCTAATTGGATCCCTCTGTAATTTCCATTTGTGAATGAAGGTATACCAAAGGGAGCGTTTCCATTGCTATTTGAGAAATTTACTCAAGTGCATTCTTCAACCACTCGGAAATATGGGGGCACAGGCTTAGGTCTGGCAATTTGCAAGCAGCTGGTATGTATGCTCTTTCTTCTGTTTCCAATGTGGAATAATCTCAGTTACTTTGGTTGATGTATGATGTTGACCTGCATCCACTGTGAGGAGCTGATGAAGTCAGTGGGGATGTGATGTTAGCTGGTTGAATGCCATGCATGTTGCTGTTGAAGGTCTCTGAACATGTGTGCATGTGACTGGTCAGAAAGTCAGGTTATGGGTAACTGTGGTTTGCCTACCGCAGGTACAATTGATGGGTGGACAAATTTTAGCACAAAGTGAAGAGGGTAAGGGCTCAACATTTACATTCACAGTGCGCTGTAAACGCCCTACGCAAGCAATAGCAGCAGGGCCAATCAAGACAGTCAGTGAAACAAAACTGAAGAAGAATCTGTGTCACTCTACTGCACAACTCCACAAGTTACAAGCGGGCATGTTAAATCCCTTGTGTTCCAGAAACAGTGCAATGAACCTCCAACTACTGCCTAGAATGATCAAGTCAGAACAGCAAGAGACCCGATCCACAGACAGTTCGCTAAAGCTTCACAATGGCAACAACAACAACAACAACAACAACAACAGTTCGGCATTCAGTTCACTGGGTTCCCATGAAAAAAGTAAGGTGCTCACATGTGCTGCAGGAGCACGGGGGGGGCAAGGAGCTTTTAAAGAGAATGACATGAAAAAAGTAAGGTGCTCACATGTGCTGCAGGAGCACGGGGGGGGCAAGGAGCTTTTAAAGAGAATGAGGGTGGTGTTCAACGGTCTGGACGATGGGATACTGTGAGCAATGGGCTTCGACGAACATCAAGCGGTCCCCCTCGAATCGAGTGTTTATTCATGCCACAGTTTGAGGAGTCAAAATCATTGGGCAGCATTGAGAGTGCTGCTGCTCCCAAGGCAGAGAAAAATGCACCACTTTTGCTCCTGGCAGAAGACAACAAAGTAAGAGCAAGGCGACCATTGCTGAACATCTGCTTCTAGACTATAAAGGGACACATGAAAAAACTGGAATCTGAACTTCTTCTCATAGTTAGCATTAGCTGTTGTCTATTGCTGATGGCCTTTTCTTTCAAACTGTGGATTCTAGAATACCCAAAATGTTTGTCTTTCTTGTCTGATTTTGTTGTTGCTCAGAGAAACCTTCTTTTGGTCCCAAGGCTGAAAAATCAGACAAGCAAATTATGGCAGGCAGTGCTTTCCACAAGACCCACAAATAATCATACGATACTTTTTCTTTTGATCATTTATTCAAGACTGTAGGATTTTGAAATTACATAATGTGTGAGGTGATCAATGTGCAGGTGAATGTAATGGTAGCAATGTCCATGTTGAAGCGGCTTGGACTGGCAGCAGATGTTGCCTACAATGGGTTGGAGGCAATCAAAGCTTTGCAGACAAAGTGCTATGACCTGGTATGGTCCCACAATTCTTTGCATTCACCTATTTTTGTTCATGCACTAGGAAGAGTTGGATCTGAAATTGAGGACTGATCATATTTTGGGTTGGGGGTGGGGGGAGGGAGCAGGTGTTGATGGACATATGTATGCCACTTATGGATGGGTTGGAAGTCACAAAACACATAAGAGAATTTGAGAGATGTGGATACTGGGACAAGAAGATCATTCAAGCAACCTCTGAAAGTGGTGGTGCAAGCTGGTGCCAACCAGCATACAGGCAGTTGTCATCAACAGCCATGGTTGCGTCTCAAGAGAATTTCCCCATCGGGGGAGGACGTCGGCATTTGCCGATTGTGGCCATGACAGCCAATGCACTCTCCAATTGTGAGGATCAGTGTTCAAAAACAGGCATGGATAGCTTCATGACTAAGCCGGTGACATTCAAGAAGCTCAAAGATGTGCTTGATCATTTTTTGTCCTAAAGAAAGACATGTACCATCTTGCATAAAAATCAAACAGAAACTCGAGGGAGAAAAAATAAAAATACTAACCCATGTTTTCAGTCCCATCACAAAACAAGACTCCTCTGGGGGAAAAAAAAATGTTGCAGCAGAGACAAGAAGGAAATGGGTGTCCCCCATTCTGCTCATACATGAAATGTCAGTACCATTTTGAAATTATTGGAAGGAAATTTGGCCTTCCTGCAATGAAGCTCAGGGTTTGGACCAGGACTCAAATTGTTAGATGATTTTGAAACCAATGTACATTGTACAGTAAACACTGATGGCAGTTTTGAGTTGCCCTGTCAGTGGGTTAGGCACAGGTCACAATTTTCATTTGCAGATCTCTCCTACACAGGTTTGTTCATGCAGTGCATCTTCTCAAATCTGAAATGTGTATTTAATGTGCCCACGTTGAATGTGTAATTTTTCCTAGTCCATCAGAACTGAATTTCAGAGTTGGGTCTTGCTGTTTTGGGTGATATTTGGATTTGGTGTGTTGTTTATTGATTGTTGCAGTTGTTGCAAGAACATACGTTCTCCTCCGCTGGTGATACCAAATTTTCTATACCACAAAGGTCTGGGATGGCAGATTTTTTTCATTTTCTTGACCACATGATATGACATAATCTCCTGGGTGATGATCTCCGGGATTCAACCTGCTACAAGAATTGAAAATGTAAATCACCAAATTGCTACAATACAAATGAAAACCAGTTGATATACAGAGCACATCTTACCACTGGTGTTACATTGCGGCTATTAGATTTTGTCAATAACCTCTGGTTCTGGTTTCTTGACATTGCAAAATCAAAGAACCGTCGATCCCCCTCCTATATTAGAAATACAAAGAACTGGTGGTTTTCAAGAAAGAATTGGTGGTTTTCAAGAAAGAACCGTGGGTTTCTGGGTGGTTCTTTCAATATCATTACTTTTGAGAATGGCAATTCTAGATCAAAATTGGTTCTCTGGTAATATTGTTTTAAAGGATGGCGGGTATGGAATTAAGAGAATTGCCTTGATAACCATTGCGGGTTTGGGTCCATCTGATACCCATTCAACATTGGTTCCAACACTATATATGCCTCCTAGGAAAGAGGGGGGTGGGCATCTTATTACACTCAGTACAAGAAGAGAGTGAGTGAGTGAGTGAGTGAGGGAAATTATGCTTTACTAAAGCATCTTCCATAAGTGGAAGCACCTTTTAATTGTAAGTGCAAAAGTCCTTTTTTTGAATGTGGAAGGTGCCTTCATTCGAGGAAAGGGTTTGTTCAACGCAAACGAGGTGCTTTCAAATACAAAGGGGCAAAACAAAAAACCTCGCAATGCTTTATTATGTACATGATAACATTCATCTCATTCCACCACGGGTGAGGTACATTCGCAAAATCCCGAGCCAGACTTGACTACTACTACTACCTCATCCTTGGCCCCTTTGTTTTTAAGAATGGCCCCCCGCACCCTAAACCCTAAACCCGCACCTAGGGACTTTAGTCTACACAATACACCCCTTATATACTAACAAGGGGTGTGTCACATTGTGGTGTTGCCATTTACAACAAAAAAGTATCTCTTAAGGCAAAAGAAGAATTATGAAAATCCAAATATTTCATTATGCAAAAATATACATAATCTTCAAAAAAATCCTTTGATTACAAACCAAAATCCTTCCAAGATATCATTATAACTCTATATAATAACTAATCTCAAGTTTCAACACAAGCCCAATTATCATTCTTTCAAAAATCCTCATATTAAAAATAGACTTACTACCGTGGGGCCAAAATCCCTTAAGCTAGTAGGTATATATACTCACTCTATAATGAATCTAAACACAAATATGCTTTGCCTTGAGTAGGCAAGGCCAACAAAGGCCATAATAACAAGGCCTTTCCCTTGGTCGTCTACTTTTGTAGATTGCAATGTAGATTAAGGTGTGTTTGTTTGTTTGGGGGCGAGCCTCATTGAGTATTCTCTTATGCAATGAAGATCTTTAGGCGACTTCATGCATTCATACATACATAAAGACTTGGTTGAAATTTCTTAGTTATAGAGGATGGCACCTTAGTTACACGTAGGGTAAAAAGACGAGGGTTTAGGTTTTAGGGCATCTTTGGTTCATAAGGTGCTTCCTCTCACAAAATTTTATCCAATTCTAGTCTGCTGAGTAAGGCTCTCCATTGGGGACATAAATTTTTTTTGGCTGAAAAAAGGTATTCTCTCGAGGCCTTGACCCTACTACACTTTGTAAAAGACTACACAACCAGCCCCATGCTTGGCCCTTGATTTCAGTTGTAGGGTTAAGGGGCCCTCCTTTTGTAGGGCCTTACCCTACGATGATGCGCATTACTAGAGTAAGGGACTGCACAAATTGATAGCAGAGTCTTTAATTCCTGTCACATAGCTAACTCCCGAAATAACCATCCAACCAAGGTTTAGGGTTTAGGGTTTAGGATTTCAAAGCAAGGGGTTCCTCAAATAACCACCCAACCAAGGTTTAGGGTTTAGGGTTTCAGAGCAAGGGGTTCCTGAAATAACCACCCAACCAAGGTTTAGGGTTTAGGGTTTCAGAGCAAGGTGTTCCTGAAATAACCACCCAACAAAGGTTTAGGGTTTAGGGTTTAGGGTTTAAGGTTTCAGAGCAAGGCGTTCCTGAAATAACCACCCAACCAAGGTTTAGGGTTTAGGGTTTTAGAGCAAGGCATTCCTGAAATAACCACCCAACCAAGGTTTAGGGTTTAGGGTTTAGGGTTTCAGAGCAAGGGGTTCCTGAAATAAACCCTAAACCATTATTTCAGAAACTCCTTTCAGGAGTGGGCATTTCATTTTTAAAAAAAAAAGGCCTAGTCAAGGAAAAGTTCCACTTGGTAAGTATGTGCCCTTCACATATACAAGAGGTTTTTTGTGCAGGTGCAGTAGGGTATTGAAGTACCTGATCTTTGTGCTACTATTTTACACCCAGTCAGCCAGTCAGCCAGCCAGCCAGCCAGCCCTTAACCCTAATATATCCTTAACAACCCTAATAATTTATTGTAGTCAAGGAAGCAGCTCTCACTATGCTGTTTAAGTTCAATAGCCTGAAGACTCAGAGTGTGTGATCTGCCCCCATGCTTGAGATTTTCTCAAATCAAATTCACTTGAAGAAATCATACCCTACTTACTTACCTACCTACCTACCTATCTACCTACCTACCTACCTACTTACCTGCCTCACATCTACCTCCCCACACAACTCTCAACCAACCCCCCCCCTAGCAAACCCTTCCCCCTCAACTCAACTTAACTCAACTCAACATTGGGTTGGGGTGTCAGGTCCTAGTTTCTCCTCACACTTTGAGAAGCTTGCAGTAGTAGGTTGCAGTCTTAAAACCCTACACCCTAGTAAGGTGTAAGCCAAGGTTCAGTTAGAATATGGAGATTGGGAGTTTGGAGATTTCTAGGGTTTAGTGGTCAAATGGTGGTTCCATGTTTAATGTGATTAAATTTACACGAGTATTGCTCCAATTTTTTTTCCCCCCCCCGGTCTGCCCTTTTTTTAACCTTTGCATTTCTAGACATGTTTTTGGGTCTATGTCATACATTTTTTGGGGCATGTTACGAGTTCTAGGGGGTATATTATCAGCTGAAAGACAATCTAAAACAATCTATACAAACTCGTCTTCATTACTTTCTCACAAAATAAAATATACTCAATATTTCCTAATTTTTCTTGATAACTCTCAAATAAAAGTCATGATTAGTAAGCCATCACTCCCCCAAATCAGGTTCTTTAATAAGTCTTAGTGATAGTTACTTTAACCTTGTTTCGAATCATTTTTAGTCCCATATAGAGAGCTTCTTGCATGGACATGCACTTTTCATTTGAGAGTTGGAACGAAACTAGATAATTGATGTTAAGAACATTTCATTTGGAAGGTAGTTTTTAGAGAATTTCTAAGGTTTTCTATAAGTCTTAGTGATAGTTACTTTAACTTTGTTTCAAACCATTTTTAGTCCCCATATAGAGAGCTTCTTGCATGGACATGCACTTTTCATTCGAGAGTTGGAACAAAGCTAGATAATTGATGTTAAGAACATTTGATTTGGAAGGTACTTTTTAGAGAATTTCTAAGGTTTTCCATAAGTCTTAGTGATAGTTACTTTAACCTTGAAACAAATGTAATGAAAAGCAGCTATTGAGATAGAGTCTGTGATCCAGGGGAGCCTAATGGAAAAAGAGGACTTTAGAACATCTTTCCATTAGGGGACTGTTATGTCAGGAATGTATCATAACAACCCTTGTACATTTTTTCCACCTTTGCTAGGTGTGCATAGTCATCTCCTAAGTCAATGCAAAGCTATGAGAGCCGAGAGTCACCATAATGTGCCATTTGTCAACTTTTTTTTCATATTGGAACCTATATGTAATTAAAAAGTAGTTAGAAGCATCAATCTATTATAGCATTTCTTTATATATTTTTATAAAGCCCATTTGTAGCTATTTAGGTTCTCATTGACACCAACATAGACTTATAATATATCCTATGTACCAAGCCAACTCCTATATTTATTTGGCAACACAACATTTGTACCTAATAAATACCTATCTATTTCACATGAGGAAGGTTTAGCCCTTTTGTGGCAAACCTCTCATTGGGTGAGTCACTCAACCTGATGCTTGAAAGGGTAGTAAGCATGCACAACATCTCTAGAATGAAAGTACTTACTTTGGGGTTATACCCCCACAAAACCATTTGTCATTTTTTAATTTGTTATATGGAATCAATGGGCACTCCCTCATATTGGAAGCCCATAGACACTTCATCCCTTTGACTCACCTTTACACTTTATATATATATATATGAAAGTTCAACTTTGGGCAAAGCTTATGGGATAAAAGTGTGGTGATATTGGGAACATCTTGAGGAACACATTGGGAACCAAAAAAAAACAAACTGGGCCCCCTTTAAATGTATGTATGTATGTTGAGCCTTCTCATTGGTTGCATGAAATTTTTTAACTTCTAGAATCGTTTGTCACCATGTTCAACCCGGGTTAACTCCAAGGTTTTTTTTTCTTTGTGTTTGAAAGCACCTTCCTCTATGCACGGAAGGTGCTTTTGTCAATTAAAGGGACCTCAAAGAAAAAAGCCCTTTAGTACTTTATGTTGGGGGAAGGCCTGCTCCCCATAGGTCTCTCTTAATTTTGGGCCTACACCTTGGGGCCACCACCCTTGAGGCTACTAAGGCTACAAGCCTCAAATTAGGGCAGGGCCTGGGGATCAGGCCCTTCCTATGTATATATAACTTGAGAACATTCTAGCCCAGAAGCACATTATGATATTGGGTGCCTTGGAA
>Ga0209208_10011112_pt1 | contig 11574 bp, 7 predicted proteins | sample S1TSphfallax_3_FD_187694 | JGI IMG/M metagenome (GOLD analysis project Ga0209208, IMG submission 187694) | Host-associated microbial communities from peat moss isolated from Minnesota, USA - S1T2_Fd - Sphagnum fallax MG (SPAdes) (version 2) | ecosystem: Host-associated > Plants > Peat moss >...
CAATAATAACAAGCACCCTCTTGATGGTTACCATAGCTATGGCACATGAATACAAGGGAAAAGTGTTTCCTACAGATAGACCATCCATCTTGCATGGTGTGCTGGTTCACTCCAGCCCAAGCCCTTACCCATCTACTATGAAGCAAGGTAGTTTGTTTTGTTTGTCAAGTTGAGATCTCCCAAACCACAACACTTCATGCCACACTCTTTTGGTATAGTTAGAAAGCTCTTGACGAGGGACACAACTTGGTGTTTATGTCACACTCTTTTGGTATAATTAGAAAGCTCTCAACAAGGGATACCAACTTGGTTTGGTTTGAGACTCCCAAACCACAGCACTTCATGCCACACTCTTTAGGTATAGTTAGAAAGCTCTCGATGAGAGACACCAATTTGGTTTATGCCACACTCTTTTGGTATAATTAGAAAGCTCTCAACGAGGGATACCAACTTGGTTTGGTTTGAGACTGCTTGGAAGCTATTGATTATTGAACCATTTTTTCAATGAAAACTAAATAAAATTGAAATTTGAAAACTGTATTGGAATTTGGAGGTGTTCTTGATGTTGTTGGAAAGCCCATCAAAGTTATTTCAATAGAGTTTATTTCACAATTTTCAGCGCTAAGGTAAGGTGTGGAAGATATTGATTTTTGAGTGAATTTTGTTGCTGGAAATTCAAAACAAATTACAAAATTAAATTGGGTTCGGAAGGAAAAAAATCAGTTGGAGCCCTGAATGTGTTCACACTTGGGGCCAACAAGCTCAGGCTACACTAGTAGTAAATGGAATTTTGGTCTGGAGTCTGGATCTCTCTAGATCTTTCCAGATTTGTCTTCCTTATTTGCAGCCAAACCAGACCAGAAGGTAGGTAGGTAGGTAGGTGGATAGGTAGGTAGGTAAGTAGGTAAGTAGGTATGCTTTTAACCAGACTAGAACAGACCAGAGGGTTGGTAGGTATGTATTTAAAAAGTGGGCTTATCTACTACCTACCTACCTACCTACCTACCTTCCAAGAGGAGGTCAGGTTGTGTGTTCCTGGAAATTCCTAAAATAGGTGGGTAGTGCTATCTGCCATGGAAAGTAGAATTTCACAGAATTCCTAGAACAGGTAGCACTTTCTGCCGTGGAAAGTACAACTCTCCTTCCTTTTGTTAGGGTTTCCCAGAATTCCCAGAATAGGTAGCGCTTTCTGCTGTGGAAAGTGCCACAGATTATGTATGACGAGACCTCGTCTTTCCCAGTGTGTGTCGCGCGCACAACAACGACAACAACGTCCTGCGCAAGTTCGGTACTAGCTATCCTCGATTTGCTGCCATTATCCCAATTGAATCATTCATGACGCGCTGCTGACGAGCAATTCTCAAGCAACAAGAATCGTCTTCTCTGAAAGACAAATTAAATTTTTTTTTTTTCTTTGCTAGTTTGTTAACTTTTCTGTTTATTGTTTCTGTGGATTGTTTTCTTCTTCTCTTAGGGTTTGGAGTTGGGAAGTACCGAAATGGAGTGGCAGCAATAACTGCAGTAGTAGTAGTAGTAGTAGTAGCAGCAGCAGCAGTAGCAAGCAGTAACGGTGGTAGTTATGTTTTTTTGATGTGTTTTTTTACATGCTGCACTTTCAAGTGGAAGAGTGTTATTAATAAGGACGCCTCAACGGTTTGGAGAACGCGGAAGTGTTTTTTTTCGGGGGGGGTTTTGTTGTTCTTGTCGTCTCCAGCGTGCTCATGTTTCTTGAGGTATGCTGTTGTTGCCTTTGATCTATTGTATCTCCTTTTGAGTTTTATGCTTTCGTGAATTGTAATAGGTTTTCTTTTGTCATATTTGGGTGCCTCGTTTCGAGTCTCTGTCTTTTTTCTGTTTTTTCTTCTGCTTTGTTTTTTTTGTTTCCCGGGTTCCCCTTGGGCCCTTATCTCAGAAGCAGTTTGCTTCCTCCTCTCGGAAATGACGACCCAGAAGGGTGCAAGGAGTTGACATGTTTTTTTAGGGTTTTGGGGAAAGGAATGAGAAGAAAGGTTGCAAGTTGGTTTCTGCGCACTTGTCATGATCTGTAGTAGCAACCTCAAGAATAAATGCCGAGGGAATTCTGTCTCCTGATAAGCATTTTGGCATACTAGTCAAGCAGCAGTATAACTTGTTATGACTTACTCCAGCTCCTGGAATTTTAGCAGAAGGAAGACGATATTCTTTTCTGAAGTCTGTGAGAGGGATTCTGGATCTGGGAGTGGAACTACTCTGGACCTCCGAAGTCAGTGATAGGAAGGGCAATACCTTGAGTGGCTCCTCTGATGACCATGTCCTTGAATGATTTCAGTGGATCCTTTTCCCACCTATTTTGAGCTTAGGGTTGCTGTGTTTTACAGATTGCATGATGAAGAATGTTGAAGGCCGGAAGTCAGATTGGGGTTTGAAAGCAGGGGTGATGCAAGGCAACAAGAAGAGGCACAAAGTGGGAAGCAGTACCAGCCTTGTTTCTGCTGTTACGATCTCTCCTCTGCCCAGTGAACGAGACAATGATCTTCAAAGCCTGCCGGTGAGGCAAAACAAGCCCTGTCTCTTCTCTGCTCATGCATATTGTCTTGGTTTAGACTTTCAAGGATGTCAAGTTAACCCTAATGTGGAAATTGCAATGCAGTTCAGAGTGGAATTTGAGGATCCAAGCACGGCAGATGTGGTGATCCATTTGCTGCAGCAACAACAGACAGGATCTCTTGCTGCTGTTGAACAAGATAGTGGTTATGACAGTGAGGATCCATCCAATCCTGCAGCTGATACGGTAGAAGTTGGTGCCCTTTATGTTCATTCACAAGTACTGGCACAATGCCGCTACTTTGCTGCTCTCCTCTCAGAGCGCTGGCTGGAGAATGGCCAAAAGAGTGGTGACCAAGAAAGCAAGAAAGAGAAACCAATTCATATCAGTCTCTGTGTGGGTGTGGAGCGGTTGCAAGAATCGTATGTGACAACAATTCGTCTCTTATATTCAAAGGATTTCGCTGGTGTGATTACCAATGTGTGCACTGCCTTGAGTATTCTACCAATTGCTGCAGAGCTTTTGTACGATGACTGCATTTCTGCCTGTGTGCGATTTCTGGAAGCTGTTCCTTGGACAAAAGAAGAAGAGCGACAGATTGTGCAGCTTGTACCATGCTTGCAACTTAAGGAGTCATCTGAGCTGCTTTCAAGACTGATTCCCCCAAAGGTATTGTGCAATGAATGATATTTTCACATGTACCCTCTGCCCTCTCACTTCATGTGCTTGGTCATTGCATGGCTGACAATTATCCCTTTTTTTTGAAGGAGAATGCAGTTGAGGATATGTTGAATGGCCTGGTCTACACAGCAACTCACAGCCATCAAAATGGTGCAAAAGTGAAAGCCTTTGTTTCACGTCTCTTGAGTGGGCATGCTTCCCGAGACACAGTTCGACTGGTTCTGGAGAAGGCCTTTGGCAATAGTTTGAGAACTGTGAAGGATTCTGTCGAGGAATATGCAAGCCCCAATGTGCGGGGCCGGCATGATGAGATTGAGGCCTTGCAGCGTCAGAATCTGCATGCTGCTGTGGTCAATGGAAGGCACTTGCTTTGGATAGTAGAAAGGATGATTGAGCTGCGAGTTGCAGATTTAGCAGTTATGGAGTGGAGTCAGCAAGGAGCTTTCACAGCAAATTTGAAGCGTGCTTTTGGTGATGACACATGTAGCAATATTGCCCCAGGTCTTCCTGCCATAGTACTTCGTAGTACTTGTGGCCTGGCAAGTGCTGTTGCTGCAGGTTCTGTTGTTGCATCTCGCCAGGTTAGCATTGATAAAATTTCTCTTCTGCTGTGTGTTTGGGGAGTTTGTTATCCTATTTCAGCCAGGATGTTTACATTCTTCTATAGTCCAAAAATCGACCATCAATGTCATACTTGTGCTCAATTGGACTTTCACTGTACTGTGATGGTGTCTAACAACATATTTACTTTGCAAACTGATTAGTGATCTTCTGTTTGTAACTTTGGGTCACCATAGATTGTATAGAAATGAGAGTCATGAGGTATATGTTATCAAGCTGATGGGGCTCTGTGGAAGCAACGAACATCCATCAAGCTCAAAGAATATTTTGATGAGCTTGATAACTTCTATTCCTCAAGTTGAGCTGTTAAACATACAGTTCTCACACTGTTTACTATGTTTGAGTATCCAGGTGCGATTGAAGTTGGTTAAGGATTGGTTACCAGTCCTTGTAGTTTCTCGTGAGAGTGCAAGCTCAGCAAATCAAAACAAGCAGCTTCACCTGGAGCTTGAGGATGTTTTTCTTCGCATTATTCTCACACTGCCAATGGCTGATGCACAAAAACTACTGCAGCAGTGTCTGAGCTTTGCCACTCGCAATGTTGAGGACTGTCCACACCTAGTGACTGCCTTCAATATATGGTTCAAAAGAGCAAGTCAGGGGACAACGATGGCACAAGGAAGTACAGAACCAGAGCAAGGTTGATAACTTAGAACAATCCTGGAACAAGGAACAGATGTTGAAACAGTAATGCTTGGTTGCCGGTTGCAGATCCCTCCAAAACAGGGACCAGATACAAGCCAGCCATCGGAACACAAGGACAGAGATCTGTCTGTGCATTGTGACAGTTCTGTGTACGCATTGTAGTGCTTGACATTCTATTTACCGTCTGCCTTTCTGATCCAAATGCAGGTTTTGGCACATCTAAAGTGAAGCAGACTGAAAAAACTCTTGGTGTCAGAGCTCAAATGGCAAGTGGCTCCTCCAGATCTGCGATCTACCAATTTCCTTTGTAAACCAGTTGTACATCAAATGTCATATAGTGCACACTTAGACAGCCTGCAGGGGCTGCTTTTGTTTCTCCACCTGAGTATGAAGCATGGGTGTATGGATCAGTAGGATACTGAAAACTGATATGTATGTTATGTAAAGTAAATGATTTGTTTGTGGTGAGATTGACACTCATCTCTCTTGGCTTGGAAAGTGACCTCAAGAATGTTCATGGTTGAATGAACTTTTTATCTTGCAGAGTCCTGATGTGGTGTCTTCTCTCCTGCTTCAGAAGTCTCTGGAGGCTTGAGGAGTGAGGGTGTTGGTAATGCTCTGGCAGCAGGGTGGTAACCTGACATAATGACCAAGGCTTGCCTCTATAGCAGGGCTTTGGTTTACTCTGAGCCATGGGAGGTATATTGTTGTCCATTTAACCCTCTCTTGGTCTGATTAAATTTTGTTGAGTAAACAAATCCCTGTGCTGTTCACAGAGAGGGGATTAGTGAATGATACAAGTTAATTTTACCTTGTATTCAGCTGTCCATGCCAAAGGAGAAAAGTTTAGATGGTCTGGATGCATTTTATGAGATCAATAGTCCAAATGCTCCTGTCATTCTCCAAACCCGAACTCAAGTTTTTCTCTTATCTTCTGTTGTGGATGTGGCAGATACTTGCAAACTCTTCAAGCTTGAATTTTCTCTCTGAACTATTGTGTTGCCTCATGTATTCCATGCAAGCATAGCATTGTTGACTGTTGTTCCATTATCTTTCAACCACCAATAGTTTCAGGAACATGATTACTACCACTTTTAGTACTAGCTCACCCCAGCTTCTAGTTACAAGGCAGCCTGGAAAAGAATCAAAATCTGAAAAACTTAACCAGAGAGACAAGAAAGAAAGGAAGACACGGTTGTTGGTGAAATGGAAGCCCCTACTGTCAGGGCATTCCACCTTGGGAGCTGAGGTTGGAGCCTGAGGTTCTGGGCGTAATACCTGACCGCAGGGCCTTGCCAGTGTAAAGTACAAGCAGCTTATGCCGATCTTGCAGGTGCAGAAGACAGCTTACACCTATTAAGTAGGTGTAAGCTGCTTTCTCTTTTTGAATTCATTGACATTTGTATCTCTACAACTCTCAGACTACAAATTCTAATTTGTTTGTATTCAAGGTCTTATATCAAACAATCTAGGGATGTGTCTACTTGCTTTCATTCAGTCCATAGCCGCCTTCCTTGATACATTTTTGCACATTAGATGGGATAATACAAAAGTTTCAACTCATTTAAACGCACGGCAAGATGTTAGTACGGTTGAACAGATTCTCTAATATCAAGTCAAGTAGTGCAATAATGACAGTTCTGTAATCCATATGTTAAAATGGCAGGGGAGGTATTCAGGCTCCCATGTTTGGTGTAATTTGGAGGTTGAATCCACCACCAAATCAACAACAATCATATGAAGAATCAGCAGGACAGCAATATGCTAATCATACAATACCATACCTCCACTCTTCTACAAACTGAAAAGCTACACAAACCTTGAAAAACTAGTTAGATAAGAAAATTATGCATTTTTGAACTGACCTTAGATCTTGACACAAATCCCTAAAAAGTAAATTTTCATCAGCAAAATTGAGCAATAAAACTAACTAATGTATGAGGTGTGGTAGTGGACTCAGATGAGTGGTTGCTAGCAGCTGCTTGCACCTCTCAGCTATCAAAACTTGTCATAAAATACATGTATCTGAATTTCCACATCTGTGATCGATCATCATGGGCTTGCTTGTGGATGTTGCAGGAGCTTCTTCAGGATCCCAGATTACATGTAGCTGAATTCTGCATCCGTCCATCAGCTTGCTAATTGTGAATCTTGGTGCAGGAGCATCATGATCTGTGATTACATGTAGCTAAATTTAACATCTGTCTAGCAGCTTGCTTGTGAATTATCCTGTTGCATGAGCAGCTTCAGGATCCTGGATTCTGTCATCTACAACTGAATTCCAGGTAAATGTCCATGGGCTTTATTACTTGTGAATTTCTTGCCGGAGCTTGATACAGATCCTGGAGTCTGGCTACATCTAGTTGAATTCCACATTTGTCCATTGAGCTTTGCTTTTCATGGATCTTGCAGGAGCTTCAGGATTCCAGATTACATGTACCACACAGCTGAAATTCACATGTGTCCATGGATGGAGCTTTTGCTTGTGGATCTTGAAGGAGCTTCAGATCCCAGAATCATTACATCTACAGGTGAATTCCACCTGATTTGTCCATGGAGCTTTGCTTGCAGATCCTGCATGAGGAGATTCAGGATCCCAGATTACATACATGAACCCTAAACCCTAGAACCCAATTCATTCCACAACATGCAGGAGCTTTGCAGCTTGTGGATTTTGCACTAGGAGTTTCAGGATTGACCTCGATGATTACATGCCCTAATAGTCAAACAGAATATTTGCCTGCTGCATTTGAGCTGTGAAATCCAAAAGTTGAGACTCTAGTGAATCTGGACTCGGCCTTGCATCATGGTTCCTCCTCCTCACCAGAGTTCAAAAGCATCTTCATCATGTTGAGTAGAACCTTGATGAAGCTCCCTGGGAGCAACCAGAAGATCTTCCCAATACCCAACTGATCCCATCTTGTCTCTGACATTCTCATCTTCTTCCAAGACATGGGTCGCAGCAGCTTCCACACTCCTAAATAGTAGCTGAGAAATTGTCTAAACCCTTGCATTCCGGCAGCAGCTTGACATGCTGCTGATGATCTCTAGCTGGTTCTGTGGTGAGGATAGCAGCTCGTTGCTTTTTGGACCATGGGTATTCATCAGTATTGGATCTTTTGGCGGCAACTGCGCTCTTGGAAACAGCTGACAGGAGAGCGTCTTCCGTCATGTGCAATGGCGGTCTACGAGGTGAAGCTTTGATGGGCTTGACAAGACTTACTGCTGCTGCAGCGACAGCTTGTTGTTCCGAACGAGGTTTGATCAACTGCCGCGGCTCCGTCATGTTCATGAGCTGCTGCTGGGTTTTCAGTTGATTTATTTCCAAGTAAGACCTGATTGCTTCAGATCGTGTGCGTGCTTCATTTTTGTCTGCCTGAGCAGCTTCGACATCAAGCGGCTTGCAGCTGGAGACCGTGGACCGGCTCCCAACGAAAGCTGCTGCTGCTGCTTGGGGAAACTGATGGGATGCGGATGGAGATTGAGCATCGAGGAAGCTGGTCGCGTGTTGGAGATGCGGAGATTGGAGCTGTGGCGCTGCAGCTGGCGATTGCTCAGGAGCTGCTTTGGACTGATGATGAGCTCTTTTGGAAGAAGCAGCTCCTCTAGCTCCTCCGACGCGCGGCCGTGGCAGCGCTTGACTTGGCGGGGGTCCCATCGCTACGATTTCAGGGAAGCCTATCTTGCGGATGCGGAAGGGAGACTTGCTGGTGCTATGCAAGCTCTGCAGGTCGGACGATTGTTTAAGAGTGATTGGGTTTTGATGCAGTCGAGACCGAGACTGCCGCGCGTCTCGAGCATCCTCCGCGACTTCATGAGCTTCGGATATGATCCCACTGCCTTGCCCGGCAGTTGTAGGTCCGTCATACCGCTCCTCGTGAAGCCCCTGATCATGGGTCGAGTCTAGAACGCTGTCTATGACATCATCAGCTGTTGATCCCGGCTGCTGCAGCTCCCCATGACTCATGCACCCCGATGACTCCTGCTGCTGCTGCTGCTCTAAATTGCCATGACGGCCTGCTGCTGCTGACTTCCGATTATACCCCGCGACCGATGCCTTGGCTGTAGCATCCTTGATCTTCTCCAACAATGTGTCCTCCAACTTATCTCCTAACGACAATTTCAGCCTCTTCGCAAGCACCGTCATGGACTTGAATTTCGCCTGTTGCAAGCTGCCGGTGCTACTCTTCTTTACTCCATCATGAGCAGCAGGAAGAATACCATGGGGGCTTCTAGTCTCCGCGGGATCCTGCTGCACAATCGCTATGGGCCTTTCATCATCATCATCACCATCATCTGCACTACTATAACTACAGTCGATCTCCATCGACGACAAGTGGAATCCTTTTGCAGTACCGCTGCCTTCATGACCTGCAGTACTGAATAAGCTTGCAGAAGTCGTATGATCGCCGGCAATTACAGTACTACGTAATCCCGATTCCTCACTCATCCGAGTCGATTCCTCATGCAAGTTTGCTGCAGTGAAGCTCTCGAAGGACTTAGTATGATCCAAAGTACGTGGAGGAGGAGTTAGAATCCCAAGTAATAAGTCCGCCGGGTTCAACGTTATCATGAAATCTTCACCATCCTCAAGCTGGTCATGGAACTCACTCGATGGGAGCTGGTCGACATCGCACTGCCCAGGTAGTACTGAAGCGCCTGTGCTTGTTTGTACAAGACTTCCAGCAGCTGCTGCTGCTGTGCTTCTTGCGTAGTTATATTTTCTTGCAAGTGTTGACATCGCTAGTGCAAATGGATCATCATGATAGTGGTACAAATGAACATCACCTGCAGCAGTAATGTCACAAGTAGCTTCTTGCTGCAGGTATCGATCGAGTTCTTTTCTTGCTACGTTCGATTGCAGCTCGATCATCTCATGATGTGCTGCTGCTGCTGCTGCTGCTGCTGCTCCTGAAATCTGATATTCCTGATCAAGATCGACTCGGTCACCAGCAGCCAGTTGCCTGAACCAGTTTGTTATCGGCTGCATCCCAGACTCAGACGTTCGGCCTGATGTTGCTCCTATACTAATACTATTGCCGGGCTGCCGCTGCAGCTGGTTCCATGTTGTCGATCCAGTACTGCTACCTACAAGTGGGTTCAGAAAAAAAGTCATGATTGTTGCTCCTGCTGCAGGATGAGCACTTGTCACTCCCTCGACCTGCAACCTAAGTCTTTGATCTAGATTCTACAACAACTTACAAAAGCAAACAAAAACTCTTCAAGTGAGGAGCTTACACAAAGTTGTATCAATTCCTCCTAAAAAATATTATGGCTTTCTGCACACATATTGCAGTGATGCAGATGATCCAGCAGAAACATAAACCTATCAAACACTGAAACATGACTTTGCAAGTTCTAAATTGAGCTGCAGTTCTGCAACTGATGACACAATGTAAATTTTCATCATCATCATCATCTCCTTCTTCTTCTTTCTTCTTCTGCTAGGTTCTTATACAGGTCTTGGGGTACTAGCTATTTGTACAAGGAAGATGAAAACTGATCAGCTTGTTGCAATCCTTGTTGCAATCAACAAAGTTGGAAACTTTGCACTAGAGACATGGGTACTAGTCATGGAGCTCAGCTGCAGGTAAGTACTAATAGTTAGATTGCAGCAGCAGCAGCAGCAGCAGCAGCTGATCATCTCCTTGCAATCATGATGGGATCCTTGGACTTGATGCAGATCTACAGCTTCAGACTAATTTTGAGAGAAGGATTTAAAACGAATTAAATCAATTTTCTGTGCTTCCAAGAAATTTGAAAAGATCCCTGCAATTTTGACATCATCTTGCTTGTCTTAATCTGCAGCTTGCAACGCACTGGGCATCAATCACCATGTCAGGACTGTGTCATGAGGTCCATCTTCTCTCTGCTGCCTGCACCCCACCCGGCTTCCCTGTTTGTACAGAATCCATCACACACCAAAAGCCAGGACCTAAGCCAGCAACCACAAATGCACAACCATGGATGGATGGTGCTTGGACAGGACACTTTTTTTTTTCAGTCTGTTCCTACTGTGAAATCTGTTTTTAAACCATAACCATTGATCTTCAATGACTCATGATTTGGTTTGTAAAAGATGGAAACCCTCACTAATACAAAACATGGGTGTAGTTCATTAGTCCTGTTCACTAGACCATTGAAATATCAATGATCCTCGGTAGGGCTCACTCATTGAGATCAAAGAATTCACTTAAAATTCAATGAAATCACTTGACCAACCGTATAAGAACTTCTTTTTATTATAATGAACTGACGACGATCGAATTATAATTGATAATCATTCATTATGTTTCGTAACTTTTTTTCAATAGAAATCAAATAAGAAATAGAATAATTACACACACCTTCCATGGCACATTTTAAGTTGGGTTTTTGCACACTTGATTGAAACCCTACTTGAATTCTTTACTTGAATTCTTTACAGGAAACATGAAATGTTGGAGTTGGTAGAGCAAAGGAAGGCTAGGGTTAAATCAGCCCACAGTGAACCAGCACTCACCAGTCGCCCCCATTTGAAGGATGAATGGTAAGTGGTCAGGAAACAGTTTTCTGTTGGGTTCCCAGTTCCTTAGCTAACCATGGTGGTTAGCTCAGTTGCTACTTTTCTTTTTTCTAACAGAATTGGGTTACCAAGGTGAAACCAAATATTAACTCAGTTGAGGTTCATCCATAACTGAGTATTAACAGGCATCCAGTGGATGGATGGTGCACTGGTGGGTGGTGCTGGTTCGTGGTATAGCTGGTAAATTGTCACCTACACTAGTACCTTCTCCTTCTTGACTTAGAGACTATATTTGCCAGGGATTCTAAAAATTGGGTTTCATCCAACTAGATGGCCTTTAAAACTTTCAGGAAAACTTAGATGGTGCCTTTGTGGGCAGCGCTTCTTTTACTGGCAAATTTTCACCAAATTTTGACCTGAAAAATACGATTTCAACCTATACAAAGGATGAAAATTTCATGAGAAAAAATTGCCCAAATTTGTCAAATTTTTTGAATTTTAAAAATTTTCAAATTGTCAAGACGTTTACGATAACTTTGAGGTACGTAGCCAAGAATATAGTTCTAAGTATTTTTTCTTTTTTTCCCCAACTTTCATA
>Ga0209208_10011113_pt1 | contig 11573 bp, 10 predicted proteins | sample S1TSphfallax_3_FD_187694 | JGI IMG/M metagenome (GOLD analysis project Ga0209208, IMG submission 187694) | Host-associated microbial communities from peat moss isolated from Minnesota, USA - S1T2_Fd - Sphagnum fallax MG (SPAdes) (version 2) | ecosystem: Host-associated > Plants > Peat moss >...
CAATTCGAGATTTTCAGAGAAGCTTGTTTCTTCTCAAGGAAATAAGAAAGAGGATATTGACAAGAAGAAGAAGAAGAAGAAGAAGGATGTCCAAGTTTTTGGCATTCTAAAGGCCACTCAAACTTTAGTTGACATTGAAAACCTTGAATAAGATTTAAATGTTGCGTTGTTTGAGTTCCAAGATTCTCCTCATCATGCTACTCATGAGGAAGACTTTCCTCAAGCTTTCAAGAGTAGGAGGGGTCATGCTATTGAGCCATCATCGCACACGCAAAGGAGGAAAAGACTTGTACAAGAGTCGCCCAAGACTTCAAAGGGGAAACCTCATCTTCAACCACCTCGAAGCCCAATATTCATTGCTAGCCAGAGGACCCTAAGGCTAATTACGAAGGCTTTCAATATCGACCGACTTTCATTGGTGAAGACAAAAGTTTCAACTCATGTGTGGCCCCTTGGCTTCTAGGATATAAAGGATTTTTGGTCGAAAATAATATTAATTTGAAACCTTATTCCTCATCAAATTACCTATTTATATCAAATTCAATAACCATGAACATCTTGAATTTTTGCATGACTCCCTAAAGGACAAAGCGAACTTCATCATTGCTGAAGTCCCAAGATATTTGCCTATCCCACATGTGTTGGACCTTGTCTCAACTATTCCCAAGTGAAATGCAAGAATTGATAACTACGTTGTTTCCATTTTTGGATTTGTGGACAAGTATCTTGCAAGGGATGGTTCCATCCTCTTTTTTTACGATGATGACCGGGTTTGGAAAGAAATCAAGTCCTACCTAGAGAATTACAACTTCAAAATTCAAGTTTGCAATTGTCAACAATATACATCGCACAAATCTTGAATTCCTAAATGAAAAGGTAAACTTTCTTTGAATTCCACCAAGGCTTCCTACATCCATCGGAGCTCAATACTAAAATATCTCTTTATATGTCATAGACTTTCATGAACAAGGTTCTTTTTGTTATGCACGAGAATGGAAATTTTTCTTTTTCAAGGGATATGCAACAAGGAGATATTTAGGATGATAATGTGTTCTTCAACTAGACCATTCAAAATACTATGACAATGTTGAATAGTGGTTTGCCTTTTAGAGTTGGACATGAAATCCACCTTGACACTTTCCAATTACTTCTCCTTGCCTTGTCGTCTCCTGGGAGTTTGGTGGTGGACATCAATGTTTCCATAGGTTTCTTTCAATTCCTTTTACGTTTGACTTTGTCCAATTTCATCTCTTTCTCTATTATTCTTCATCTTTTCATTTTGGATTGCAAATCTCATTAAGAGGTTTTCCATGAAGTAGGTAATTGTTTGAAAACATGCCATAAGTCTTGGAAGGCATGTTCTTTTGCTTGAGACCGAACCAAGATGTTTTTCTTGAGCTTCTATAACCACTATTGGATGTTTTTGAGGAGCAAACTAATGTTGCAAAGGAGGAAAATAGTGACCCATATGCTCCTGTTCAAAAGAAATCTAAATTCGATCTTGATTGTGAGTAAGTTTAACCTTCACAATTTCAAGTATTTAATTTGGGTTTTTGGTCAATCCTTGATATTTAACATTCCATTGCTTGACATAGAGATTGGTCACCTCCAAGGCAAAGGACAATTCCTTCTTTTGCTCGTGAGGAATTCTTCCTACCATCAAATTTGTCATTGCCAAAATATTTAGAAGTAATGGCTCTTCATTTTTCCATCATTTTGTCTTCACCTATAGAGAAAAAAAACGTTGTATATAGTAGCTTTGTTGTGCGCTACATTAAGGATGAAGTCGTAGAATAGGTTCTCCCAAACTTTGGCTTTTTCTTCGAGCCTTCATTATTTGTTCCAATTTTTTTGAATTTGTTTGATCAATGTGATGTCCTCACATCTCATCCCAAACCATTTAAATTATTATTATTATTTAGTTACAAATCCTAACAAATACAAATTAACTTTGCACATATCATACATCCAAATGAAATCTTAATCCAGCATAAGCAATTTACTAACTAGGATTCAAAAAAATTGAATTTGGAGTATTTCTATCATTGAAACTTTAATAATAATCTAAACAAATCTTTAGGGACATTAAATAAATAACCCCAATGGGGCAAAATTCCATCAAACTTTGATGTGAAACACATGGGTTAAACCTATACTTGTGTTGTTAAGTTTCCCATGGAAAAAATCACCCAAAATGTATAGATTTCAAAGGAAACAAGTTCCCAATTTACCAAACCTAAATGATAAGTTCAAATTGGTAGCCAATAATAAAAAAGGATTCAATTTCTTTTCATATTTTTTGTCGTCCTTATCTTTATTTTGAAATGTTATAAGGGAAAATTATTCTTTTGAGTATTAAAGTATTAAAATATATTGCTTGTATCAAGATTGTTGTTTTACACATTATTATCTTCAAAATTGAGTAGAAAAAAAAATGATGGATTACAAGTAATTTTTTTTAGTTTTTTTGTTACAAATGTCCTTTTTTAGGATAACAATGTAAAAATGTCTACAATTTAAAAAACTACTATTGATTTTTAAAGACATCTGGTTTTAACATGTGCACAAAATCCCTTGATATTTCTACCATAAATCCATGATGCATAACATATAAATGTTGTTAAATTATGTAACCATGTTTCATTTCTCATCATTATATTCATAAGTGTTGGCGCTTGGAAAATATACATTTGTTGAATATATTTATTACATTATTCACCACAATGGAGTTCAAAACCTTCTTATATATATGAGACTAGAGTAGAATTCAAAATTTCTATGTTGAAATCAAATCATAAATATCTTATATGAGGCATTGCACATGAGTTCAAAATTGTTATGTTGGAAACATGTCACAAATATAATTTATATGACATTGCAATTGAGTTCAAAATTGCTATGTTGGCAACATATCACAAATTCCATATTAAGTTTCTATGTTATCACTAATGGCTTCAAGTTGATCTTAATTTTCATATTCAATTCTTCATTTATTTGTAATGTCTTCAAAATTTTAACTATCTTGTAACATATCCAAATTTAACATAGACATGACCTTGCAAATGAATTTGTAATCATGTTTTTGTAGGCGGATCACAATTTTCACATTGCAAATATGTTCAAAATTGTTCTGGTGGACATAGATCACAAATTTCATATGCATTGCATTGTTGGTGACTTCAAATATGTTTTGGTGGAAAAAGATGATAAGTTTCATTTATATGACAATCAAAATAAGTTAAGTATTTTGCTTCCATTTGCTCCCTATTCTAATAAAGTTGAATATGAACACATTCAGTACATCATTCACGTGTCTTTAAACTCTTGGATGTCTTTATTTGTGATAATTAACATCTTGTCCTTGTCTTCTTCATTTAAAGATGTTACTTCCTTGTCACTTAAAACAATTAAAGAACACCATTTTTCAAGATCTCTTCCTTGTGGGGTGCTTTGCAATTTCCACCTTTTTTGTTTTTGGAGGCAAGAATACTAAATTTTTTTACAAACTATTCTATTAGTTCTTTGATTACATTCAAATGCTTACATCTTGACAAAGTTGTTTTGTTATCTTCACTATCTCTAGCATGCCTATTCACATCACTTTTTTTAGGACTCTTTGGCTGAGTAAAAAACTTTTCAGTGTTGGTTTCTTTTGACATCTTTCCTGATTTTATTTTGTTTTTATGTTTTTTGTTGATTATATCCACTGTGCATAATGAATCAATATTGTGAAACAAGATCTATCGACTCTAGTTCCTTCTTCTTAACAATGACATGTGTTGTTTGCAAAACATTCCAAATTATTGCAAAAAATGTGGTACTTACTATTTTTTTAACAGTCCTCACTTGGATGTGTGTCTATGGTCATAAACATACGATGGTGACCCACATTTTTCTTGATGTCGCGATTGAACAATGACGTGGTTATTTGACTCACAACATTCTTTATCCGTGCTTTCTATGTCTTCTCCTTCTTTTGATGCCAATTGCAATGGTGTTATTGGCTCCCCTTCCTCCTCCACGGGGGTTCTGTCTTTTTCCTCCACTGGGGTTCTTTTTTTTTGTTCGACCAATGCTTCCTGGTTTGCATCATATTTTAAAATTGTCAACTCATATTCATCGTAATTTGGATCATTTTCATTTTTTATCCACTTCTGGTATGCAGTTTCTACCAATGAATATTGGTCCGCTCTACTCGTCCCCAACAAATATTTTGCTTGGTGTAACAAACGAGTCCTATAGTTTTGATTTGTTGGTTTAGTTGGCCACGGATTGTCCCCTATAACTTGTTACAAGTTGTTCATGAAATTTGGGTCAAACATCCGTATCACTATGGAATACATTTTGTATTCATACACATTATTTTTTGATGCCCAATATCCCACTCTAACATTGTATTCTGCATCTATGCTTCCATTTGTCTCTGATCCACTACTGGATACAAATCCAAGTCTCGAGGAGTTCTAGTAGGCATTCTCAAAGTTCCAAATCTACATTTGCAATGGAAAATTGTTGTTTCCACCATGCTTCTTTCTCAATATATATAATCGTTCAAAATGTTTGTGTTTATTTTGTAATTATAAATTTTTAATGTCCCTTTTAGTGTGCGAGATGGTAACATTTATGGTAGTCAATTATTGACGTTTTGTTATTTGTTCAATGATTGGTTATTTCAACAGTCATAATAAATGTTTCCTTGTTGATTTCGAACTTAATGCATGATGTTTTTAATTGTGCCATTTAATGCCATTATTCATTTATAGGTTTTACGCATTTTTTAGATCACAAAATTTTCTTACTAGATGTTTTACATTCAACACATTGATTTTTTCCTTTATGTGAGAAATACCAATTGCATATGCATACACAAAAAAATGCATTTATTATTGCTTCCATTTTTCCTTTCAATTACAATACACATTTCAAGTTTTTTTTTTCTATTATCACAAATGTCCCTTTAATTTTCATATAATTGTTACTAACAAAATAAAATTTTATTTGTAATTGCAATTGAATCCACTTTATTTCAATCAAATTTCCATTCATTACATCTAATTTCTAAATATAGACATTGCAGATGTTGTTTGTATTGCACAATGCGATTAAATAAATACTATTTTATTGTTAGGGTTTAGGTGTTGTTTTACTTCTTTTAGTTTTGGTGGTGGTCCAATCATTTGTCGATTCATAGGCAATTGGAGGACTTTGTTTCTTTTGTGTTGTGGAACCCAACCCTACTTCCCTATAGTTGCATATAGTCTTCTTTTGGGTTTTCTAATTTTTGTTGCTAATAATTCACATAGGACGACCAAGTCTTTGTTTGATAAATCTTTGAAAAGGCTACTAAAGTAATGTTTTGGAAGTCGTTCTTTAAGGCTTAAGTGTTGTTTCAAGAATTATATTTTGTGCTTGAACATCACCAATGATAATTTTTAATATCTTATGCTATTGGTTAGGGGTTTCGCTTAGCCTATTTGTGGCAATAAATGGACCTTATTTTTTTATCTTTTTATTTTTTTTTCCATCGCAAGGTGGCCCACTCATCTATGTTATCCACTTTGTCTTTTATAGGTTACTCCATTTTTAAATTTCTAACAATCCACGTAAAGGGTTGACTTTATGGTCATTTAGAGGAACTTGCTAAGGTTGTTCTATTGCTCTGAAATTGTGTCCAAAATTGAATGCAACAATGCATTTTCAATCATGCATAGAATTGTTAGTGGTAGCTTGCCAATAATTAGTGATCTATTTGTCATTTCTGAAAGAATTCCAATTGAAATTTTAATATTGAATAAGGTAATTAAATACATGAATTAATAATATTGGGTGGGAGGATACAAATATTTTGTCAAGGTATTAGGATTGCAGTATTATATTAAAGGTATAATCAATGCAAATGGATAGTGATGATATCGAAAATGCAAACAGACAATGGAGAAAGAAAAAATGTAATCATTGTATGAATCTTTTATAGGCTTCTGATTGAGTTTCAGGGACTGATTGGGTAATATATATGCGTCCTTTGGAGTTTTAAGGACTAAATGGATACTGTAGATGCATCCTTTGGAGTTTTAAAAATCAAAGATTTTTCAGGATTTTTCAACAAGTAATTCCTATGTTCAACTGCAACCCTAATTCATATAAAAAACTTCATTGGACCACAAATTACTGCCAATAATGGTATTTTGGTTTCTCCTTCAATTAGTGGAATGCCTTTTTTTTCTACTATCGTAGACATTTCATGGTTTTGGGGCCAAGCCTATCATTTGATGTTCACAAGTTATTTTATCACTTTGTTCTTTAAATCTTGTGGCACCCAAGCTCACCTACCTGGAGTTGCATAAAGTTGTTTACTGGGTTCCATAAATTATGTTGAAAGGAGGTTCCCAAGGGTTACCAAATCCTTTGTCGACAAATCCTTCAATAAGCTTGTAAAAAAAAGTTTTGGAATCATGTTTTTCAAACTTGCCCATTCTTGGAAGAAATCCATTGCATGTGTAAACATCGCCCAATGGTAATCTTCCATATCTTCTTTCATAATGTTTATAATTTGTTTGAGCATTGTAAGACTTTTTTGTTAATCTTTGCATTTGCCCATTGCCATGCCACTCATTCATTTGTTTTGTCAATTTGTTTTTCCCATTATGATCCCCATATTCTAATTTTTAGCAATTGCTTGAGGGGGTCTAGTAGGATGGGATCTCTTGGATATTCCAAAGGTGTTTTTATTAATTTGCATATTCTATCTAATATGTTTGAGATTAAAGTGTATTCAATCATAGTTTCTAAGGTGTTTGGTGTGACCATTGGTGCGATTTTTTTTGCCATCATAAAATAGATGTTTAGAAGTTGCAAATGGGTTGTAGTTGTGAAAAAGTTGGAACTAGGCAATTATAGTGAAAAGGGGAAAAAAATGCAGTTTGATTCTTCAAGTAGCAAAGGTGCTCCCAGACATAAAAGATTTGAAAGATTGAATTCAAATAAAAAACATGTTGAAATGGTATAGAAAATGTGCAGTTTCATACTATTTCAATTCCTAATGGGAACATACCTATTAGAGATGAACAAGTGGTGTTTTGGTTGACACGTAGCTCCTGGTTGTGAAGAGGTAGTGTTTGGATTAACACATAACTCTTGGTTGCGAATACAAATTGTTCATGTTTTTTTTTTCATTTTTTTTTCATCCATTTTATCTTTTCATCAATTTTATTTTTTCATCCTTGGACACATGGCATAATATTCCTCCACATCATGCATATTCTATGGCATGTGTCAATGCAATATTCCAAAAAAATTTGTCTTGTTCGCCTATTCATGCTCACCCATTCATGTTCACACACTCACCAAACAACAATCCCCAGTATAGGGTAAGGGATTACTGTCAAAGAATTAATGTGTGAGCATTAAGGGTAGAGCTCGAGGTCCATGCAATAATTCCTTGACAGTGGGGCTTTACCCTGCATAACAATCGAAGTAATCAATGTGCAATAATCAAAGTAATCATAGAAATGGAAATCTTCTGAAAAGAAACCCTCATGAAGGTGAAATTCCATGGAATTTTCCCTGCACTAAGGCAAATCCACCATAATGGTCAAATTTTCATATTTGAAATGCCTTACAAATACATTAAAAATTATGTCTGAAATTGTTACATATATGGTAAGGCCTTGCTATTAAGGAATTCTTGTGTAAGCATTGAAGGAGAAACCCAAGGTCCATGTAGTAATTATTTGATAGTAGGGCCTTACTCTACATAACAACTAAGGTAATCAATGGTTTTTGTTTTTCTTAAATCCCTTTCAAAAATCTTATTGGTTTACACCCTCCGCCCTAGGGATCTTACAATCTCACACCCTCCACCCTAGGGCTCTTTTTGTAATCCTAATTAGTAAATGTAATATGCCTTACAAATACACTAAAAATCCTTTTGGATGTTGTTATGAATTAGGTAATTTACCATTCAAAACATTTGATAAACCTAAGGGTGTGTCATTTTAAATTTTATCCTAAAAATTAATAATTAAAAAATGTAACAACTACCATTTAAACCTAGTTCCCATTGTCTTGTTTCAAATGTCTAAAAATCTAGATTGAAACAAAATCCATATGTCAAATATAGTCAAACCCTTTACACAAAACCATTTAGGGCTTTGTGCATGACTTTGACTATGTGACATGTTTTCAAGGGCTTCCCAAATGGTATTAAAGATAACATTCCAATAATGTGTGCATTGTGAAAAACCTTTGAACCTTGGGCATGATCCCTAGCTCCTTCCTCCAAAAGAAGAAAGTTGCAAGAGAAATTTGAAATAACATTACAACAAGGCATTTCATTGTCACCTTTCAATCACATTTACTCAAACTAAAACAAAAAGGTGATTGGTATGGTCAGAACCTAAATTTGGACACAAAACATCCACAAACTTGCACATATCATTTTGGAAAGCACAAGGTATTTTGTCCATGAAGAATTTATTTGATGTTGTAATATTAACTTCAAAATTAAGTTCAATTCATGCAATGTTTAAGAAATTGATGTGACCATTCATGTGCAACCTTGAATCCTTGAGGATTTTCACAAATGGTTTTTAATGCAAGTGTTTCAATTATTGTTTGAAATATATGTTGAACAATGGAAATTATGGCTAAACATTAAATTGTGGTACTCCCAATCAAACCACGTAGATCTTATTTTTGTGATGGCTAACTAAACCACCTAACCCTTCTAGAACATTAACTTAAAATGTGATAACTCTTCCAAATCCTACTTTGGTGCCAAATAATTTGCCACCTAGTTCTATTAAAATTCTAGCTAATTCTAGCTAGTATCACCTTCTAAAACAATGGAAGTAATAGTTGAACCTTTTATCAATGTGACTTACTAGTTATTGGGTTGCCCTACTAGAGTAATTAGGAGGTAAGATTTGCCCTTGAACAATTGGCCTTGTTGAAAGAAATGGAAAATTGAAATAAATTGCAAGTACCTATTTCTTTTTCTTTTTTACCTTGCCACCATTCATAACTTACATACATCAATAATCTCATACTCTTTGGATGTATATAATTAGTCATTTATCACATGAGATTAGTGGGTAAAAAACATATTATTTGATAGCAGCTTCAAGCCTAGCCTTGCTTTTAAAGGGGACATTAAATGCTAAAATTCTATATTACAAGTGTCAAACAAGGATGTGGGGGGATGAGATGAAGGAATTTTGTTTTTCCTACACATTATTATTACTTAATTTTTTAATATGCACATGTTTTACCCACCCTATATTGAATTATATATATATATTTTTCATCCGATTTAATATGTTATATTCATTTAAAATTAAAAATTTAGTAACCTTGGAGCTAGAAAGGAAATCAAGATTTGTTTTTCAAAAGCGATTCATTTGTAGATGAACTTGGACATGTAAAAAAATTGTTTTAGTGCATTTTAATAATTTACTCGTTACATGTTCATGTAACAAATTTTGTGGCTAATTATATTATTTCCATTACAACTTATACATATAAAATTTTAGAATTAAACAACACTAATTGTTAATATAATTTATAATTTGAAATATTAATATTAATCAATGCAAGTTCAATCTTTAATTGCTTCTTGATACATATTTATGGAATAATAAAAATAGAAAAAAAAACTTAATTTGACATCAATTCTTATGATCTTCTAATATAACATGTTTAACACCATGCATGATCACAATAAAATATAAATGATTAGTCTTAACCCATTGTATATGATGGGCTTGACATATTTATTATGGCATTTTTAACTTTGCACATCATGTTGGTGTTGTTGATGATTCCTTTTGACCAAATACCATTATTTCATAAATGGTTTATGAAATTATTCACAAACATATATAAAGTTAATAATCAATTGTTCATTAAGTTAAACAATAGACCATATCTAAGTTATGAATGGGAGATGGAAATGAAAGAAAGAAAAAGGCACATGAATCAACAAGTGTAGGACCATGTTAATATGTACTAAAGCAATTGAAACCATTATTTCATATTTCATAGTGGTAATTTAAGTTGGTGTTGAATTTTTTGGATTTAGGGTTTTTGTATAACAACATTCATAATATATCATGGAAACATGTGACTATGTATTTGAAATTTCAGTCTAATGAATAAAAACATTCAAACACACTTTTAAAGCATTGTAAGTAGTGTTTTAAACAACTTTTAAATAGAAAAACACTAGTGAAAACTTCTTGAAGATATTTGAAAATGAAATAAAATTGACAAAAATTTAATATAAACCTTAGCATAATAGTAATTAAAAAAATAATTACGATTTTTTTCAAAATAAATTGATAATAAACACATATTAAATAATCATTAAGGGGGCACCTCTAATTCACTATATTGTGTTTGGACCCCAAAATACAATTATTAACCTAGGGAAGATTGAACAAACTTATTTTCCAAGGGAATAATCAATTATGAGACAAGGATTCCATTGATAATAAACAAAAGATGCAAGATTTAACAAACAATGGAAAATAATATAAGATATTTTGAGTTAAAAACTCTTAATGTACTAATTAAACCTATTAATCATTAGAAAATTCATTGCATATGTTATTTTTTTCTACTATTTTTTAATAGTGCGGATTAACAAATATCACACACACACACACATATATATAAACACAATCTTATTAAAGAATTAACTAATTATAAAATTTACTCAACAACCAATATATGGGCCATGTATTTTTATTCATTTATTTTGTAATTTAAAGAAGAGTGTCCCCCTTAGGCCTTGCTACATTTCCTCATTCTAGAATGTTCAATGATTTTAATTTTGAAACTAATAGTTTATCCCTATTTGCATTATCAAAGAATTTTTTGCATTTGACCATTTTCATTTTCTTATCTTTTCACAAATTGGCTTAGATGAAGAAAACCTAGTTGCATATAAATCATGAAAAAACCTATATATTTCTCACTCACATTTCTTTGGATTTTTCTTCTTTGGTTCATTACCTGCAAGTTCTAATGTAAGATTAAAAAAAAAGGTTTTTGCTGAAGGTATAGTTTTAAAAACCATGACATTTTTGTTTTTTTAAGTTGCAAGAGATGTAGGTGACATTAACCCAAAAGATTGGTTGTTCAACAATGAGTCAATGGGTTTGTGGTCTTTATAAGGTTTAGACATTATAAATGTAAAGAAAAAAATGGAATTAAAAATATTGTGGAGGTTTCATGGGTGCCACGGTTGTGAAGAATAAGAATAAAAAAAGAAAGGAATTTAAACTTGGAGCTTTAGAGTTCTAAGTTTTAAAGAAAATATAATAATGAAAGTGAGCTTTAGAATTCGAATGACTATTGTAAAAAACATTTACAATGAAAATGTATTTTAGATTTCTAATATTGACTATTGTGAAAGCAATGTGACATTTAAAAGCTTTAGAATTCTAACAATCATCTTTAAAAAAAAAGTGACAATGAAAAGCTTTGGAGTTCTAACAACCATTGTAAAGAAAATGTGATGATGAAAACAAATATTTGAGTCCTAGCGACTACCTTAAAAAAAAAAAGTAAAA
>Ga0209208_10011114_pt1 | contig 11573 bp, 8 predicted proteins | sample S1TSphfallax_3_FD_187694 | JGI IMG/M metagenome (GOLD analysis project Ga0209208, IMG submission 187694) | Host-associated microbial communities from peat moss isolated from Minnesota, USA - S1T2_Fd - Sphagnum fallax MG (SPAdes) (version 2) | ecosystem: Host-associated > Plants > Peat moss >...
CCCCCATTGTTGTTTCACTACATTGGTGCTCGTTATCACATCTTGCTACTATGCCTTGTCAATTGGTACTTCCTCTTCGTTTTCTTGTGCAAGTGGAGGAACTTGGAACAACACCAACAATTGTCATCCAACAATGGAAATATTTGTTTTTCCAGATTTCTTGAGTTTTTTTCTCTTTTGCTTTGTATTTTGTTTGTTTTGTTTTCATTTGTCATTTTTTTTTAGTTAAATACATTTTGTTTTAATGTAGTTTGTGAGTTTTAATATGTTGTTGCTTTGTTTGTTTGTGTGTAGGATTAAAATTTGAACCTTTGATTTAAATCTAAAACCCTTAAACCTAAACTTATTTTTCCAAGATGAATTTTTCCATAATGAGATGAAAAAGAAAAGTGAGTGAGTTCTTGATAATTTTTCTAAACCTTAAACCCAATTGTTTATAAATGTCTTTTCTAAATCATTAAACTATAATAAAGTTTTATTAAAAACACATCATAGATTAAGGAAATGTACAAAAGAGTAATATTAAAGATAAAGGAGAAGTGATAGGATGTCAAGTTGGTTCAAAGTAGCTATGAAAATCCCTCCATGTCCATAACTGATCGCCTATGGTAGGTTAGCCATATTTATATGTCAAAAACCAACAACTTGCAATAGATCGGTCATGGTGATGGGAGGTGGGGAGGTGTGTTTTGAAGGAATGGAAATCAAGAAGTGGCTAAGCCTATAGCTACTGCTCAACTTAAGATGGAAGACGCTTACATATTTTGTAATGTGATCAAAAAAATTTAATAAAGAAAGGTGACCAAGGTAGAAAAATGAGGGCCTTCTAGCCCCTTCAAGCTCCAAATGGCATTGGCACAATCATGTAAAAACACATCAGCATGTTTATGAAAGCAACCAAATATTTCAAGTGCTAACAAGAGAAATTGACTAATGGGGTGTAAGTTGCAATAGCTCCTTTCCTTGGCTTGAGCTACATTAGAGGTAATTAATCCAACAAATCCTTGAATTACACAAGATCAAAGAGGTAAATCCACTCACGTTGGGTCATCAATGACAACATCAGCTAAGGTGCGAACACCAATTTTGGTAAGCACAAAGTCAATCTATCAACAAGAAAAATTGAATGTGGTTGAAGGAAACGCATGTAATTATTTTCCTCCCATGTGGAAGCCAACAGCTCGCACAATGGCAACAAAAGTGTTGCAAATTACATCATGGGATCAAATGCGTTCGTTGCCATGAGCACAATGTAAAAAATGGATACCCATAAGGTCAATGGGATGTGTGCAAACACATCGAAAGATGCTTACAATTGAAGGACGGGGTAATCCAAATCACATACGAAATATTATAGAAAAAAATAAGGAAGATAATCAAAAGGTTGGGAAGATTAGTTGAACTATAAACCAAACACCCGCCCTTAGGCCAGAACATGATAAATTTCGAACACAATGGGCCTCAAATGTCCCATCAAAAAGCATGCTAGAAAGGGTATGATGGTGTAGACACTTTGAAATGGAATCTTGAAATTGAACCATTTGTTGTTCGATGAATTATTTCAAATGGAAAAAGACGCATTACACCAAAATGCATCATAATTCACTTTAGATTTCGCTAGATTTTAAATGGATTTAGACATTTTTACCATGGTGAAATTTATCAACCCCCTAGTGAACAGGGACAAGTTGTTATGGATAATGAATTTGTCCACTAATACCTAATGAAACAAGGTTACTTTCAAATGAAATACAAATTTACCAAGCCATTTCATTTGTTAGTTAATTAACTAGAAAATCAATTAAATTTAAATTATTTAATGTTTAATATCATTGATAATTTCATGATTTTCAACCTATCAATTATTGACATGTGTCACACTTATGTTTAGTTAAAAAACCTAACTTAGGTACATAAGCCATGTAATCAACCTAAATAGGCACCTACTTTAAGGAACTACATAAGAGAATATTTGGTCAACTTACCACTAATGACCATAAATACACCATTTGTGTAGTTTGATCCCTTAACCTTTAGGATGGAAACAAACACTCCTATCATCAAACCACCACACTCTTTGTGATAATGTGTTACATTGCATTTTATTTATCAAATACTTCATTTTAAACATTAAAAAAAACATAAAATTTGAAAACTCGTATATTATTGAAATGATTAAAGTTTAACTCAAAAGTTTTTTCAATAATGTACATATTTATATTTATTTCCTTTTGAAAGTGTAAAATCATTTGAACAATTTTTTTTTTAAATATCATTATTCAATAACATTTCACCATTCTTTTGAAAAAACAAATGGATAATAAATGGATAATTTTTTTACTATTATAACAATACTACCTATGTTAAGCTACTTTCAGCTATTCTAAGACTACTTTTCATTATTCTAAATTATTTCACCCTACATTATTTACGGCTATTTATGACTATTCTTAGTTTTTTTTGGTTATTTTTAGTTATTTCACCCTAGGTTGCTTTCAGTTATTTTATGTTACTTTTGGTTATTTTATGTTATTTCACCTTAAATTATTTTCAACTATTATAAGTTATTTTTATTATTATATGTTATTTTTGGCTATTGAATGTTATTTCGCCTAATGTTATTATTGGTTATTTTAAGTTATATTGCCATAGGTTATTTGTCGTTATTCTATTGGTGGTTATAGTTGGTTATTATAGTGGTGGTTATTAGTGGCTATTATATTAATGGTTTTTTTTGTTATTGATGGTTATTATATTAATGATTATTGTTAGTTATTCTATTGTAGGCCATTGGTGGTTCTTTTATTGCTAGTTATTTTATTATAAGTTATTATTGGATATTTTAGGTTATATTATTATAGGTTATTAGTAGTTATTTTATTGTCAGCTATTTTTAATTGTTTTAAGTTGTTATGCTTAAAATAAAATAACTTATAATAACATAAAATAGAATGACCTTAAATAACCTAAAGTATAATTTGAAATAACATATATTAACTTAAAATAAAATAACCTAAGGTATAACCTAAAGTTAGTTGAATGATTTGATTTGAAATAATTTAAAATAAAAAGCCTATAATAAGCTAGCTAGGATACCTTAAGGTAAAATAACATAGAATAATTCAAGGCATAATAATTTATAATAACCTATAATAATTTAGGGTATAAGTTAAAATAATTTAAATAACCTAAAATAATATATGGTATGTCATAAAGTAACATAGGGTATTTAAAACAACATAAAAATAACCTAATTACCACATTAAATTATAATAATGAATTTTGTCAACTAATAGTGAAATATAATGTTTACATAATGATATTATAATGAAATACCTTTAATCAAGGTGAAATCATTAAATTGTAATCAATTTATTTCATTTCTAAGGTCCCATAATGATATAGGTTAATGAACTACACCTCACTTTTATACTAGTGACATGCATGAATTACGGGTGGTAGAAGATCACATGTCGCCTTGAAGTGTTACTGGAAATGAAATGTGTTGTTGTCGACTCATGCTAAATCTTCAAGAAGGAAGGGATGTTGATCAACCATAAACCTAATAGTTATGGCTAAAATGACAAGGACCACCCATCCCAAATAGGTTATTGGGGCATTGGTGGATGTCAATATGAATTTGATGCCATCAAAAATTATTGGGAAGGAGGCTTGTTTATGAATTGAAAGTCCCTTTAAGTTGTCAAAAAATCTTGAATGCAAAAGGCATCCAAACACTTGAAGGAAGGAGGAGTCAAAGGAAATAAAGAACTTTGGGAAGGTGAAAGATGGAGGTGTGTATTATAAAAGATATGATGGGCATTGCACACAAAAAATTAGAATTCCAAAAGCCACTTAAACATTGCCCATTTTAGGGAAAAGGTCCGCATGTGGAACATCTTCTAACAAGGCATCTTTGATAAAGGATGATGTGAAAGTTTAAATGCCCAATGGAACCCCCAAGACTTTAATTCCTTTGAATGGGGTGGTAAACTAAGAAGGGGTGTTGAAGTTTAGTGGTAGGTCAGAAAGTGACCATGCAATGCATTTCTAAGGTTGGATAGAAAGATTATCCCATAGAGTTTGGTATGGAAATGTTCATATGAAGATGATATAATTGAAAGGGGACCTATAATGTGAAGGTCCTCTACAATGGATGGAAATAGACAAGAAAGGAAATGATTAATTATATAATATATAGCCTTAAAATTGTGTTAGTGCCACCCCTAAAGGATCACGTTGACAAGTATGTATGACGGATGGGCTGATTATGACATCATTTTTGTGACTACGATGAGTATAAAATAGAGGAAATTCAAATGCATAAAATGCATGAACAAAGGGGATGAATTGTATGATGTCCCCACTTACAACACAAAGTTCTTGAAATATGACCCTTCTTAACATTATATTGAAGGCGTTTGCCACATCCAATTGAAGAACAACCTAATTAGGGTGAAGTTTTAGGGTGCACCTAATGTTATGGATTATTCCTTCATAACCACTTTTAATTGCAATTCCAAATTGGTGTAAGGAAAAATATGTTACAAAAGTTTTATGGAATTAAGGGCATAAAACATGGCTTATAAGTATTATACAATGCTTCCCCCATTGCAATGGGACGAACTCCACTTGATGGCTTGATCATGGTTAAGAAGCGAGCCACTCCAAAGACACGTGCAATTTGGGGTGGAATGTGACCTTGTGCAATATGAAAACAAAGTTGGAACAATTAAAGGAATCCATTAGCTAAATTTTCAAGGTGAAAACAATTCCAAAGGTGTTAAAAAACCATCTCAGAAATACCATTTGTTGATAAATGTGACATGCGTTGGAACACCAACTTGAAAGAGTTAAAAAAGTTTGAGATCTTGGTTTGGTTCGTAATCTTCAAGGAAAAGTGAGAAATAACCATCTGATTCAAGGTGTAATGTAGTGAAAGTTAAGGTGGTGTCAAAAGATGTGGGTGTGAAAAAAAATGGTGTTAAAACGTGAGCTGCCCAAGATTATTCCCTTGCATGCCTAAAGGCTAAACTACAGAACATGCATTTGTGAGTTAGAAGATCATGTTGGGGAAAAGGGACTAAGTTCGAACTAACTGATAAAGCTTGAGCCCACAAAACAAACTCCTCTTGTAAGTTTTCCCAATCGCCTACTAGAAAATGTTTGAGTCAAATCCACATTTCCTTACACCTTATTGCTTTGCCACGAAGGGGCAAAGCAAGATACCATTGGAGTAACAAGAAGAACAAGAACCAAGTTACCACATTTTATGGGTCATGCGTTAATTTATATAATGAAGAACGAAATGTCACTTATACATCACGCCATAGATTGGTGGGGATGCGATTATACAAACGAAGACGACAAAGGCCTAAGTGAAAAGACTCGAGGACATCCAATGTTGAAACCCAAATCTAAGCCAATGGAAGCAAAAGCGGGAGTAAGGGAAAGTATTAAGCCAAGATGATCACAAGGGTTTGGATTGGATGAATTATATGTCTAACAAGAACAATGATGACAAGTTAACCCTCGATTGGAAAATTAGCGTCCATTGGTGGGGCACAAGACTTTAGGTGGAAGTGGAAGGCATGTTGAAGAAATGGGGGTTGGTTGGGGGGTACGATCGTAGCCAATTATAGGGATCAATAAAGTGAAAGAAGGAAAATATCTTAAATGTGCATGATTGAAGGGGTTTGGGAAAATGTGAGGTTGGGACCCCACATTCACATGAAGGGTTGGGGGCTAGTAGGGGGAACTAGTAGGTGGTGTATGATTTATTAGAATTGAAAGGGTAACTAATGGGTGGTTTGTGGTTTGCATGGGGGATGAGGTGGAGGATAGGTGAGTGATGGCACATGATGAGGTGAATGGGCAATGGGAACTACAAGGTTCGATAAGAGATGACGAGTTGGAGGACATGGGTCGTTTGGTGCCCATGAGGTAGGAAGTCTACTATGAACATGGGCCCAATTTTTTTAAGACTACCCACCACTACAAGATAATCATAAATCTACAAAGCTAATCACACAATATTAAATGAAACAAAAAAAAATGTAAGAAACTTTCCAAGGAGCCCTTTGCTAGGGCATTATACCAAGGTCAAACCCTAACTTTGTTATAGGCCTAGGTGACACAATCATTAAGTTACTGAATTCAACAAAACCTAAACATTTTGATATCAAAATATTAAATTGGGACCTATTTGCACAATTGTAGATAGGTCCAACATTTTAAAGATTGCCTATTTCAACATGATAATTTTTAAACCTATAAAGCCAACCACATAAGACTATACATATCAAATGGAAAAAAATATAGAACATTTCAAAAACAAACAAGTCTTATTTTGAAAAATAGTTAAACTTTAATTTTGCCATAATCTTTGACATCATCATCCTTACTCTACTGGGTTTGACACTACCTATATATTGTTAAAAAACTATTGTACAAGAATTAAGGGCCTAGAAACTTTTAATTTCTTATTCTTTGGACTACCTAACTAATGTAACACCTAATTTCAATAATAGAAAAACACTGTAGATTCAATCTTTTGCTTTGAAAAAAACATCCTAGAACACATATTATTAATGAAGGATTAGTCATCAAATATTGACACGTTCACAAGTACAATGCATATTTATTTATTTATTTAAATTTATATTATTTCCTCTTCTTTTATTATTTCTCTAGGATTGTGACAAAAACCAAGAAAAACCAAGATTGTGATGAAGTTTTTCTCTTTGTAATAAAAACTTGTTATTTTGTTTCTTTTGTATTTAATGACTAGATTCTTGGTGATTAAAAAATTTCTAAAGTTGACAAAAGAGTGAAAAGAAAGGACCCATCCTAAAATAAAACCTAAACAATGGAAAAGCAAAAAACACAAAACCCATCTTCCCTTAGCCTCTTTACCTTTGTTGTCATGTTGTTTATTGATACTAATATTACTGTCATCACTAGCCTCCTCCTTTGCTCTAGAAAGTGGTTATTTTCATATGTCCCACCATGTTAAGAAAATCTAAAAATTAGATTTACAACTAATCCCCCTAATGTAATTGTAATTGGACTACCAACAAGGCCTCTTTATACTAAAATGGAATTAGAACCCATCTTTCATGTTTCATAAAGGCCCCCAACTATAATTTTTTTTTTTTTTGTCGTTGTTTATCCCTTTTTTTATCGTTCTTTCTCTCCTCTTTTTGCACAACGCCAATTAATGAGTGCAAAGAAACAATGGCAATAGTGGCAACAAAACTATTGCCACCACTACCATCGCCACCCAAACTATAGCAAAACCCTCACTTCCACTGTCACTAGTTCATTTTTTACTTTCTACCTCTTTCTTTGCCTTTATTTTTTATTTTTTTCTCTCTCTTTGCCTTTCTTTCTCTTTTTCTCTCTACCTTTCTCTCCCTACTTTCCTTTTGATTGTCCCTACTGTTTAATCCCATGTTTGTCCAACTAAAGGTTCCTCTCTTGAAGTGACTTTACAAACCTTTTTTAAACCTTTAAACCCATTTGCTTGTAAATTTTTTTTTTGTTTTTTTTTCTTTTGCTTAGAAATTTTATTATAATTTTTGCATAGTTTGTTGGAAAAAAAATATTTTATATATTATCTTTGGATGGTAGTGAAAAAATAATGAAGGAAAACATCAAAAAATAACATGCTCAAAGGAAAACTTAACAACCACATGGTAGAAATTCTTTATGTTGGATTTTTTATTATGTAAATGACAATGCAAAAGTTGATTTGGTAAACACAGAAATAATGCATCGTATATTTTGTTATCAAAATCCAATAATTGGAATAAATCCAAAACTCAAGTGAGGAAAGGATTGATTTCTTATTAGAACTGACGCACCCCCAAAACTCTTGAAAAGACTCAAATGCAAATCCTAAAATGAAAACAATGGAAAAAAATAAAATTGGGGCACACTCTTTAACTTGTAGCACTTTTGAAGTAAGAAGGGCATGTTGGAGCTCTAGGATGAAGACTAGGATGAGTGACAAGCAAATCAATTATTCCTACAGATTTGCACAAACCAAACAACAAGTTGGTTACTGCATAGTTGGAGCACTTTTGGTGCATGAACGAACGACACGTGTACACAGACTTAGAAAACTCACTACAACTTGAACTTGGGGAAATCCACCACCTTCCCCCTTATAATATTCTTTGTGATTGGTCACATGACTTACACCCAAATTTCATTTTTCTTGAGACTCACAAATTGGGAACCCCGAAATTCCCAAAATTGAGACTCCTGCCACTTTGGATGCCCATGACTTCTTATGCAGACCTTTGATTGAGGTGAGGTTTAAAGGAACATTATAGCCCTCATTGAAATCTTTCCAATGATATGTGGCATGCTTCCTGCACGCATGTAATTTAGGGCGATTTTCCAACTTTTAATGGTCATAAATTAAATTGACATTTTGACTCCCGACCCTTCTTTTGGCCATAACTTATGTTGTAATTATTCAAATGGATCATGCAAGCCCATTTTAGACATTTACGTCTTAAGAGCTTTCCAATGGTATAAACAAATCCTCAACCCAATGAGATTTGACCTCCAAAATTATTTTCTAAACATTCAAAATTTCATAGGGACTCCAACTCCCAAAATGGGAGTCCACTTTAGAGTGTGTGGGCTCGTTCCCTCACATTCTTTCGCACTCTTAGGAATGTGAATGTGACTCCCAAGTTACATTCTTAGCTTACACCTTTCCATGCCTTTGCCTTGGTCACGACCCTAAGGCTAAGGTTGTGATAAGAAAACCAATGGAATAACTTCTCTTAAAAAACATGTGGATGTAAATAATTTTTTAATTACACAAATGTTTGAAAAAGAAATGATAACCTTTTAAAAAATACCAAGGAAAGACAAGCTTCAAAGAAAAGAACAAATCCATTTGGAAGGTCAATTTTTAAAAAACATTCTCTCAAAAATACCTTCAAAAAAGAGGATGTGTCATAGAAATAATTTTTAAATGACTTTGGTCTATTAATTGTCAAGAAAAATTTACCTATTTAGTTTGTGGAGAGTATGTGGCTAAAACATTTAATTCTCTATTTTTGTCCAAAATTAAACTTCCCTTCCATAAGGCAATTTTCATAAGACATATTGCCAAGGTTAATGGAAAAGACAAATCAATTATATGTTCTTCATCCCTTAGCAAAATGTCATTCTACAACAACTAGCTTTGACTTTTGGATATCTAAAAACAATTATGATGTGTTTGCATTGGTGATTAATTTTTAAAATAATGATTAGTAACCTAAACATGTGACTATTGGTTTATTTGAAACAACAAAAACAACAAGGCAAGCCTTGGCCAAAAGTTTAATAAAATTGTTGGACAAATATGGTTTAAGGAAAAAACTTATTACTTATGTTAAAGATGAAGGATCTAATTTCAATACAATGATTGGTGCATTGAAGTTTGATATATATTATGAATCTTTTAGGTTAAATGAGAGCTTTCAAGGTACTTGATTTGGACATGCATTTTCAAAAGCTTGTCAATATGACACTAGAGAGGAAAAAATATGTAGAAATCTGAAATATGTTTCCATCAAGTCTGCCCAAACAGATTTGCAAAAATGCATCACTTGGCATAAGAAGTTTGGGAAGAGCAGATAGGAATGGAATAAAAGCCTTGTCTTGAAACTAGAAAAAAATTAAACATTCTAGTCTAAACAAGATGATTTTTTTGAACTCATTATTGTTTCAACTTTTTTGAGTTTTTATGGTTTAAAATTTGAAAGGATAACTAATCAAGTTGTTATTTTTTTTGTAGGTTTGTTAATAAAATCATCATGTTTCAAAAAACTTTACAATTTTGAATTTTAACAAACACATTGTTGTGAGAGTCATTGGTTGAATGCCTCCACCTTTGACATGGTAGATTTCTTAAACTATTGTTGATTATCTTTCCCTAGTTGTTTCTGCATGTGTTTTTAATTAGTCACGTGGACATCAACTTCTTAATGATGCTTTACACTTTGTTATTTCCATGAGTTTGAAACTTAGGGAAGAAAATCAAGTTCTACTTTCATTTGAAAACCTAATGGATGACGATTCAATTGTTAATGATGAATTATCTTTGTTGGCTTCTAACATTAAAAGTGATTTAATCAATGTGTTAGATTTTTTTCCTTTCATTCTTAAAGGTTTATGATAAAAGGAAAGCCCATAATATGATTTTTTTGATGCTAGACCCTAGGTGTAAAAACCTTCATATAATATTATCCTCATTTGTTGGAAGGGAGCAAGGTGTTGCTCTTGTTGAGGAATAAAAAATCCTTATATCTTATGTTGATCAAATATCATGAGCATTTGCATCCTTTGGTAAAATCATATACGAATTTTGTTGATTAGAATATTTGTGATCAGGATTATAATTTGGATATATTTGGGCAAACTTCGAACACAAGTGGACTAGTAAAAGAACTTGTCAAGAAGAAACTTTTGATTTTCAGGAGGTATCAATTGGATGTTAAGGACATTAAATGTCTTTTTCAATGGTGGTAGAAACATGAGGCAATTTTTCCTATAGTTGGATTTTTAACTCGACATATTTTGGAGATTGTTGGATTGTAAATAAAAATAGAAATGAACTTTTATTTGGCCAAAATTATTACTGACCTTAAGAAATGTCATTTGCAAACAAAAAATTTTGAAATTTTTTTGGTCAAAATTTGGCCTAATGATCCTAGAATAGGATGTAAATCTCCATTTAATCTATTCCTTCAAAGGGATATAAACTTAAAAGAGGAGTTAGAAGAATTTGAAGGGGAATTTGAAAAGGATGAAATTGTTGAAATTTAAAAGTCCAATAAATAAATTGATGGTTATTTTAGATTTTTTTTTCTAACATTGCTTATAATGTTTTCATTGTTGGAAAAAGAAATCAAATTAATAATTTTATTATTATTTTTAATTTCTAAATATTAATATATAATTAAATAATAATAATAATACATGATTTGTGAGGATCTACAAACGAGAACCAATTGTTTTCAAAATTCTAAGAACTTGAATTGTGATAATCGATTTAATTTTTAAAAAAAAAGGTTGACACCCTTACCCAACACAAAAAATTTAGGGATTTGTTTTTGGAAAGAACCATATCTGATGAATATCATATTTTGTGAAAACCAAACCTAGTGGGCATGATAAAATTGTGGTACTTGCCCAACATTAAAAAAATCTTGATGAGCAAGATTTGATGGAATTTATTTAGTAAGATTTGGATTTAGAATGTGGGAGATATTGATTTTTATCTAATTTTTGTTGCTGAAAATTCAAATAAATTCCAAAAAACTGGGTTTTGGAAGGAAAAATCAGTTGAGGATGGCCAAAATGAACCAACATCCACCAATGCACCAATGTGGATGGATGGTGCATTAAAATAATTACCTTTTTTATCCATGTGCCATCCTAGGTTGAATTTTTTTGTTTGCCCTTTCTTAACCCTTTCTCAACCTTAATTTCAACTTCTTTTTTTGCAATTTTATTTTCTTCCACCACCTTCCTAGTTCTTTTCCCCCTAATTTTTTTTTTTT
>Ga0209208_10011115_pt1 | contig 11571 bp, 9 predicted proteins | sample S1TSphfallax_3_FD_187694 | JGI IMG/M metagenome (GOLD analysis project Ga0209208, IMG submission 187694) | Host-associated microbial communities from peat moss isolated from Minnesota, USA - S1T2_Fd - Sphagnum fallax MG (SPAdes) (version 2) | ecosystem: Host-associated > Plants > Peat moss >...
AACTGGAGAATCTCGCTTCAGGTCCACAACCCAATGACTCTCCCTGCCACTAGATTGCAAATGTGTTTTCCAAAACATTTGTGGACATTTTGTACTTAGTTCTTACTGTCAAAATTCTGGGCTACTACCTCTTTTGTTTGAGAAATTAAATGTTTCAGCAAACTGCCTATTGTTAGTGGTGGGTATGGTATATTAAATACGAAGTACCTGATTATGGTACTTTTTTTTTTGAGGAGGAACAAGAGGGTAATGAAACTGCTATTCCCTCACCACTCTACTGCTTGAAATACAGGTTCAACACTTGGTGCCATTGGGTGAGCCTGCATTGTTTGTAACAGCAGACTCCACTTCGATGCGGTTTACTCTCACTGTACCTAGAAGATACTCTGGCAGCTCTTGCTCACCTTTGGCCTGATCATTGTAGACATAGAGCACATGTCACCATCCGTTATATACAAAGTCTCAACTCTTTCCATGAGGCTGACAGACTTCAAGGAACATCTGAATATGCAACCAAAAAATAATAATAAAATAAAAGTTGATTACCTCAATCAAAACGGCAAGATCCACAACAACACTGGTAATGTATCCCAGAACCAGACCCACCACACCTCGTGCCACAGATGATGATCCAATGTCCACATCAATCTATCAAAAAACCCAACCCCAATTATAGCTTGTACACCTTTGAAGAAGATTCAATGGTACCCAATGGCATCTCATAGATGTCATGTAAGCTAAGGTAGTGAAATGCCTAAGAGGACAGATATATGTGTTGTCATACTAGTGAATATTGGGGGTCCTTGCATCTTTCAAAGTTTAAGCATTTTGCTTTGCATACCTCAAGGAAGTTATTCTCTCGTAGATAATGGCAAGTCACAGCTCGGCCCAAGAGGCAAGCTTTGGTGCCCACTGCCCTCTTCACCATCCAGTAGCCCTGCCACAGAGTATCTTCTGAGTCAGAACCTATACTTTCTAACTCGTTATGTTCCTTTTTCTCCTGCTCTGAATTAGATCAAATCCATACAAAAGGTTTTCATCAAAGCAAATATTGTACCTCCACAATGCTTGGGATGAGTTTAAAACGAGAATTTCGGAATGCATCATCCCCATTGGCAAACCTATCCAGTAATGAGCCTGCTCGAATAGGTCTCTCAGCAATGAAGTAGAATACCAAGCTATAATTGAGTCTTGCTGGTACCTGACCACACCATGTGAACATGATCAGGCCATCCCCAGGACATTGGATCTTCAAGTCCATTATGAGCCACTGTCAGATATTGAAAGACCATAAGGAAACTAGTTGTTCCTGTCAGGAACAAGTCAACAAGAATTCGAGTTCAAAATGATGTTCTTCTGAGGAGTGAAATGGGTTTGGGTAATAGGAGTTTGAGCAGGATTGTGAATTTTACCTGTAGATTTATAACCAGTATAAATGGTGCCTTCTTCCCTGCCTCTGACTGTTACACAGAAAAACAAAATTTAAGCCTAGTGCATAATTTGAAAAGATGCGTTTGTAATCTCAGGTCAATGATTCCCTGATGGTGGACAATATTGAATCCCAAGAGGATCTTCCTGTATGGATGGATGAACATGTATGCATCTCAACAAAACATACAGAGTGCAGAGGAGCAAGGTTACCTGCACACAGCAGCCAGGCTGCCTGGCAACATGGTCAATTTTGTGCTCTGCCTTGAACCAGTCCACTGCCATAAGTTTTAAGAGAGGCTCACCTCCTGATATCTAGTCGTCATAACACATCACACTATGTACCATCAGGATAAAACTCATATATTAAGTCTTGTTCAAAACAAATGGACTCTGCAAAATAACATCATTGCAGATAGGTTCTAGGCATAACTGCTGAACAACACTGCTATCTCTAGCAATCTGTTGGAATGGTCATCATCAATCACAAGCAGCAATGTAAACACACAGGAGAATCACAAGCAGGAGCATGCAGATACCTTTAGACTGTCTTGGTCATATGTGCAACTGCGAACCATGAAGCCTTTGCCACCAGGGTCTGACCAACCATTAGACTCATTTATGCTCTGGCATAATGATCCATTGAACAAGTTGAGATTCATCTCAACTCCTGGCACACCCCAGTCCAGCTCCTGGCCTATCCTGCTTGCTGCACAGCATTCCTTCCCACTCAGTGATGCATGAGGGATCTGTGCTTCCTCTGTGATCTCCGTCTAATTTTGCTTGCTATTAATTACCTTTTGACAGACCAGAAGCATCAAAGGAGTATAGTAAAACTCTTCTGGTCCAAAACCCTGAATTCAATTTATTGTTGGAAGAATTAGTGTTGTTGATTTTTCTTCTAGAAACTTAAATGACTGTTACCTTTGCAGTAAGAGAGTAACAGGCAGGATAAGAAGCAACTAGAAAATTTGTACCAGGATGTTTCTTGCGAGAAAGGCCCACCATGACACTCCATGAACCTGCTCTGAATTTCTGGATTGCTGTCTGTGACCATTCATGCACAAAACAATAACAGTAAGACTAAGGATTTTTGTAGTGTGTGATTCACAGTAGGTCCACTAGGCAATCCACTCAAATAATCTCAGATGCTAGATTATTTTCCTAGATTGGATTATAGCATTTCTTCTAGGATTGGAGCCAGTGTTTGGTTGTCAAATGTGGACAATCCTCCCAATCAAAAGAGTTATCCACAGTATTATCTGGTGATGCCCTTGCATCTGGGTAAATCATAATTTCATTCCTTCCCCACACTTCATCATATTCACTTTCTCAGGACACTCATGTGATTAAAGCTACTTACACCAGTTCCAATGAAATTATCATTACAGAATAACTATTGTTACAGACACTGCACAGATAAAATGTGGCAGGTGGAAAGAATATGGAAAAGAAACAAGTCAACACAAAACTCATGCAAAGGTATGTCAAGAAGATGCTTTGGAACACAATGTAACCAAGAGCACATGGAGGTAACAAACCATGTCGGGCTCCTTAGTAACCATCTCTTGATCTTCAGTCTCATCCTCCTCATCCTGTTCATCCTGGTCTTCAGCCATGATTGCATCATAGAACTCCTCATGGCATTCCAAGTCCTGGGAGTCATGAGGTGAGTCCATGAATACTGTTGTCTCCCCTGGAAGCTCAGCTTTCTTCATGTCCTTCAAACTTAGGTTGTTTATGTGATTTCCAAGTGAGACAAGCTGAGGGGTTGCTGCAAAGACCTCTCTTATACCTAATAAAGACAATGTCAACTTTAAAGTTAGGTCTTGAATGCTTTAAGAGACAAAGGTCCTTCCACAGATTTAGATTCCTCCACACCATGACCCAGTAGCACCCAATAGAAAACTGCTAATTAAATAGAGTCACTACATTGCAGTATAAAATACATTCAACATGAACTGAGGGGGGAATTGGCAAGGAAAATAAAGAGAAGGCCAACCTGCAATGCGGCAAAGTAAAGCATAAGGGATAGTCTTATGGAACTGGGAATAATGCCTCTTCTTCCAGTGGCCCCATCCTGTTGAATTCACCTCCACTATCTGTGATACTAGTGATTGTGGAGTACCAATCACAGGCTTGGAGGGTAGAGGAGTAATCTCCCAGATGGTGGCTGCAAACCAAGGATATTGTTAGGACAATGGCAAGTCCAGCTCCAAGCCTTTACGTCAGATAGGAACCACAATCAGAGGTTGTGCTGCAATGAGGCAATATTCCATTTGCTCCATGTATGCACATGATGAGAACTTACGATTGAGTTGAATACGCTCAAATCCAGATTTGATGGGCTGCTTCTTGTGGGTGGCAGAGATCTGTCTGATTGCTGCATCCAGCATGAGACCAACCCACAATCATATTCAGTCATCCCTTTAAACTGGAGAGCATTTGCTCAATCCTGCTTTTATTCTGTTCTAAACATTGTCATGCCAAGCAATTGGAAGAAAGTCTCTCATGAGTCAGGAAAAACCCTGCTTTTGAAACTTGCTCACATAACAAGTGCAAACACAAGCAGGTGGCATTTGATACTGCTATTCTATCACTACTGCAACCATGCTGGCCACCCTGAGTAAACCAGATGCAAACCAATCTCATCAGCAAGGCTTTCATACTACAGAGGACATCTAGGAAAGCCTCTAACACCCTTAAGGAGTAATTGTTCAAAAACACACCAAGTGAGAAACCTGACTACTGATACTAGTATTACTTTCAACCACGGTAATTCTTACAATTCCTACAAAAATCAAATGCAAGAAGGCAATCTCACAATAAGAACCATCCTGGTCACGGCGCCAGCTGCGAGAAAACAGGAAGTCTTGTCTGGAAAGAAACCTGAAATGCCCCAATAAAATGTTCATGTCAGCTTTAACAGTTAGTTACTAGAATATAGTCATTGATGGAGAGCTAAATAAACACCTCTTGGGATACTGAGGATTGATAGCTGACCCAATTCTGATGCTAGGATAAAGGGTGAAGGAATAATATAATCAGAGCTAGTTACTTGCAAACAAAAAGATACTTGGTGATAACTTGGAGAGGGGGCAAGTAGGGGAACAAGGAGAATTTCCCACATTGTAAAGTATGTAGGATCAAAGGAGCCATATACAATGTCAGTATGACCATCAATCTCTTCCACAAGTTCCAAATTACCTGTCAACACATCCCATCTGCAGAGATGCACACACACCATCAAAAATCCTTGTCCATGTGCATGATTTGAAATTCTGGAGTGAGTCCATGAGACAGGAAGAATGAATTCACAATGGTAGATCAAAACTAGTAACAGTGAAGAAGAGTGACATCTGGAGTTTTTAAGTTTGAGACAGCAATTACTGGTATCTGAGTGACTTGTTCAAGCTCATAATCATGTCAAATATTGTATCTGGAGATGACTCTACAACTCCAACTGCCTTCAATATGGTCACTTTCTCTGCCTGCAATCCATATAGGCAGATAGCTTAACAGAAGCAATATGGAAATGAGAAGTATTAGGTGCTAAAATTTGATTATAAAACTAACATGACAATTTATCTCTTTCCATCTTTTACTTGCAAAGTGAAGAGGCAAAGAAGAAAAAAAAGAAATTGGAAACATAGAGAACTCTGACAGTAAAGAGAACCTTTGGAGCTGTGACATCCTCAAAGATGCGAAGGCCTGATCATTCAGCACAATAAATAAATCATATATATGCATATATTGAATGCACAAAAGAATCACTTACAAGCTGCTGTCTGCTCCTCTGACAACCATATAGATAATCCATATGTTTTAAGTTCTGTAGTAACTCAAAACCACTGACTAGAAGGACCACAAATACTCACCATTCACTGTGTGAAAGCATCTCCAATCCTCTTTCTCTACTGTATCTTCTCTTTGGTAATTATAGTAACAGTCTGAATCAGGTTCTTTCATTACCATGGTTGGCCTTCCTAACAGAGATTCTCGACCTGCACATAGACCGAATGTCAAGGACAGCCTTTGAAGCATTGCATTAACAATCCTCTCATTTTCTGACTAGAGGAACCAACACAAACATGAGGTTACTCAACACCCCAACACCTCATATAGGTTCAAAGAACTCAAAGACAGACCTGTGCCAATAGTGATGAGCTTTGAAATGCGTTTTGTGTATGACCTGTGTGAACGAGGCCCATTCATGTTGAACCTGCACAATTGGGGTGTCAGAAAACTGGCTAGGACCCTTGGAAAAGAAATCAGAAGAAATACAAGCTAGAAACAACCATGAGCTTACAACCCAACTTACTCATCATCAGATTTTATGCTTCTGTTATTACTGCCATTCCTTCCACTTGCAAAGTCAGCCTGTATCACAAGGAACATTATACAAGTTACATCCCTCAGACAGAATCAATGTCAGACACCATCATCAGGTTCAGCAATGAAGTGAAACTGATTTAGCCTGAATTTCAACTTATCATTACCCTAGATCTCCTACTGAAGTCACTGCTACTTTCTTGACATAAATACAACTGTCAAGGTCAAACCCCTGTTTAAGGGGTTCAACCTATACCCAAGCAAAGACCAGAGCTATTATTAAAAATGTAAAATGCTTATAAATCTCCATACGAAGAGGAAGTCTACTGTAAGTATAATTACCGGCATGTAGTCTATGGAGAGTCACTATACAATAGGAAACTGGTCAATTTGCCATGTTGGAACTATTAACATTGATACTGTTCTGTTGCAAAGTAGGTAGTCTGCATATGTAGGAAATCAGCTGGAAAAAGTTGACAGGCACAATATTATCATGTCACCTGTTCCTTTGCATGTTGGAAGGCAGATATCCACTTCTCAACTTCCTCCCCACTAGTGCAAGCAAACTGCTCAAGACCATACCAGACACAGTTAGTGATGACATAAAGCTAGGAGACTGCACCTACATGGAGCACAAAATTCATAAGGAGGTCACACTTACTCTTGCATGAAAGATCATGACAAAACCTTGGTGGGGGGGTATTACCTCACATTGTCTGCTGTGATCCAGACGGTTGTAAATCTTCAACACATACAAGGCCTGAAGAAGACCAAACCACGTTTCAAATCAACCAGAGACATCACACACTAACCCCCATTCAGGATTTTGCAACATGATAAATAAGCAGATGCTCAAGTAGATAATACCTACCCCCACCACTCCCCCTCCACAAGCTCTCAACATGAACCAACATTTGAGGTCCAATGTCCTAAATTGTGATGTGGACATTTCCAGATATCTTTAAAGGCTGACCTCCTCACATAAGATTCTTGTGGAGATACTCTCAGAATAATCTATCCATAAGATTGCAGAGAGGAACTCCAGAATTCCACTTATACAGTTCTGGCAAACCACCAAAACAAAAGTGAGGATAATGAGTTCAGTCGTAGTGCTTGTGGGTGGCACTTAAAAAGTATCAGACCATCATCACCTTCATCATGAATGGCAGTGACTAGCTGCCATTGACTTCCTCAGATCCTGACAGTGTGTGTAGCTATGTACATTACAATCAACTCAACATTTCCTGTAGCCAATTAATCAAAAAGCTGTGTTGCCTCATCAGTGATGTCAGCTAACACTCAAGAGACAGCTAATCCAAAAAGTTATTAGTCTCCTAAAGGTAATCTCCTGAGAATTATAGACAAGATTCACCAAAGATACACCTAATATCTGACAGACTGTTGGCTTCTCCAGGGTGGTAAGTTTCACCCACCCTTCCATGGTACATTTTGCGTCCAAAGTCTTCCACCATCAAGTGATGACTAACAACCCCCCTCGTGATAGGAACCTGAAACAGCACAGCATCCTGAGAGAGTCAGAGATCATGAAGAAGGCCTCAGAACCAAACTGTGATAAAAAAAAGAAACCCAACAATACAAAGAGAGAGAGTGTGTGTGCTGGAATTACAGAACCCAGATGCCATGGAGCACAGGGTGAACTTACAGCTCTAGGATGTTCAACTGGATCGTGCTTGAACATGGTTACATACTTTCCCCTGATAACCAAGTAGCGTGCATGAAAGTACTGATAGCCCACAGAATGTGTTCCCATGTGATACACCCAGCCCCCATATGCAGGAATGCCATGGTCATTCTCTCTATCCGATCCTGTACTGGCCTCCATTTCAAGATTGCAGTCAATCTCAACTTGTCTGCCTCTTCCTGCCTTGTCTGAAACTAGTTTCCTTTTGTTGTTTACTGTTATATTATTGCCTGTCCTTGAAAGTGAAGCTCAGCCAAGTAGTTCCTGGAATGCCCCCACTACCTGTCAGGCCTACAGAGATCCTCCTTTCTCCACCTAAGGCTGGTGAGGATGGACAGGAGCTGTCAAGATGCTTGTATGTTCCCAGCTCTTACTACGAGAGTACAACCACAGTACTTAGCTTATTAAGGCTCAGCTTCCAGCTCCAGATCCTTGCTGCCATCCCCAAATCCTCAGCAGTGCTCAATCTGTTCCAGATATCTCTGGTTCCAAGAAATTTGTTTGAACTTTTGACAACCTGTGTCATCACATAGACTTGTTTCTGGCAACTTGACTATTTTTCTCCTTCATGGAAGAGATGTACTGCATTTCACTCTTGTTGGCAGATTCCGGCAATGCTGCAGTTGGTAGCAGACATGGAACTTGCATGAGCGTAGAGTCAATCCAAGTTAATTAACTGACAACCTCTACCTAGTCCAGCTCTCGCTAAGGTCGTCTGACTCGTCAGCGACAGGAAGCTCATAAATTTCTGAACATGATGTGTGCAGCGCAGCTCCTTTCTCTGACAGAAGTGTTCTTCTTTGCTGACTCTTCAACTAAGCCTTCACTGCATGGCCAACACAAACATAATTGGCCAATTTCCCATCAATTTTGCAATCGGATCCGGTAGAACACAGACAAAAAGAAAAAGAGCGAAGAGCAAAGAGGATGATAAACTCTGAGCCATCTGAGATAACGTAGACGGACGTGCAGAATCTCACAAAGAGGTCAAGGAAATGGCGGACAGATGGGGGAGCAGAGACGGCACTTCCAACCGAAGGCGGAAAGCCATCGCAGAGAAGGTTTAAGGAAACTCCAGACCAGCCTTTTAGGATCCGAAATTAGAGAAATAGCAAAAAGAAAAATATGCCAGGTGCCGACTAACGGAACAGTGTACCGGGATATTCTCAAGGAGACATCGACCACGGCAAGGCGCAACAAAGAAGGCCCGGCAGATTAGGTCACACTCGGAAGACAAGTGACAAAAATTGATCTTCATAGGCGCGTTTGCATTCCAGAACCGCAGTCGAAGACTGTAGCCATGGCATGTGAGGGACTTACTAACGAAGATGAAATCCACAACGCGAGTAGAAAGAACTGAAGAAAAGCATTCCTCAAAACAGTCTTCTGGAAGTCACAAAACTGAAACCAAAACACAATCCAGATTTCCAGCAGCAAAAAAAATAACAAGACCAGTCCAGAAGCATCAAAAAGTTTCCAAGCATGCTGTAAAACACACACTCATACACGCACACGCGCACATCCCCCGACATTGCAACAAGATATCGGAAAGCGAAAAATGCGGGATGTACAGAAAGAGATGTAATTACCAGATACAACAGAAGATGTACTACCCGCGGAAACAAAGAGGGGAGGAGGTGATGATGACCGTCAAGCAGCAGCAAACCAGCATCAAACGAGACGGGATTTGAAGCATATCGCGAACGCCAGCACCTGTTCTTGCATGCACGGCTGGCCCCGAAATTCCTCTATCACGGAATACGTCGCGAAGTGCGAAGGCGCGGAAACAATCTGCGACAATGGCTCGCTCGGACGCGCTTTCTCGTTCGCTGCGCTGCAACAAACGCTGTGCACAGAGAGAGGACACGTTGAGGAAGAGCGAACGACGGCGATTCGTCCGTGACGGGGTTGGCACAGGGCAGGAGGTAGGTAGGTAGCATTTCGCGGTACTTCGACTTTTTACTTTCTAACTCGATTTTTACTTAGGGCACGTTTCCATGAGGGCCAAGGCGAATTGACCCCCACATTGGAATCATGGTAAAAACCTCAAAACCCCCATTTAAGTGGCTATATTAGTAGGCCCGAAAATTTATAGATTTGGAATTAAGGATCCTAATTTAGCTTATGGAGATGATATTCACAAATATTTAGAATATTTATAAACAATTGAAATGGGTTTTGGGTTTTTTTTTTACCATGATCCCAATGTGGGGGTCAATTCACCCTACTTTCCCCACCCAAATAGGCCAGTTGGGATTTTAAATGCCCAAAAGTTCCAAAACCCACTCAATAAATAATTAAATGGGTTCCTACTATTTTCTAGGGGTGGCCCATCCCTACCCCCCCAAGACCTAGAGACACCCACCAGACTCACAAATGCCAGTCACATTATCTCAACAACCAGTTGGACAAGTGCAAAGATATTGTGACTTGGTCCAGGTTGCATTAACTCCCCTTCTTCACCTCTGAAAACTGGACAGGTGTGAGTTCTTTCAAAAGTGGGTTGAGAAATAGTGATACCTATGCATATAGGTAAATAAATAGGTGGGAAAATAGGCAACTAATAAGTAAGTAGATGATTTATACATAGGTAAGTGTTGTCTTTACTACCTACCAACTACCACTTCACAATGTGTTGTTAATAGGTGGCACCCCCTTTTTTTTTTAATTGGCGAAATTTTGTCAAATAGTGAAATTCAATAAAAAAAAAATTTAAATGATTTTGACAATTTTTAGTCATCAGAAGCAAGAAAAAATGCCAAATTCATGTATTTTCATTGTGTATAGCCAAAAATGTTGAGGGATGATTAAAGATTTGTACTTGATATCTGGTTTATAGTTAGATTTGTCCAAATCTTCCTAGGGATGATTACCTTATGAACTTTCCATGAATCACCACAATATGTTCATAAATCCTAGGGAATACTTTATGAATAATTCCCAAAGATAAAACATCTTTTTCAATATTTATTATATATGGGTATATGTGTGTGTGTGTGTGTGTGTGTATATGTATATACCCTTTTATGCCTAAAGGGGGTCTATGATAAGAGGGTACCCAAATCCTACCCTAATGAAAAGCCCCTCCCAGGGGTGCCTCACCCTCTGCATAAAGCAGGAAGCATATGATAAAGATATTTTTATGAATTTATGTAGGATTTATGATAAAAATTGATGGTTCAGATTTAACGATGCATCAATTGAATAAGATTTTTTTTGAAAAAAATTTGTAGGTTTCTTGTTTTTATAATTCATGCTCGACCCTTCAATTTTAACAATGCAAAATCAGTTAAGATGTAGAGGTTTCTTGAACTTGTAGAGGTTTCTTTCCCTTGAAAGTATTTTTTATATTTGATGCATCCTTGGAGATAATTGTTGTTTTGGTTTTCTGTATTTATATTTTTCTTTGCATGGAGGATATTATCAATGTTTGGAAAGGTTGAGAGAGTAAGCGATGTCAAAAGTGTGTCAAACCTCTACTAGACATGTCTTCAAATGAACAAGTTTATGAAATCTTTCAACTCTGGAGTTACAAATCAATAACCGACCAACACTTGTCCTCATTCATAACTTGGATTGAAATAATGCCAGTTCCCTCTTTGCAGGTGCTGTATATGTAAGTTAAAGCACAAGGGCAAGGCAGGCAGCAACTGAACATTGCCCAATTTTGGGAAAGCTCTCACCTAAGTGCTTCACCGAACGTTGAAGAGTAGCATTGGATTTTTATTTTTCTCACAGGAAAAAAACAACACGGAGCTTTACAAAAATGAAATGCTTGCAAAAGCAGAACTTTTCTGTTTTCAAAAAGCCCAATGGGATTTTATACTCTGCAAAGTAGCTCTCTCGATACAATAGAAAAACTAACCCCATTCCCATCCCTCAATTATCATAGGCCAAGTAAGTAAGGAATGTGGGTTAGGTAAGGCAGTTAGTTGGTGGAGAGTAGTAGGTAGGCATATATACATTTTGATGGTTAGTACTTAGTACCTAACTAACTAACTAACTAGAGGATAATAATAATATCATGAAACAAGGGGGGTGTGTCACAACTATCGCCTTGCCATTTACATTAAAAAGTATCTTAAGGTAAAAAGAAGAATTTTATGGAA